>Ga0315277_10001768_pt1 | contig 30769 bp, 28 predicted proteins | sample YL17G05_15_MG_FD_203695 | JGI IMG/M metagenome (GOLD analysis project Ga0315277, IMG submission 203695) | Sediment microbial communities from Yellowstone Lake, YNP, Wyoming, USA - YL17G05_15 | ecosystem: Environmental > Aquatic > Freshwater > Lake > Sediment | place: USA: Wyoming | collected...
GCCTGGATGGCATGGCGATGTTAAAAAGGTGCCCACCGCTCAGGATGTAGAAGCGTGGATTACCAGCGCAAAAGAGCTTGTTAAAAAGAGTTAAGCCAACTTTTATTTTTTAATCCTATTTTTTAAATTTTTTTATTATTCAGATGATTGTTATGGAAAATATCAATATCAAAACGTTTGATTGGAATAATGAGCAATTTTTGAGACTCATTCAGAACTTTCAAGAGAAATGTTGGAAAGATGGGTTAGAAAAAGGGAAATCCTTCTCCAAGGAGGAGATCGCGTTTCTCAGAAGGCTCTATCCGGAATCGGAGTTGTTCTTAGGAGCTTATTACCAGAAGGAGTTACTCGCGGTTCTGGGGGCGGGTCCGTGTAATGTCAAATTCAATGGCGAACCATTAAAGGCAGTTGGCATTGGGAGTTGGGGGATAGATCCAGCAGTCCTATCAGCGTTGACCAAAGGCGAATCGGAAAAAGACGCTAAAGTCTATGAAAAAAACTTCATGGAAATTTTTCAACAACTGCTGAATGAACTCATCGCACGTATCGCAAAAAGCAATTATGATTTCATTTATGCAGAACCAGTTCCATTTGAATTCAAAGCAATTGTGGATTGTTTGCAGAAAGAGTGGATTGTTTTGAATAAGAATGTGGAAAATTTTGTCAGGATGATAGGGAGAGAAGCAATTAAAGTAGTGAAAGAAAAGATCGGCATGAATATTTTAGAGGAGCAAGCTGCCAAATTGATTGCAGGATTGAAATCCGAACGAATAGAATCAGGGAAGCTTCGAGAAGCAAAAAAAGAAGAATTCCCTAAAATTGTAGAAATATTGAACAATTATACTAAATTGCACGAACTGGCACGATTTTGGACAATTGAAGAATTTCAACGGTACCTCAAAGCCTTCGAGGGGGTAAATACGAAGGATCATGAATCGAAAGCTGAGTTCCCCGAAACTCCATTTGGCTGGGGGATCACTGTATGGGATGACGCGGGAGAGATTAAAGCAGCAATCGTTTGGGAACTAAACGAAATGTTTTTCAGGAATGGCTATTCTCCCGTGCTCTGGATTCACCAAGTTGGGTTCACAGAGGCGATCCTTAATCAGGATCCGAAAGAAGTTAAAAGGGCGAAGGTTGCTTTCATGTCGTCATTCCTTGCGCAGTTTCATTTGAAGGTTTATATTTGTCATGTGCCCATGCCTTATTATGATGAAAAAGTATTTGATGGCTTCATGGGAGAACGACGGACGACACCCTTATTGATGCATTCCTTGACAGATAAGGCAAAGCCACTCTGTGAATTGAAAAAATTGAAACAATTTTACTTACCGGCTATAGAATTCAAGATTCATTAGGAACTTGGTAAGAAAAACGTAAATCCTGAATCTAAATCCTGATTCTAATTTAAGATGGTAGGTGATGAAAATAGAGGATATGGCTATTGATATAACTGAGAAAGCAATGACCTTTATCAAAAGCAAAATGGAGAAAGAAGAATACGGGCTCTTGATATCTTATAATGAAGTAAAGAATTGATGTGGAAGTGCTGGAGAGTGGATTTCTGTGAGTATTACTGATATTTCAAGCCGTGATCCGGAGATGTATTTAGAAACCAAAGTTCAGAATATTACTGTGCTCTTTCAGAAAGATGCCTTCTTTTTAATGAGCGGATTTCCAAAACTGACGATTGGGCTTTCACACTATTCTTTTGGGGATCTCCTCACGCTCAAAGAGTTAGAGCCCTCCGCAAGTTGAGTAACAATAGAGATGAAGTAATTTAGAAAACGTGTGGTAAATTACCGATCGAGGATGATGCCTCCTCAAATATTGTTAGAAATAGTGTTGGTGAATTGTCAATACCCCCAAGAGGATTTAAATGGTCTTAAAAATATACAGATTATAGAAAGTTGGTATTACGCGGTGATGGAAGATGGATTTTGAAATTAAAATTTTGGATGGAGCACTTCCATGGGAACAGATTTCCGAACTTTATGTAAAAACCTATGTTGAAAAATATATTGAAAAGGGCTCTAATGATTGGAAAAATCCCAAATACACAGAGTGGTATTTCGATGCATACCATCATGATAGACGCTTTTTTTATTCCGCATGGAAAGGAGATGATCAGTTAATTGCGACGATGTTTGGCTCTCCAAATAGACTTAAAATTGATAATGAAGTCGAGATCAACGCTATTTCATTAGGATTAGCGGCCACATTACCTGAATATCAAAGGACCGGGATACAGAAAACCCTAATCCAACGCCTGATTGATGATGCAAAGGAGAAGGAAATTGATTTAGTCTATGCTTTCCCAGAAAAAGGTTTAGGTGGAAATGAGCTCCTGAAAAACCATTTTTACTTCAAACGATATATGAAAAATCAGCAGCACTATATCAAGGTAATGGGGGACTATGGGAGAAAAATTTTACAGGATTACCGGGGTTTAAATGTTGTATTAGCAAAATTACTCAAATTATACTCGGGCATTCCGGAGAATAAATTGGCAAGAGGCAAAATTCGAGATGGGAAGGTGAGTGATATTGGAGAGATAGTAAATATCCTGAACTCGTATCAAAAACGCGTTCAAATCAGCCAAGTCTGGACGGAACACCATCTGAAAGAAGAGATTGAGGGGGCGAAACGCTTGGATGACCTACTTGGCTCCCCATGTGGGTCCTATTGGAAGGTCTGGGAAGATGGGAAAGTGCTGGCGTCGTTCTTCATTCGGATGGAAATGATCCATTTCAAGAACGGAAGTGCGCCCATCGCACTAATGAGCGAGACCATCTTTCATGAGGAAGTAACTGAACCGGAAAAGTTAGGGGTAATTGCAACGCTGGTTCGGTGGGTTCGCGATGAGCACCCGCAGGTCTTCACGACGCAGTCCACGCAACCCCAGTATGAACTAAAGGCGTATAAAGACCTTAATTTCATTGATGACACTGCCACGTATGAGTTCGTTGTCCTCCCGCTTTCTAAGGCAGGCGAGGCCGCCATTAACAGGCATGAGAGCTACAAGGACATTTTCATGCCCTATCATCGTTAACTTCTCTTTTTTTCACTACGATTTTTAAATGAGAAAGAAAAATTTAGTTTTTACTGCTTTTTGGCTTCCTGGGCTCTTAAATCTTTTCTAAGAACCTTGCCGACCATGGTTTCTGGGAGTTCTTTCCGAAATTCAATGAGTTTAGGAATTTTGTATGGTGCAATACTTTTCTTACAGAACTCTCGAATTGAGTTTGCTAATTCTTCGCTTTCTTTAAATCCTTGTTTTAATACGACATAAGCCTTCACCCTTTCACTACCAGGAAGACTGGGATCTGCAACGCCAATGACCGCGGCCTTTTCAACAGCTTCATGCTCAAAAAGAACATCTTCAACTTCTCTGGGATATACCTTGAATCCGCTTACGTCAATCATATCTTTCTTCCGATCGACAATGAAAAAATAACCTGCCTCATCCATTTTACCTATATCACCTGTCAGGAGCCAACTATCTTTCATCTGTTTGGCAGTTTCTTCCGGTTTATTCCAATAGCCCTTCATAACCTGGGGGCCTTTTATCATTATTTCGCCTTCAGCCCCAATGGGCAGGATTTTGGTATAATCATCGACATCTACGATTCTCACTTCAGTATCTGGAATTGGAAGTCCGACAGAGCCAATTTTTCTTAGTCCATTTACGGGATTGCTGTGTGTTACAGGAGAACACTCGGTTAATCCATATCCTTCAAGTATCTTCCCACCGGTTCTTTTTTCGAACTCTTTAAGCACCTCTGGTGGCATTGGTGCAGCGCCTGTGTTACAAATTTTTATTGATTTTAAATCCTTTGCATAATCTTCTAAGTCATCTCGTTCGAGAAGCCGCATGTACATCGTTGGCACACCTGGAAATAATGCCGGTTTTGTTTCGCGGATTATTTCAAATAAGGACTTTTGATCACGGGGATCTGGATTTAAAGCGATAGTGGAAGCATTATAAATCAGGACATTCATGCAAACTGTCATCCCATAAATATGAAATAAAGGCAAATTAGTGAGCCCAGTATCTTTTCCTCGCTCCGTCACGGCGGATGTCCATGCATGAGTGGCAATACAATTTGAAACTAAATTGCGATGGGTTAACATGGCACCTTTTGGTAATCCGGTCGTGCCGCCTGTATATTGGAGAACCGCAATTTTTTCTTTTGAATTTGTCTGAAATTTCGGCGGCGCAGGTTTTGTTTTATTAACTAAATTAACAAACTGTTTAGTCCCTGCAATTTCGGGTGGTTCTTTTGGAGCATTTGGGGCATAATCCAACACATTGGTAATAATGATAGTTCGTATCCGAGTCCTATCCTTTATATTATTAATTTTTTCAAGTTGCCTGTCCCAAGCTATGATAGTTTCGGCACCAGAATCGTTAATTTGAAAAGCTAACTCGGGCTCCGTGAGTAAGACACTGCAAGCAGTGACCGTAGCGCCGGCTTTTAAGATTCCAAAGTAACTGAAGAGAAATTGAGGGATGTTTGGAAGCATTATGGCTACTATATCACCCGGTTTCACACCGAGATTAACTAAGGCTGTGGCAAGACTATCAGCAATGGTTTTGAATTCTTTATAGGAGATTCTTTGCTTTAAGAACCAGATTGCGGTTCGTTTGCCAAAATCTTTTGCGGCATTATCGAGAATTTCAGATAAATTAATTTCCGGATACTCTATATGGGCAGGTACATTTTTATCATACGATTTCAACCAAGGTTTTTTTTCATAAGGATCTTCACTCATTTAGATTTCACCTCATTTTACTCATTTTTTAGAGAATCGAGCGCCTCCTGGGCGGCTTCTGCGACATAATCGAATTTATCAGAAATTAGATCTTTTAATGGTGATAAGATCTCAGTAGTTCCAACTCCAATTTTTCCTAAGGCTTCAGCTGCACGCCAACGAACATCTGGCTTTTTATCCTTGAGGGCTTCCATTAATGCAAGAACAGCGGCTGAAGCGTTTGGACCAATTCTTCCCAATGCTATAGCAGCTTCACGCCTAATAATGCTCGATTTATCGCTTAATGCGTGTTGTAAAGCAAAAATTACCTCTTTTGTAGCTACTCCAATTTTTCCTAGGGTAAGTGCCGCTTCTGCACGGATTTCTGTTCCCTCGTTTTGTAGTACCTTGATTAGGGCTGGAATAGCATCTTGGGCGTCCATTTTCATCCCCCCGATCGCAGCAATTATTAACATTTTCACTTCTTTGTTAGCACTCTCAAAAAAAGTAAGTAAGGAGGGGATGGCGTCCTTACCAATGCTGCGAAGCGCATCGGCAGCTTTTCCACGAACGCCTTCAACCTTGTCTTTTAAGAAAGAGGCAATTATTTCAATAATTTTAGGGTCAGAAACCCGCATTTCTCCTAAAGCCTCAAGTGCGCCCTTTCTTACCTGAGAATCTTTGTGATTCAGAGCATCCAAAAGAGCTGGGATCGCATCCTTCCCTATTTTCACAAGCGTATTAATCGCATGATAACGAACTCGCCAATCCTTATCTTCAAGGGTCTTTGCTAACATAGGAATGGCTTTTACTGAATCTTTACCAATTCCACTAAGGGCTTGCGCTGCAGCCGTTCTGACAGTCCAGCTGGTATCCTTTAAGCAAAGTATTAAGCTAGGAATGGAAGTATAAGCGTTAGAACCGAGGTTTCCTAGTGTTCTGGCAACAGCAGCTCGCATTTCTTCATTTTTGTCACACAGTGCCTCTGCTAAACAGGAAATCGCTTCATCCTTGGCGGTGGAAATTCTTCCAATAGCGACTGCCGCTGCAATTCGTATAGAGTCCTCTTTATCACGTAATAGCTTTGACAAAGCCGGAATCGCATTTTCTGCGGCTTTTCCAATTTTTCCTAGAGATCTAGCGGCTTCACGACAAACGCTCCAATCCTCGTCCTCTAAACAAGTCATCAAATAGGTCGTAGATTCTGCGGCTTTTTGTCCCAATTCTCCTAAGACAAGGGTGGCATTAAAGCGTATAGAGCGAATCTGGCTTTTTAATTGTTTGATAACTTCCTTTATTATGGAGGGATCCTTCTCAATTCTTGCAATAACTAAATCCACTTTTGCATCGCGCAATAGATCTTCAAGAGAGGCGGATATTTCAATACCCCCTATATTCCAAGATATACTTTTTTAATTCGAGGTTCTTTTTCGAGCTCTTCTTTAGTACCCCTCATCTCAATTTTCCCCTCTTCAAGGACATAAATATAATCAGCCACATTCATTGCTAATACGGCATCCTGTTCGACCAGTAATGTAGTGGTACCCTCACTTTTTATTTTTTGAATAGCTTCAAAGATAGTGGTTTTAAGTTTGGGTGCTAAACCTAAAGAAGGCTCATCTAATAAGAGTAATTTGGGATTTGACATGAGCGAACGGGCTATCGCTAACATTTGCTGCTCTCCACCGCTAAGAGTCCCAGCTCTTTGACCCTTTCTTTCTTTAAGGCGAGGGAATATATCATATACAAAATCTAATAAACTTTGGAATTTCTTTTTTTCTTTTAAAGAGTAGGCTCCAAGTTCAATATTTTCATAAACCGACATGTCATAAAATAATCTTCGACGTTCGGGGCAATGGGCAATACCCATCTGAGCAATTTGGTGGGCTTCTAATTCATCAATCCGTTTCCCCATAAAAAAAATTTTGCCTCTATCGATTTCTTCTAAACCGGATATAGCTCGAAGTAAAGTCGATTTTCCTGCACCATTTGGACCAATAACAGCATCAAGGCAATTTTTCTCAACTTCCAAATTTATTTCTTCAAGAGCTTTTGCTTTTCCATAATAGTGATAAACCTTTTTGATTTCAAGCAAACCCTTCACCTTTCCCTAAATATGCTTCTAGAACAATTTTATTCTGTGCAACTTCTTTGGGACTACCCTCCGTTATTAATCTGCCCTGATGCATTGCAATTACTCTTGGGACAAGGGTCATTAATTCATGTAATACATGACCCGTCATAAAAATTGTGACACCTTCCTCATTCAACCTTTTGATCAAACTTATCATACTCACAGTTTCCTCGTGAGCAAGTCCGCTGAATGGCTCGTCAAGAAGAAGTAACTCCGGGTTAGTGCCAAGTGCTTTCCCAATTTCAAGTTTTCTCAAATCTCCATGAGGTAGAATTATGGGGGGTAATCTCGCTTTATCCACCAATCCAATTGACGTCAGAATTGCACTTGCAGCTGCATCGATTCCTATATTAGCAAATGCTGCCTTTCCTCGAGGGGAAAGGCATGCAACTGAAACATTGTCAAGCAGCGTGAGATAGCGAAATGACCTAACCAATTGAAATGTTCGTGCAAGTCCCAAATTGACGATTTGAAAAGGTTTTAATCCAGTAATATCTATTCCATCAAATCTGATTGAACCTGAATTAGGTTTATTATATCCTGTTATTAAATTAAAGACTGTAGTTTTACCTGCACCGTTTGGTCCAATTAAACCAACAAGATCGCCCCTTCTTATTTCAAAACTAAGGTCGTTAACCGCAGTTAATCCTCCAAATTTTATCGTTAAATTTTTAACTTCTAAAAGGGTTCCCATTTTCTTAATCACGATTCCTTTATTCTTAAATCATCCTCAATCTTATCTTCTTCTTAATAAGTCGTAAAGTTTTTTGAGATTATCTATTAGAGGGTTCAGTACACCCATTTCAGCAGCGAGAATAACAATTAGTAAAACTATTGGTAAAATTAAGAGTTGGGCCTCACCCAAAAAAGGTAAATAGCCACTAATTAGAGAAATGATTTGGAAGAGAAGAGCTCCAATTATTGCACCGGAAATTGTGCCAATCCCACCAATACATGCCATAACAATGGCATAAAAGGAGTATTGCGAGTCGAAAAGTCCATATTCAGCAGTTGTATTAACCATCACCATAAGTGCACCTGCAATCCCTGCAACGAAAGCGCTAACCGCGAAAGCAAGTAATTTGTATTTTGTAGTGTTGATCCCAGAGGCTTCTGCACATATCTCATCGTCCCGAATCGATTTTAGAATCTTTCCAGCCCTTGAACTAGTAATAATATGGAGAAAAGCGAAAGTCAAAAGCATAAACCCCAATATAATAAAAAATATATTTATTTGAGAAGATAATTTCGGAAGCCCAGATATCTGTTTAATCGGCCATCCTGAACTCATAAATAACCGGAACAGAATTATGCTAAAGGCTAGTGTACCTAATGCTAAATAGGGGCCTTTTAATCTTAAGCAAGGAATTCCTATAAGCAACCCAAATAGCATCGCGGTGATTGCTCCAATCAATAGAGCCAATAATGGTGGACAATTATAAGAGCTAATAAGAATTGCAGTTGTAAATCCTGCAATACCAAGGAAGGCAGCGTGTCCAAAACTGACTTGACCTGCAATCCCAGCTAAAAAATCCCAACTTGCAGCTAAGATTGCATAAATCATTGCATATATTAAAAGCGTTGTGTAATAGTTATTTTGCGTTATTAAAGGAATGAGGATTAATCCAATTAGGCTAACGAACGTTATTCCCCCTCTAAACGAAAGAGCCCAAGATTTAAAGTGACCTAATGAAGAAGGAGTTTCATCAATAACATGCTTTGTAGCTTGTGGTACCCAATAAAAGAAATTCTTAATTGCTGCTCCCGAATCATGAAATGCGCGTCGAATTTCTTTCAACATGTTTCATTTAACCTCCTTTTTTCCCAACAAACCTTGTGGTCTAATTATGAGCATTATCATGATGATAACAATTGGAACAAGTGCCGAATATTGCCCCAATCCTGGTAAATATTGAGTAATTGTCATTGCATATCCCATAATGAACGCGCCAATGATACTTCCCGAAATGCTTCCCATCCCTCCAAAAATAGTGACTGCAAAAGCAACTAGTAAAGTTCTCCAGGCATCAGCTGGTTGAAATGTATTTCCGGCGTAAAGAATTGCCACAGAGCCTGCAAGTAAGGCAGATATTATGAGAGAAATTATGAGAATCCTATCTGTATTGATGCCCATGAGCTGGGCAGCCTCCCTATCTTGCGCTACTGCGCGGATAGATTTTCCTAACTTAGTTTTTTTAATAAATAAGATTACTACTGTTACGAGAATTGAAGCTCCCACAATAACAACTATATTGAAGAATTGAAGGTGAAGTCCAAAAAAGTCGAGAGTAATATAAAACCATGGAGGATAAATTGCATGAGAGCCAGTCCCTTCAGAGAAGGACACAAACTGTTCAATTAAAAAACCAAATGCAAATGTTACTATGAGGACACCTACTGGAGAATGCTGTAAAGGCTTAATAAGCGCTATATATGTAAATGCCCCTATCAATACTACGACAATTATTCCAATAGTCATAGCTACCCAAAGCTCAGAAATTTCATTAATCTTAAAAATTACATAGCAGGTAATTAAATAGAATCCTCCATGTGATAAATTCAAAATGCCGCCCACACCATAGACCAAGGAAAAACCTAAAGCAAACAACGCTAAAATGCATCCTTGGACCAAGCCATAGATCAATATTTCACTAAACAAATCAGATCAACCTTCAACAATTTTGTAGTTCTTGATTTCATTGCATTAAGAATAATATAGATGTCGTTTAAAAAAAAAAAGGAAATTAAGTTGTCTCGATATGTATCTATTTTCATGTTTCTAGTTCATAGCCCATGGGGGAAGTTCTAAAGGTGCTGTTACGATAGAATCTGGATAAACCAAATTGCCGCTTGAGACGCATTCCTTTGCTCCACCCGCTTGCCATTGTGCAAATAATGTGCAGCTGTAGAGCTTTCCCGATCGATACCCTTCGAAAAGGTCGTGCGACGGTGTAAAACCGAGATTACCCGCACAACCTTCCCATGTGTCTGTGGGGCTTATGAGTTCTAGGGCTTCAACGAGATCCGTGGAATTCAACGATTGAGCCTCGTCAATTGCATTGCGTATGAGATACATTGCATCATAGCTGCCAGCTGCCGTATAAAGCGGGTCTTCTCCAAATTTAGTGGTAAAATTATTGTAAAAGCTTAGTGTTTTGGTAGTTTTGTTGGTTTCCGTTAGAGCCTGCAGAATAGTCTCATATCGGCAGGCCCCGCCCGTATCAGCCCAATATCCAGACGTTTGAGCCATGACATCGATGCCAGCAATGATACATCCTGGATGAAGGGCTGCGTACTGTGTAGTCATTATAATTCCGCCTTGGGCCGAAATAATTGGAATGGTGATCTGGGCCCCAGCTGCGTCAATTTGTTGCCAGTATGTTTGAAATTCTGCTGCCCCTGCGTCAGCGGGATATGCTATATCAGCGACTAAGGTCATATTTGTAGATGTCTTATTTTGCGTCAGATAATATGCTAGAAAGTTTCGTGTAGACACCGTCCAATCAAGATCCTCGCGAATAATCGCAAATTTTTTTACTGTTTTATTGAAACCAATTGGACTCTGCAAATAACTTTTAAGATAGACAAAGTATTTAGCTATCTCTCCACCCAATGAAGTTGAATTAATAGGCATAATCCGAAACCAGTATTGGTATCGAGCATAGTTTTGAGTTACATTTTTACAGAAATCATCAGTTGCAGCACCTGTACCTAGAAAGAGCATTTTTTCATCCATTATAATTTCCCGATAAGCCATTAGCATTTCTGTTCTGAATCCACCAATGATGTATCTCGCATGATCATCCGCTATGATCTTTTGGGCTGCAGTATTTCCCTTCGATATGACGTAAGAAGGATCAGCTTCGTGGGTATCTTCCGCGATAATTCCGAAATAGTAGGTTTCATCGCTAATATTAACACCACCAGCTTTATTTAGCTCCTCACACGCCAGAAAGGCTCCTTTCCACGCGCCTTCGCCTTGTATCTCAGTCATGGGGTCTAGGATTCCAACAATGAGAATATGATCAGCTGGGACGCCCGAGGGCATTCCAGGGGTTCTCAACTGACCTGTTACGACCGCCTCGTAAGGTTGAGGTAGTAAATACCAGACTCCTAGTCCGACACCCGTTGCAACAATAGCTATAACGACAACCGCAAGAATTTTTTTCGTTTTTGCTTCCATTTCTCTCTCACTCGCATTTTTTTTTTTGGATTTCGTTTGTTTTTTTCTTGGATACTATATTTAAAACTATTCATTAATTGCATGATTGATGCTATGATTATGTAGAATACCTGTAGGTAGGGGTTAGAATATTCATCTCAATCATTTCATATTATATCAGCATAAATGAGTTAAATTCATTTATTAGGCTAATACGTATAAATTAAATTCATTTAGGCTAGTGGTATGTATGAATTAGATTTAGTAATGCTATGGACGTATGAGGTCGTTTTAATTTCCCGTCTTAAAACGGCAAAGCTGTCTTTACCCCAATTGAGTTTTAAAAAGAGGGGAAAAATAAAAAATATCGAGTTCTATTGGTTGTTTATTATTCTTCAGCACGTCGCTCTATTTTATGGAGACCGGGAAGCCCTTCCTCCGGGGCGATTATTTTGACATCGTCAACGATTACCTTCGTGAGTTTCGGGCAGGAAGCGAGGGGGCGTACATCTAAGGATTCATATAAGTTATCATCCGCGTGGAAATCTTCAAGTTTCTGGCAATTTTTTAGTGGGGTAAGGTCAATTGTTTTCAATCGATTCGTACCGATGTACAATGTTCTTAGATTGGTGCAAGTGGCGAGAGGCTCAAGATCAATTTGTTCGATGGCGTTGTCGTCGACAGCTAAATACTCGATTGGAGAGTTCTTAAGAGGGGAAAGGTCGATCCGGGTAAGTCCGTTATGCGGGAGTTCAACCCATTTCAATTTTGGGCAGGAACCCAAAGCAGATAAATCTATCTGCTTAAGGTAATTCGCTCGGAAAGTAATTATTCGAAAGTTAGGACATTTACTCAAAGGAGAGAGGTCAATTTCCATGATCTGGCATTTATCAAAGAAAAGTTCTTCAAGGTTTTTGCATTCGGCGAGGGGGGAAAGGTCTACAAACATCAAGGGATTGTAGCCTAAGACGATCTCCTTCAGATTGGGAAATTTTTTAAAAGAGGTAAAATCTATATCGCAGATTCCTTCTTGATGAAGGTCGATTGAATCTACAGTGGATTCGAATTCAACGGTATTATCGATGAAATACTTCTTTAGATATGCGAAACAAGCTTTGAAATCATCCCCAAACTTATCCAATTCGTCCTCATTTATCTTGTCAGCATCAAGAGTGTGATAATGAATGGTAATTTTACTCGACTCTACAGCCTTTTTAGGCGCTTTCACAACTTTTTTACCCGATTTTATCGCTTTTTTACTCATTTTGAAAGACTTTTCGAATTAATTAAATTGCGGAGTTATTGTTCAATTTATTGAAAGAAAGGGCTTTAAAACCTTTTTGAATCAGCCAAAGCATCTTATTACGCCTTTATTTTTAGCGGCAAAAAGAGACAAAATCTTTTTTACTATCAAAAATCACTTTTTTTGTAAATCAAGAAAAAGACTGCTCTTTGATTTCTATGTCTGAAGATTTACAATTTGCGAACAATATCATCAAAGAAATCTTGGATTTCATGCAACAAGATATCTCGGAAATAACTGCAGAAATAAAGAATGATAAGAAGAAGAGAGCAGATACGATTATTAATGAATTGCAAAATCTTCCACGAGAGGGCTCTGATATAATTTGGCCGGAACGGTTAAGTCGGTTTGGAAAACTTGATCCCGCGCAAAAAGCGTTTGTTATCCTTGCCACAGCGGATATAGAACTGGATTTCAGTACGCTTATTCAGAAGGGCAAGAATCTAGAAGCCATCGTCAAAACTTCTTATTTAAAAGAAGTACGATGGTTCTCGATGGTCGCAAAAAAGGTGGAAGAAATTTCAGCGGGAAAAGAAAATATCAAGAAATATCTGAAGCAATATCCGCGCTTAAAACGGATTGGCTGCGGCAATTTTGCTCGTAATTTTCCGGACCATGTTTTTAAATTGCTCGGTCATCTCCTGTATCCTAAAAACATTTAAATTTATTATAAAAGGGGAGTAAAAGTAGTGTTAAAGGTAGTAGCAATCCAATATAATCCAATTTTCTTGGACTTGAAAGCGAATCGGACTAAGGTTGGGAAATTAATTGAAAAGGCAGTGTCCAAGAAGGACCCGACGCTCATCGTGCTCCCGGAACTAGCTTTTTCGGGATACAATTTCGAGACCCTTGCCCAGGTCAAACAAACGGCGGAGACGATCCCTACTTCTGAAACTTGTAAGCTCTTAGAAAGATTAGCAACTGAACACGGGATTTACCTTGTGGCAGGTATCAATGAGAAAACGGAGGAGTATTTTTATAATTCGGCGGTCGTTTTTGGTCCAAGAGGGTACATGATGACGTATCGCAAGCTACATTTATACGCCCAAGAGAAAACCTTCTTTTCGCAGGGTAATTTACCCTTACAAACATTCAATCTGGCGAATTACAAGGTAGGGGTTATGGTCTGCTTTGATTGGTTCTTTCCAGAGGTTCCACGGACCCTTGCTTTACTTGGGGCGGATATTGTGTGCCATCCAATGAATGCAGTCATCCCAGACGGCGCTTATATAGGAGACACCTATCATGCGAGATGGAATCGGATGTTCGTGGTGCTCGCCAATCGAACCGGTGAAGAGCGAAACCTGAAGTTTATCGGACGCAGTACCATCATCGATCCCACGGGAAAAGTGCTTGCTCAAGCGTCCCCCGATACCGAAGAAACTATTTCAGCTTTAATTGATCCGTTAGTAGCAAGAATCAAGGAGTTAAATGAATACAATAGCCTCTTTCAAGACAGGCGACCTGCGTTTTATAAGATTTAAGAGACGCTCAATGGAAATTTTAATAAATTTAACACCACTCTCGCACCGAGTATCACGGCAGGATCATAATCGTAGAGGCAAGCTTTGAAGAACTGGGTTATTTCCTCGGTATCATTACATTTTTTCGCAATAAACCCCAGTCCATAAACGGCGCCAATCCGCACATCGATGTCGGAATCATTCAGCAGGTGTTTTAATTGGTTGAAAACGGTCGTGTGATTAGCAGTCTTGCAGTAGAAGCCAAGTCCGAGGGCGCCAGGAACGCGGAAATACCAATAGGAACTAGAGAGGAGTTCCTGCAGGAAGGTATCGCGGCGTTCTTCAGGCGCTGTGGCACTAAGAATGAAAGCTATGCCGGTGGAGGCATTCCATTTCACGAACCGAGCCTCATCGAACAGCAGCAATTTCAACATATTAAGATACGGAAGGGGATCCGCCTGTTTTGATCCCAAAAAACCTATACTTAAAGCAGCAATCCCCTTGCTATAGATATCATCAACTAAAAGCAGTGTTTTTAGATAAGTAACCAGTTGTTCATAATAAAATGAATCCAAACCGGCGATTAGCAGTAACCCGAGTGTTGCACTGATGCGGATTGAACTTTCGTTATCCTCAATATTTTTATGGAGGAGGCTAATTATTTCTTCAATATTTTGGCAGGAACTCCATTCTGAATCATCAACACTCAAGCTCATTGCGCTCTTCTCGACAGTTAACTGCCATAACTAAAATGCTAAAAATATAAATGGCGTTTAAGAATGATTTTAATAATCATATATATTTCACTTAATACAAGAATTTGATGATATTTATTATTCTAGAAATGGATTTTATCTAGTCCGTATTAGAATAGGCAAGATGAATTGGAAGACTGAAATAGAAAGAAAGGCAAGGTAGGACAATTTTATGGCAGAAATAAAAAAGCAAAGAGTAAAGACAGAAGATGCAGGCGAATATGATATAAAGGGTGCAAACGCAGCATTGTCAGAGAAGATAGGGAAGCAGAAGATCTATTTCATTACAAAAAAAGTGGATCAGCATCAAGCACGCACTTTAATTGAACAGAAAAAGACGAAGCCCTACAAAGCGAAAAATCCAGAAGAAATCAAAATCGAATCGGTGGAAGAAAATTACAATATGTTCTTACGGGTGAAAGGCAAATACTGGATCAAATATTTGCGCCACAAGCATCTGGAAGTTCCCGTTGATCCCAATGTGGAAGGGGTTCGGGTCTTTAATGAGGTAGTCGATTTAGGCGAAGTAGTGGAAGGTCCTAAAAAATTGAAGCGGAATGTGACCATTGACATAGTCGAGAAATTGTACGTGGAAAACGTAGGAGACCTCGCCTTCAACATTGAAGGAAATCAAATTAATCCTGAAACGATTAGCAACATGCCGTTGGAAGAAGGCCCCAGCAGATTTGTCGAGGAAAATCAGGGTCGAATTCAGGTCGCCAAAATAACACCCGAATTAGCAGTTGAAAAGTTACGGGTTTTAATTGCACGCCGCCCCACAGATGTACAACGGATCTTAGAAGAGGTATTTGAAATCCCGCTAGTTCAAATCATCTTAAGTCCGTTTTTTGTGGCCACGCTGAATTATAACGAAATCCGAAAACGGGCCTTTTGCGATGCCATAACCGGCAAAATTAATATCTAAATCTTTTTTCTCTTCTTTTTGTCGCATTGTTCCAAATTAGGAAATAATTTGAAAAATTAGCGCAAATGGGCTAAGTCTTTGCCAGGTATTTTTAACTTTATCGCCAAGAAGAATAGGAATTAGAGACTGACGAGGGGAAATACATAAATTAGGACTGCGATGAGTAGAATTACTGAAACGAAATAGAGGGGTTTATTCCAGCGAACGACTTTCAGCCCATCCAGCGGACCTAGGGGAATCAAATTGAAAAGTCCCAAAAATGAGTTGAGATAGGCAGCGATTATTAAAATTTTAAAAGTAATATCGGTGGTACTCCCTAAAAGAGGCGCTAAGATAATAAATACCACTGCTTGGATAAGATTTACCAGTGGTCCTGCCAGTGCAATCTTGCCCATATTGGGAATTTTGGTGTCACCTGTTACTTGAACCGCCCCGGGACACACAATTTTGATGGGATTCAACGGAATTATTGAGATTGCTGTAAGGATGGCAAATATCTTGATGAGGCGGAATTCGGACCAATTGCCTAACTTAATCCCCGTGAATTTATGTCCGAACTCATGCAAAATGAACGCCAGCGTGGCGAATCCCGCAAGGGTGAGATAGATCCACCAGTCGTAATATCCGCCGCCTGAGAAAAAGGACACCGTGATAAACATGGAAATTCCCACCCCAAACATCATAGCCAGCCCAATTGCCAAATGCTTCAGTTCCAGCGCACTAAAGTATTTGAAAATAGGTTTTTCGGGACGTTGGATGGCGTAAATTGGGATTTTTTCGACGATAACTTCGGTTCCATCAGGCTCGAAATATCTTTCGACTTGGGCGCCCGGCGTAGGTTGCCACTCTTCGGAAGAACCTTGTTGGGATGGTAAGATGGGGTCTTCAGGTTCGGGAGCCGTTACTCGATGGGTTGTCGGGCGCGCATGTGGCGCGGGAGCAGCGCCGATATTTTTACATCCATGATTTTCTGGAAGTCGGTGGTCTGAACAGAATGATCCTTGACAATAATTGCAAATAAACGGCATATACACTTCTTTTTTGCATTTGGAACATTGGGTCATGTTAATCATCAAAGTTATAATTGACAACTATTATTTAATATGCAACAATTAATATTTTTGTAATAATAAGTTCGCCTAGAAACAAAAGAAATGAACATAAGAAACATGGTGGAAGAAAATGCCAGAGCAATCGGGAGATTTTGTGCCTTATTCCTCGCCAATGCCAATCCCGGGGTCCAGCTATTCAGCACAAGTTGGGAAAGTGAAAGATAAATGGGCTTTGCGCTTGGTAAAGGGAAAGGACGTATTAGATACTGGATATTTTGATGAATTGAATGGAAATAAGATCATTGCGTATATTATTCAGAGTTTAGCGATTCCAATGATAAACCCATACCAAATCTCACAATCCGTAAAGGCGTTAATCAAGCAAACAGAGCATGGGCCTTTAACAGCGCAAGCGGGAGCGCGTGCTGAAGCGGTGCCAGGTGGGGCAGGTGAGATGGGTGCGATGCCAGCAGTCCCAAGCGGTGTCATGACGCCCACAGATAATGCATGCCCACGGTGCAGACGACCTATCCAATCGAACTTTTACTTTTGTCCCTATTGCAGCCAAGCCCTCCGTGCATACCAGTGTGTCGCTTGTAAAAAGGAGATTCGGCTGGACTACATTATGTGTCCTTATTGCGGAGTTAAATTGTAGATTCATTTCCTTCACCCCTTTTTTCTTCTTCTTCTTCATCTGCTCCAAGATTTGCTTGCTCTTCTCGTGTAGTTAAATTGTATTTCTTCTTCTTTTTTTCTCTTCAACTGAAAAAAATCAGTTTCTTTCCTTTTCAGAAGGAGATTGAATAAACGAAGAAAGATAAAAAAGTAATGCGACATTGATAAAGAGAAGGATTTAATTAGAGTTTTCTTCGCCACTGGCGATAAGCAAGTTGAATATCATTCCCATTCACAGTTTTACGATGTGCGTGCTCAGCAAGATCACGTGCCATGCCTGCTATTTCAAGACCTAAACCTTCCAGAATCTCGCCCATGGCAACGGAGGCCTTTTCACTAACACGTTCTACTTTGGCTTTCCGAATGAGCCGATCAATTGGAGCAAGGGGGATGATTCGTTCGGTTTTTTCTTTGGGCATTTTTTTAACCCTCACCCGATTTTATTGCCGATTCTATTCTTCTTTTTTATAAATACTTTTTAAAAGAATTGCAATTTAAATTTTACCTTTTGATACGCCGATTTTTTAGAAGTAAAAAATTAATATCCATGGTTGAAGTCAAAAATGACATAAATATAATAAAAAGCGAAACTAAATTATATCAAAGACTAAAATCGTAGAAAACGGAGTGAAGCCATTGCCAAAAGAAGACCCGAAGAAAGAAAAAAAGATCGCGGCAGTACCCGAGGGACAAAATATACCGCCAGAAGTTTTAGCACAGCTACCTCCAGAGGTAAGGGCGCAATTAGGCGTAGTAGAGGAGCAAAAACCAATTTTCAGACCACCGACTGGAGAGAGCAAGGGATTATCAGATTCTATTGATAGGTTACGGGAGGGGTTTGAAAAAATAGGACTTACTCTAATTGGAAGGATGGGGGAATTTGCTTCTACATTAGAACGCGTGGTAATGACGGTTGCCCGAATAGAAAAAGTTGAGAATTTGACCGCCGAAACCACCTATTTCTTGAAAAATTTGCAGAAGACTTTCGACGCATACAACCGGGATTTCAAGAAGATAACCGATAGAATTGAAGATCTTGGAACAGGTTTTGAAGCAGTTAGGCGAGAAATTGCTGAATTGAAAACGATGAGAGCAGTGAATCCGCCCGTTATGGCTGAACCATTGCCACAGGCAGCGCCTTTAGGAGTTGCTTTCAATGAAAGGCATGAAATTCCAGCTGCAAATTCTATTGAAGTGCCAACAATCCCTGCCGAATCGGCACCGATTTCAAGGCCCTCTGCGATGGTTACTTCAAATCCAGCCCCCGCCCCGAAATCTACCGCCTCGGCTCCCCCTGTGACAGCGGGAGGAACAAATATAAACATAATTCTCGAGAACGTCCGGGCGCAAGTGAAGGCGGGCATCGCTGCTGTTGCGATGGCAGATATCCTTGATCAAGCGCGTGAAATCATTTCGCAAAACAGCAAATGGACGCCTGCAGTTTATGAGATCGGGAAATTCGCTCGAAAACTACGAAAGGATAACGCAGTCCTCTCCGAAAATGAGTGTACCGATTTATCGAAAAAGATTGCGGAATGGAAAGCTCAAATTCTTCAAGCTTAATTTAAAAAAACTAAATTAAGGCAATTTTATTTGAAAATAGGAAATTTTGATATCTTTAAGGCTCTCTTTTTCTTGCAAAGTTTTCATTTTTTGTAGTAGATCATTGATTTGGATGTTGGCGGTATTCAATTGTTCCCGGACTTCCTTTGTTTTCTCTTCGTTGGTGATATTGGTTTTGCGGAGGTGAATAATCACATCTTCCTGCTTTTCAATTTTCTTCTGGAGCTCATCTGCCTCTGCACGTTTTGCTTGTTCATTCGAGAGCTTGTATTCTAATTCGGCGATTTCCACTTCCTGTTTCTTTATATCAAGTGTTAATTTATTCACAGCCTCGTTTTGTTGTTCGGCTAACTTTTCTTTTACGGCTAATTTCTGCTGTAGCTCGTTCAATTCATGTTTCCGAATGTTTTCAAGCTCATTTTGTAGTTTATTAATCTGAGTTTGAATGGTGGATATTTCATTGTCCTTCTCCATAAGTTGGACTTGATTTTGGGTGATCGTATTAATGAGATCCTCATTCTCAATTTTCAGCAGCTCATTCTTGTCCTCTAAGCCCTTAATCTTCGAAATAGCGCTTTCTTGATTTGCGGATTGCTGGACATTCAACTCCTCGATTTGGCGAACACTTACGTTGCCAGTATGTTTTAATTCCTTGATAGTCCGACTCTGATCCTTCAGTTTATTCTGGATCTCTAGCAACTGCATTTTATGTGCCTTCTTGGTATTAAGCAGCTCCTCCTCCAGTTGAGCAAATTTTTGCTCAGCATTTTTGGTTTCCATTTCTAACTTTTTGCTTTCCCGTTCAAGCTTCATGATATAGCGTTCTTGCGATTCAATTGTTTCAGTAGGATCGAATTTTTTCATAGTCTTAATCCGCTCTTAGCAAATCAAATTCTATAGGTAAATCTATATTTTTCCCTTATAAGAAAGATTCCAAAATGGTGGCACTGATCATCCAATGAAATTTGAATTAAAAAATGAAGGAATGGATAGAATTGATGCCTACAGAAAAATACATGTTCGGCAGGATTTCAAATCTGAAAAAAGAAATGGTAAAGAGATTACATAATTTTACTTGTGATGAACGGTTCAGCGATGAAGTTCCGAACCAAGGAGATGAAGTCGATATCTTGCAGGATGATCCCCACCGGTTCAACGGCTGTAGTTGCTAGTAATATTTCCGCGCTATCACGTTCGAGGCACCATCGGTCCTCTTTCGGGTAATTGCGAATAGAGACGTTTTCCATTTTTTTGAGTTGATTAAGAATCTCTATATGCTGATTGATTTCAGGATTAATATGGGTTGCAATCCGAATTTGGGCTCGTTTTGATATAGATTGTAATTCTTCAATTATCGGCTTTAAATCTATAATGTTTGGTGAAGTAAGAGAAAGTTTGGAAATTACTTTCGAAACTTGTTCCTTGAAATAATTGAGTATTCGTGCCCGGCTCTTAATAGTGCCTAGGTGTATTTCTTTCTGTTCTTTAGTGATACCTTCTAAAGTGCTCTTGGCTTGTTCTAAGTCCTTATAATTTTTCACGTTATCTTCTAATATCTTCTTTGTTTTGGTTAATTGGGCTTCAAGATCTTTGCATTTAAGTTCCAGGTCCGATCTCGTTTTAGACGTTTGTGTATCCTGATCTTTGGAAGTTTTTAGTCCTTTTTCTAAATCGGCAATTTTGGAAATGTTATCAGCATTTAAGGATTTAAGTTCTTCAATTTCCGTATCTTTGGCTCGATCTAATTCTTTTAAATTGAAATTCTCTGTTTGAAATTCGCTCAGTTTTGTTTCATCGGAACTCATTTTGCTTTTCTGGCCCTCCAAGTTGCCGGACAAATGGGCAACTTCAGTAGAGATGCGTAAATTCTCGGCTTGGAACTTTTTGATTTCGTCTTGTAAGGCCTGGTTTTCTTGCTTTTTCAGGTCTAACTCTTGAGTTAAATGATTAATTCGCTCTTCTAAAGACCCAATTTGCTTTTCTTTGGAGAAACTAGATTCGGATATCTCTTTGTTTTTCAGTTCCAACTGATGAATTTCCCCATTCTTCCGCTCAACGTCCGTCATTAATTGATTGACTTTGACGTTCATTCGATCAATATTTTCCGTCTGCTTCTCAAGTGTGACGGCGTTATCAATGTCCTTATCTTCTGTTGTTGCTTGGTATTCATCCAATTTGCCAGTCAATTTCTTATTTTCCTGTTCAAGCGAAGAAATCTTTTGTTCAAGCCCTTTTATTTGACGCTCGTATTTTTGTATTAAGCGGTCTTGAACCACTACTGTCTCTTCTAACGTGATCTCATTATCCTCTACCAAAAGGTATCCCTCAAATTGATTTTATTATAACTGACTTTCTTAGAAAAAGAAAGGACAAGCAATTATAAAAATGAAGCTAAACTTATTCTATAAAACATAAGATATTTAATGGACTACTGAAACCAATTATCGAAGATAACCTCAATTTAATTCAGACCAGATAAAGCGGTCTCGAAAAAAAACTGAAATTCTATCGCAAGAATAAAGGAAAAAAAGAAAAAACCTAAACTGAGGGTAAGTTTTTGGCGGAGATATTAACCTATTCTTATAAATTGGTAGTCGTTGGGGACCCATCGGTTGGAAAAACATCACTCATCAGACGCTATGCGAATAAGAAATTTGAAGAGTCGTATCTACCGACAATAGGCGCCGACTTCACGATTAAACAAATAGATCTAAAAGATCAGGCAACTAAGGCAACTAAACAGATTATGCTCCAAATCTGGGACATGGGGGGACAGCGCATGTTCGAGCGAATTAAGGATCACTATCTGGTGGGCGCAAATGCAGGGCTAATCGTGTTTGACCTCACACGGCGCTCAACTTTTGAAAATTTGGAAAATTGGCTCCAAGATATTAAAAGGCTCTGCGGTGAAATCCCTTGTATCATCCTAGCAAATAAATCCGATTTGCCTAATCGAGATATTACAGAAGACGAGCTAACTGCATTGGCCTCTGATAAAGGGGTGGAAATATTCGAAACCTCAGCAAAGACAGGAAAGAATGTCGATCATGTATTCGAACTTATTGCAAAAACATGTGTGAAGTCATACGATAGTTCATCTCAGCCATAGCAATGGCTACACCATTTGTTTATAAGGTTGGTAATTTTATTTTATCTTGAGAGTGGAGAGTTATATTTATAGTCGAAGGGGAAATAAAAAATATAAATATAATAAGTATTAATAATATTTCAAGGAGTTAAAAAGTAAATTAGCAGACGAAATGGTAACGGCTGACGTGAAAATCAACCAAAAATAGCGAAGAAAAAAACGAAATTATGACCGCAATTAAGGGGATTATAGTTCATGAGCGAAGATAAAGCAATCAGTGAATTAATAAAAATAAAGGGTTTAAACAAGAAGCAGGCTCTCAGATTATACAAAGCAGGCATAAACTCAATTAAGAAATTGGGGAGTTCCAATCCAGATGAAATCAGTAAAGCAACCGGAATTGCAAAGAAGCAGATGACGACCTGGATTATCTTAGCGAGAGCGCAGGAACGCAAGAAGTTTGTCGAAGTGGACACGGCGGCGGCAGAGCTGAGTCAGTTAATTGAAATTAAAATAGAGGATGCAAAACGACTGGTCAGCTCGGGAGTAATGAGCGTGGATGATTTAGCAGAGGAATCCGCGGATCTCCTATCAGAAGATACAGGATTATCGACGGAAACAATCAAAAAATGGATACAGAAAGCCAAAGAAGTAAAGAAAATTCCTCTGGAAAAGCGAAAAGTGGTAGTAGCACCACAAGTAGAAGGCGCTTATGGGTCCAGATTATCAGGCGCACTGTTTGGATCCAAATCAGGTTTTAATAGTGTCTATAATTCATCTAGCTTTGGGGCAAGTTTCTTCTTGGTTCTATTCTCGGCGTTAATCTTCTTCTTCTATCTCAGCACGTCCCGAGCAATAATAGGCGGATATTCCCTCACGACACTCTGGGATTTCACACAAATAAAATATGAATTTGTGATTCCATGGGTGAATTTTGAGTTTGGGCCGATGACAATAGCCTTTTACCCGCTGGTATTTTTCGGCGGAGTTATAGTCGTGCTACTGGTATGGCTTCTATTTGGAAAAATAGTTTCAGCCGCAAAGAAATTGGAATTCAAAAATACTTCCGCCGTCTTAGGATTTGCGATGGCTCCGGGCTTTTTAGTTTCGGTTCTGATCGTAGGAAAATTCCTCCCGGCAGAGATACTCAGTGAAAGCATGAGAACAATGGTCCTCCCTGGGCTGCTGGCTATTTTTACGCTCTGGTTAGTCGTTGTCTTCATCAGAGGACTGGCTTTTTCTCCAACGCCAGGAGGAGTACCGGCTGGAAAAGTGGAGAAGGAAGTCGTCGCGGCACCAAAGGCAGAAGCACCTAGCGCAGCACTCGAAGTAATGGAAGAAAAACCGAAAGTTGCTCCCGTAGTCAAACCAACGGTACAACCAGTTGCTGAACGAAAGGCAGGTCCTATTAGCTTAGCGGACTTTAACATGATCGATCAGACATCGCTAGGCGCACTTCAGAAGGCAGGCTATAATACCGCAATGGACTTGTTGAGAGCGAGCAGTAAAGATATATCCGATGCAACAGGCATTCAGCAATCTAAAATTATTATTTGGCGTATAATTTCCGATTTGCTGCGAATTCCAGGGATAAGTCTAGAACACGCATTGGTACTAGCGAAATCAGGAGTCCGCTCCGTGAAACATCTGGCGAAAATCAATGAAAATGCCCTGAAAGTTCAGGTCTTAGATACCATCTCGAAAGAAAACATCCCGACGAGTATAACCGCACAGATGCTCGCGGATTGGATTAAGAAATCTCAAACCCTTTAAATTTTTTTCTTTTTCGGCTAATTTTTTCTAATATCGCATTAGTTTTTACCGCACAGCTTCGCCAAGAGAAGTATTGGCATACTAGCTCTCTGCCCTTTTTACCGAGACTTTTTAAATCTGCATCATTACTGAGCAGCAGAATGATTTTTTCTGAGATCGAAAGAGGGGATATCGGGTTAAGGACTGGAAATACATCCAAAATTTGATGAAGTTCCCCTAACCCGCCCTGAGCACTCGCAAGGAGGGGCGTGCCGGAGGCAAGACTTTCCAGAGCAACCAGCCCGAACGGCTCATATAAAGAGGGCATAACGCATAGATCCGCCATTGCAAAGTATTTCGGCATTTCAGCATTGGAAATGAACCCAAGGAATCTCACAAACCGAGTGATCTTCAAAGCCCTTGCCATAGAGTGTAAATAAGAGGATAGCGGCCCATCGCCTATAAAAAGAAATACAATCTCTGGAAATTTCTTGATAATCCGTGGGATAGCCTGAATCAAGAACTGCGGCCCTTTAATGGGCGATAAGCGTCCGACAAAGAGAATTATTTTTTTGGAACTTAGTTGTAACTCGTCTTTAAGGGAGGTGTAGTGCGCGGCAGGGTGGAACCGGCTCGTATTTACCCCATTATAAATGCGGTGTACAAGTGGTATTGGAATCTTATAATTTGTGCTTAACTCTTGTTTAACAGAATCGGAGATCGCAATGACACAGTCAGCAGTCCTTGCTGCAGTTTTTTCAAGTTGCCCAAGAATCGGAAAAATTAGGTTCCCAACCGTATCATGCCATGTCAAACTTTCGCGATTCGCTTGAATCCCAATGGTGCCGGCTGCTTTATAGATAAACGGCATGTATTTTTTGACCTTGAAATACAGGCTCGCTTCGAACCCATGCCCTATGACAATATCCAAGTTCAATTTTTGCAGTATGTCCCGCCCATAGTGCCATAACAGAAGCGGATTAATTACGTCATAGTATGGAAGATGATATGCGGTGAGAATACGGTGTATGTGAATGTTCTTGAAACACTCATAAGGTGCTTGTGTGGGTTCACCCTTCGTAATGACATGGATTTCATGGTCGAACTTTAGGAGTTCCTGGCAAATTTCGAAAGCATGAATCCCCGCTCCATAGGAGAAGGGATAAAACTGTTGGACGATATATCCGATGTTCATGGCTGGCACCGCTTTATCACACTGAAATAGAGCGAGAGGATTTGCCTACTAACTATCGAGGAGGCATAAACGGTCTTCACTTGAGTGAAAGAATTTTGTTTGATTTTCTGCATTAAATCTTCATTGGTTAGCAATTCCGTTACGAGTTGGGATAGCTGGATCGTATCTCTCGTTTGGAACAGCAAGCCAGTCATTCGGTCCCGGATTAAGGATTGCACGCCCTGATAGGCCTGCACGAGGGCGGGACATTTCACAGCCCATGCCTCCAAAATTACCGTTGGCATAATTTCAAATTCTGAGGGAAGGATGAGGGCGCTCGCGGCAGATATTAGGGTTTGAAGGTATTTTTCATGGACTGTTCCTAAAATATGCACAGCGTTTTGAAGTCCCAGTTCAGTGACCTTCTTTTTTAGAGCGTATTTTTGAGAGCCGGTTCCGACTATTATTAGGTTCTGTGCTTTATCTTGAGAGCTTCTTTGTTTGGAAAATTCCAATAAGAAGTCGACCCCTTTCGCTTTCTCTAAGCGTCCTACAAATAGGAGGAATGGTTTAGAGAGTAACTTCGCCATCGCGGGAGATGGCGCGGATTGCAGATCTAATTGCTGAGAAATGCGAACCATATTCGGGATTACTTGAATCTTGGTTCCAGGAAGCTTATAGCGGGTGGTAAGAACCTTTTGAAAGAAGGGGGTGAGACTTATTACGGCATCGCTATAAGAAAGAACTGCCTTCTCTATTAAAGCGAGGGCGGTATGAGGCAATCGAGAAATAAGCTCGTTGGGGCGGGTTAAGGCAACATCCCAATTGTGTGCAGTAAAAACAAACGGGGTTTTTTGGAAAAACAGCCGGACAATGAGTCCTGAAACCCGGCTTTGAGCATGTAGGATCTGGAATCGGCCATTCTTCTTCTGAGTCTGCAAAAGTCTGACGACAGTTTTCATCCCAAAAAGGAAAGTCGCTAAGACCGGCGTCTTTAACACACGAGAAATTCTATGAACATAAATTCTATCGAGCAGCTCTTCTTTTAACTGTCGTGGCTGTTGATAAGTAAATATATGCACTTCATGCCCCAATGCGCTGAGAGCGCCCGCTAGATGCCATAGATATTTTTGAATTCCACCCCCATAGATAGGGGGGATTCGGTCGGTAGTGGTTCCTGAGCTAATCAATCCTATTCTCACAGAGCACACTTCATATAGCATGGTTTATTTCTTTTAAAAATTGATTGATATATTGATCCCAAGTAAAGTACTTCTCCGCTCTTTGTCGGAGGTCTAACCCGAGTGAGGTTCGTAGGTCCTTATTTTTTAGTAATTCCGCTATTTTATCAGTAAGTTGTTCCCAGTCATTCGGGGGTATTAACAGTTTCGGTTCTATATCCTGAAGCAGTTCTCGGACACCGCCTAATTCAAAACTTACAACGGGTTTGGCACAAGCCATCGCCTCCAAAACTACCAAGCCTAACGGTTCGGGGAACAAAATAGGTAAAATGATGAGATCACAGAGATTGATAACATTGACCAACGCCTGATTCGTCAAAATTCCTGGAAAAATTACGTGATTCTGCAAATTTAACTCCCGCACCCGGGCTCTTATTCGTGAAATTTCGGGGCCAAAGCCCACAATGAGAAGTTTACAAGGAATCCTTTGGAGAAGCGATTTCAAATGGGGTAAAAATTCGAAAATCCCGCGCTCCTTAATTACCCGCCCGAAAAATAGAATTATGTTATCAGATGCTTTCAAGTGGTAGGGCAAATCCGCCTGTCTAACATCTTCCGGATGAAATTTCTGTAAATCGATTCCATAGTAAATCACCTTTACGGAAAATTTTCCGAAGTAAGAAAGAAACGCATTCTTGACAGCGTTACTGTTGGCAATAACAGGGCGCGCCTTAAACAACAGGGCGCGGGTCATAATAAACATCAGAAAGAACCGGAGCGAGAATTTGTGGCAATATTTTAAACACTTAGTTACTTCAAATCCTTGACAAATTTCACCTCGAAGAAGGGTGCCCTTTGGGCAGATCGGGTTGTACCCGTTTAATACATAAGTAAAAGGAATCCGATATATCTTCTTAAAGAAAATGGAAATGAATCCAGAAAAATCCGTGATGTATAATTGGTTAATTCGGAATTTCTTAATTAAATAGAATGCTTTCAAGGGAATTCCAAGATATCGTATTGCGGATCTAGTGCGATATATCGGGATGCCCTCATAATTTTCAAATATCTTTAACCGTTTATTATTTGGAAAATAATTAGATCTGTTTGTGGTAAGTACATAGACCTTGTGCGACTTTTTCTGCAGTTGACGGCAAATTTCGAGCGTCGCGGTCTCCACCCCGCCTATATTTGGATAAAAGGTGGGGAGAATAAAAAGAAAATTCATATGCTTATCTTAAAGGTATTTGGATTTATTTTTATTGACCATAGCAATTCGAAGAGTCGTGTTTTTAGGATCAAGCTCGGAAGGATCTACAAATTATTCAGAGGTCGTATAAATGCCCGAGAAAGTGTATCTAATTGACCAGAAAACGTATAATTTGGAAGAGATTAAGGCAAAAACCTTGAACTTTTTGCGAGAAGAGCGCTTTGATGTCGCCGATAAGACGATTTTCATGAAACCCAGTTTCGTCTTTCCAACCTTGGAAAAAATCCAAGTCGTTACAAACCCGAATCTAATAGTGGGCGTAGCAGAGGCACTGGTTGAACTCGGGGCTAAAAAAATCTATGTAGGCGATGGTGAAACAGTCGGCCCAGCTCGATTCTCTTTCAAACAAATAGGAGTTGGCAAGCTAATAAAGCAGCGAAAGTTGCAAAAGAAAGTAAAACCTTCATATAATGATGAAGGGAAGCACATCTCGGTTAAAATCCCTGATCCATATATTCAAGGGGAATTTAAAGTCCCCAAGAAACTCATAGATGCAGATCTGTTCGTAAGCCTGCCAAAATTGAAAGTGAATATCTTTGCGAATGTTACCCTTTCCGTTAAGAATCATATGGGATTGATTTCCAAAAAGCAACGGCTCTCCCACCATGATGTCAACATGCATAAAATGATTGCCGACCTCTACCTGGTCCGCACGCCAGATTTGAATATCACGGACGCCATCATAAGCGGGGAGGGACAAGGGCCGATGCAAGCCACTCCAGTAGCAACAGGATTAATAATTGCTGGTCGGAATGGTTTAGCAGTAGATACGGTTTGCTGTTCACTCATGAACTATGATACTCGAAAAATCGAGCACCTTGTTCTCTTGAATCAAAAAAAGATTGGACCGATTTCGCTGGATGAAATAGAATTGATCAATAAACAGCTATTAGAAGAGCGGCGAAAAACCTTTAAAATGCCTGACACCGATCTTACACATCTTGCGCCGAATATCCATGCCTATGTGGGTAAGGAGTGTGAAGCGTGCAATGTCAAGTGTGCGGGCTGCCTTGGCATGATTAAGGCGAATCTCGATGGCTACGGACTCAACAAAGGCTGGGAGAATTTAGGCGAGTTCAGTGTAATCGTAGGCAAAGGCGTCAACCTTACTGAAGAGGAACTTCGTAAGCTCAACAAGAAAAGAACGATTGTCTATGGGAAGTGCGTTAAACAATACTGGAAGTATGGGACCTATTTTTGGGGCTGTCCCCCAGATTACACCAAAGCAATCATGAAACTCCGAGGTCCTATGAAAGGGCTGACCCCTTGGATGAAGTATGTGATGAACCTCCACAGCATTTGGAATTATGGGTGGGCTTACGTCGAACACTACGCAGCAATAATCCTCCGTCGCTAAGGTGCATGTGTAAGACTCAACATAAGTGGATTTATTAGACGGCTTGCCTTTTATCATATTAAGACAAAGAAGGTAAGAACAAAATGATCCTTCACAAATTTTTTATGATCGCCGGAATTATTCAGGTGGGTATCGGCGCCGTGATGGAAATACTATATTGGGCCATTTTTAAAAATTTAGTCTGGATTTTAACAATTTATCCGCCCCCCGGTATCTATAATCTCATTAAAGTAATGCCCTTTTTGGGGATGATGATTACTCTAGTCGGACTGGGATGTCTAATGACATCTATTTGGCTGTTTTTACGGGCAGATTTGGAATTCCTTCATAAGATTAACCAACTCTAAAATTAAAAGTAAATAGATAATTTTGATGGCGTACAGAGACCTATATTACCTATAAAGACCTGCAAGCTTTTACTTTTCTGGAAAAAGTTTTACCGATGTGTTTTTTAAGGTAAAAAATCACAAGTAGTTAGTAACAAAAAAACTTAGTCATTATATAGGATTTCAAGTTTGGTAGTACACAAAAAAAGGTTTTGAGAAATGCACGTGAATTTCGAGCGATTTGATGCATTGGAATTTCGATCTTGCGGTCCAATTGACGCGCCATTCGACGGAGTACCTTATAATATGGATGAGAGCGAGGCAATTGACGAGGAACTAACGAGCAATGAGCTTGCTATTCTATTGCTATTAGCCAGCGAGGCATTCTCGAAAAATTCTCAAGCAGAACTCAGCTTTCAGGGAATAAAAGCGAAATTGAATTTGCATCAACAGAAATTAACGAAGGCACTCGAGCGTTTAACACAGAAAAACTTAGTTGATAAAACTTTGAATGGGTATCGTTTAAGCAAGGATGCCATCAAAATTGTAAATTCTGTTTTAATTTCTGTAGGGAACAATCCGAATACGGACCCCAAGGAATATATCGGATTTGAAATGAAAATACCTTTAAGCAGTAGAAATAATGAATTATATAAGCTGGTTTATCTCTTAAAGGGGCGCTGGTTTGCTAACTGGCGCTGGATTGGTATGTTTCAGGACCAAGCTAGTCTCAAAATGGAATGGCAATCTATCGCGGGCGATCTGGAGGCTTGTCTCTGTATCAATGAAAACCAATTATGTATCGCACTTTTCGATAAGAATTCGAGTCCTCCAACTGTGAAATCGGATCTTCTGAAGTATGAATTTGATAAATTCCTTGAAAAAGTCCAAAAGATTATGAATATTAATCTGGCAACGTATCAATCATTATCAACAACGATGATTAAAACGAATTCAAATTGTAATAGGCGAGCCATGAGCAATTGGCTCTCAGGGTATGCATGAATTAAACCAAATTAGAATTTTTTTGAGATTTTCTTCTTTTTGATTTGTCCCTTCTTTGATATTGGGCAAAGGCTCTAAATTTTTCCTTTGTCTGCATTTCGCCATTTACCTTTGCCCCCTTTTTCCCTCCAAAATACTTAGTCAATATATCGCGACCTGGGGATTCTATTGTTAAGGAAAAAAATGAATTGGAAGTGATGTAAAATGACAACGACAATAGGCATAAAGTATAAAGATGGGATAATTTTTGCCGCAGATAGGCAAGTTAGTTCGGAGAACTTCATCGCTTCGAAGTACGGAGAGAAAATCCATCAAGTAGATAAAGGAATAGGTGTGACCATTGCGGGGCTTGTGGCCGATGCAGTGAATTTAGTAGAACGACTTAAGGCAGAATTCAAGCTCTATTACTATGATAAAAAACGACCAATCTCGATAGAGATGGCAGCTAGACTTACGTCAAACATCTTCTACAGCGGTTTCAGGGGTGGTCGTCCCTTATATACGCAGATTCTGATCGGAGGCTTCACCACTCATAACGGGAATGGGCATGTCCCCAGGTTGTATGTGATTGACCCGTCAGGGGGAACCATTGAGGATAAATTCATCGCAACGGGATCTGGGTCCCAAGTCGCTTATGGCACGCTGGAGAACAATTATCGGGACGATCTAACGGAGACGGAAGCAATTCAACTGGCGTATAAAGCGATGAAAGCAGCTATTGAGCGGAATCCTTTTACGGGAAATGGCATTGATGCCGTTATTATTTCAAAAGAGGGATTCAAGAGACTCACAGATGAGGAATTAGAAAAAATTAACGAGGTGACAAATT
>Ga0315277_10001770_pt1 | contig 30768 bp, 25 predicted proteins | sample YL17G05_15_MG_FD_203695 | JGI IMG/M metagenome (GOLD analysis project Ga0315277, IMG submission 203695) | Sediment microbial communities from Yellowstone Lake, YNP, Wyoming, USA - YL17G05_15 | ecosystem: Environmental > Aquatic > Freshwater > Lake > Sediment | place: USA: Wyoming | collected...
CGGCGGAACTCGGCTTGGCCGGGACGTGGGGGCCGCTCGCATGTCGTTGCGTTGCCATACGCAATCTCCTTGCGCCTCACGGTCCTGCCACACTTCCTTATAAGCGATGGCCAAGGAGGCCCCCAACCAGCCAATTTCCGCATTTGAACTTGCCAATATCATGAGGTACTACTGTCTGGAGAGCAGACGGCGAGCGCAGAACTTAGTCAGGCGGTACTTCTGGCAGAAGGATGGGTGCGCCCTGGGCCTGTGGATGCCGTCAACGCTGCCGGGCTCACGATGCCGGCAATGGCTGGAGAGGAACGTGCCAGACTGCGATCCGAAGCGGGTGGGAGAGCGAGAGCGTGTTCAGAGTATCGTGAACATGCGACTGACGAGGCCCAGGATAATCCCGTTGGATCGGGTCGCCGGCGGCGCCAACGAAGTGGCGGCGCCCGAGGACTCGGTGTCATCTCTGATTGAGGCCGAGATATCTGTCCAGGGTCTGGCCTGGACTGTTGCCGAAGAGAAGGCCGAGAACATCGACCACCAGCGGCCGGCGATCCAGACGCTGGGCAAAGAGAAGCTCAAGCAACTGGTCCTGGTGGTCTTCGACAGTGTTGTCAACAACGAAGCCTGTGCCAAGGACCTCGTGGACGCCTTCGGCCTCAGCGGCGCCACTTTCAGCCGCTTCGCGGGCAGTCACTGGGACCGCGGGGAGGAGGGCGGCACGGTGAGAGAGCCCCCGGATCTATGGAAGAACACCGCCCGGATACTTGCCCTTCACACGGGCTTTGTCGAGGCGGCGGACAAGGCGGGCCTCTTCAAGGAAGGCTCATCAACCTCTGGACTACCATATTCCTCCCCTTTGCCGAGGTGATCGTCATGGCTAACGAACTGTATTTCATTCGAATCCTCCAAGAGGCCCTGCAGAGCCCGGAGCCGGAACCGGCCCTCGGTCGAGCGCTTGACGAGATCGAGCGCCTCGGCGCTCAGGATGCCTACCGCAGCGGCTTTGAGAACTTCCAACAGTTCATGGAAGAGGTGTGGTCCTGTCACAATCTCATGAGAAGCGACTGGGCCCGCGAGCTGATTGTCGAGCTTGCCACGGAGGGGTCTGAACTCGGCCCAGAGCAACGGCAGGCCGCGATGAAGGCCATCGATTCCAGTCCCCAGTGGCAGAGTGAGTATGAACAGTTGCGCGGTCAGCTCGGGCAAGAAAGTGGGCAGGACCTCTCGCCGATGATTCAGGTCTATCGCGACGGCAACCGGGTCGGCGAAATGATTCTCAATGAGGCCGGTGCAAGTGAGTCTCTGGGCCAGATCATACCGGGGGCGTATCTGCTGAAGCTCGGCACCGGCCTGGTCCTCTGGGAGGGAGAGATGGCCGGCCAGCGGGTGCAGTTTGTCGGGACTGTGGAATTCGCCCGCTCCGTCCAAAGGCATGTGTGCGACACCATCGTGCCGATTGTCGACCGGATTCTTAAGGAGCTTGCCGTGCCGACCGGGCCCTTCGAGGTCTCGGCGGCGAACCTCGGCGCCGCCTCGGCGCTGGATGTCGGCACAAGCGTATCGGGTTTCTCGGCCGATGTCCCCGTCTTTCTGGCGCTGCTGTCCGCCGGTCTGGACCTGCCCCTTCCCGACGATCTGGTGTCCACCGGTCACATCGCCTCCGTCGAAGGCGATATTGCCGCTGTCAAGGCGCTCCCGGCCAAGGTGCAAGCGGCCCTCGCGGGCGCCTCGATCGGCCGTTTCGTTTGCCCGGACCTCGACAAGGATACGTCATTGGGTGTGCTCTCCCCTCAGGAGCGAGACCATAGCGTGGAGGCCATCCAGGAAGCGAGAGACTCCCTTCACATCCGATCGGTGGGCGGGATTGCCGAGCTGGTCCGCGAGGTCTTTACCGAGGAGGCGATCGTTCAGGCGAGTCTGAAGACGGGCTTCTTTCTGATCCTGAAACACAGGCCCCGGTGCGAGAATCCCCTGCCCAACGCGGTCCACTTTTTGGCAAACAATCGACGCAGGTTCTGGCGGGTCCTGGAACAGCTCCTTATGGCCGGCAAGGCCGATCGGGCGCGAGAGCTGCTGCGAGCCTTCGCGCAGTTCCATGCCGACCGTCACTTGTACCCCTCCCATTTCGGGCATAGACTGCTTCGCCTGCTCTGCTCGCTGCCGCCGGCGGTCTGGCGACCGATCCGCGTGCCCATGATCGATTTTGCCCTGTGTGTGGAGGCGGCCAAGTGGGCCCGCGCGCGAGATGGGGAGGATGTGTTCGCCCTGTTTGACGCGGTGCGCGCCAAGCATATCGAGCGACCGGTGGAGCCCTATCCTGCCGGCAGCCCGCCGGAACCAGCGCCATCGGATTCCGAGGGCATAGCATTCCGTGCGATTACCTCCCAGATCACCGAGCGAACGATCGCACAACGGGTCGGGATCCTGCACGATGAGGCGCGTCTGCGCTATCCCTTGCAGTCGAACACGGTCGATAGCTTCGATCAGTTCCGCACCATCACCGCGGACTACTACAACTATCACTTTACGGCGTGTGTGTCCCACGGTGGTCGGCTGTCACCCGGTGAGGCCTACACCCGGGCCAAGGAAGTGCTCGAACGGGAATACCGCAGGCGGCGGGGGGACATCGTCTCGGCCTTCAACGACGCCCACGCCGGCACCAATGGCGGCATGAGGGTCACCCTCGACATCCTCGCCGAGAGTCTGAAGGCCGAGGCCGTCGAACGCTATATCACCGACGCCTTCGACCGGTACGTGGCCCCCAACTCCTGGGAACAGAAGGTCGAGATCATCCGCCAGTTCATGGCCGCGTGCGGGTACCTGCTGTCCTCCTCGATCGCTACGAGCCGGCCGGAGCGGTACGCACATGACTACGCGGAGCTGATCCGGGCCTTTGTGCAGGGATTGCAGCAGACGTCGTCGGTTTTCCGGCGGCTGTGAGGAGGTCAGCGATGGGAACGAGACTTGATGAATTACTTTGTTTCATCAGTCCGGAAGGGAGCACCGAGCAGACGTTCAACCGGGCCAACGAGGCGATCAATACGTTCCGTGTCCGGGCCGCCCGGATCGAGGATTGGGACGAATTCCGATCCTGCATGGCGGAGTTTCTGCGCCATGTGGAGGCCCGCACCCTCCGGCTTCGAGGGCCGGTGGATGTCCCTTTGGAGTTCTATTGGCTGCGTTGTGCCCAGATCCTTCGGACGATCTATGGCCCACGTGGTGAGAAAGCGGCCTTTGAGATGGCCAGGACCGGCAACGAAGGTGGACTCTGCGCTGTGCTCAGGGCGGTCGCCATGCACATGGCCGAAGACTACTCCCGCCACGAGATCTCGGCCAAGGTCGGCGCCTACTGGAATAGCCTGTCCGTGGCGGAGCAACTGGACGCCGCCTCTGAGTACATTGCCAAGTACGGCCATCTGCTCCCCTCGGAGCTGACGGAGGGCAGCGCCGCCCGCATTCGGGCCAACTTCTGGAAAGTGCTCGAAGAGCACCCACGCTTGCTCCAGAGGCTCCGCGTCGTGGGACGATAGCCTCAAAAGGCGACGGTTCATCTCACAAGAAAACCGATCCCGCTGAATCGGGGCATCTGCGGCTTCCGCTATGGACATAGACAAGGGGAGAGGACGAAGGTCTATCGTGGAAAGGGATGCCTATGACCGTAGAACAAGCCCTGGTCGCCCAAGCCGGGCCCTACATGCTGGCGGCCAAGGCCCAGGCCGTCATCGCCGCCGAGGTCAATAAGGGCTGCGATGGCCGGATTCTCTCCCATCCGGTGGCCCTGGAGCCGGCCTTCAGTCCCATCATGGCCCCCAAGGACCTCATGGCCCTCAAGGACCGGCCCGGCTGGGTCCATGAAGCCCCGCCTCCCGAGGAAGACCTGGTCCGGTACCGGGTGTGGATCTCTCCCAACCAGCCGTTCAATTGGAACTGCTTCGAGCTGTTTCTCAAGCAGCTTTCGCTGGTGACGTACAGGGTCGGCCTGGAGATGGTCGGCAACGAGGAGAGAATCGTTGTGACCTTGCTCTGCCACAGGGCGGATGCCCCCATTGTGGCAACCGCGTTCCGGGGCAAGCTGCGGTTCTCCCGGCTGTCACCTCTGGAAGGCAGCCCACTAACCGGTATGGAACCCGATGCCTGGCAAGAGGTCAGTTTCAACGACTACTATCCTGCGCCGCCGTACTCCCATCTCCTGACCCGGCCGGAGGAGCTGCACACCTCGCCCTATGAGTGCCTGATCACCGCGATGGCCAATCTGCCGAAACCAGCCGTTGGCCTCTATCAGACGCTCTTTCAGCCCGTCTCTCCCCACCACAACTGGCACCGCAATATCGAGACCCTGCTGGACCTTGAGTACGTTGTCGGACTCTCCAACAGCATGGGTCACGCGCAGCACTATCTCCAGCAGGCCCCCTCAGGGAGCCTTCAGCAGATGGCCGGCCAGGTGGAAACCAAAGCCCATAACGATAAGCCCTTCTACTGTGCCGCGTGCCGCCTCGCCGTGGTCGGCGCCGCCGACGGTGGACGGGATTGTCTGAAGGCCCTGGCCGTCTTCAGCAGTCTGTTTCAGCATGGCGGCCGGCCGCTGAGTTTTCTGACGGAAGCGGACTACAGAGCCGTCCTTTCCTCCGAGCAGACTCGCCAGATGTTCCTGCAGGGACTGGCCTATCGACCGGGCTTTCTGGTGAACTCCGCCGAATTGACGGGTCTCGTGCATTTTCCCCCAACGAATATTGTCGAACAGCTCGGAGTCGCTATGGATACGATGGAGACCCTGCCGATCGCGGAGGGCAAACTCACGGAGGGCACTCTCATCGGGACGTGCAGCATGGCCGGGAAAGACAGGCCCGTCTGCATCCCGCCCCGGCTCCGCATGAGTCATACCCACGTGATTGGACGAATGGGCACAGGCAAGACGACTGAGGAAGAGCACATGATCATGGACGACATCCTCCGGCGCGAGGGTGTAGCCGTTCTCGACCCGCACGGAGACCTTGTACAGCGATTGCTGAGTCTCATCCCGGAAGAACATGCCGACCGGGTCATCTACTTCGATCCTGGGGACCCGGATTGGGTGCCTCTATGGAACCCGTTGCAGAGAGTTCCCGGCCAGGACCTCGGCCGCATGGCGGACGATCTGATCGGGGCCCTCAAGAGCCTCGTCGAGGGTTGGGGGGATCGGATGGAGCACATCCTCCGCCACTGCCTCCTGGCGCTGCTGCATCTGACGGGCAGTACGTTCCTGGATATCACAGACATCCTCCGGCGCAGCTCTGCAGAGAGCAAGGCCATCCGCAAGCTCATCCTGGACGTCGTCGAGAACGAGGACGCCCGCCAGTTCTGGCAGCACGATTTTGAGGATTACCATAACGACGATCTCGGCCCCCCCAAGCACAAGCTCAGTAAGCTGCTCGCCGCGGGGCCCGTCTCCCCGATGCTGTCGCAGCCCCATAGCGCGTTCAATTTCCAGCGCGTGATGGATGATGGGATGATCTTCCTGGGCAATCTGTCCAATCTCGGCACGGAAGTCCGTGGGGTCCTCGGTGGGTTCCTGCTGACCACCATGCACACCACGGCCCTGGCGCGTAGCGCAGTGCCGCCCGAGCAACGCCGGCCGTTTCACATCTACCTGGATGAGGCCCACCGCTTTGTCACCGATTCCCTGGAGGACATGATTGCGGAGACCCGCAAGTACCGCGTCAGCCTGACCATGGCCCACCAGTACCTCCGGCAGTTCAGCTCCGCGAAGACCGATGCCGTCAGCAGCGTCGGGACTGCCATCGTGTTCAACGTCGACAGCAAGGACGCGGCGTACCTGACGAAGGATTTTCAGGGACTGTTCGACGTCAAGGACATTCTCAATCTCCAGCTCGGTCAGGCCATCGTCCGCTGTGGCACCGAGATCGTCAGAATCACGACGCCCAAGCCGCTCGAAGTGCCCCAGAACAATTGCCGAGAACAAATCATCCGCTGCTCGCGTCAGAGGTACTGCCTGCCCGCCCCCCAGGTCCGCCAGATGATCGCGCGACGGCTGGAACGGGCGAACAAGCCGTTCGAGCCCCTGGCTGCTGCAGCGCCGCAGGGCCGCCCGGGCTGGACGACGCAGGAACTGAGCTATGATGGATACTGAGATCCAGGGCCGTGCACGACGGGTCATCCGGCGGATCGAGTCCAGACTCGATCCCCACCTTGTCAGGAGGTTGTTAGACGATCCCATCGCCGAGGTGACAGACCACTATGAATGCCGGGCCGAGCATCCGATCACCCAGGAGATCTTCCTCGCCATCGTGAGTGACTTCGCGAAACAGGTCTATGATAGGGCCCTGCATGCGGGTTGGACACTGAGGGACCCGCGGGCCAAGGCGATATCCCTGCTGGAAGGCTATTACCGCAGCGCTGCCTATGGGGTTGGCTACTCGGCCGCGGTCCTCGATGCCGAGGATCCTGCCCAAGGAGGCATTCGAACGGTTCTCGCAGGCTTGGCCCAGTCCATCCGAAACATCGAGTATGCGGAGTATGCCCGGTACGTCTTCAAACGGAATTTATCCGGCCGCGACTGGCGCCTGCGGTGCGAGATGGCCCGGATCCTCCTGGACGACTACCGGGCGTTCCTCCCGCAGCGGCTGTCCCGGTGTGCCCCGGCGCAGCTGGTGGACCAGATCCCTTCCCTCATCCTGGCCCAGATCGGCAGCGAGTCCACGATGCAGCAGATCTTGTTCGGCAGTCAGGGCCTCCGATCACTGAAACTGGGCTCGATGGCAGACCGCTTTGATTGTGAAAGGGATTGATGGTGTATCCCTTTCACAATCATGGAGTGGATGAATCATGGCGGTGGTCGCACGAAGCTCAGCACAGAAAGTGGCGATCTTCAAGGGCCTCTTCACGGGTCTGAAGAACGTCTACGGCTCCTACGACCCCCACACAGGCAGGGTCCGGCAGGTCAAGGCGGCCGTGACTGACCAGGTTCTCCTCGCCCATCTGCTGGGCCAGCGGTCGTACGGGGTCTATCTGCTTACCGGGGACCGGACGCGGGCGCTGGTGGTGGATTTCGACCGGAACGAACTGGACTTGCCCCTCTCCTTTGTCGCGGCATGCCGGGAACAGGGAATCTCGGCCTACATCGAGCGGAGCAAGTCCAAGGGATACCACGTGTGGATGTTCTTTGAGGAGGCCGGCGTTCTTGCGCGGAAGGCACGCTTTGTCGCCGGTACGATTCTGGCCCGGATCGGACAGCCACAAACGGAGGTCTTTCCGAAACAGGATGCCTTGGTCGATGGGGTCTCCTATGGGAACTTCGTCAACACCCCGCTCTTTGGCGCCCTGGTGCCCAAGGGGCGGACGGTCTTCGTCGATCCCGCCGACCCGACGCCGGTCTATCCCGACCAATGGGAGTTGCTGGAGAAGGTGCAACGTCATACGGAAAAGGACCTCGATGTACTGATCGAGCCGTGCCAGTTGGAGGTGCGGGATAGGCATCCGACACGAGCAGGCGATGGCTCAAAGGCAGGACCTGATGTCTCGACTTTTGGGTTACCGCCTTGTGCCCGCAAGATCCTTGCGGAAGGTGTGTCAGCTTATCAGAGAGTCTCATGTTTCCGCTTGGCGGTTCATTTGAAGCGAAACGGCATCCCGTATGACCTTGTGGTGGCGGCGCTGAAGGCTTGGGCGAAAAAGAATCGGCCGGCTGACGGGAGACGCGTCATCACCGAGCAAGAGATCGAATACCAAGCCAGATGTGCCTTCGCGAATCCGTACCGCAGTTTTGGATGCGAACATGCGGCAATGGCCGCCTACTGTCATCGCGAGTGCCCATTGTATCCATACACTGTCGGCAAACCCTCGGCCAGAGATGGCCCCCGTGCGGAAGATTCGAGAGATGAACGAGACTGATCGCATGGAGACTTGCATATCACGGTCCAGGCAATCCGATATCGGCGAGGAGCTGCTGAAGCGAAGATACCTGCGGAAGGACGCCGGCGGCCAGGTGATGGAAACGCCCGACCAGATGTACAAGCGCGTCGCCACGGCGGTCGCCGGCGTTGACCTGCGGTACGGCGTGTCCCCGGAGGATGTCCGGCGCCGAGCCGGTCTATGGTGTGAGCTGATGGTCGACGGCAAGTTCCTGCCGAATACACCGACCCTGGTGAACGCCGGAAGGCCCAACGGTCAACTGAGTGCGTGCTTTGTTCTTCCGATCGGGGACAGCATCACCGAGATATTCGAGGCGCTCGGCTACATGGCCGCGATCCAGAAGGCCGGCGGCGGCACCGGATTCGCTTTTGATGAGCTGCGACCCAGTGGGGACCTCGTGGCCTCCAGCGGTGGAACGACAACAGGCCCCATCATCTTCATGGGAGTCTTCGATGTGGCCACCGGGGGCATCCAGCAAGGCTCTCACAGACGAGGGGCAAACATCGGGCTGATGAAGATATCACATCCGGATATCGCCATGTTCATCGATGCCAAACGCAGTGCCCATTCCCTGACCAACTTCAACCTATCCATCAAGGTTGACGATGAATTCATGCAGAAGCTGGTCCACAACAGGAGCACGGCACACATCGTAGAGAATCCGAGAGACAAGAGAGAGTATGTCATCCCCAAGACGCTCAACCCATCCTCCTACCGGCTTCAAGACCTCAAACTGGCTGAAGCCGACAGACAAGGTTGTTACACGGTCGGGGATATCTGGGACATGATCATCAGGAACGCCCATGCGACCGGTGAGCCGGGAATCTGCTACATTGGCCGGATCAACGAAGGTAACCCCACTCCTCACTTGGGCAGGATCAACGCGACCAATCCATGCGGCGAGCAGCCGCTGCTCGATTACGAGAGCTGCAATCTGGGATCGCTGAACATCTCCAGATTCGTTCTGCCCAACCATAGCGGCATCGATTGGCCTCAGTTGCAGCAGGCGATCGGTCATACGGTGCGATTCCTCGACAACGTGATCGACGCGAACAGTTGGCCGCTGCCCCAAGTCAAGCGGGTCAGTTGCGGGAATCGCAAGATCGGGCTGGGCATCATGGGATTCGCCGATACGCTTATTCTCCTGGGGATGCGGTATGACAGCGACGAGGCGATTGGTTTCGGGCGGCGGTTGGGCGAATTCCTCGAAGAGCACGCACACCGTGCGAGCCAGGAGTTGGCCGAAGAGAAAGGGGGGTTCCCGAATTGGGAGGGGAGCGTCTGGCAGACGGAGCACAACAGACCGATGCGAAACGCGACCTGCACAACTATCGCACCGACCGGCAGTATCAGCATCATTGCCAAGTGTAGCTCCGGCATTGAGCCGATCTTCAAGTATGCCTACAAGAGGCGGGCTCTGGATGGCTCGGAGTTCGTCCAGTTGCACCCTCTTTTGGAACGCATAGGCATGGAGCAGGGATGGCTAACAGATGGAGTGAAGGCGGAACTGAGGGCCGGGGCCGACCCGAAGGACATTCGCCAGGTTCCTCGGAATCTGAGCGAAATCCTGGTCACGGCACACGGTCTTGCCCCCGAATGGCACGTATACATGCAGGCCGCCCTGCAGGCCAACATCGACAATGCCGTGTCGAAGACCGTGAACCTGCCGGGTAACGCGACAGTCGAGGACGTCGACAGGATCTTCCGGCTTGCCTATGACCGTCGATGCAAGGGCATCACGGTTTATAGAGACAACAGTCGGCCGGAACAGGTCTTGTCGGCAGTACAGGGACCAGAACAACCGGTGGAAGTGAAATCCGGGCCACGGCCCCGGCCAAGGGCAACCACCGGAACGACGAGCAAATTCCGCATGGGGTGTGGGACCCTGTTCGTCACGGTGAACAAGGAGACAAGGGAGTCTGCGAGGTGTTCGCAAATCTGGGGAAAGCTGGCGGGTGTCCGAGCCAGTCGGAGGCCACCTGTAGAACGGTGTCGGCGGCGCTACGGTCGGGCGTGGATCCAGCGGTCATGATCGATCAACTGGCCGGCATCAGATGCCTGTCGGCAGCTGTGGCCCGCAAGACGAACAAGGAGGTGGATGTTCTTTCCTGCCCGGATGCCATAGCCCGAGCCATGAAGGAGGCCATGGGTGCTGCCGGCGTCGAGTCAGCATCGTCCTTCAGGCAGACCTGTGAGGAGTGTGGCCGGCCCATGCGGCGGGAGGCGAACTGTGTCATGTGCGACTATTGCGGGGATTCCCGGTGTGGGTGAGGGGCACCCTGGTGACCATGCGAGAGACCCACGGATGGTGAGTCCGTTCGTCCCTGAAGATCCGTGTGTCGCTGGTTCAGGATGCCCCCCTGCCTTTCGATATTCGATTGGCTGTGAGGGCGCCGCTTCACGTTGCAGCGGTACGATCGCGGCTGGTGACGCTGGGACGTGAGTAAGCAGATGATACATTTTCCGGATGCATGTAAATTCTTGTTTGTGAAGCACTTGGATGCACCGCATGCCGGCTAATGTGATTTCGGCAAGAAAAAAAAGTCGAACAAGGCTTGCTCCGGCCAACTATGTGAGTATAATATGTTATAGTTTTATAATGTTTGAGCCGAATACGTGAACCTATGGATGCAGATACAAGAAGATTCTACGAGTTGAAGGCTGAGATCATCCAGGCTGCCGGACATCCTATCCGGCTTGGCATCATTGAGTTTCTGAGCCGGGGTGAGCAGTGTGTCTGTGATATTGTCGAGCACGTGGGTGCGCAGCGTTCCAATGTATCCAGACACCTGTCCGTCATGCTCAAGGCCGGGGTGTTGGAGAGCCGTAAGGACGGTCTGAAGGTGATCTACAAGCTCCGTACGCCGTGCATTGTCAAGTTCCTGGCATGCGTCGATCAGGCACTGCGGGAACGGATGCAGCGAGAGGCCGCGCTGTTGAGGAAGCTTTAACCCAGCTCCAATACGATCAATGGGATTGTCTGTGACCGATATGTGAGTATTTCATGGTATAATGGCATAGTTTGCGTGTCTTTGACGAAGCTATCGATGAGTCCATCAATTGGCCTTCTGAGGTCTCTGGCTGCGATTAGGCGTGTTGAGATCCTTGACGCGTTGAGAGACGGCTCCAAGAACGTTGGTCAGTTGGTGGCGCGTGACCTTGGGTGTCAGTCCGGGGTGTCAAAGCATCTGCAAATCCTGCATGGTTGCGGGTTAGTCAACCGCATAAAGATGGGTCAACACGTAGTTTACAGCATCTCTCCGGCCATCAGGCGACTCTGCATCGAGTTGGATGCTGTCACCAAGTGCGCACTCAAAAGACGATTGGGACAATAGCAGAAGGCAAGTCATAGTATGAATTGGCGAAGTGAATGGAAGAAGCTGGCGGCAATCGCAGTCGTATTCTTTGCGTTCTTCTGGCTGCCCATAGGCTGGGGACGATTCGACAACGCGGTCATGGAGTCTCTTCACCTGACCAAATGGTATGCACGGGAACATGTACTCTTGTGCCTGGTGCCGGCCTTCTTCATCGCCGGAGCCATCGGTGTGTTCGTCAGCCAGGCTTCCGTCATGAAGTACCTGGGGGCCAAGGCCAATAAGGTGCTTGCCTATGGCGTGGCCAGCGTCTCCGGCTCAATCCTGGCGGTCTGCTCCTGCACGGTGTTGCCGCTGTTTGCCGGCATCTGGCGGATGGGGGCGGGGCTGGGACCGGCGACGGCTTTTCTTTACTCCGGCCCGGCCATCAACGTGCTGGCGATCATCCTGACGGCGCGCATCCTCGGGTTGGAACTGGGCATTGCCCGCGCCGTTGGCGCCATTAGCTTCTCCATCGTTATTGGCCTGATCATGCACCTCATTTATCGCAACGAGGAATTGGCCAAGGCCGACAAGCAACTCAGTATGCCTGAGCCGGAGGTCCGGCGGCCCTTGTGGCAAAATGCGGCGTTCTTTGCTGTCATGATCGGCATCCTTGTCTTCGCCAACTGGGGCGCGCCGAACGAGTTCGCCTTCAAGCTCAACGATGGTCGGCAGTTCCAGGCCACCGTTGTCAAGACCCCGGAGAATCCCACTGCCGAGGGGGCTTCCTACTCCCTGAAGCTCATCAGCGGCTCGGACGAAGGTGAGCAAATCTCCGTGCCCGCCGCCACGATCAAATCCAAGATACCGACCCCCGGCACGTGGACGACCCTCTGGCAGAACAAGTGGCTGGTGACGGGCGGCTTTGCGGTCGCGTTTTCGCTAATCCTGGTCTTTTGGTTTGGCATCCGATGGTGGAAGATAGTTCTGGCTGCGCTGCCGGCCGTGGTTCTTGCTCTGGTTCTCCCCATGCAGGGCATGATGGTCATGATTCCCTTTGCGGCGGCCGTTGTGGGACTGTCGGCCATCACCAGCACCAATGAAGGAGAGGCCGGCGAGTGGTTCGGGGCCACGTGGACCTTCGCCAAGCAGATTTTGCCGCTGCTGTTTTTCGGGGTTCTGGTGGCGGGCTTTCTGCTTGGCCGAGTAGATCATGAGGGGTTCATCCCCAGCAAATACGTCCAGATGCTCGTCGGTGACAGCCCGAACACCCTGTTCGCCATCACCGGTTGGGGTGGCGGCGCATTCGAGAGCGTCGTTCGCGTCATCTGGCCCTTCTGGACCAACTTTTTCTCGTCGGTCTTTGGGGCGTTTATGTACTTCGCCACGTTGACTGAGGTGCCGATCCTCCAGGGCCTGATCGGTTCGGGGATGGGCAAAGGTCCGGCCCTGGCGCTCCTGCTGGCCGGCCCGGCGCTGTCGCTGCCCAACATGCTGGTCATCCGCAGCATCATGGGCACCCAAAAGACCGTCGTCTTCGTTTCGCTCGTCGTCGTGATGTCCACGATCACCGGCATGGTTTTCGGGGCGTTGGCCTAAGCCTATGAGAATTCTTATGAAGACATACGGGCTGGTCCTTCTGGCGGCGTTGGCCCCCGGCTGTGCGCTGACCAACCCGACCGATCCTTACGCAGCCATAACGGCCCATGACCGCCGCCCATCCCCGACAGGCGGATCTCCATCGGCAACAGTGCCACCGGTCCAGGGACCGATTACCCTGGCCGAGGCCATCCGCATTGCCTTGGCCAACAATCCCGAATTGGCCGCTACATCCTCCGAGGTGGACGCCGCCCAAGCCCAGCGAGATGCGGCGGCGGGCCGGCGGCTGCCCAGCCTGCACGCGATTGCAGGGTACAATCGCTACCTGGATGACCAGCGCTTGCTTCCCGTGCGACAAAACGGAGAGCTGGCCGTCTTCAGCCAAGACATCTTCGCCGGCGATTTGGTGGTGAGGATGCCGCTGTACACGGGCGGACGACTGACCAGCGAGATCAAGGCAGCGGACCTTCTACGGCAGGCCGCCGAGCATCGTCTGGCCCGGAGCCGACAGGAACTGGTCTTCAACGTATCAAGCGTCTTCTACTCGACTCTGGCTCAGGGAAAGGTGATCGAATCGCTGGAATTCTCGCAGAAGGTACTGGATGAACACCTCAAACAGGTGGATAACCTGATCGCCGGAGAAAAGGCCGCCAAGGTGGATCGTCTTCGCACGCAGGTGCGCCTGGCCGATCTTCAGCAGCGGCTGGTGCGGGAGAGAAACGTCCTGGAGATTCAGGGCCGCGTACTGGCGAATCTCCTGGGATTGCCCGAGGAAAGCCATCCGATCTCGGCGTCGGGACAGTTGGAGGCCGAGGCGTCGTCGCCGCCCGCCCTGGAGGCAAGTCTGAGCGACGCCTTCCGCCAGCGTGAAGACTATCTGGCGGCGACAGCCGGCCTGGAAGCACAGGCCAAGGCGGTGGACGCGGCACGAGCCGGTCACTTACCGACAGTGTCGTTGGTGGGTTCCTACGGCGAGCGCTGGACGCCGGATGCCTCCGAACGACCGTCAGGCACGAGCACATCGGACGATGTGGGTGTGGTGGGCGTTATCGCGGATATCCCCCTCTTTGAGGGTGGTCAGATCGACGCTCGTGTCCGTCAAGAGCAGGCGAGACTGTCGGCTGCCCGTTATCGCCTGCGCGAGCTCAAGCTCCAAATTCGCCTGGACGTGGAGACGGCCATCTTGAACCTCCGGTCCGCCCGGGAGCGAATCCAGGCGACCGAGAGCGCTGTCGGCTTGGCCCAGGAGAGCCTGCGAATCGAGCGGCAGAAGTACGACCTCGGCCGAGGGTCGATCACGGACGTCTTGGATGCGCAGTCGGCCCTGCTGGACTCGCAGACCAACTATTTCCGCGCCTGGGCGGATTATGACACGGGCACGGCGCAATTGGCGCTGGCGGTGGGAGGGCAAAGGTAATGGCAAAGAAAGCCATGCAGCCAACGCGCTGCGATGATCCCAGACCCTCGTATTGGCGTTACGCTTTATGTGGATAGTTCGCTTAGCTCTTCGCAGACCCTATACCTTCGTGGTGGCAACGCTGGTGCTGTTGCTGCTGACGCCGTTCGTGCTGCTGCGGATGCCGACCGACATCTTTCCGCCGATCAACATCCCGGTGGTCAGCGCGGTCTGGACGTACAGCGGCCTGAGCGCGCAGGAGATCGAGCAACGGATTCTCTACGTCCACGAACGGATGATCACGGTCGTCGTGGACAACATCGAACACGTCGAGTCCACCGCCTACAAGGGCGCGGGGGTCATCAAGGTGTTTTTACGCCAGGGTGCTTCGGTGGACGCGGCGGTGGCACAATTGACGGCGACCGGGCCGGCGATCCTGCGCCAAATGCCGCCCGGCATCAACCCGCCGATCATCATCCGGTACAACGCTTCGACCGTGCCGATTCTGCAATACAGTTTCGCCAGCTCGAAGTTCTCCGAACCGGAATTGCAGGACATGACCTTCAACCAGGTGCGCGTGGGCCTGATGAACGTCCCCGGGGCGTCACTGCCGTATCCCTACGGGGGCAAGCCACGCGTGGTCGCGGTGGACCTCGACCTTGCGGCGCTCCAGGCGAAAAATCTCGCGCCGACGGATGTCGTCAACGCGCTGAACGCCCAAAACCTCGTCTTGCCCAGCGGCTCGGCGAAAATCGGGGCGACCGAATTCGATGTCGCCCTCAACAGCAGCCCGGCGGTCCTGGATGAGCTTAACGACCTGCCGATCAAAACCGTTGACGGCGCGGTCCTCCGCGTGCGCGACGTGGCGCTGGTCCACGACGGCTACCAACCGCAGCAGAACATCGTCCGCTTGAACGGCGTGCGGGGCGTGCTGCTCACGGTGCTCAAGAGCGGCGCGGCCTCGACGCTCGAAGTGGTGCGCGGCGTCAAGGCCGCCATGCCGCGCGTGCTGAGCGGATTGCCGCCGGAACTCAAGGCCCAGGAATTCGCCGACCAGTCCGTTTTCGTTCGGACGGCCATTGACGGCGTGCTGAAGGAAGGCGTCATTGCGGCGTCCCTGACGGCGTTGATGGTGCTGCTGTTCCTTGGCGCGTGGCGCGGCACTCTGATCATCACCATCTCCATACCCCTGTCGGTGCTGACCTCCATCGCCGTGCTCAGCGCGCTGGGGGAAACCATCAACTTGATGACCCTGGGCGGGCTGGCGTTGTCGGTCGGCATCCTGGTGGATGATGCGACGGTGGAGATCGAAAACGTCCATCGCCACATGGCGATGGGCAAACCGACGGTCCAGGCCATCCTCGACGGCGCGCAGGAGATCGCTCTGCCCGCGTTCGTTTCCACGCTCTGCATCTGCATCGTCTTTGTGCCGATGTTCTTCCTGACCGGGGCGGCCCGGTATCTGTTCGTGCCGCTGGCCGAGGCCGTGGTGTTCGCCATGCTGGCAAGCTATGTCCTGTCGCGGACACTCGTGCCCACGCTGGTCATGTGGTTCTACCGGCACACCGCCTACCACGGCCATCTGGCCGACGTCGGCCGCGTCACTCTGTGGGCGCGGCCCTTTGTGGCGGTGCAGGGCGCTTTCGAGCGCAGCTTCGCGCGCTTCCGGGCAGGGTATCGGCGTCGGCTGAGCGCCGTGCTCGCGCACCGGCTCGCCTTCGCGGTGGTCTTCCTGGCGTTTTGCGTCGGTACGGGCCTGCTGCTTCCGTGGCTCGGCCAGGATTTCTTCCCGACCGTGGATGCCGGCCAGTTTCGTTTGCATCTGCGCGCCCGCAGCGGCACGCGCGTCGAGGAAACCGCCAAGCTGGCGGACCAGGTGGAGCAGACCATCCGCCAGGAGATCCCGCCGGCGGAGATTGCTGGCATTCTCGACAACATCGGAATTCCCTTCGGGGGCATTCCGCTCACCTACATCGACAACGGCTTGGTGGGCAGCGGCGACGCCGATATTCTGACTTCCCTGCGCCCGGGACACCGTGCGACCGAACAGTACGTGCGCCGGCTGCGGGTGCGGCTGAACCGCGATTTTCCGGGCACGACGTTCTATTTCCTGCCCGCCGACATCGTGAGCCAGACGATCAACTTCGGTCTGCCCGCGCCTTTTGACATTCAGCTCGTCGGCCGCGACCAGGCGCAGAATCGCGCCATCGCCGCGCGGCTGGCAGAAAAGCTCCGCCGCGTCTCCGGCGTGGCAGATGTGCGGGTGCAGCAACCCGCCGACCTGCCCCGGCTGCAACTGGAGGTGGATCGGACCAAGGCCTCGCTCCTCGGGCTGACCGAGCGTGACGTGGCCAATACGATGCTCTTGGGCCTCAGCGGCAGCAGCCAGGTCCAGCCCATGTATTGGCTCAACCCGCGCAATGGCGTCCAATATCTCGTCAATGTCTCCGTCCCGCAGTATGCTATGGATTCGATGGCGGCGCTCCAGGCGATGCCGGCCGACGCCGGCCGCACGGGGCAGGGAGACGCGCCGTTGCTGGCCAATCTCGGCACGCTGCGTCGCGGCAACGTTCCGCCCATCGTCAATCATTACAACGTGATGCCGGTCATTGACGTGCTGGCCGGCGTGAACGGCCGCGATCTGGGCGGCGTGCTGCGCGCCATCAAACCGCTGCTGGCGCAGGCGGAGAAGGAATTGCCGCGTGGCAGTTTCCTCGTTCTGCGCGGCCAGGCGCGCACGATGAATTCCAGTTTCATCGGCCTGGGCGTCGGGCTGGTGATGTCCATCGCGCTGGTGTACCTGCTGCTGGTGGTGAACTTCCAGAGCTGGCTGGACCCGTTCATTATCATCAGCGCGCTGCCGGCGGCGCTGGCGGGTGTCGTCTGGGGCCTCTTTCTCACCTTCACGACCCTGAGCGTGCCGGCTTTGATGGGCGCGATCATGAGCCTGGGCGTCGCCACCGCCAACTCCGTACTGGTGGTGACCTTTGCGCGAAACAACCTGCGCCAGGGCATGGACCCGCTGACCGCCGCCTTGGAGGCCGGGACCGGCCGCCTGCGTCCCGTGCTCATGACGGCGCTCGCCATGATTATCGGCATGTTGCCGATGGCGATTGGTTGGGGTGAAGGCGGCGAGCAGAACGCTCCTCTGGGCCGTGCCGTGATCGGCGGCCTGGTGATCGCCACGTCTGCCACGCTGTTTTTCGTGCCGGTGGTGTTCCGTCTGTTGCACCGGCACGCCAAGGTCAAGAGCGTGGAAGATTTCGATGCGATCCTCTCCCCTGCGAAATCGAATTGAGGTGTTTCTGTCATGACCGCAACCAAAACGGACCGAAACGAATCACAGGCCGGTTCACCCTCCAACGGCCCGACAGCAGCCAAGCTCTTGGGCCTGCTTGGCGTGGCAGTCGTCGTCATCATCGTCGCTCTCTGGGCAGGGTTGGCGCCGCGCTGGCGTCAGCAAACCGCGTTGGCGGCCCAAACGCAGGAGTTGGCCATTCCTACCGTCGCGGTGGTCTCGCCCGCTCCGGCCAAGACGCCGCCTGGCCTCTTACTGCCGGCCGAAGTCAAACCCTGGATCGAGACACCGATCTATGCCCGTGCCAGCGGCTACCTGAAGCGTTGGCTGGTCGATCTCGGGGCACACGTGGAGGCGGGGCAACTGCTGGCGGAGATCGAAACCCCCGAACTCGACCAAGAACTGGAGCGTGCTCGTTATGAGCTCGCCCAAGCCCAAGCTTCGGCGGCCTTGGCGAAGATTCTGGCCGAGCGCTCGGCCAAGCTGGCGGAGAGTCAAAGCATCCCTGGCGAGGAGAATGACCAAAGGCAAACCGATCTTGCTTTGAAGACCGCGACCGCCGAAGGCGCCGCCGCGAACGTCCGCCGCTTGGAGAAACTTCAGGCGTTTGCCCGTATCACCGCGCCTTTCGCGGGCACGATCACGGCGCGCGAGACCGACACGGGCGACCTGATCGCCGCCGGCGGAGCCAGGGAGTTGTTTCGCCTGGCGCAGACAGATAAGCTGCGTGTATACGTTCGGGTCCCTCAGACTCACGCGCGGGGCATCGCCCCCGGTCGGACGGCCGATTTGCTGGTGCCGGAACTGCCCAAAAAGGTCTTCCCAGCCAAGGTGGCAAGCACGGCGGGCGCGATTTCCGCCGACTCCCGCACCCTGCTGACGGAACTCGACGTGGACAATGCCGGCGGCGAACTCCTGGCCGGCAGCTATGCCCAAGTGCGGTTTTCCCAAGCCCAAGGGGAGGCGGCTTTGACGGTGCCCGGCAACGCCCTGTTGTTCCGTGCCGAAGGCCCACAAGTGGGGGTGGTGCGCCAGGACGATACGGTCGAGCTGCGCTCCGTCACTCTGGGTCGTGATTTCGGCCAGGAGGTGGAGATTCTCGCGGGGCTCAGCCCGAAGGATCGCGTCATCCTCAATCCCTCCGATTCGCTGGTGGGCGGCACGACGGTGCGCATCGCCGCACCGGCAACTCCGGAGAAAGCCAAATGAACGAAAAGACCCCTGATCCCGATTATATAGGGACATTTGCGAATCGTGCCCAGTTCGAGAAGGCCAGGGCTGCGCTGGAAGGTCTGTCCCTGTCTTACCGGCTCGTCTCGCCGGAGCCGGGCTTCGGGCGAGTGGGTGTTCCTTCGCTCGTTCTGGCGGAAGACACCCACCGGGCTTTGCACGCGCGCTGCGCGGACGCCTTTACGTGCGCCGGGTGGGTGACGTATCGCCCGGCGACGATCTGTGTCCCACAGCAGGAGCCGGCGGACTTCTCTGACGACCGCTTCGGCCAAACGGCAATCATGGTCCTGGCTCCGTGTGTGGCCGATCCCTCCCGGATACGGCTGATCGCCCACCTTTCGGGCGACCTCACCGAGGTCTTTCCGTATCTGAACACGCAGATGCCAACGGCGTGCTTCAACCGCCACGGCCCGACCTTCACGTTCATGGACGGGCACCGTATGATCTCGCTGTATCCACGGCGGATAGCCATTGCCAAGGCGGACGAGATCGTGGATGCCTGGCGGATGTTGGAGGCAATCCGCTGTCGGGTCAATGAGACGTGGGCTCGCCGAGCCGAGATCACGCCGTCCTACGAGATGCGCGAGAAGCCCCCGGCGCTGGAGATCTTCAAGCGGTTGCCTCGAACGAATTGCCGGGCCTGTGGGGAACTGACCTGCCTGGCCTTTGCCGTGAAGCTCTGGTCCGGCGGCGGGCAGCTTTCGCAGTGCCGACCGGTCTTTGCAGGGGATTTTGCCCATTTGCGGCCGGCGCTACTCGAAATATGCCGGGGCTTGGGCGTGATTGACGGTGCGGACGCTGACAATGAAGCAGCTATGCAGAAACAAGGAGTAGAACCGTGAAGAGACTACAAATTCTGGGCACCGGATGTCCCAAGTGCAAGAAGTTGGCGGAGAACACAGAGACGGCCGCCAAGGCACTGGGCGTCGAGTACAGCATCGAGAAAGTCACTGATATCAACGAAATTATGAAATTTGGCGTGATGATAACCCCGGCGTTGGCGGTTGACGGTCAAGTCAAAGTGGTGGGCAAGGTGCCCGCGCCGGATGAGATCAAGAAAATGTTGGCGTGAGCGGTGTCGGGCAAGAGGCAGAAAGGATGACAGATGAGCAACCAACAATCCTGTGGATGCAGTGGTGGACCGAAATTGATCTTTGCGTGCAGCGGTGCGGCGGATGTAGGGGAAATTGCCGATAGGGCCGCCAGGAAGTTGACACGCGACGGGGCGGGCCGTATGTTTTGTACAGCCGGGCTGGGCGGACGGATCAGCGGTATTCTCAAGACCACGGAGGCGGCCGAGGGCGTTCTGGCGATTGACGGTTGCCCGCTGAACTGCGTGAAGTCCAGCCTGGAGCAAGCGGGGTTCACAGCTTTCCAGCATCTGCAATTGGCGGACCTGGGGCTGGAGAAGTGCAAAAGCCCGGTGACGGAAGAGAATGTCAACAAAGTGGCGGCATGGGCGGTAGAGATGATCGGCTCATAGAAAGGACCGTAGATGACCATTCGATGCTTTCTCATGGTGGCAGCGTGCCTGTCATGCCTTGGTTGTCGGGCCGTGGCCCCTTCGAATCCCGAGAACACCACGTCATCGGCACGTGATCCGCAGACCACCCGTGTCCAGGCCCAATCCGCTGCTGAGCCTGCTGTGGTGTACGCCTACTATTTCCATCGGACCTTCCGCTGTTACTCATGCCTCACGATGGAGGCAGCCGCTGACGAAGTGATGAAGGAGCACTTCGCCCAGCAGATGCAGAACGGGCAGGTGGTCTGGATGCCCGCGAACATCGAGGACCCAGCGACCGAGTCTCTCCAGAAGCAGCTCAATGTGCAAGGCACCGGGCTGGTCCTGGCCCGGATGGAGAATGGCACATACAAGGACGCGAAGGCACTGGATGAATTGTCGGGACTCACGGACCGCCCGGATGCTCTCTCGAAGTATCTGGTTGACGAGATCGTTGCGTACCTGAGTCCGGCACAGGGTAGGTGAGCGATGATGCTGGTACAGTGTTGCAGTCCCGGTCCGGCAAATACCATGCTTCTGCTGGCTACTGCGGTAGGTATGTGGTGTCTCTTCGTTTGGGTCCCTTCAGTATTGAAGTCGAAAGGAAATGGTATGAGTAAGGCGATAAAGATCGTGGTGGTCGCGGGGCTGATCTTGGCCGTGGCAGCCATCGTACGTATCAAGCAACAAGGCAAGCAGCCAGACGCCGTCCAGAGCTTGTCCACGCCGGCTGTCGCTGCCGCCACACCAGCGACATCGGGCCTGCCCCGCTTAGTGGACCTGGGGGCCGGCAAGTGCATTCCCTGCAAGATGATGGCCCCGATCCTGGAGGAATTGAAGGAACAGTACAAGGGCAGGCTGGAGGTAGTCTTCGTGGACGTATGGGAAAATCCGAAAGCCGGCCAGCCGTACGGCATCAAGATGATTCCGACGCAGATCTTCTACGACGCTGCCGGGAAGGAACTCTTTCGTCACGAGGGCTTCTTCTCCAAAGAGGACATCCTGGCCAAGTGGAAGGAATTGGGGGTTAACCTGGACGAGCCCGCAGGCGTGCCGCCCATAGAAACGCCGTCGCGCTGAGCTGCGTGGACATCACTCTGGGAGCTACAGAGACCTTGGAGGCCGATCAAAATGAAATGGAGAACAACATTCTTACTGGCGGTAGTCGTCTCGTGTGCGCCAGTGTGGTACGGGGAAGCGGCCCTTCCGGCCGGCCAGAGCAGGAAGTATTCCGGTCCTGTCCGAGACAGTACCGTGGGGGAACCGGTGGCGCAGGCGCAGCGCGCCTTGGGGGTATGCCCGCCTTTCATGCTGCTCGACGAGGACGGCAAAGTGATTGACCCCGTGCAAGGGATTAACGCTGACAAGCCCTACTCGCCGAAGCAAACCTGCGGGAAGTGCCACGATTACGACAAGATCACCCAAGCGTACCACTTCACGATGGGGGCAGGCGAGAAGCCAACAGACGACCTGGCGGCACGCTGCCAGTGGGCCTCTACCCCCGGCTTCTACGGTGGCACCTGGTGCTCCCCCGCACCTCTCTACAACTACCTTTCGCCCAAGCAGAACGCCTCGGCGGCCACGATGGACATGACCTCGTTCACCATTATGTCGATTGGCTGCGGAAGCTGTCACCCTGGAGGCGGCTCCGCCGAGTTCGACCGTGAGGGCAAGCGCTACGACCGCTGGATGGCGGACCCTACCAGCGCCCTCAGCTCGGGAGGCGAGAACCACTTCGATGGCGACTACTACAAGGCTCGATGGACCGAGAGCGGGGTCGTCGAGGCCGATTGCCTGCTGTGTCACCTGCCCAGCTACAGGATGGCCGAGCGAAACAAGCAACTCAGTGCCCTCAACTTCCGCTGGGCCGCAACCGCCGGCTCCGGCCTCGCCACCGTGACTGGCTCCGTGGACAAGGGCGAGCCGGTGATGGTCGCCTACGACAAGACGAAGTTCAATCCCGACGGCACTCTCTCGCCTAACATCGTCCGCGAGCCGCGCAACGAGGCCTGCCTCGCCTGCCATGCCCAGCCCGGCTGGAAGAAGCGGGGATCCAACTTCCGCGAGCGCACCGACGTCCATCTGCGTGCAGGTCTCAGGTGCGTGGACTGCCACCCGGCCGGCCAGTCTGCTGACGACCCGCGCATCCGCGGGAAAGAAGTCCACGAGATCGGCAAGGGCGACGACCCCGGCGGTTTGGTGCGGAACAGCTTGAACGACACGATGCGCGACTGTGCCGACTGTCACGCCAGCGGCCACCTCGGCGCGCCCGTGGCCAAGCACCGCTGGTTGCCCCCCCTACACCTCGACACCATCGCCTGCGAGACCTGCCACATCCCCGAGCGGATCGTCAAGCCCATCCAGTTCCAGGCCAGCGACGCTTTCAACCCCGGCACGAAGATCCCCAGCAAGGGCAAGTATCTTTGGACTTTCTACGGCCCGGAAATGGCCTACCGCAACCACTACGGTTACCTGGTGATGATGGGCTATGACGACAAACCGTCCGAGGCGTTCCGCCCCTTCCTCGCCCGCTACAAGGGCAAGATCTACCCGGTGAACCGCGTCCATACCGCCTGGCCGGCCATCGAGATCGAGGGCCAGCAGGGCCTCATGCAGCCCAAGATGAGCGACATCTACAGGATGTGGACCGACCACCAAAAGGACCCCCTGCAATATCCCGAACTGGCCAAGATCACTGACGACAACAACGATGGAGTCATCGAGGTCAATCGCTCAGAAGAAATTGAGGCGCTGATTGCCTCGGTTGCCGCCCTGCTGAGCGAATCAGGGTATCCGATGGGCGGAAAGCGCGTCGTCTGGGTGATGAACGACCGCATCTATACATCGGGCACCCAGTTTCGCACGGTCCCCAAGCACGACTGGGAGGCTTCTCCCTACGGAAACGTCCACAAGTACAGCCACGACGTGTACCCTGCGAGGTCGGCACTCGGCGTCAACGGCTGCACGGACTGCCACCATCCGAAGTCCGACTTCTTCTTCGCTTCCGCTCTAAAGTACCCGTTTGACGCGCAGGCGCAGCCGGTTACGGAGCCACAGTACCGCCTCCTGGAGATAAGCGGCTTCTGGGCAAACGTGGGGGCGTGGCGCGAGACCTATCTGAAGCCGGTGTTGTATGGCCTTATCGTGCTGCTGGTTTGCGCCCTGGTGGCGCTCATAGGTCGGTTGTACGTGGTCTGGACCTTTGCAGACCATCCGCTACAACGTCCTCTGAGCCTGATCCCGTGGGGCGCCGCCCTCGCCATCGGCGTGGCGGCGCTGGCGCTGACGCATCAGCCGGACCTCATGGGCTACATGTTGCCCACGCGGTTCACATTGGATGCCAATCATGTGCTTGTCGCCGCCTTCGTCTTCGTTGTAGGCATTATCGCGATGCTCGGCGAGGTAAGCCTTCAGCGCCCGGCGCACGACAAACGGAACAAGACACGCATAACAAAGACCGTGCTCTGGCTCATCGTGACAGTGGCTCTCGGCGTCGTTTCCGGGCTCCTGATGTTGCTTAAGGTCCCCGGCCTGGGTGCGCTGACCCGGTCGTCCTACACGGTCTTTGACGTGTCCCTCGTACTTGTCCTTGTGGGAACGATATGCGTTGCGCTGCGCCGTGCCGTCCACCCCGAGCGCATCGCGACCCACGCGGGCAAACTGATACCCGGAGGCTCGCTCCCCGGAGAGCGCGATGTGCAGAAGATCGGATAAGCCGATGCTCCAGGTGCGACCGCTAATCCCGGTCCTGCTGCTCTCCCTGGGTGTTGCTTCATGGGCGGCACCCAGCACAGAGGCCGAGAAGGGACCTGTCGAGCCAGGGCCGCCAGACTGGAGCGACGCGCTGAAGGAGGTCCCTATCGGACCTTTCCGCCTCGACATCGGCGGAAGCGTCAGGTTTCGTGCCGAGTACCAGAAGAACTTCAATGCCCAGCGCTACGCCGACACGAGGAAGGAGACCTATCGAGAGGACGGGTTCCTCCTGCAGCGTGTGCGACTGGATTTCAACCTCCGCCTTGCCGAGGGAGCGCGCGTCTACACCGAGATTCAGGACTCCAGGGCATACGACTCGGACTTCCGTGAGGAGGATTTCTTCGCGAACAATCCCTACTGGAATGATGCGGACCTGCATCAGATGTATGTCGAGTGGCTTCGCATCGGCGACAGTCCCTGGGGTATCAAGATCGGCCGCCAGACCCTCTCCTACGGTGACAACCGGATCTGGGGTCCCGGCGATTGGGGCAATGTCGGCCGCTACACCTGGGATGCCGCCAAGGTCATCTTGGACCTCCCTTGTGCCGAGACCCATTTCCTCGCAGCCAACCGGGTACGCTATGAGCCCCACAGCTTCGACCCGCGAGACGGCCGTCTCGATGCTTATGGAGCCTACGCCATGGTGAAGAACCTGCCTATGAAGCTGGATTTCTTCTGGGTGGGCAAGCACACCGACCCTGATCTGGTGGTCAATGCCCAAGGGGACCGTCTGGACCTGGACACCCATACGGTAGGTTTCTATGCGGATGGCAAAGTGCGGAAGAATTGGGATTACGCAGGGACCCTCGCCTATACTTTTGGTGAACACAATGGAGACAACGTGGACGCCTGGGGCGCCAACGCCCGCCTGGGGTATACCTTCGATGCTCCCTGGGAGCCACGCCTCGGCGGCGAGTTCAGCTACGGCAGCGGCGACCGCTCGCCGGGGCGAGGGGACTATGAGACGTTCGACGGTGCCTTCGGGGCTGTCGACATTCTGTACTACGGACGCATGAATCTCTTCTGCTGGATGAACATCCAGGACTACCAGGCTTCCTTCAGCCTCAAGCCGACGCAAAGGCTGAAGCTGTTCGCTGACTGGCACTTGTTCCGCCTCGACTCCAGCACGGATGCCTGGTACTATGTCAACGGCCAGCCGCAGCGCCAAGACCCAACGGGGCGCTCCGGCTCCATCGTCGGCCAGGAACTCGATCTGATGCTCAGTTACAAAGTCAGCGACCATTGGCAAATGCTGGCGGGTTACTCGCACTTTTTCCCGGGGCGATTTCTGAGGAACACAGGACCCAGCCCCGACGCCGATTGGGTGTTCCTTCAGGCACTCTACTCGTTCTAAGGGACCGACTGGAGCAAAGAAACATGAAGACATATCGGACGCTTGTCGCTACCGGCACGACGCCTGCAGATTCGCATGTGAAGGGTACGATCATGGCGACAAAAAGCGTTCTTCCAGCAACTGTCTTTCTGCTCGGAATTCTTATCCTTCCTGTCTGCGCGAGTGAATCGCCAAAGGCACAGGCCGATATCCCGAAGAAACCGTCGCTGGTCTGTGATGTCTATCCTGGTCTGGTTTCAGGCAGCCTGACCTATGCCAGGCTATCCGATCTACCCGCCGGTGTAATCCTGAAGACCGAGGGACTTGCCATCAACCAGAAGGAGGTCGCCGACGAGATCGCCCAAGCACCCCAAGAGATGCGTGCCCAGCTTGAGAAGAACGGCTTTTTCTTGCTGGAGAATCTGGCCACCCGTCGGCTCCTGGCCCTACAGGCGAAAGCCAAGACGCCGGAGCAGAAGGAGGCAGCCGCGTCTGAGGAGCGAGAACTGATCCAGCGGTACCTCCAAGGGCTGGTCGCCAACGTGGAAGCCAGCGATGCCGAAGTGGCCAAGTTCTACGAAGAGAACAAGGACGCCTGCGGCGGTGCGACCCTGAACCAGGTGAAGGACCAGTTGAAACAGATCGTGCTTCAGCAGAAACAGCAGAACGTGGTGGATGAGTACGTTCGCACGCTGGGCCAGCGCATGACCATCGAGGTCTCCGCGGCATGGACGAAGGAGCAGGCGGCGCTGGCCAAAGACAATCCCGTGGACAAGGCCCGCTCCAGCGGCAAGCCGTCACTGGTGGATTTCGGCTCCACGGGCTGCCGGCCGTGCGACATGCTCGCCCCGATCCTTGACACACTGAAGGAAAAGTACGCCGGCAAGTTGAACGTGCTATTCATCCACGTCGGCCAGGAGCAGATTCTTGCCGCGAGGTATGGCATTCAGAGCATTCCGATGCAGTTCTTCTATGACAGGGATGGCAAAGAGGTATTCCGCCACGTCGGCTTCTGGCCGCAGGCGGAGATCGAGAAGAAGCTGGCGGAAATGGGGGTCAAATAGGTCATGGAGAAGTTGTTCACAACTCTGACGCACGCCGTCGAGGGCACGCCCGCCATCGCTGTGACGGCGGCCTTCGTGTGGGGAATCCTCAGCATCCTGCTGAGTCCCTGTCATCTATCCAGTATCCCGCTGATCGTCGGGTTCATCGACAAACAGGGCCAGATGTCCACGAAGCGGACACTCGCCATCTCCTCGCTCTTTGCCGGCGGGATTCTGATCACGATTGCGGCCGTCGGCGCCGTCACGGCCGCCGCCGGCCGGATGATGGGTGACGTCGGACGGTACGGCAACTACTTCGTCGCCGGCATCTTCTTTCTCGTCGGCCTGTACCTGCTGGACATCATCACTCTGCCCTGGTCCGGTCCAGGCCAGATCGGCATGAAGCGAAAAGGGATGCTGGCGGCGTTCATTCTTGGCCTGATCTTCGGCATCGCCATCGGCCCCTGCACGTTTGCCTACATGGCCCCGATGCTGGCTGTCACGTTCCGCGTGGCCTCGACCGCTCTGCTGTACGGCATTGTCCTTCTCGTCGCCTACGGCGTCGGCCATTGCTCGGTGATTGTCCTGGCCGGCACCAGCACAGGGCTCGTGCAACGCTACCTCAACTGGAACGAGAAATCCAAAGGAGCCGTCGTCGTCAAGAAGATCTGCGGCGTGCTGGTCCTACTCGCCGGTCTGTATCTGATCTACATCGCGCACTGAGAGCCCTATAGTACAACCAACGCAACCTATATCAGTAAAGGAGGACAGAGCATGAATCGAAGGAGATTTCTGGCAACCTCGTTGGCAGCAGGTACCGCAACCTCGGCGACCTCAATGGCAGCCGTCGCTCAGGAAAAGAAGACCATGAAGATTGTCGGCATATCGTGCAGTCCCCGTAAAGGTAAGACGACGGCAGCCGCCCTGAACATCTGCCTTGAGGCTGCCAAAGCCGTCGATCCGGGCGTGACCACCGAGTTGATCGAACTGGCGGGCCGCAACATCGGCGTCTTCGATCCGGCTGATCCCAAGGCCACCCAGGGCGGTTTTGCGGACCTCATTCCTGTCCTGTCGGACCCGGGCGTGGCCGGCATTATCGTCGGAACGCCGGTCTACTTCGGCAACATGACCTCTCTGTGCAAGGCGTTCCTCGATCATTGCATGGCTTTCCGCCAGCAGAAATTCGCCTTGGGCAACAAGGTCGCCGGAATCGTCGCCGTCGGTGCCGCCCGCAACGGCGGCCAGGAACTGGCGATCCAATCCGTCCATGCTGCCCTGCTGTGCCAGGAGATGATTATTATCGGCGATGGCCAGCCCACGGCCCATTTCGGAGCCACACTGGTCAACGACGGCAAGGACAGCATCAGCGGCGACACCTTTGGCACAGACACGGCGCGCAACTTAGGCCGGCGCGTCGCTCAAGTAGCCCTGCAACTCGCCGGAATTCAGAAATGAGAGACAGGAATCTTGACGAATCTGCTGACGTGTCATAGTGTCCTATCGCAGGATCATGACGATACGCTGTGGTGCGTTACGAATGGATGGCACCCAATAAAGGACACAGCATTGTCCCAGATTCTCAAAGTCAAACCAGCGGATGGTTATCCTCCGGAGGAGGGCTGCTACCTGCGCGGCAACGACTACTCGCCCATCGCGGTGGCGGTCATCTTACGATGGATGCGGGAATATACTCCGCCTGATATTGAGAAGCTGGTCAGAGTGGCGGTGGAAAGCGGCGCAGCCTTGGCTGGCACAATCCAGACGGAAAACATCGGCCTGGAAAAGGTCATCTGCAACATCGTCGCGAACCCCAACATTCGATATCTGGCCGTGTGCGGCCCGGAATCTCCCGGCCATCTCGTAGGGGATGCCATCTTGGCCTTATCCCGGAACGGCATCGACGCGCAGAGGCGAATCATCGCAGCGCAGGCCCCTACGCCGTTTCTGTTCAACGTCGCGGAAGAATTCATTATCCGCTTTCGCCGGCAGATCACCGTCCTGGACCTGGTGGACGAAGGTTCGCCCGATGTGCTCCGGGAGGCCGTCTGCGCCGCGTATCAGGAAGAACCTACCCCGTTCCGCCAGTATACACTGTCAGATCCAGGCGCCTATCCCGAGCCTGCCCTCAGCGGCAAGATCACCTGCCGCGTGGCGAATCCGCAGCAACAACCGAAGACCGAAGAAGAGCAGAGACAGGTGGAGAAGGCTCACACCTTGGCCGAAAGGATCCGAAGAGCCGTGGAGCAGAAACGATCTTCCGGTCCGAATGGTTGAGGCCGAAAGGGAAAACGGATGCGACGATGCGGTTGCCACAGCCGTCAAGACGGCCAAGAATCTCGGACGCCGCATCGCGGAAGTGGCTCCTCGCTTGGCATCAAGACCGTCTTGACGCGGCGTTGCCAAGGCGACGAGTAAGACACGCGGAAGGCTGGCTCGGCCACCACCAGAATTTTTTTCGCGAGCAACCTCTTTTCACTTGACGGAGGCGGAAGGTCCTAATATATTTCGCTATCTGGCGAATTATAGGATATGTGCATGGGCCCTTTTGGAGAGTCAGTCCGGTATCATGAGGTCCCAATTGACCGCCATGGCGTCTTCCGCAATCGGGACCCGCCCAGAGGCGTGTGGCAAATTCGGCGGGTCGGTCCGCATGACATGATGTTGCGGTTTGAGGGCCTTGTTTGGAAAGGAGATCCGGAGATGTGTTCGGACCGGTTTACCACGCGAAAGGAAACGCTTGCCGAGACAACAGGGGGACTTCCTGCGATGACCGAAAGTCTCTGCCCCGTCTGTTTGCGAGTCATCGAGGCGGAGCTTGGCGAGCGACAGAATCAGGTGTTTATGAGCAAGGTCTGTGACGAGCATGGTGCTTGTGACGAGCTTATAAGTAGTGACGCCGAATTCTTCAAGAACATGAGGCGTAGGCATTTCGAAGCGCCGCGGAAGATCGAAAATCCGCAGTGCCTCAATACCGCGGGTTGTCCGAATGCCTGTGGAGTTTGCGACCAGCATCTCTCTACGCCGGTAATGATGAACATCGACTTGACGAATCGCTGCAATTTGAATTGCCCCGTCTGCTTCGCCAGCTCCAACGCTACCGGCAGAGTGTATGAAATCAGCCTGGAACAGCTCGACCGAATTCTGGATGACACAATGGCGATTCGGCCGTCTCCGCCCTGGTGCATACAACTCGTAGGTGGGGAGCCGACTGTGCACGGGGACTTCATTGAAGCGATACGGCACGTGAAGGCAAGAGGCGTCCAACAAATCCAAGTAGCAAGTAATGGGCTGAAGTTTGCGCAGAACCTCGAGTTTACTCAGGCGGCCAGCGACGCCGGGCTGGATGTGGTCTATCTGCAGTTTGATGGTCTGAGCGACGAGATTTACGAGAAGATTCGCGGGCGTCCGCTTCTGGATGTGAAACTCAAAGCCATAGAGAACATAAAGAAGGCCAACATGGGGGTCGTTTTGGTTCCGACTCTTGTCAAGGGGCTAAACGACGACCAGGTGGGTGACATCACGCGCTTTGCGATAAGCCATAACGATGCTATCAGCGCGATAAGCTGGCAGCCGGTCGCCATCACCGGGCGGATCGATGAGGCAAAACGGCGCGAGATGAGATACACGACCGCTGACTTAGCGCGGGACCTGCAGGAGCAGTGCGGTTTCATCGACAGGTATCGCGACTGGTATCCCTTCTCGATTGTCGAACCGTTCCTTCGACTGATGGAGGTTACGACAAGGCAGCCGCAGATGCATTGCAGTGCTCATCCGCACTGCGGATGTGCAACTTACCTGGTCGTAGACCGGCAAAAGAATACGGCGACACCTCTGCCAGCGCTGATCGAGATTGAGCCGGCCATGGAGACGCTGAGCAAGATGGCCACACGAATCGAGAAACATTCCTGGGCGAAGAACCTCTCGATGCTGCAGGCGATGAGCCACCTGAAGAGGCACTTCCACGCTGCCAGAGCTCCCACCGGCTGGGGGTTCGAGGAGTTTCTGGAATTTATCCGAAGCTTTGTGGAACCAAGTCAAGAATCTTCGCACGACAAGGCCGCCCACAGGGAGAGACTCCGAAGTCAGCGATTTGGTATGCTTTTCATGGCGGCGATGCATTTCCAGGACAGTTACAACTACGAGTTGGATCGTTCACGACATTGTGTGATATTCTACGCTGCGCCGAATGGCCGCTTTTATCCGTTCTGCACATGGAATAGCGGGCCTTGCCATCGTTATCGGATCGAGGACGACTTCTCACAACCTCTGGCCAACGAGGCATAGCAGGGAACGGGGCGGTTTTTCGCGCTGCGCAAGATCGAGTTGCGGGCCAGCGGTGCCCAATAATTCGGCATGTCGTCAGGCAGGAACCTCCGCCGAGGTCCCGAGAAGAGATATTGACGGGAAGTCGCGAAAAAAG
>Ga0315277_10001773_pt1 | contig 30747 bp, 39 predicted proteins | sample YL17G05_15_MG_FD_203695 | JGI IMG/M metagenome (GOLD analysis project Ga0315277, IMG submission 203695) | Sediment microbial communities from Yellowstone Lake, YNP, Wyoming, USA - YL17G05_15 | ecosystem: Environmental > Aquatic > Freshwater > Lake > Sediment | place: USA: Wyoming | collected...
GCCTGAAAGCAGGAGTTAGCTGGATGTGGAAATTGCTCTCCCCTACAGCATGACTTGTTTTTATTAATTTCATGTCCATTTTTCCTCCAAAGCTCTCGCTAAGCGAAAGCAAAAGTTTATTTATGAGAAAGTCCTAACTACCTTGATGATTCGGTGAGTTACAACTAACTCACCTTTTATAATCAATTTAGAAATAAATATCTTTAGAATAAGACTGGCTCGCTTTTGTTTTGTTGAAATTCAATCTGCGGATTGAAATCCGCAAGGGTTTCTTTCAACTAGCTCGCCCTAAATGCAATCTTTCGAAATCTGCTCTTAATTTTTCTGCATCAGTATAAAGCATTCCAATTGTATGGTCCATTAAAGCTGTCCCATCATTTAGGTCAAATCTTATTTTCAATGCGCCCCTTTCACTAAATGTTGGGCATTTTGCTTTTATTGATATAATGCTCACTTCTCCAGTTCTATCATCTAGACCCTCTATTTCAGAAGGCTTTGTTATTACAACAGCAATACTTCTATAAAATGAAAAGTCCCTTTGCATAAATCCTTCATCATCCCTTCCTTTCACTGCATAGCTAGGAGACTCGTTAGAATCCATTTTATTTTTTCCCAAATTTATAGTTCAAACTTAAATAAGCCAAATCCCCATAATTTCCAAGCAAATCTTTGTCGTAAGAAACAAAAAAGCTAAGATTATCTGCTAATTGGAAAGTTGCTGAAGGCCCAAGATAAAAGACAGGGTCTTTTGTTTCTCTCATCACAGCATATCCCAAAACTCCGACCTTCAAAGAATCATTTACTGTGTAATCTGCGCATGGAATAACATAAAGTTCATCTTTTGTCCCCTCTGTTAATCCTGAAAAAAGTCTTACCTGTAAACTTGCATTTAATTTGCCATCCAAAAATGTCTTTCCATAATCCATTCTTGTTCCTGCCCAGCTGTTGTCTGAATTGTCTGCCTTAAAATAAGCATAAGCTGAAAAATCTCCAAATTTTCTTCCCATCATTAGTTCCATTCTTTGGTTTTCAGAAGGAGCAGTATAAACATAAGGCCTTATTTTTAAAATGCTATTTCCCTCTGTATAAGTTATCTCTGTATTCATTATAGTTGTCAGAGGCTTTTCTTCTGCTTTTAAATTTCCGGCAAAAACACTCGCTCCAATTAACAAACCAGCTAAAGTGTTTCTGATTCTATTTCTAAATGATTGTTTTCTTGTTTGTACCATTTTCAAAACAAGTATCTTAGAGAGAGTCTAGGAACTACTTCGGGAGTAGCTTCCCCAGGTCCTTTTCTGTTTAATTGAAGATTAGCCCCTACTGAAAAGTGCTTTCCAAACTTCTTTGCAAGTTCAACTTCTCCATAGCACCATTCAGGTCCTTTTTCTGCAGCAATGTTCATCTCTCCAAAAGCAGATAATGTAAGGTCTTTCGCAAGCTCTATTCCTGCTCCAATACAAACAATTTGTTTGTCATCTACAAAAAAAGGAAGATATCCCACTTTAGCATAAGTCCCTTTAGGAGTCGGTAAAGCATAACTTAATCCAAGCCCTGCTTGAGAAAAGGGGTCATTTACATGAGTTATGTGGCTTCTAAGATTAAGCCTGTCTACAAGCCCTTTCTCAAGAATAGTCTTTCCAAAGTATCCGTTTCCATTTTCATATAAATCCATAAAACCAGATACCTTGAAATTATAAGGAAAAGTTGTTGAGTGGTCTATTTGAAGATAAGAGGTTTGTGCTCCGCTCTTAGCTTCCCCTCCAACAAAGTAAGTAACATCCCCTGTTGTTCTTATTTCTGAAGGCTTAACTTCTGCTGTAGCAGTCTGAACTAAGCCTGCTAAGCCGATTAATCCTGCAGCTAGGATGTTCTTTATTTTTGTTCTTAGTGTGTTTTTTTGTTCCATTTTCTATACATAAACTATGTATTTACTATACAATAGTAATAAAAATTAGTGATTTAAACATTTTTATTAAACTATATATACTAGTTTAAATCTATATACATTTTAGAAAAGTTTATAAAAGAAGGATTCTTAGATAAAATATGAAACGCAAACTAGTCAAGCAAGGTTCTGCCACCATGATGATCTCTCTCCCCAGCAAGTGGGTAAAGGCAAATAGTTTAGATAAAGGCGATGAGATAGATATTGAAGAGCTTGGAAAAGACATAATAATTTCTTCTTCGCACAAAGAAAAAAAATCTGAAACTTCAATAAAGTTAATAGGATTAACAGAATCCTCAATCAGGACTTTAATAACAAATACCTATCGTTTAGGCTATGATAAAATAAACGTTGAATTTGAAAACAACGAACAATTAGATATATTAAAAAATACCATTGAAAAAAATTTAATTGGCTTCGAAATAACAAAAAAACAGGCAAAATCCCTGGTTGTTGAAAATATCACAGAGCCCTCGAGTGAGCAATTTGAAAATATTCTAAATAAAATATTTTTAAGTACAGAAGAACTTTTTGAAGTAACTAAAAGAAGGCTTAGTGGACAAGATGAAGATTACAAGGAAGTCTGCCAAAGAATACAAAAATATGATAATTTCTGCAGAAGAATAATAATAAAAAGGAAATTAATTGAAAAAAATTCAGAAATGTTTTGGGCTTTTCTATCTTCGGTAATAAGGGGGGGCAGAGAGATATATTATTTAAATAAACTTATTAAGCCAAAAATTAAAATTTCCAAAGAAACAATTGAATTATTAGAAGGAAGCAGCAATATTTTTAGAATTTTAATAGAGACTCTCAAAGAGAAGAGTGTAGAAAAATTAAACAAGGTTCATGAACTAGAGAAAGAGTATTTATTCAAGAGGGCCTACTCTGTAATAGAAAAAACAAAAGGAAAAGAAAGCTTGATTGTTTTTAGAATATCTTCCTCAATAAGACAGTTTTATCTTGCAGTAAGCCCATTATCTAGCCTGATTTTGTAATTCTGATTTCTCGATATTAGATTTAATTAAATTGCAGTCTTCCTCTTCAATTCTCTTTAACGCTTGTCTATCTATTATGCCTCTTTCTACACGGTCATGAATAAGCGGCATATAAGAATTTCCGTATCGAGATTTCATATCATCAACAATCATCCTTGCACTATTGTACTCCAAAGTGGAATCTCTAACTTCTTCTGATACGAATTTTGGAGCTTCGCATTTTCCTTCAGTATATCTTCTGTATTGCATAAGTTTATCTGAAAAATTTTCTCCTGGAACAGACCAAACCCAGTCATAGTTATTTCCTGATTTTCTTCCTTTGATTGGAAAACCATTGTAGTTTATTATCCTTTTTCCATCTCTGACAATAGCTATAAGTGTAACCTCTCTATCATCTTCAGGTGCAGGTGCGCATATTCCTCCGGACGGAGCATTCATTGAAGGTTTTTCTTGCACTATCGTGTTAGTAAATCCCAATTCAGGAATAGAATATTGATAGGTTAATCCCGCTTTCATATAATCTAGCTCTCCTTCCACATAATCTGGATCTCTTCTCAGTCTTTCAAATGCAAGGCTCTCAGAAAAACCGCCTAAAACTGCTGAAGTGACATTTAAAGCAGTTTCAGGATTCCCAACAATAACAGGTATCCTTTTTCTTGCTATAGCCCTACCAGGGTTTTCAAAATTTACATGATCATATGCAGTATGATGATTCTCTTGTTTTTTATGGACAGGTGCATACAGTTCCACAATAAGATTCCATACTCCCTCAGGCATATTTTCAGGAACCTTTATTTCCACCCATGGTATATTTGGGGATCCCATATCATATTGTGTCGGGTCTGGGATAACTGCATCGGTATTGAATTTTACTCCCTCATAACCTTCAAAATACACTTTTCCTGGGAACCAAAATCCTCCTAGTTTTCCCGCCTCGCCCGGCAAGGGTTTTCTGTTAGCTGTAGGAACAACCTCCAATTCAGCGCCCCTTTCTAATATTAAAAATTTGGGTTTGTTTTCTGGGCTATAAAGCATAACAAATGGGTTTCTTTTCAAAACTGACGGCTCAAAATCAACTAGATTATTTCTTAATTCAATATCTGAACCATTCCATTCTGTAGTTACCTGATATTTTCTCGCTTCTTCAATAATCTTTTCTAAAACCTGGTTGTCTCTTTCAACATTCTTTATTGCACTTAATCCGATTACCAATCCAGTAATCCCTATTAATCCTGCATAGGGCAATATTTTATTTTTCTTTATTTGTTCCCATAAACTTGGCTTGCTTGCTTCTTCAAAATCTTTTTGGAATTCCTGAATACTATTGTATCCTCCTTCTGAGCTCATAGCCTTGTAAATAATCTCTTCAAAACTTTGCCTGCCTAAGCCCAACCTATCCAAGATACGGTCTTTCCATGTTTTTCTTGCCCATTTAGGAAGCTTGCCAATAGCCGTATTAATCAATGCGTCATGCTGTTCGCTATCGAAATGTTTTACTCCCTCAGAATCATATTTAACAGCAGGTTCCCCATTCAAGGAAACTAACATGTTCTGGGCTATTGCATAGATTTCTTGTGCATCTGAATATTTTTGCCCATCTTTTATTCTTGGATCTCTTACTGTCCTCGCTCCTGTAGTCTGCAGTGTTTCTGCTTTCGCCGTCTCTATTTCACAAGCGCTTCCAAGATCCGTTGTCCAAGCCTGGGTCCTGTTATTTTTTCTTTTCACAAGGACATTAGAAGGGCTATTATCTCTGTGGTATATCCCATTTTGCTTCAAAAATAAGTGGGTTCTAAGCATATCACTAAAAAATTCCTTAAAGGCATTCAAATCAAATTTGCAATTTTCTACATAGTCAATTAAAGGAGTACCTTCAATTTCAGGAGAAACTGCAACAAACTCTCCTCTTTTAGTCGTGAAAGTGTCATAGTGTACTGCCAAATGATTAATAATAGCATCATCTAAGCCAAACTTCTTTGCAATCTTAACTTCATTTACAAGGCCATATCCTGCACGCATGGGGCTTTCAGCAATTGGGTTTCCTGCAGTTCTCCTTTGAACAGTGAGAATTACATTTCTCTCCCCATCATGCCCAGAAAAACACAATTTAGTTCCAGCTTTTTTACTTTTAGATGAATAAAACTCTATGTTTGTATATCCCTTTTGTGCAGCAGAGTCTCTTACATCTTCCAGAATATCATCTAGTGTGCTTTCTGTGTCTGCTCTGTGTCTTTCTACTACCGCTTCAGTCATTTTCCCCTCCTTTTTCCTCCAGGATATTTAGTTTAATTTCAACAATTGTCCCAGGCTTAAGAGAAGATTCAAGAACCCTTGGTATGACTATAATGGCTTGAGAGCCATGCTTGGCTATTTTCTTAATAATCACAAAATCCTTCTTTTCATTAAGAGGATTTTGGGAGACAGAAACGTCTCGTTTCTGTATTGAAAATTCTTTTTTAGTTTCCATTTTGATTGACTCCTGCTTTACTTTCATCAAAGCCATAATCTTTCCAGTAAAATCTATCATAGAAATGGATTGGTGTCCCAATTTTTGGCAGGATTTTGGATCCTAATCTTTCTAATCCTGAATTAAAATTTTTAAAATGACCTGAATCAGGAACAAAGTCCCAGACATCATAAATACTTGTATAAATCCCGCTTTTATCTCTTCCAAAAGATAAGGTATAGTTTCCAAGATCAACATTTGTAAAAGTAGGCGCCATTGGAGTACGGAATATGTCCTTCATCGATAAAGCATCTCCTTCTTTCATTCCTAGTATTCTTTCTAGGGCTGTCCCGCCAACTATCCGATTTCCAATCAATCTTCCGGGATCGGGAATAAAGTCCTTTATACTATAGAAAGTGATTTTATCTGAACCAGTAAGTCTGGTAGGTTGATATCGAGAAAAGGGTAATGGATTTTTTTGTAAACCTAGATATACAGCATTCAAATCCATATTATGCAGTCTTTTTGGAAGCTTATCAAAGGGATCTGGCTCGTATACTATCAAATCTCTTTTAAAGGGGTCATCGCTTGAATCTAGATTCCAATTTCTAAATCCCTTGTACTCCCCCCTAGTTAGATAGGTTAAAGGATTTGTTAAAGATCGTGAAAAATCCTGTTCCCTGAATCCTGCATGAGACATAGCGTTACGTGCTATTATCCGTAAACCTGTATTAACACCAGCAACTGCCAATCCTGCAGCAAGCAGGAATATAGCCAATTTATTAGCTTTTGTTTTCTTTTTTGCATCCATTTTAGTACTACTATATAGTTTATACATATTTTATACATAATCTGCCTTTATAAATCTTTCTATTTGTAACTACTTAATAATAACACTAAAATAGCCAATTCTTTTAAATAATAAGTACGCTTAAGGTATTCGTGGGCTTAGTAAAACAGGTGTATAACAAAATAGGAGAATTAGCTAAAAATGACAGTCATTTTTCTTTTTGGGTGCCAAAAGCAGCTTGGTTTGCTTCCCAATCTAAAGGAAATAGGCAGGGAAATGATTACTATTGGTATGCTGCAATTGCATTCTTTACAGTTAATCTTTTAGCTGAAAGGGATCCTGATGGAAGAACTGTTCAAGAATTGAGTAGCAGCCTGGATGTATCAAATTTCAGGACAAGAGATCAAATTTTTGAAATGGATATTGAAGATGCTAATATTCTAAGGCTCGGTTTCGATTACTGTTCATATTGCTCTATTGATGCTCCAGTTCCTCTTTGGTGGGCTTCAAGAAGATCAAAAGTAGGACTAAAAGATTATTATGCAGAAGAGATTGTTATACGGTAGGATATTCTTAATCACTTCGTGCAAACATATTGATAAAAATCTGCTTTTTAATCATAAACATGTGGCCTCTTGTCTATTTTGACTATTAAAAGAGTATTTTCGCTGCCTTTAACAATATAAAGAATTCTAACCTTACCAACTCTCACTCTTAATGTATCTTCGCCTTTTACTTTAATTGTTTCTGGAATAATTGGATTTACTCTTAATTTTTCAATTTTATCTAGAACTCTTTCAGCAAGAACTTTATCACAATTTTTTAAGAATTTTGCAGCTTGATTGGAATAAGTTACTTGGAACATCTTAATCCCAGCTCTTTTTTTAATTGCTCATGGGATATTGTTTTTCCTTGTTTATACTCTTCTTCAGCTTCCTTTATAGCCATTAAGTCATCTTCTGTTAATACGCTGTCATCAGCTACATGTTCGACGATAATATCTACTCTTGCTTCTATTTTTGCGAGTCTTTTAAGAATTTCATCGGCCTGTGATTTGCTCATTGTTTCCATGAGATTCCTAATAAAGATAATTATATAAAATTATCGGATGCTTATTTTGTGCAAACATACTGATAAAAATCAGCATTAGGATTAAATCCCGGAACATAATCTGAATATTGCTCAATTTTTCTAAATCCAGTTTCTCTTAAAAGCCCTAAAAGTTCATTTCTTTTAAACGGATAAAACTTTAAATCAAGAATATGCCTGGTTTGACTGCTTCGAGCTCTCATTCTAACCTCCCCTTGCCTTATCGAAATAGGAGTTAAATGCACATCATCTTCTGATCTGGCATAAATACCGGGATATTGAAACCTGCCTCTTCCAATATCTCTTGCATGGTCAAACATATATTGATAGTTTCTTTCATCAATGATTAAAATTCTATCGTCATCTAAGAGGTTTATAAAATTTGTTAAGGCATCTGCTCTTGCTTTTTTATCAAATAAATAAGTCAAAGAATTTCCAACACATAAAACTGCATCGTATTTTTCAGGGCTTCTCAATCCAAGCCAGTTAAGTTGTGACAATCTTAAGCTAACCTCCGCTTTTCTAGCATTTTCTTCTGCAGTTGCCAGAGCGCTTCCGTCAATATCGTTACCAGAGACATCGAATCCCTCCTCTCTTGCCAAATAAATAGCATCATGCCCCACACCTAAAGCAGCATCAAGAACAGAGGCGCGAATCGGCATTCTTCCTTCTTCTTGCGCTTCGCTCAATACAGCCAATAAAAATTCCCTATGTTTTGTTTTGTCTTTCCATCTTTCAAATCCCTCAACCATCTCCATAAGAACCTCAGGAGAATAATTTCTAGCCAGTACTCGTGTCATTTCTTCCTCCAAGAAGCCTTCCAATCAAGCCAGGTTTAGAGTATTTAGTTTTTCTTTTTTCAACTTCTTCAAGCAAAAGCTGCCTTGCAAAATCAACCTCCAATTCGCCAAATTGCGCTCCAACAGAATAGCCTTTCCGGAAAATTACTCTGTGTATTAAATATGAATAGTCTCTGGTAAGTTCTTGCGAATTCAAATCAGCAAATCTACCGGGATAACAGTCATGAAAAGACATTTCTAAACCAGTTCTATAAGCAGCTAAAACCTCGGCTCTTTTCCCTCTTGGAAATTTTTTCAAATCTCTATCGAGATCTTTCAAAACTTGTTTAAGATAAGGAGTTGGCTTCATTTTAATCTCCTTCAACTCCCCTTTCCAAATCATTTGGCTCATATGCTTTAAGAACATCTTCTGGCAAAGTTCCAGTTTGTTGATAAGTTTGAACTATTCTTTGCTCCCTGGCTCTTAAATAAGAAATGTCAGTCTCCACCCTATGAGATATTACTCCATAAACCACAGAAGATACTAAAGCAGTAATGACAATCGCTCTCAAAGACCTGTTTGAAGCATTTCTTTCCGCACCTTCTCGATATCCATCTAAATAGTCGGAATTAGAATAAAGGTCTATACATAATGAATCCATTCCAGCCTTAAAACCTGTTTGATAATCTTGCCTTTTTCTAATCTGTTCATTTGATTCTTCCCTATGCTTTTTTCCAAAAAAGGTCAATTTAGGCATTTTTAATCTTCTTCTCATTTTAATTACTCCTAGGATCAATTTTAGATTTAGATACTGGATGTTCTTTTAAAAAATCTCTATGTAAAGCTACGTAAGTCCTTCCATAACTGACTTGCCTAATAGGAAATGCTCCAGCAGCACAGCATTTTTGAAGAGCATCCAAATAAGCTTGCTGTTTATCTTGAGCCTGCAAAAATTCCTCATAATCTAAAAATCCTGGAATCCCATTATACATGCGAGCAGTATCTGCAATTCCAACCTTTCTAGTTTCGAACTCCACAACTCCATACTGCCTTACATATTCAACATAGAGAGGTCTATAACGTCTGGCTCTTATTTCTGGAATTTCTGCCTCTGCAATAGACTGTTCGTTTGATTCTCGTGTAGAAAAAGAATCAAGAGTAACTAAATTTATTTTTCCTTTTAAGAACTCTGTAACAGGTATTAACTTACCTACATTAATTTCTAGACCATTAAGAGGCAAAGGAAGAAGTTCACATTCATCAGGGTCAATTCCGTTTATATTCTTAAAAAAAAATTTCATAGGCGCATCCAAAATTAATTGTGTCATTTTAATTCCTCCCAAAATAAATTTTTTCAATTGTTTTTAATGTTGAAGAATTTTTCTTTCCAGAAAATGCAATCTCTCCTGTCTGCAAAACACATATCTTATTGGCTATTTCTAAAGCCATCTTTGCATTTTGCTCAACAAGTATTACAGTTGTTCCTGCTTTGTTGATTTCCTTGATTTTCTCAAATATATCCGCCATCATTTTAGGGTCTAATCCCAAAGAAGGCTCGTCTAAAAGAAGAACTTCTGGCTCTAGCATTAAAGCTCTTGCAATAGAAAGCATCTGCTGCTGTCCTCCAGAAAGAAAAGTGGCTCTCTGCTTTCTCCTTTCTGACAAAATAGGGAAAAATTCAAAAACTTTTTCCATTCTTTCTTTAATCAATTTTTTATCATCAAGAATATAAGCCCCCATCTCTAAATTTTCCTCAACACTCATTTTCTGAAATACCATTCTTCCCTGAGGAACATAAGAAATTCCCATTCGAACAACTTTATCAGGAGTTTTTCCAGTTATATCTGTACCTTTAAATAAAACTTTTCCACTCCAAACACTAACTAATCCAAAAATGGACTTTAAGGCTGTTGATTTCCCACTTCCATTTGGTCCAATTATCGCCACTAAATCTCCTTTCCCCACCTCTAAATTAATACCTTTTAAAATCTGCAGCTTTCCATATCCTGCTTCTATTGCTTTTAATGATAAAATTGGTTTCATCTTTCCTCCTGTTGATTCTGCCTTCTCTTCAAATATGAAGATTCTCCATGTAATCTTCCTAAACAATATCCCAAAAGTAGTCCCCAACTCAAAGAGAGTAACATGGATGCACCTGTCTGAAGTTCGGCTGTTCTCTCCAATTGACTTTGAGTTTGATTAGGCTCTGCAATTTCAGAACTATAAGCATTATTTCCAAAAGCTAAACCTGCTGTAAATATTACAGGTGCAATATATTTTCTAACTAGATTTCTCATTTTATCTCCCCCAAAAATCCTTCTAAAAATCTTTTAGCTGATTTTACTGCTCTAGGAATACCCCCAAATCTTATTTGCATGACATATTCATCACCAGAATGCTGAGCTGCAATTACAACCCCGCATCCATCTATATTATAACAATCATATTGGCAAGAGGTTATAGGAGAGTCTATATGTACAACTCTTCGAGCATCAATTTCCCCTGAACTCACGTTTTCCCAGAATTGATCATGTTTTTCAAGAGCCCCCTTAAGCAGATAATTTTCAACAACCATTTTTCTTCTGAAAGGATTTCTCATTTTGATCTCCTAGCCCAACCTTGGTTAAAAAATTGATTAAGAATGATAAGAGTCATACCCTTAAGTCTCTCTGCCGACTTTCCAGCCCTATTAACCAGGATATCTTTATCCATCGACCGGTTGTAAACTCGCTCTCTATAAACAGTGTAACAAATACCCTTATATTCAAAAGAAACTCCTATTTTTCGTGAAACAACAACAAGAGAATCTTTGGGCCGTTTAATCTTTCCATGTCTTTTATCGTCAATAGGAGATAAAGCGTGCCAATCTCTCTCGTAGCTAATTACCTCAAATTTTGCTCCATCAGCATAAGGATTGTCAGGAAGAGTTTCTATCGCACTTAATCCTTCTAAGACTATATTACCAGAATCCCTAAAATATGCGTCTTCGAGTCTCATTTTACTTCAACCTCCTTGCCTAAGTAGGCTTCCATCACTTTCTTATTTTTCTGAATTTCTCCTGGTGTTCCAATTGCTATTTCCTCTCCATGGTCCATCACAACTATTTTATCTGCAATGCTGTACAAGAACTCCAAATCATGCTCAATGAACAGGATTGTTTTTCCTTTATCCTTGAGGCTCTGCAAGATTCCTTTAATTTTTTCCCTCATTATGAGATTAACTCCTGCAACAGGCTCATCTAACAAAATCAAATCAGAATCCATTGACAAAGCTCGTGCAATCTCCAGCAGTTTCTGCTGCCCATAACTTAAATTTTCAGCATAATCATTTGCTTTTACATCTAATCCAACAAGCTTCAAAATTCTCATACACTCTTCTCTATTCATAGAATCTTCTTTCTTAACCAAACCATAATTCAAAAATAGCTTAGAGAATTTATCAGAATGATGATTCTTGGCAATTAACAAATTTTCAATTACAGTTAATTTTGGAAACAATTTTATAAGTTGAAATGTTCTTGCAATTCCTTTTTTGGCAATTTTAAAGGAAGGAAGCCCATTAATTTGTTTTCCTTTAAACAAAACTTCTCCCTTATCTGCCTTAATCATCCCAGTTATAATATTAAATACAGTTGTTTTTCCTGCTCCATTGGGCCCTATCAAAGCAACTATTTCATTTTTCTCAACTTTAAAATCACATCCATGCACTGCCTTTATTCCATTAAAGTGTTTCTCAAGATTTCTTACTTCTAACATTTTGTTGCCTCCTGTTTTTGGGACACTTCTTCATAGAGGTCTTCAAGGGCTTTAGAGAAACCTCTATTATACCATTTCCTAATACCCAAACGAGAATCTTCAATCGTAAGATTATCTTCTTTATTTGTTAGAGTATATTGCTTTCTATAGAAAGGACCTAACCTCTCTGCAAATTCATAGAAGCTCACATCTGTATTTACCCAAGATTCTGGTACTCTCAATGGAGTAAAAAATGGAAATGCAATGCGTCCCTCTCTGCAGCGAATTTGAAGCATTGAACGCTTAAATCCCCCCCATCTATAGAAGTGATATAAACTGACTAATCTTCCAGCAATCAATACTCCATTTCTATATCCCGGATTCGTATCAAAACTTGGCTCTTTACCTTGAACAATGCTAATCATCATTTTCCACCTCCAAGGCTAAACTCTCCAAAAAGCCCTTGTGGTCTCTTGATTAACAAAATTATCAATAATCCAGAATAAATCATCTGTCTCAATGCCCCGATTGCAAAACTTAGTAAAGGAAGAAATCTCAATGGCTCCTGTATTAAAAAGAATACAATAACTCCCGCAATGCTCCCTTTCATTGAAGCTAACCCCCCCAAGATTACCATTGCAACTATCAATATAGACTCAAGGACAGTAAAAGAGCTAGGGTCAATAAAGCTAATATAATGAGCATACAAGCTTCCTGCAATTCCTGCAAAAAATGCAGATACAACTAAAGCTATTGCCTTGTACTTCATAACATTTTTCCCTAAAGAACCTGCTGCAAGCTCATCTTCTCTGACTGCTTTTAAGATTCTTCCAAAAGGAGATTTTACTATATGCGAGATTACAAGATAAGTGATAGCTGCAAAGATAAGGACCAAAATTAAATAAGAGAGTCCTGAGAATCTAAATCCAAATAAAACTGGCTTTGTAATTCCAGGCAAGCCAATTGGTCCATTAGTTAAAGAAATCCAGTTTCTTAAAATAGCCTCTACCACTATTGCAAATCCCAAAGTAGCTATAGCCAAATAATCTCCCCTAAGTTTAATTGTAGGAATTGCCAACAGCAAACCAAAAACCCCCGCCAAAATTCCCCCTGCAAGCAGCCCTACAAAAAAGTTCACTCCAAAAGTCAAGGTTAACAGAGCAGAAGTATAAGCCCCAATTGCATAAAATGCAATATGCCCAATATTAAGTAATCCAGTATAACCCATAGCTAAATTTAAGCTTATAGCTAAAATTATGTAAATCCCCATTAATATCAAAATATGAATCAAATATGCTTCTATCATTTTATAATCCAGCCTCCTCCCATCTATGCGCATATTCAGAAAATTTTGTAGTATTATCATCATAATAGACTTTTTTTTCATCATGAACTTCAAATATAGCACCATAATCTTCTATAGACCAATATTTTTTTACTGAAAATCCAGTGATATTAATCGGCCTTATTGTAGTAAATTCAGATCTTCCATAGGGCTTGATATAGTAAGCCTGACCCTCAATAACCAATTCCGGATTCCTCCCTGGAATTTCTAATATATCTCCTTCATTTGCGTTAACTGAAAAAGCAATAAATTGAGGCAAACTTACTCTTATCCTCTTTCCTTTTATTTTCTCTTCTGTTTTCCCTTCTAAATCTTCATTCGCCATTTTACCCAGAAACCTCCTCTCGTGTTTTAACTCCAAACAATCCTCTTGGCCTGAAAAGAAGGAATAAAACTAAAATGAAAAATGAAATTGCATCTTTATATCCAGAAGGCAAGAACCAAATTCCTAAATTCTCTACTATGCCAATTAAAAATCCCCCGATTAAGGCGGCTGGAATATTGCCTATTCCCCCAACAACACTCGCAGTAATTCCCTTTAAAACAACAGTAAATCCCATATCGTGATTCAGATTCTGCTCTACTGCTATCAAAACTCCTGCGATACCAACAAGAATTGCAGAAACAGCATAAATCACATTTGTAAATCTCTCAAAATTAATTCCCAAAGTAGAAGCAATATCTTTATTGTCAGAAACAGCTCTCATCGCCTTTCCTATTTTAGTTTCTTTCATAAATAAATTTAAGAGGGCAAATATGATGAGTGAAGTTAAAACTAGAATTATCTGGAATTTAGTTATAATAATCCCAAAAAATTCGTATCCTTTTACAATAGGAAATCCAAGCGACCTTAACTCCGCTCCAAAAATCAATAGAATTACTCCAGTTAAGAAAAGAAAAACTCCAAAAGAAACTAGAAGCATAATAAAACTATTTGCTTTTTTCTTTCTAAGCGGCCTATAAACAAACATATTGACTAACAAAGCAACTATTATAACAATCAAAAGAGCAATAAGTATAGCAATAAATAAATCCAAGCCAAAAATAACATGAAAACTATAAACAGAAAATGCAGCGATGACAAAAAATGCTCCTGGGCTTAAATCCATGAATTTCAGGCTGTTAAAAATAATAGAAAAGCTAGCAGCTATTAAAGCGTAGGTTGCCCCTGCAATCAATCCATTAACAATTAATTGTGAAATTATCATGCTCCAACCCTCCTTCTTATATAATCCATGTAATATCCGCACGCTCTCCCAATCAATGGAGAAAGCACAGTAACTGTACCAACTGCTCTTTCTATTTCTTCGCGGTTTGCACCAGATAAATATAACATGCCTGCATAGAGGGGCGCTTGAAATGTTCCAAAGGCAAAAGTATCCACAAGATACTTCTTTAGAAAGCTGCTTCCATCAGTAACTCCGCATTTTGAAAAAACCCAATCTCTATATTTTCCATAAGGTCGTGCAGTAACAAGATTAAAAGGAAGAGACATCGCTCGCGATCTTGCTGTTTCTGCTAAAGATAACCCCCCTATTAGAAGTTCATTTGCCATTCCGAGAGGGAGGCTAAATGTAATCATGGAAAAACTATCTGCTATAAATCCCCTTAAATTAAACTTCCGAGTAGGTTTTTCTTCCTGTATTTCTTCTAATTGTGAAACTCTATTTCTTTGGTTCATTTTTTGTTTGGTTTTTTATCTAATTGTTTGATGGATTAATTATGAAAAAGACAAAAAAATTAAAAAAATTAAAAAACTATTTTATTTGCTCAGCTTTTCCATTTCGGATTTCTTTGACCTGGTAAGTTGCATCTTCTAAATCTCCGTTTTCATCTATTGTTATTGTTCCTGAAACCCCCTTATAGCCTTCAACTTGGTACAATGCATCTTTTACAGCATTGCTGTCTGTTCCAACTTCTGCAATTATTTTCGCCAGAAGGTTTACTGCATCGTATCCATTTGGGCTGCATAAAGTTATTTCCTCTGAATTAGTCATTTCTTTCATCCCTTTCTTAAAATTTAAGTTCAAAGGGGCATAAGGCATAACATATCTTACTCCTTCAGCAGAATCTTTTGCTTCTTCAATTATTTTAGGGTCGTCCCAGGCATCTCCACCAAGAATCTGTGCTTTTATTCCCAGTTCCTTTATCTGCTTCAATCCAATTATTGCTGCATCTGCATAAGCCACAAAGTAAATCACATCGGGATTTTCAGCCTTGATCTTAGTAAGTGGAGTTCTCAAATCTTTTGTTGTCTGCTCAACTCCTTGCTCAATAACTATCTCTCCCCCTAGTGCTTCAAAGTTTTTTGTAAATGCATTCTTTATGCCGACTCCGTAGTCTCCAAGAGGGTAAATTACAGCAACTTTTCTTGCGCCCAATTCATTGTACGCGTATTCTGCTGCGAATTTTCCCTGATAGCTATCAGAAGGCATTACTCTGAAAACATAGTCTCCTGCATTTGTAACCGTAGGTGCAGAAGAACAGAAAGATAAAAGCACAGTTTCAGAACTTTCAGCTATTGGTGCTGCTGACATTGTCTCTCCAGAACACATCCCCCCAATGATTATATCAACTCCATCAATATTGATGAGTTTGTTAGCTGCATTAGCTGCATCTTTTGAATTACATTTTCCATCTTCAAAAATAAGCTCGAGTTCCTGTCCGTTTATACCGCCATTCTCGTTTATCTCTTTAGCAGCAAGTTCCATCGCAGCCTTAGAGTTTAGTCCTATTGCTGCCACCTCGCCAGTCATAGGAAGTATAACTCCAACAGTAACTTTATCTCTCTTAACGATATTTCCAGTCAAAGTCCCTATCAAAATTAAGACTATCACTGCCAAAGCAATTATTCCAAGCCAAATCTTTGTAGAATTTTCCATTTGTCCTCCTTTCAGTTTGTTGATTATCATATTATCTCCGCCCTCCCATTCCTTACAATTTTTATCTCATATTCTGCATCTGCTAAATCTCCGTTTTCATCAATTGTAATTTTCCCAGAAACACCCTCATAATCTTTAACTTGGTACAATGCATCTTTTATTTTCTCGGTATTTGTTCCAACTTTTCTCATTATCTCTGCAATTATCATGACCGCATCATAAGAATTTGGAGTTGAAACAGTAATTTCTTCGCTTCCTGTTTTCTCTTTCATTTCCTGCTTGAATTCTTCATTTATTCCGCTCATAGCTGGAATGGTATACATTATGCCTTCTGCTGCTTTTCCAGCTTCTTCTAGAATCTTAGGATCGTCCCAAGCATCTCCACCAAGAATTTTTGCTTTTATTCCCAGTTCTTTTATTTGCTTCAATCCGATTATGCCCGCTTCAGTATAACTTACAAAATAAATGAGGTCAGGTTTAGCACTCTTAATTTTAGTCAGCTGTGTTCTCAAGTCTTTTGTTGATTGGTCAAATCCCTCATCATAAACTACTTTTCCGCCTAATTTTTCAAAATTTTTTATAAAGTTATTATTTATTCCTACACCATAATCTCCTAATGTATACATTACAGCAACTTTTCTTGCTCCAAGTTCATTATAAGCATACTCGGCTGCAAATTTTCCCTGAAAAGTATCTGTTGGATAGTCCCTGAAAATGTAGTCTCCTGCATTTGTTATTGTAGGTGCAGAGGAGCCAGTAGAAAAAACAACAACTTTTGCATTTTCTGCTATAGGAGCAATAGCCATTGTAGAAGCAGAACAAGTGGGCCCAATAATTACAGGCACTCCATCTACATTAATTAGCTTGTTAGCAGCATTCACAGCTTCTTTTGAATTGCATTTTTCATCTTCAAAAATAATTTCTAATTCTTTTCCGTTAATTCCTCCTTCTGCATTAATTTTTTCTACAGCTAACTCCATTGCAGGTTTTACATTTTGGCCTAAAACAGCTAAATCACCTGATAATGGAACTATACATCCGATTGTTATTTTATCTTTTTTAACAACATTTCCACTATAATTCGCTATTAACAACAAAATAACAACCCCAACAATAATAATTCCAGCCCAAATTTTTGTAGAAGTTTCCATTTTAATTAACAGTTACAAACTTGCCTCCTATTACTTCCCTTACAACTGCCTGACTGTCAATTATTCCATCCTTCAGCATTGTGAGTTTACCCAAAGCTCCGGAATAATCATCAATATTTTCCATTTGCTTTAAGGCAGCTTCATTGCTTCCTGTTCCAGAATTCTCATAAGCTCTTACAAGAAGCATAAAAGCATCGTAAGCATTAGGCCCTGCAACTGTAAATTCTTCCCCATATTTTTCCCTGTAATCCTGAGCAAATTTATCAGTGGCATCAGCTGCCTGGACATACCATCTTCCTTCAAAAAGTTCTGGCTGCTCTGTAAACTCGAAAGCCTCAATAGCAACCAATTGGGTTATCCCCAGCTCTTTTGCCTGTTTTGCAATAAGCTCAAGTTCAGGAGAAAATGCAAGTAATAAATAAACATCTGGCTTTTTCTGCTTAGCTTTCATTAAAATTGTTTTAAAATCTTTCTCTCCAGAATTATACTTATACTCAGCAACAACTTCTATACCTGTTCCATTCAACTTATCCTTTAAATCTTCAGCAATAGCTACATTTCCCTGCTGATTCATGAATATAATGGCTATTCTATCTATGCCTCTTCTTTGAAGCTCTTCAACAAATACTTTATTTTCTTGAGAAGGAGTTGTCCAGTGCATAAAATTATACTCTCCTTTAGCAATGTTTGGATCAGAAGCCAGGCAGATATGAAGGACCCCCTTTTCTTCTGTTAAAGGGCTAACAGCATTTCCAGTTCCAGAAGTTACAGAAATCATAGCATCAACACCATCAACATTAATCAGCTTATTGGCAGCAGTTAACGAGTTTTTAGGATTCATCTCGTCATCTTCATAAATTACCTCATACTCATATTTTGTATCTCCTAATTGTTCTTTTGCCAACTCAATGGATTTTTGAACCCCCTGCCCAATAAATCCCGCCCCCCCGCTCAAAGGAGTTACAACCCCGATTCTAATGACTTTCTTCTCGCTCTGTTTTTGCTGCTGCAAAGATGCAGATATTGCAAATAAGATTATTAGCAAAACCGCCACAGCAAGAATTATTTTATGAGATTCTTTCATCTTTTAGCTTCCTCCATTAACATATCTGTATAATACAAAGAATCCATGGGATTTTCTTCAGAGGGATCTATTTCTCTTTTATGGTACATTTCAAAAGTGAATGCGTCGTTATTTCTAGCATAACGATAATCGCTCAAAATGACAAATCCCCCGATGCCCCCGCAAAGAGTTCTAAAATATTTTCTCTGAGCAAACCCTCCATCATCTCTTACACCAACAAAAATTATTAGCTCTTCTCTGTTTCCAATCTGCAATACGCTTCCTTTCTTAATATTCCCATCTGTTAATTCCACAGATATATAATCCGGCACATGTGCCCTTACTACTTTCCTAGGCTCCTGTCTTGCTTTTCCTTCTAAATTATTAGCTTTCATTCTATCCTCCTTATGTCAAGCCTGTAGAGAGTTTCATTTTCTGCTAATTCTCTTCTTGCCTCTTCTTCGCTTAGATATACTTTGCCCATTCTCTGAGGGCAGATATGAACTCCCTTCAGATCTTCTCCTTTTTTTATTGTGACGCCCGGGACAACTAGAGTCTCAGGCCTGTATCCCATTTTATTAAGTACTCGCATAATAAATCCTGGACCAATTCCTTCAGAAGGGTTCTCTGGTTTTGCTTTTCCTTCTAAACTTTCAGTTGTCATCTTTTTCTTTGCCTCCGTTGTTTCTAGTTAAATAACTATAAACTGCCCTATCCACAAATCTCAATTTTCTTTTTTCTCCAATTCTAAAAGTCTCTCTTTTTCTAAGAACATCAAAATAATGTTTCTGTTTGCCGAATCCAGAATAAGTTTCATGGGTTACTCTAAGAACATAACCTGAATGGAGAAAGCCATCAAGTTCTCTAGAAAGATAATCAGCAAAATCGTTAGGCGAGATATTTCTTACAAATTTAAACCAACTATCATCCTCACAATAAAAATTCCCGCGCGTTGAAGGGTCCAATCCTTTAATAGCTTCAATACCTGTTTTAAGGCTATCTAAATATTCTGTTTCTGTTCTCCTTCTTCCAACCAAACCATTTCTAACAACCCTAAGAATCCTCATTTTACAATCCAGCCTCCTTTAGTCTTCTTTGGTATCCCATTAAAAGAGTAGGATTATCCTCAGCAGTAGGAAAAACATCGGTTGTCCTGTAACATTCAAAAATGTAAAAGTCTCCAATAGAACGATAGTCGCATAATTGAAAGTGAGTTTCTGATAAAGCTCTCAATGTTCTTATATAATGCCTAGATCTTCTTTCTGTACGAGGCAATTTCTTTCTGGACGTTACCTTAACGACTAATTCGGGCTCTTTCCCAGGAATTTCTAGAACGTCATCTTCGCTCATCAAATTAAATTCTCCGTCCTCTAATTCAAAAAAATCTGGGATTGTTGCTTCCCATCCATTAATTCTAGGCTTTTGACTTGCTTTTCCTTCCAAATTTTGCTCAGTCATGTTTTCTTGCCTCCTTGCATAAACTTAAGTAATACATCAAATCCATGGGATTTCCATCAGAAGGTCTAATTGATCTTTCCTCATACATATGAAAAACCCTAAAATCCTCTTTAACTGCGCGATAATCTCTCATCCTTACAACAGCCCCAACCTCTGCAGTAACGGTCCTAAAATATTTTCTCTGGGGAAATTCCCCATCATCCCTTACCCCAACAAAAATTATTAGCTCCTCTCTATCCTGAGTCCTTAAGACACTTCCCTTGGTAATATGCCCAAAATCTCGTTGATCAGGAAAGTCTACAAAAATATAATCCGGCACATGCGCCCTTACAATCATCCTATTTTCTACCCCCGTACCAAGATTCCTAGTCATCTTCCTTTTCCTCCTGTTCTAAAACATCTATCCTGACTTTTACCAGCATTCTTGGCCTAAGCTGTTCCCTAAGAACACTAGGTATGACTATTATCGCCTGTTCTCCATGCTTGGCGATTTTCTTTGTAATTATGTATGAATTTTGTGTCATTTTCACATCGTATTTGATTTATTATTCTATAGTGACAAAGAAATTACTTTAATATCTTTCTGATATTATTGATATCACTGATATTAGAAATAGAAAACCTTAAAAATGCCTTTTTCCTGTATTTTTCATGGAAAGAAGACTCATAAAGCAGGGGGGCGGCGGGTATACAATATACCTGCCAAAGAAATGGGTAGAAAGAAATAGCTTAGATAAAGGCAATTCTCTTAATGTAGATGAATCAGGGGCTAATTTAATAATTTCCAGGGCAGGAACAGCTAAAAAAACACAGACAGAAATCCATCTTACAGGATTAACAGAATCTTCCATAAGGACACTAATAACAAACACCTATCGACTAGGATACGACAGGATAACTGTAAGGTTCGAAGACGAAAAACAGTTTAAAATTCTCCAGGAAGTTGTGAAAACCCGCCTTATTGGCTTTGATATAATAAAGAAACAAGAGAAAGAGTGTGTCGTTGAAAGCATCACCGAGCCATCTTACGAACAATTTGACAACATTCTCAAGAAAATGTTTCTAAACATAGATGAATTCTTTGAAATAACAAAAACCAGGCTTGGAATTGAAAAAAGCGAGACAGAAGATTTTGAAGAAGTCGCAGAAAGAATACAGAAATATGATAATTTTTGCAGAAGAGCAATAATGAAAAGGAAGCTAATCGAAAAAAATTCAGAACTTTTCTGGACCTTTCTTACACTAATCATACATGCCCAGAGAGAACTTTACTATCTTAATAAGTCAATAGATAAAAAAACAAAGTTATCAGAAAAGCAGCAAGAACTTTTAATAGCAGGATACGATATTTTTCAATTATTAGAAAAAGCTTATAATGAAAAAAATTCCTCTTATCTAGGGAAAATACACGAGATGCAAAAAAACCTTATCTATAAAGAAGGCTACGCACTTCTTAAAGATAAAAAAGCCAACAATCTAATAACTTATCATTTAATGGTTTGCATAAGAGAACTTTATCAGGCAAACAGCCCACTGACTGGAATAATATTATAATTACTTTCCTATTTGTCTAGGCAAGGCTCTATCCATTCTTCTCTCTTCTTCCAATCTTTTTTTCTCAGCTTCTTGTTTTGCTTTATAGTCCCTTTTAGTCGCTTCCCATTGCCCTTTTATGCGCTCCCTAGGCGAGTCCGCCCAAACCCAACCATCAACATAGCTATGTTCAAAACCATACATTTTCCAATAAAGGTTTGGGTTTTTCATTTGAATAAATGGCTGGATCTGTTCGTAAGAAAAAGAAGTATCATTTGCATCAATTCCTGCTTGCATCATGCACTCATAAACACAATTTGGATCCATATCAGCAGCCATCCCTACTCTTTTATCTTTAAACATATCTAACCAAGCTCCAACATTCCTCTCTGCAATCACAGAAAGGCTATCATCTGTTCCAAAATTTTGGACTCCAAAATCTTCATACTGTCTGTTAGACCTGATATATCTCCTTATCGCTTCAGCCCTGCGCTCCATTTCAGTCGCTGTTTGATATTTGCTCCTTTCCTTATTGAATTTGACTTCATTCCACTTCACAGCCCCGTACCCTGCAATAGCCGCCCCAATAGCAACAGTCAAACCTGCAGCCACTCCCCATCTTTTTGCCCGGCCCAATAAATCTGTTTTTTTCCGAGTATAATTTAAAAGAGTTTCAAGCTCTTTTAATGTCTGGATTCTCTGCCCCTCGTAAAGAGTCAATCCTCTCTTCAAAACATCTCTAAAAATTCTATATTTCCTGGGAAGGTTTTTTATTGCTCTCTCCAAAACAATTTCGTGCTTGTCTGCATCTAATTTTCCATCTGTCAATAAGCTCTCTCCAGAGTCCCATGCAATAGCCTTTCCGCTTAGATCATCATAATTAAAAATAGGCCTTCCTCTGATTGCCCTTGCTAAATTAGAACAGACAGCATAAACCTCATCTTTCTCGCTGTACTCTGCTTCTTGTCCTGTAAAAGAGCTCATCAAACGCGGATGGGTAGATTCATGGCCTCCGGCAGTTGGCTCGTATTTTCTCTTAGCCTCTCCTGTCTTGCAGGCATTTGCCCAATCAACTATCTTGACTCTTCCTTTTTTGTTAATAACAACATTAGAGGGTTTTAAGTCCCTATGATATAATCCATATTCAGAAACAACATCTTTCATTGTTCTTGTCAATTGCATAGCGATACTTAATGCATCCCCCCTAGACAAAACGCCTTCTTCGCTTACTTTTTCTTCTAATGATTCTGAATCAGGAACTTTTTCTTCTACAGTAACCCATCCATTAATTCCATATTTGCTTGCTTCAGCGGGAGAAAAATAATCAATTATCTTAGCAACTCCTGGATGGTCGATAGAAGCTACATGAGCTAATTCGTTATGAGTATCACATCCTCTTGCTATGTGCCTCGCAGCCCTTAAGTTTTTAGGTTCTTTATCAACCTTAACAACCACTTCTCTGTCTCTATTGGGCCCCCACCTAGCTTCGTACAAATATCTTGTTCCACCAACCTTAAAGAGACCAGGCTCGCTGTATTTGTCTCCTCTTGTTGCAAGAAGCTGTGCAATATTCTCTCTCATTGTTTCTTCTTCATTCATTTTTCCTTTCCTGGATTCCAGTATAAAAATCCCTCTCGCTCTTTAAATCCATTCCTTAAGCATAACTCCTTCAAGACATTTTCATCTCCTAAAAAAGCCACAATTGCCTCTCCCCTACTTCTAAAATCTGCAAGAACTTTCTCCAAGATTATTTTTTGTGCTCCATTTCCTCTATATGCAGGAAACATATGAAACCTCTTCAATCGAGAAGTTGGTTCTCCCAAGAAACTAGTTAGATTACTATCATGAGCAAGCACTACTGCTCCAACAAGCGCTCCTTTCTCTGAGACTCCTAAACTATACTCTCTTTCATCCTCCTCAACAAAATAATCAAAGCTCATCTTCCCCTCCTAAAACTTCATTTATACAGAATTCAAAGGCATGGCTCCTATTTCTGAATTTTCTTTTAAAAATATTCTCGTCTATTTTAGCTAAGGTTTCCTCATCAACTGAAACGCTTATCTTTGATTTTTTTACCATTTTATAATAGTAGTAATTAGTAATACCTGGTAAGAAGCCTTTATAAATCTTCCTATTTATAACTACTTCTAAGTAACAATAAAAACTTTAAAAATTAATTTTTTAAAAGAACTATTTCCAAGTATAAACTACTTCTACTCCGCCATAATCTATATCTTTAACACCGTTTTTTCCATCTAAGCGCCTAGCAAAACCTCTTACGCTCCAATGGTCTCCCCTAGCCACATTTATATCCAATCCAGCAGTATTTGCTTTTATTCCGCTAGTACCATCATAAAAATTATCTGTAAGAGCCACTTCAAAACTAGGTGTTGCACTTATATCCCATCCTTTTATCTGTCCTAATGGGCATTCTCTAGAAGCTTTAAATGAATAAAATAAACCTGAATCAACAATACCATTTGGCAATAACCATATAGAGCTTGCTTCTACTTTTATAGGAAGTCCTTTATAAGCTGCAGAGCCAGTTACAACCATATCACTTCTATCTCCGATGAATTTAGTAGGATAAGTCCAAAGAGCACCGCCCCCTGTAAAAGCAAAAACCTGCTCTTTTTTTCCATTTGATTGCTTTTTTTCTCTTCCAAAATTTCTTGTATAAGTTGCACCAATATCAACTTCATGAAATTCAAAACCATCTTGAATATCAGTGTCAGTCCAAATAAAAGGAGAAAAGCCATTTGTAAAATCAGCTCTAAAACCTCCTTGATAAACTCCACCGTGAAGCTTTGGATCTCTTCCTATGACCATGCCATTTCCAAAAACATAATCAGTTGCAAAAGTATTTGAGGAAGTGAATGTAGTTTTATTTTCAGCAGGTTTAGGAATCTCTGCAGTTTTTTCAGAAGCAATCACTAATTCATATGGAGTTGTGTCTTTCAAGGGATTTTCAGTAGGCTTAGCTTCCTGAGCAAGAGCATTCGATGCTAATTTTAAAGTTCCAAGAATTCCCAAAACTGCCATTTCCAACCATGATGCTTTTTTGCCGTTTCTCATAAAAACGACTGGAAAACCAACCTTTTAAATCTTTCTATTTTGTTACTACTATCAAATAGCACAAAAGCACGGAATGGGACTCGAACCCATGAATAACCGCTCTGCAGGCGGTCGCGTTAGCCACTTCGCCATCCGTGCACGATTTATCTAGAAAAAGCAGCTTTTAATATTTTATTGTTATGATCTTACATTCTTATTTTATATATTATTAATTCGTATGCGCGCGAAATTTATAGGCGAATCTTCTATTTTATACATAAATAATAAGTAATTATAGAAAGATTTAAATATAATAATTAACAAATAGTAAGTATAAAAATTAGATATTTTCGTAATTCTGGAGTAATACACATATAATAAGTATAAAACATAAGATTTATAAGGTATTTTTAACAAATAATAAGTATGGGGTTGACTCGAAAAGACGAGAGTATCGTAGTTAGACTTAGTAGTGGAATTGAAGAAGCAAAAGAAAACAAAAACAAAATTCTAGGTTATGTTAATGGCTTAAAAGAAAAATGTGAAAACAGGGAAATAACTTATTCTGAATACGAACAACTGCTGAACAAAAAAAGAGATGGCAAAACAATAAAGCAGTGGCTTGGTGTTTATGATTCATACATAAAAGACTGCGGTTCAAAAATAGAAAACGAAGAAATGAGATCCGCAGGGAAAAAAATATTGGCTGTTTTCTTATTTTTCCTTTTCATCTCGCTAGTGTCTGTGATTCTATTTTATTTCAGAGGAAGCATAATCGGATTAGTTGTCCAGGAGCAAACACAAGAGTATACAGAACAATTGAATCTTACTTTTTCTTCCTCTGCAAGCCATGAATGGCAAATTCAAAATTTCGGCCAGCTGAATTCTGTAAAACTTTCAGGACTTATCGAAGGAGAAGGAGAAGTTAAAGTATATTTAGACGATTATTTAATTCTAGATAGTTCAAACATAAAAACAAAGCAAGCAGGATTAACTGGCCTTGCTGTTGACGAAGCTGCTCCTGAGCCTTCTTCAAGTCCTGCACCTGAATCTTCTCCGGCGCCTTCAGCTGAAACCCCGAGCGAATCTCCGCAAGCAAGTTCAACTGAGTCAACCCCTGCTGAAGCCCCAAGTGAACCAGCCAGTTCTACTCCCTCAGAAACTCAACCATCATATTCAGAAGAACAGGGGGCTCAGTCTCCTAAGCAGAGCGAAACTGCTCCGAGTCAACCCCAAAACGAGCCTCCTAGCTCCTCTGAGCAGAGCGAAGAGCCTGCTGTCCCTGAAATTCCTCCAGAAGAAACAGCATCAGAAGAAAATGTTACCGAAGTACAACCTCAAGAAAATATAACAGGAATAACACCTAAAGAAAACACAACTGAAACAAACGTAACCCAACCAACTGCCCCTTCAGGAGAAACAGGAGTAGAAAAGCCAAAAGAAAAACAAATAAGAAGATTCAACAGAATATGCGAAGAAACCTGCGACCTTTCCTCTCTTAATCTCAATAAATCCTCTTATAGTTTAAGAATTGAGATTAACAATGCTTCTGTCTCGTTGGAGGAAATAATCTACGAAATTTTAATTGAAAAACAGGCACTAAATGAAACAATAGAATCAAACGAATCTGTTATAAACCTTACAGACGCAAATGTAACTCTGATTAACACAACTTCCTCTGGAATAGTCATAGGACAACCTGTAAAATGGACAAAAAGGGTAGAGCTAGACAAGCCAGGAAAAATAAAGGTAAAGCTCCCAAAAGAAGCTGAGAACATCTCCGTAAACAAAATTAAATCCTATTCAGAACCTATCTCTTCTGAGCAGAGCGAAGAACCAGCTGTCTTCTCTATAACCTCTAGCATAACAGGACAAGTGATTGAAGAAAATAAACCAGGGTTTTTCACAAGGCTATTTTCTTCTTTAACAGGAAGAGCAGTAACAACAGAAGAATCTTCTCAATCCAAAGATTTAGTAATTGAAGATAACGCCTCTGAATATGAAATAACCTACGAAACACCTGCTCCAGAAGCAACAGAAATAAATATTTCTGAAAATCAAAAGCAGATTATAATTTCAGCCCCTGACCTTGGATATGAAAATGTTCTGGCATTCACTAATCTTTCAAAAGAAGTTCCAATTAACCAGATAGCTTTATACCACGAAACAGAAAACAACCAAAGAGTCCAGCTTAAAGCATACGATAATAACAGAAATGGCTTGATAGATTATGTTGAATGGATTGTTCCTCATTTATCCAACCAATCTTATATGTTAGTAATTGAAATAACAAAAGCTGAGCATTTAGATGCAAGCAGAAACTTTATTTCGGATATCTACGAAGAAGTTAAAGCTATTGATGGAATCTGGAGCGAGGCAGTTGGTGAGGGCGAGTATGTTCGATTAACTTTTGAGGAAAATTTAACAAAATACAGCGATATAAAAATATATGCAAGAGGAGTTAATTCAAGAATTGAAGTGTATGCTAAAGACAGCAATGAGCTAATAACGACTTTTGAAAATATAAACGAAGAGGGATGGTACCGGGTTTATTTAAATAATTTAGGAGATAAAAGTTATAACTCGTTTGACTTAAAAATCCTAGGCTCAGTTGAATTTGATTATGTTATCGACCCTAACTTAAATCTAGAAATCATAGGTTCCATAGATACCTATACCGCAAGTGTCTTTCTTAAAACCAATCCAGATTCAACATCAGGATTTGATGCCTATGATATTGAAAGCAACCCTCCTCCTTCCGATTATGCAGAATTTTATTCCAATATAACTTATGCTGGAACAGAATATCATTTGGCAGTTGATTCCTGGAATGCTTCAGAAAACCCAAGAACTTTATACCTTATTTATTACATAGATTCTGCACAGACAGGCAGCCTTAATTTCAGCTGGGCTTCTCTTGAAGGAAGCGAATACTATATGAACTTTACTTATTACGGAACTGATTCAACTTATACCACACCAATTGCTTCACGTGATATGAGAACAAATACCGGCTATAATGCTTCTATCACTTCAGCTTCCTACCTTTACGTTAAAATAGGCTACAGCGAGGACACCACCGCCCCAAACATTGTAGTGAAAAGCCCAACAAATACAACATATAATACATCAACAGTTACATTCAATGTTTCATCTAATGAAAACTTATCTTTTTGCAAATTCACAATAAACAATTGGGAATATAATTATACAATGACAAGAAAGAATGATACTTATTTTAATTTTACAAATACCTCAATTGCAGATGGAAGTTACATTGCTAAATACTGGTGCAATGATACTGCTAACAACACTAATAGCAGCCAGACAATTGCATTTGCGGTTGATACAATCTATCCTTTGATTAATTTAACTTATCCAATGAACATAACTTATAACTATGTTACTCATAGCCTGAACTACACTTATGCAGAAGTAGGATGCGATAGTGTATGGTATTCTTTGAATTTAGGAGTTACAAACAGTTCTAGGCAGAATTGCGGATTAAATTGGAGCGGATTAACAGCATCAGAAGGCTCAAACACCTGGATGGTTTATATCAACGATACAGTTAATCATTTAAATTCTTCAAGAAGAACATTTACAGTTGATACAACTCCTCCAAATATCAATATTTCCTCTCCTGCGAATACAACCTATGCGGTTTCATGGATAAACTTTAACATCTCATCTAATGAAAACTTATCTTTTTGCAAATTCACAATAAACAATTGGGAATATAATTATACAATGACAAGAAAGAATGATACTTATTTTAATTTTACAAATAGTTCTATGAAAGATGGAAGCTACACAGCTAAATATTGGTGCAATGATACTATGAACAATATAAATAACAGCGAAAAAGTTACATTTATTATAAGCACAAATAACCCTCCATCAAACCCAACTGTAACAATAAACTCTACTGACGGAAGCAACAAAACTCTCCAAGACTTGTGGTGCAGGGCAACAATATCAGACCCAGATTCGAATTTATTGAATGTCTCAGTAGAATGGTACAAAGAAAATTCTTATCAGTTCAGGCTAGATTACAACAACAGCTATACCTCAGGAACACTTTTCAACGCCTCTCTTCATAATGCAAACACAACCAAAGGTGACAACTGGAGCTGCGGAATAAGGCTTCATGATGGTGCAGATTATAGCAACTGGGTTAACTCTTCCAAACTCAGAATTTTGAACACTGCTCCTGAAATCATAAGAGTCTATAATCAAAGCATGGCAGTTACAATCAACGAAGGTCCTGACCCAAGCTTTGCAGAGATTAATTTCACAGCTTACGACCCTGACTCTGCCTCTGATTTAAGCGATGCTACCTCTTATGCAAATCTTTCATTCCCAAGTGAAGATTTAAGAAATGTCAGTGTATGCCAGAAAAAACAGTCTTCAGGCGATTATGCTAATTATACCTGCAACATAACTATGTGGTGGTGGGATGTAAACGATACCTGGACAGCTAATGTTTATATCAAAGACACCGAAGGAACTCCTGCATTGAATAGCACAGTCCAAGCTGTTGGAGAACAATTGTCAATAATAAATGGAAGCGCTTCATTAATAGCCTGGCCAGGGCTTATGCCGGGCACAATCAACCAGACAGCCAGCAGCTCCCTGCTCATTAACAACATAGGAAACATTCCTCTTACCAACCTTCCAATAAATGCCACTAATCTAAGAGGAGAGACAGACGATACTAAATATTTATGGGCAGCAAATTTCTCAGCAGGAACAGAAACAGGACCTTTAAAACCCGAGTGCGCTGGAACCTCAATGAGGCACGGCCTTTTCACACAAATAGAATCTTCAGTGCTTCCAAGAGGAAATTATACAAAAAATGATGGAACTGCACAAGAAGAACTCTACTTCTGTTTAAGAGTAGTTGGAAGCGACTTAACTCAAGTGCAAGCTTACTCTACATCAAAAGAAGGAGCATGGGCAGTAGACATACTTCAGTTAGCATTGTTGACAATTGTAGGAAGAAGGAAGAAAAAGAATAAACTGAAAGAGAAAACCATCAACTCTCCACTAATAACAAGAAGACTAAGAGAAGAAAAAATACCAATAAGCATCTTCAAGAAACAGCTGGGAGGATTAGAAGCAGTTGTCAAGTATCTGAAAGAAAATCTTCAGTTGACTTATCACGAGATAGCAGAGTTGTTAAACAGGAATGAAAGAACCATCTGGACAGCTTATAATAAATCAAAAGATAAAATGCCAGAGAAGTTTGAAACAGAAAAGACCGATATCCTAGTTCCGCTGAGAATATTTAGCACAGAACAAACAGCATTAGAAGCAGTAATAGCTTATCTGAAAGAAAAACAGCTAAAGAACAAACAAATAGCAGAATTGCTGAATAGAGACGAGAGAAATATCTGGACAATTTACAACTTAGCTAAGAGCAAGATAAAGAAAGCAGGGAAGCAAGAAATAAAGCCAGAAATAGAGCTTGAAGAAATTAAAGACAAAATAACCATTCCAATATCAATATTCACAAAGCAATTAGGAGGACTAGAGACAGTTGTTAAGTACATGAAAGAGAACTTGCAATTGACTTATCACGAGATAGCAGAATTATTGAACAGAAACGAAAGGACAATCTGGACAGCTTATAATAAATCAAAAGATAAAATGCCAGAAAAGTTAGAGATAAGAAAAGGCCTTATGCTTCCACTAAGGATATTTAGCACAAAACTAACTGCTTTAAAAGCAGCCATCAGCTATCTTAAAGAAAAGCAGATGCAATACGTAGAGATAGCAGAACTGCTGAATAGAGATGAGAGAAATATCTGGACAATTTACAACAGAACAATAAAACATGCTTTCCCGTAGACTCTTGCATCTGTTACAGATGACCCTTATTGAAATAAATCAATGCTATTTCTTGTTTTTCTTGGTATCAAACTCACAAGGAAAACATCTAGCTTTCCATTTACAGTCCTTACATTTATCAGATTTTTTTTCTAAGTAATTGTCCTGCATTCTCTTCCAAATTATCCTCAAATCTTCTTCTAGAACATTCCCTTCTTTTTTTCTAACGATCGGACAGGACAATACATCACCAAAAGGCGTCATCTCGCACATAGTCAATCTAAAAAAACATCCATAATATGGGGCATTTATCTTGCGCGGTTCAAAATGCATGGTATATTTTATAGGCAATCTTAACTTTGAAATTTCTTCTGCCACTTTTTCTCTTTCAGAGTGAGCAAAGAAATATTTGCTGAAACTGCTTTTTTTGACTGGCGGCTCTCCGAATATGAAGAAAAAACTTTTTATACTAAGGCCTGATAACTCTTTTATCAATTGTTCTATAGAATTTATATTTAGTTTATTGACGCAGAAAGAGATTGTAGGAGAAATGCCCTGTTTATGTGACATCCTCCCATGCCCTAAAGGGTTGCCCTTCGGGCAACTTTTTGCCTTCGGCAAAAAGCAGGGCGTCCTTAACATGAATG
>Ga0315277_10001775_pt1 | contig 30730 bp, 18 predicted proteins | sample YL17G05_15_MG_FD_203695 | JGI IMG/M metagenome (GOLD analysis project Ga0315277, IMG submission 203695) | Sediment microbial communities from Yellowstone Lake, YNP, Wyoming, USA - YL17G05_15 | ecosystem: Environmental > Aquatic > Freshwater > Lake > Sediment | place: USA: Wyoming | collected...
CCCGACGATGTACCCGGCAATCCCGGCAAGGGCTGAGATTATCCCCGCCTCGATGAGGATAATGCGCATCACATGATTGCGTCGAAAACCGATAGCCCTGAATATCCCAATCTCACCGGTACGTTCCCTGACGCTACCCATCATAGTCACGAGCACAACCAAGCCGCCGATAAGTACTACAATCGCGGATATGCCATAGGAAAATTTCCGGAAATGCCCGAGTGTCTCCATACGGCTTTTAACCACTTGCTGGATGGCCATCACGTCCGCACCGGGCATGACACCGGAGATTTGTTCGACCATATCAGCAATTGGGCAGGCGGTGCATAATGCAGCGACTTCCACCATCGATACCCGGCCCTCTTTGCCGAGTATGGATTGCGCGGTTTCGAGGCGGGTGAATATGAGCTGGTCATCCTGGGAGCCGGTGGCCTTGAGGATACCCGACACCCTCAGCGTCCGGCCGTTTATATTGATTGTGCTGCCGGGAGCAAGCCCCATAAGCCGCGCTGCATCGGCGCCGGGCAGGATGCCGTCCTTATCAGGGAACTCCCCATCTACTTCCCACCACGGCTTGAGGATTTGAGTAGCATCGAAATCCACTCCCGCGAGAAGGACCTTCCGCTCCCCGATATCAACCGCGCCCAAGGCTATCGGGCCTACAGCAGCTACATTCCGGGCATTCTTGATGGTTTCAATCCTGGCCAAATCCGCCTGCTGGATTTCCTGCATCTCGAATGAGACGCCGCCCAGTGCAAGGCCCCCATAGGTGAGGGGCAGGTTCTCCGTTTTGGGGGTTATGAGTATATTAGCCCCGTACTTGTCGAGCTTATGCCGAATATCATTACTCGTTGCATCGACGAGGCTTATGAGCGCAACAACGGTTGCGACACCTATCAGCAAGCCGGCGAGAACGAAGGCAGCTTTCGCCCAGCGTCGCTTGAGGTTGCGCAGGGCAATGTCTTTAAGCGTCATCTCCTACCCCCTCCCCCCGAAATCGAAATATTGCCTGCCCTTGAGGATGTCATCAACCTTGATGACGATATTGCCTCCATCGACTTTTCGGGCCAACGGAGCGGGGTTGCATCCGCCCTCGACCTCATTCACTTTCACCGATGCAAAACGTCTCCCGCAATTATTGCAGACCATGAAATCGCCGGACTGCTCGTACCCCTTTCCCGCGCGCCAGCAAACGTCGCAGGCGTCAAATGCCGCACGTACCGCACCATCGGAGCTCTTCAGGACGAAGTAGCGTATGTCAAGCCCATCGTCGGTGGTGTATTTGTAGTAGTGCGCCTTGCCGTCATCGAAGACATTTGCCTGATAGGAAATCTGCCCGTCTGACGCAGCATATTCCGCCGGGGCGTTTGCGGGGGACTCACTCCCGCTTTTGGCCGGTGACGGCTGATTGGATGAGGTGACCCCCTTGGCAGATGTAGCCTGGGGCCCCTTTGCTTTCGATATCCCTCCAAGGAAGAAGACCAGCATGATGACGATTATCGCCACCGACCCGAATACAATGGTTACCGGGAAGCTACCCTGCTTGGCGTTCCCGAGGACAGCCGCCTTCTTGGCGTCCTGTTTATCTTTAAGTGATCGATTCTCATTCTTAGACATTGTTTTCTCCTTTCAATTCAGTCGCTTCATAGATTTGATTTGAATGATGCAAATATCGGGCATTGCTGCCGGCTTAATACAACGGGGCATACGCATACTAAGCCCGCACGCCGGTTTCAAGCCGGGTGTCGTGGATTCAATCGGATGTGTATCATCGGAGAATTGAAAGGATTAGCAGGAATATAGGCCCCGTACGGGCCATCGGGATATTCAGCAGACGCTGGACCGCAGGAGCCCCTATGAAATCAAGAGGCCGGATAAAGTCAACCGCTGGAGCCGGGGATAGCTGCCTGGCGATTTTCCCCGCCTCAGGTTCGGTGGGCAATAGGGATAAACGGTTGTCGCTATATGGTGTCCTGGTGAGTACGCACGGGTTGGAATCATCGTCGCAGCAACAGCCCGACAAGACAGGACGGCCGTTATCAGCAGGGGTGTCCCCCGTGCCATTACAGCAGCAAGTTGTATTGCAATCAGCGCGTACCACAAGGCCGCAGATACCTATGAAGGAAAAAGCTAAAACAAGTGCAGTTATGTGGCTCAGCAGCTTCAATGCATTAATCCCGGCAAAAAACCTAATGACCTTTTTTGTTTTACTGGACATATGACATCCCCGCTACCCCCCCCGGTTCAAAAAATGATAAGTTTTTAGTAAATATTCCTGATAAGCAATTCGTAGATAAATATGCTGCAAACCCCTCTTACTCCGATACTTTTAATTCAATATAACGTATAAGCTCCCCCGCTACATCCACCCCCGTAACCCGGCTTATCTCCTGCAAGCCGGGGGATGCGTTGACCTCAACCACAACAGGGCCGTTATTCGTGAGGAGAATATCAACCCCGCAGAAGTTAAGCCCTATCGCTTTTGTAGACCTCAGGGCCAAACGCATGTCGTGAACCGTCGGTTCATAACATTCTCCCTTACCGCCGCTATGAAAATTCGCGCGCCAGTCCCCCTTCTTGGCGACGCGCTTCATACCTGCAACGACATCGCCGCTAATAACGATGAACCGCAAATCCTCCCCCGCTGCTTCGGGGTAAAATTTCTGCAGGAGGCACGGCTGGTTCCATTCCCAGCCAAGGCCAACGAGGGAATTCGCCACCGCTTCGGATTCGATGAGTATAACCCCCATCCCCTGCGCCCCGCTCAAGGGCTTGAATATCGCCGGAAGCCCGCCGATTTCCCGCAGGGCGGACGGCACCGACAGCGGATGCTTCACCAGCACTGTCGGCGGCACCGGCACGTTTGCTTGCGCCAGGGCTTGCAGGCTGTTGAATTTATCGTGTGCCAAAGCGACCGAACCCCCGCTGTTCAGCACGAAACATCCCGTAAGCTCGAAATGCTCAATCGACGCAAGGCCATACGGGTCATTCGGCTGTATGCGGGGGATCATTGCGCTGAACGGCCTGAGCCTCCGCGAACGGTCGAATATCGCGGGACGCTCCATGCCGAGCGAAAAATGCAGGTTGATGGGGTCGAGGGTTGTCGCCGAATGGCCGCGGGATATCGCGGCCCTCCTAAGGGCTGCGTTGGAATAAAGACGGGATTTCCTGCTTAAAATTGCGATACGCATAGGCGGCCAATATTAGCCTATTGGAGCGCCTTTTTGCAATCTGCTATAATTCGCCCGATGTCATCCAGGTTTCTGATAAACACCCTTTTATTGGGGCTTTTATTTCTATGCTGCGGATTACCGGCAAGCGCCCAGGGCGCTGAACCATCGTATCAGGTATTCGTTTTCTGGCGGGGAGATGCACTCGCACGCGAAAACCTCGACCAGATGCGCCTGCTGCAGGTCGATTGCTGCCTGCTGCCGGTGGTGCATATTACGTACAATCCAGGGGCAAGAGGCCTGACACCGACTGTATTGGAGTTGAATGGGCTAAGCGGGGAAGATGCGATTGGCCTTAATTTCTATGCGGTGGCTGATATAAGTCTATGGGATAAAGGCTGGGATGGGGTGCCCGACGTTCCGACCCTCGCTTTCATGATTAGCGATTTGTCCCAATTCGCAATTGACGCTATAGAAAAAGCCTCGGGAAATATCAGGGGCATCATCATACGGCCAACCGATAAAAAAATCGAAACAGGGGTCCTGATCGAATTGCTGAAGGGAATTAAAAATAATCCTGCTTTTTTAGGCAGGAAAGGGTTTGAATTCGGGGTTATTGTCAAACCGGAATGGATGGATTCCCCCGATTTCCGCGACTTAGCATTTGTCGCCAACATCATCATCGGCGACTTCACGGCTATGGACCCCCTTGGTTTCCCCCCGCGATTGGTTGATACGGATTGGGTTGTCAAAGGGGCATGGAGACTCGATGCGACCGGGAAGCCGTTCGTGGCGGCATTGCCGATGTATGAGCAGGTTATCGAGTCTGATAACGTCAATAGTATTGTGAATCCCGATGTAACCATTCCATTCGACATACTTATTGATAACGCGGACAAAGCGAGCACTGACTCCGCCGGCAATGCCACCGCTGTTTTTACAAATGATAAAACCGTCGACAACAGGCTTGTTCCCGCAGGTGAGGTATTTACACGCCTGCAACCTCATCCCGGGAAGCTCATGGAGATTGTGAATACCCTTTATGGTAAGGACATCAATAACCTCCGCGGCATCGCCCTCGATGGGCTTCCCTATGAACCATCCGGCGGCGGGCAATCGGCATCGGTTTATATTTCATCACTCAAAGGCGCAACGATTGAACCGGCTGAAAACGTGAAGCCGGATTTGTTCCAGGAAAAAGATATACCCGGCAATTACAAGGCCCAGTCGAAAGTGCTGCGCCTTCTTGCATTGATTATGCTTGGGGCTATGATCCTTACGGGGCTCAGCGTATGGCGAAAAAAGAGACTCACCTATGATGAAGATACCGGAAAGCTCAAACGCACTGGGGGAAATAAGGGATGATAAACCGCGTTGAGCGAAGAACAGGCGTGGTGGTATTCCACCTCCTCGTCTATGCCTTCTATACTCTTCTTGTGTTCTTGGCTTATGGATTCGCGCTGAAGCTATTTTTCATCCAGGATGATTTCGGGTTCATCACGCGCCATCTGCCGGGCGGGGAAGTGCAATGGAAGGACACATGGCGGCCCGAGGGGATTTATTACCGCCCTTTCACGCAGCATATCTGGTATTTCATCGTCAACCCCCTTTTTCACAGGAATCCCTTTCCCTACCATTTGACTAATTTAATAGTCCACACGATAAACATCATCCTTGTTTACCACATAGGGCGGTCGCTCACACGTAACCTGCATTTCGGGCTGTTCATGGGGCTTATCTATGCGACGAGAACCCTTGCATACCAGGCATTGGTTTGGCCCAGTGCGGTTAACGAGCTTCTCGTGACCTGCTTTCTGTTCGCGACATTCCTTTCATATCAGCGTTATGTCGCCACCGGAAGCCGCGCCGCATGGTGGGGCAGCATCCTGCTATACCTGATGGCTGTATTGAGCAAGGAAAATTCACCGACATTGCTGATACTGCTTTTTATTTATAATGCGTGGATATTCCTTCCAGGACGGCTCGATGCGAAAAGGCTAAGGCACATTTTAACTTCGCTCTGGCCGCATATCCTGATGGTCATCGCTTTAGCCGCCGTGAAATTCACCCAATTCAGCGCCATCCAGCGGAGTGATTACAGGATGGCAATCAGCAAAATGACTATCAAGACATACCTGAAATTTTTCCTCTCCTTCATGAATCCCCCGCAAAGTTCTTATGGGACATGGCGCGAACTCTTCTTCGATAAGGCCGAACTGCTGTTGGTGATTGCAGCAATAGCCGCTGTTTGTACCATCGCACTATGGTTTCTCGCCTTGGGATATAAGCGCAGGCTAAAGTCGCTCCAACTCGGACGTCCGGCGGCGCTATGGGAAATCGGAAGCGTACGGCTCTTCGTATTCGGATGCGCCTGGTGGGTTATCAGCTTCTCGGTCACTGCGGCTATGCCCCAGCACGCATTCCAGTACTACGGTCTCTATCCCGGCCTCGGTATGTCACTTGCCGTGGGAACCGTTTTCTTTGATATTCTCCTGAGCCTTGCGGTTTTCCGGAAAACACGCTCCTTGGGTTACATACTTGGGTTCATCATATCGGCTTTTCTTATGGCGAACTACTTTACCTGCGTGGCGGGAATTTCCAAACGCGACCAGTTCGCCACTTTCTATCTCGCATCGGAAGCGAAACGTATTGAGGAGGCGTTGCTCAGGGATGTGCCCGCCCCCCCGAAGGGAGCGCATTTCATCGTCCTTGAAGGTCCCGATGATTTCCGGTGGGTAACATCAAGCGGAGACCAACTGAAGATGCTTTACGGCGATATGTCCATCAAAGTATCCTTCCCGCATATGGAGAGTGCGGCGATAATCCAGGCCCGCGGCAAACCCGATTATTACATCAAATTCACCCCGGGCGGCTCGGTTGTCGCAAAGAAGGAACATACAATAGAGATTGGCAAGTATGATTAGGCTCACCCCCTCTAGTCCCCCGCCGCTTGAGGGTTTTGTTGTCATCTCTCCCCCGCGCAGCGGGGGGGACTAAAGGGGGGGCCTCCTTCCTGCCTGTCTGAAAATCAACGAAGGGGCACACCCGACACAGCCTGTAAAAACCTCATTATCAACATAATGTGATATAATTATCATAGAAAGGATTGTTAACCAAGCATACATAGAGGGAGGCTGATATGGCTCACATCCAGGACAGCTTCCGGTTAATATGCTTAACCATTATAATATTAACCGCTGTAGGTTGCTCCGGCGCCAAAGAAAACCCGGCAGTTCCGGGTGATGACCCTGATGTCAACCTTCCCGTCTTGAAACACTCGGCCAATTCTGGAACGCGGCATTTCCTCTGGGGCCTGTGGCAATTTGTCGGCGACCCTAAGAAACATACCTTTGATGTGATCCAGCTTCGCGCAGCCAAATTCCATCAGAACGTGTTGCCTTATCTTGAACCCGAACCTCTCAAATTCCTAACCCTCGAGAGCTTCACATTCTATGATTATCGTGTCGAAGCCGATATCGGCCTCACTCATCCACTTGCCGGTTTGACGGAATTCACCGGTTTCGATGTCCGGGGGATAGTGATAACTAATGGCTTTTTCACACAATATGGGGATGACTTAGTAATGGCTGGATGGAACGATGTGCGGCTCCTCAACCCGGATGGTTACACCCGCTGGTGGAATCCCGCCGAGTTCCCTCATGCGCCCGTTTTCGGTTACACCGATGGGCTTTTAGGAACACCGGATTCAAAAGTCAATTACATATGCAATGTCAATGCATATAAATACTATGCCGACTGCCTTGGTCCGACCGATAATGTTTCGTCAATCCCTGAAGCATCCAGAGGTGTATTTTCTCCGGGGAAGAAGAATGTGCGCCATTATGTCATCGAATTCGGCGGTGAGCCGTTGATTTTCAATTACGCCGTCGATGCGAGCTGGGAATTCCCGACAGGCAACCCCCCGTGGAGCGCCCCTGAGGACTTCCCCGAAAGCGCCAACTGCGCTGAGGTATATCGCATCGACGTCGATCTCCTTGATAATTCCCTTTATTATGAGGATTATCCGCCATCCGGCGGCGGGACGGCCACGCTTTCAGTAACGTTGCATGATTGGTTCAATCCGGGTCTGAATTCCTTGGAATTTCGCTCATTATGCGGGTTCCCATCGACGATTGTGGAAACACCATCTGAGGTCGGAGATGGCTATGCCAAATTCCAGGTTGGATTAGATGGTTCCAACTTGACAGGGAACGGCTTGACCGACTTTATGTTCATCTGCGGCAGTGAGCAAACGGGTTACCAGGGCTTGCTGCCAGGGGAACCCGTGTGCTCTTACTTCACCAAGACAATCGACATCCCCGACCCAACTCCCGGCAAGGGGTGGGTATGGTTTGTTAATCATGAAATAGACAAATCCGACTTCGCAATAGCCGCGTCAATCGCGCCTGATAGCTCCGGCGGGGTTTATATAACCGGTTCGGCGGCAGGTTCCTATAACAGCGATGCTTGCTTAGCAAGGGTGGACGCTAATGGTAATAGTTTGTGGCTGCTTAGATGGGGAGTCAATCAGCTGCTTGTAAACGAGGCTGGCAGGGACGTCGCCGTGGACAGCAGCGGCTATGTATATGTTGTCGGCACATTCGACTCCACCATTGACTTCGATCCCGGCCCGGGTGTTGACGAGCGGTCAACAAACGGCTATACCGATTTGTATCTAAGCAAATTTCTCCCGAATGGAGACTTTGTTTGGACTCGAACCTGGGGCGGTGAATTTGCGGATTATTGTTATGCCATGGCAATAGACGACTCCAATGCGATATACATCGTCGGTGTTTTGACTGATACAGCCGATTGCGACCCCGGCCCCGGGGTTGATATTCACGAGAGTGGAGGGACATTCCTTACTAAATTAGATATGAACGGCTACGGCATATGGACGCGTACATGGGGAGACCATGGATGGGATAAACCATATGCGCTGGCCTTGGACAAGCAGGGTTCGGTTTATGTCGTCGGGAGTTTCTATAGTACCGTTGACTTCGACCCCGGACCGGGAACCGCAATATATACCTCAAACGGTGACCAGGATATATTCGGGTCTATGTTCAGCTCGTCGGGAAATTGGATGGGAACTATCACATTAGGCGGTCTAAAGAACGACGTATGCAGTGCAATTACCGTCTCTAAATCAGGGGCTATATATGTAGCCGGCTATTTCAGGGACACCGTCGACTTTGATCCCGGGCCAGGGGAGGATAATCATACCATAATAGGGATTTATCCCGATATTTTCCTCGGCAAATATGCACCCAACGGGAAATTGATATGGGTTAAGACATGGGATGCTACTGTGGAGATTGAGGGCCATCCGATCAAAACCGACGATTCCGGGAACATCTATATCACCGGCCATTTCCAGGAAACCATCGATTTCGACCCCGGCCCAGGAACCATAATACTGACTTCTAAAGGGAGTAATGATATATTCTTTAGCAAATTTGATCTCACAGGCAATCTCCTTTGGGTTAGGAACTTGGGGAATATGGGGTCGGATAGCGGATATGCCGCTTTAGTGGACAACTCCGGGAACCCTTATTTCTCAGGCATTTTCAGAGATATTGTTGACTTTGACCCCGGTCCTGACTCGTATTATTGCGCAGGGAACTATACCGGCAGCCCATTTGTCGTAAAATTGCTCCCGGACGGGTATTTGTAGAGTATTTCCCCGCCGCAAAGAAGGAACATACGATTGAGATTGGGGTGTATGAGGGGGGTTAGCTGTCTGGCATAAGATGCAACGGAGGTGCGGATTGACCTCTTAGCCGTGTCGCTCTACTGCGAAGAAAACAACATCAGGTGCTATCGTAAAACCGGAAATCGTGTGAACATCTTTACAGAGGATATTTAAAGCGTCACAAAACTCATTCTTAGTTTTAACGACCCAATCGCTGTCACGCCTCGCATGCTGGTAAAATACAAGAAGATCTCCTTTGTGCATTGATTCATATATCTTGCATAGCTCACCACCAGTGACATGCTTAAAATCATATCCTGAAGCCGGGGCGATTCCTGTATCCGGATCCAAAAAAACTATTAACCGCTCATCGTATGAAGAGATACGTGTCATGACTGCATTAGTATAAGACTCTCGTGGGTTCTTGAATTCCCTGTCAAACACATCAATACGCAGCCCTGCATCGAGCGCAAGGCCTTGTATCTGATGTAAATGGCGAAAATGCTTCAGTACTTCTTTCGGAAATGACGTGACAGCATTATCAACGGATAAGGAATAATTGCCAAAATCGGAGGGCCGCTTATATGCTACCCAAAGCACGTTATTGATTTTACGTTCCTTTGAAAGGTAAATGACAGCCGCCCATTTGACCAGGTCCCTTTTGTCACCAAAATATTCATCCCGCATGATATCAGCCTCCAACCAAGCCGCGCATATACAATACATTAACCTTGTAGGGGCGCACTGAGTGCGCCGGGACCCGGCAGGCATATAGGTCTGCCCCTACAGATAGAAAATGTTTAATATATAGCACAGGGCTGCTATTTCACATCAATCGAATCCATTATCCCCTTGGCAGCTTCCCAGGTGTTGAGGAAATTGTCGGGCAAAGCTAAGAGGCATACCTCGTAGCGTTTCCCGTTGGCGAAGAATACCTGGCTGAGAAGTATGCCTTCTTCCTCAAACTCCGGTGTAACACCCCACACATGGACTTTCGAATCGTATGCATCCCCGCTTGAATCGGTGAAAGTGTCCTCGCCCTCATAGATGCTTTCCGTTACCACTTTGCCCATAGATTTTGTTATAAAGGCCAACACATCATTGTCATAATTGTTACGCTTGCTTACCGCAACGATAACGGCAGCAGCCTCTTCATTGTAATCAGCCACGACGAACGGAGTCGAGACGAGCTTGTCGTCGAATTCGGTCAAATCACCGAACATGTTCGTGATGTCCTCAAGCGTCCAGTCCTTCTCGTTGTATTTGATTGAATAACCCGCCTTTGCATCAGTGGAGACAGCCGCCGATGCCGTTGCGATTAAACATCCGGCAATAATGAATGCAGCCCCGAGTATGAGAATATCCCGCGTCTTGTTCATCATTTACCTCGCTTCGTGGCCCAGCCCCATCGGGTTGGAGCCGCAATATCCTTTGCTTCCCCCCTGCAAGCTTCCAAGATAGCCCAAATAAGCCCGGTATGCAATCGGGAATATCAGTGAGCCGAAAGATACCCCCTACCCATTCTTTTGTGGTGCAGGCGTCCCGCCTGCATCCGAAGGGGGATGGCGGTGCTGAAAAAGCCAATAAGCAAATCTGAATAATATAAGGGTGTGTGCCACGGGCAGCTTGAGTTTTCGAAAGCTGCCCGCGAATGGCTCTATAAGCCTGACACAGACACGGGCATGCTCGAAGACTCGCCTGCCCGTGGCACCCTTGCTTTTAATGAGTATAGAAATGGGCTTTTTGAACAGGCACTTCCAGCCCGCAGGCGGATGGGGACATCCGCGCTCCTAAGTTACGCGATGTTTGCCTCTCTTATTTTTGCTATAATCTATAGGGAAAGAAATCGAAGGTCGATTTCCTTTTATATGTCATATATGGGCAGCCAAAGACCGTTATAATTATTGAGAAACCGAACCACCGAGAGGCGATTGATATGCAAACCGCAATCAAAACCATCATCCTTTTAGGGGTAATCCTCCTCGCCTGCAACGGCCTGTGGGGTTGCAAAGGGGGAGAAGGGGTGCTTCAGCCTGGTGAGAATCAAGCATCCGGTAGCACGGATGACCAAGTCCGCCAGGCACTATACAAAGGCCGGGTTGTTCTTCCCGACGGAAACGCCGACCCAACAAAGTATAAAGTCATCGTTCCCGCTGGCACATTCGATATCTCACCGGACGGCGAATTTGAAATCACCATGAACACAGGAACCACCGGCTTGATAACGGTCATCGATGCCAACGACAATCCTGTGCTCTTTAAGGTGTTCCCCAAGCACAATCTCCTGCTGGAGCAAGAACCGGTGGTGAATGCCGAATCAACCGCTGTGGCGTTCATGTATTTAAATCCAATTGTAGCTCGCTATAATAACCCGTTACACGCTGCTATACTCTTGGAACTCCTGCGTCAAACTAAAGCAACCCCCGAATTGTCAAGCCTGATTGCCACATCATTAGCAGAAAGGCGGGCATGCACGGAAGACCAAAGGTTCTCATCACTTGTGGCGCAAGGTCTTGATGAATTATTTTCACTTTCTGACGGAACGGTAAGTGATGAGATCCCCCCAGAGAGGAAGGGGCAGGCTGACGATAGTACCCCGTGGTTTCACGATCGCGATTGGACCGATGTTGATCGTGTGAGTATTAGTGGTTTCGGACTCACTGAAACCCCCGGGGAGGCGACTATTCACTATGAAAACGATGGCTACAAATGGTGGATGGGGTTAGTTGATCCCACGGGGAGCGGGCCTGATTATCAGCCAGATTATTCAACTTTAATGGCGAATATGCGCTTAATAAAACCTCGTCTAATGCAATTCCCAACAATAGACAATATCCTCGAACAATTCATCGCGAATTCCCTAAAGGGGATAATTAATCAACTTACGGGTAAAAAAGAAAATTTCATCGACCAATTGTTAGACATCGATCCGATTAACACTGGGCCATCTAAAGGGGATATTACCCTTAAGTTCCCGAAAGAATATTTGAATAACGATACTTTCCAATTTAGTTTGTATTCCCTCGGTACGATTGACCATCTGGGAACTACAAACCCTCCGGCACCAGGGGAGCGTCTTGTGGTTCCGGCGCTATTACAGATATTCTACCAGTTAGTGTTCCCGGCTGTAGCTATAGCGTGCGATGTAAAGGACTTTCTTGATGCTGAAGAATTGACAGACCTTCTTGTCTCTCCGGCAGCGCAGGAGTTGTATATGGACCTCGGTAACCCTCTCCAGAAATTAAATGCTGACATGAAGAATGGAGACCCAGCAGTAATTGATGACTCCTTTGAGATCGCTGCTAAAATTCTCACTGATAAATTAGGTAAATCAGTTTTGGAGAAAGTATTAGGCAAGCTGCCTTCTGAAAGTCTGAATGAAATCTTGAAGATCGTTTTGGTTGGCAATAAAGCATTAAAAGTATTAGAATGTGGGGCCGAATTCGTAATGTCAATATGGCATACCTTCGAAATCCCAAACTTTGATTGTTATGTGATTGATCTAACTAAATATTGTTATCCTGATGAAAACCAGTGGTGGACAGATGCCGAAGGGCCGATTGCTTTTGGGGAAACGGTTGTGGGAGCTACTTGTATGCCTAACGATGTTATGGATTGGTACTGGTTTCATTCATACGGGCCGCTTGCTGGGGCACTTGACTTGGACATAACGAATAAAGCGGGTGAAGCAATTATCGCCCTATATTCTAAGGAAACAGTTACGGATTTCCCTAATACCACCCCCATAGAATATAAGATTACCAAATCCCCGAATTGGACTGCCCAGATCAATCTTGACCCCTTAGGGTTAGGCGCGGGAGATTATTATGTTGTGGTCGGCAGTGCATGGGACTACCTGCCAAGAGAATATAAATTCGTGAATAATGGAAGTAATTCCTGTATTCCGGATAGTAATAACAATTGGGATGACCCCCAAGTGCCGGATATTGGGTTTGGTGAAAATTCCGGAGCGCAAACTGTCTGTAAACCGGATGATAAGGTCGATTGGTATAAGTTCACCTCGGGCGGAGACCTTACAGGGAACCTTAAGCTTACTGTTACAAACGGCACAGGTGTGGCCGATATAACCCTATATAGTGAATCCCAAGCCCCCAACCCTGATGGGCCTTACCTGAAGTGGAAACAAGCAAATCCATCGGTTATCATTGACCTCGCCCCGTTAGAGCTCGGTACTGGTACATATTATGTCCGCATCAGACATATCGGGGACGATTATTTAACGCGGGAATATACGTTTGAGAACAATGGAAATGGGGGAGGGCCATCTGGAAACGGTTGGGCCCGCACCTGGGGGGGGACAGGTACTGATTATGGGTATGGTGTAGCCACGGATAGTTCAGGCAATGTTTATGTGACGGGTTGGTTCGCTGGTTCAAATGTCAACTTTAACCCTGGAGGGTTGGACCTTCATTCCTCAAATGCTGGTCAGGATGTTTTCATCAGCAAGTTCAATTCAAGCGGCACCTTCCAATGGGCCTCCACATGGGGGGGAATCTATGATGATAGGGGGGTTGGCGTAGCTACGGATAGTTCAGGCAACGTTTATGTGACGGGTTATTTCTGGGGCACAAATGTCAACTTTGACCCCGGCGGGTCTGACCCTCATTCTTCAAACGGCGAAATTGATGTCTTCATCAGCAAGTTCAACTCAAGCGGCACTTTCCAATGGGTCCGCACCTGGGGGGGGACAAATTATGATATAGGGCGGGGTGTATCCACGGATAGTTCAGGCGATGTTTATGTGACGGGTTATTTCGCTGGCACAAATGTCAACTTTGACCCGGGGGGGTCGGACCCTCATTCTTCAAACGACTACGATATTTTCATCAGCAAGTTCAATTCAAGCGGCGCTTTCCAATGGGCCCGGACTTGGGGGGGACCTTATCCTGATTGGGGGTATGGTGTAGCCACTGATAGTTCAGGCAATGTTTATGTGACGGGTTATTTCTGGGGCACAAATGTCAACTTTGACCCAGGCGGGTCGGACCCTCATTCTTCCAACGGTGGTTCTGATGTTTTTATCAGCAAGTTCAATTCAAGCGGTAATTTCCAATGGGCCCGTACCTGGGGGGGGACAAGTGAGGATGATGGCGGGGGTGTAGCCACGGATAGTTCGGGCAATGTTTATGTGACGGGTTATTTCTGGGGCACAAATGTCAACTTTAACCCCGGCGGGTCGGACCCTCATTCTTCAAACGGTGACTATGATGTTTTCATCAGCAAGTTCAATTCAAGCGGTAATTTCCAATGGGCCCGCACCTGGGGGGGGATAAGTAGTATTCAGTGGGTTAATGGGTATGGTGTAGCCACGGATGGTTCAGGCAATATTTATGCGACGGGTTATTTTGATGGCACAAATGTCAACTTTGACCCGGACGGATTGGACCCTCATTCTTCCCATGGCTATGGTGATGTTTTTATCAGCAAGTTCAATTCAAGTGGCACTTTCCAATGGGCCCGTACCTGGGGGGGGACAAGTGAGGATGATGGCGGGGGTGTAGCTACGGATAATTCAGGTAATGTTTATGTGACGGGTTATTTCGCTGGCACGAATGTCAACTTTAATCCAGGCGGGTCGGACCCCCATTCTTCAAACGGCGACTATGATGTGTTTTTGAGCAAATTCCTGCCGAATGGGTATTGGTAATGCCTGAAATAGGGAAGGGGAACCGGTGAAGAAGTTGGTGTTTCGGGAACTTGTTCCCGAAACCATGGTGTCGCTCCCTCACGGTCGCGGCTCGGATAAATATTTTATTATCGATGTTTCGGGAGACCCCTGTCCCGAAACCATGCCGGTCTGAAGACCGGCGTTCCCAAGATTTGCCGGTGGAGATTCCCCCTATCTCCTCTTCACCAATTCCTCGAACATGTTCGGGATGATAAGGTTCCAGCCGCGGTCCAACCGGCCCATGCCCTTGGGGATGGAGCGGTCGAGGTAATAGACGGTTTCCTGCGATGTCGCTATTTTCTTTAGTTGTGCGAGCACTTCCTGGTCGACTTCCCAATGCCCCTGCAGGTAATCGAGCGTAAAGCCGACCTTCACCATAAGCGAGCGCTTGCCGATAGCTTCGAGATATTCCATCAGCTTGAGGTAATTGATGAATCCCAAGTGATAAAGGTTCCTGAACGCCCCAGCGATGCCACCCGAAAGGTCGAACCGGTTGACGACATCGATGAGAGTGCGCTCCAAATCGCTCACCATTACCGTGATGCCCTTGTAATCGTGCTCCTTGAAGCCGAAGTAGCTCTTAGTCACAAGGCAATAATAGTCAACCCCTTCGAAATTGAACCGCCGGAAGCGCTCCTTGGCGGTAATCACCACGCGCGGATGATATGTCGGTATAACCCCCATGACATACAAAGCAGTCGCGTGTGAGAAAAAATATTCATCTGTAAGAAGACGGCCTATTAATAGTCCGTCGGGGATATATTTCTTATCGCGGTATTCAAACGGGATGATTGTATACAACCCCGCTTTGATTTTTTTTGCATAGCCGTTTTTGATGAGGTAATGCACGGCGTTACGCGCCTGCTGCGGGTCGGGGTAACTTGGCTTTATCTCGTCAAGGGTAAATATTCGCCTCTCATAAAATTCCTTGTAAAGTTTCGGGACCATCGTTTAGCCTCCTCCCGTCTGGAAACGGTTGTTCTTGCGGCAGGTGGTAACCGCCAAGGGCGTTACGACCCGGAAATCAGCCTTTTTTTACCTGTTTGAATTATCCACAAGTTATCCACATAAAAAATGTTTAAAATTGATTAAGCCTGTTAAGGGCTTCAAATGGTAAAAAACAAATATCGCAGAACCTGCTTCTCCACCGACCTTATTTATAAAACTCCTGAAGGGCTCTTGTGATGCCGCTTCCAGAGTTATCAACATTCCTGCACAACTTAAAATGCCCAAAGCGCAATTCAACATCGCGGTAAACGGCGATTAATCTTTGAGATAGCGCCTTCCTTGTTATCCACATAGTGTGGGTAAATGTTTTTTCTAAGGTTATCCCTTAAAGAGGGTTTATCAACCTGAATTTTTCGCCCTTTCCTAATATTGCATATAATATTAAGCATTTGTTTTTACTGAAAACATATCCGTAAGGTTCCCACTATCACATTTTAAATCATATCATTTTCCTTTATTAATTGCAACTAAATTCCGGATTTCTATCCAAAAAGCCTTTGTTTTCTTGGATATTCATTACAAACTGCACAAAATATATTTGGTGCGAAGGGAAAAATCGGGGACAAAATGGGCTTTTATTATGCCTTTTTGTTGATTGCCCCGTCCCTTTTTGGTATATTCGGGCTCCCTTTGGGGTTGGCAGCGGTGAAGATTTCCACAATGTTGACTCATTGTGGAAAAGTGTTAGGAGGAAACCTCTCTTTGCCGGAGCTACTGCCAAGAACCAGTTCCTGATGGATAGGGGGAAATTCGCGAGGAGGGTCCTTGAAATAACCTTTCCACATTTTTTCCACACGTTGTGGGGAAGCATGGAGCGCTGACCACTCAATTGATGGACAGGGAGTTCGATAAAATCTGGAAAAATACCCTCGATCAGATACGTGAAGAGGTCGCACCACCGGTTGTTGAATCACTTCTCTGCTATGCGAAACTTACCATCGATGGGGATGACGCCTGTTTAACCTTCCCTGAAGATTACATGCTCAATCTGTTGACGCAGCACGTCAAGATAATTGTTGCCGAGACAATTTCCGAGGAGATAGGTCGCCGGGTTGATTTAAAGTTGGCTGCGGATGAATCGTTAGCCATTAAAGGGAATAAGGCGGATGATGAGGAACTTCTCGATGATAGCATCCTGAAGGCGGGTTACCGTATTATTGAAGAAGTCAAGCCAAAAGCGGAACAGGTTAAGGCAGACCCTATGCAGGGCAAGCTGTTCGACCCGCTCGCGGACCCGCTTAATCCCCGTTATACATTCGAGAATTTCGTCAGGGGGCATCACAACGATTTGAGCTATGCCGCCGCGTTGGCGGTAAGCGAGGACCCCGGGAAGGCCTACAACCCCCTTTTCATCTACGCTCCATCCGGGCTCGGGAAGACGCACCTGATGCATGCCCTTGGTCACAGGGCGCGAAAACTCAAAGCCGGGCTGCGCATCTGCTATGTAACCGCCGAGGATTTCACATACGAGCTTATTGACAGCATACAGCACCAGGTACGGATGCCCGCGTTCAGGGATAAATACCGCGGCGTTGACCTTCTGCTTATCGACGATATCCAATTTCTCATACGCAAAACGCAAACACAGGAAGCGTTTTTCCATACGTTCAACACGCTTTTCCATAAGGGGCGGCAGATTGTCATCACATCAGACCGTCCGCCGCGTGACCTTCAGACGATGGAGGAGCGGCTTATCTCGCGGTTCTCCTGCGGGCTGATAACCGACATCCAACCGCCGGATTATGAGACGCGGCTCGCCATCGTGCGCAAGAAGTGCGAGGAGAAGAACTACAGCATCGGCATCGATATCGCCCAATATATCGCGGAAGCAGTAACAACCAACGTGCGCGATCTGGAGGGATGCCTAACCAAAATCTCGGCATATTCCGGCTTCTCGCTAAAGCCGTTGGGCCTTGACGATGCGAAACGTTTATTGAGCGACCTCATCAAACGTCCCGCGGGGCAGGGGCCCCAGATGGATGAGATAATCAAGGCTGTGTGCAGCCACTTCTCGGTCAACGAACGCGAGCTTGTCGGCACATCGCGTAAGGCGAGCATCGTACTGCCGAGGCAGACGGCGATATGGCTGATACGCGAGCTGACGCAAGTATCTTTGATGGAAATCGGCGACAGGATAGGTGGCCGCGACCACTCCACTATCCTGCACAGCATCCAGCGATGCCAGTACCGCCAGGTGGAGGAGCCGGAGTACGGGGTAATAATCAACAAGTTAAAGCTTAAGCTTACGGGGATAAAGGATTAGTAAGTAGTGACTGGGTACGCCGACCTTCAGGTCGGCATGCCGGTTGGAAAACCGGCGTACCCAGTAGTGTAGCCCGGCAATCCTTTGCCTGGAAATGTTTCCATACAAACACAAGAGGGCTTTGTTGTGGTGTTATCTGTTGTAGCGCAGGCGTCCCGCCTGCAAAGCACCCTTTTGAAGACAAAAGGGTGCCACCCATGCCGGTCTGAAGACCGGCGCTCCGAGTGAAGAGGATGGTAACTCGCGAAATGGGATTCGTGGTTTACATTTTTTTTGATGGGATTCGTGGGTTACATTTATTTTATATAACAGGTTGCAAAGGATGTAGGGGGTATATATGCTTGCGTGCGTAAATGCCAAAATATGGTTGCATAGATTTGCGGGTACGGCGGCAGGATGGGGCGCACAAGAGGGAGCGTTGGGAGGACTTCCTCATCGAGCGGCGCGATGCGTGCACGGTCGCGGATATTCTGAAGGCGGTTGAGCGTGCGCCGAGGCTTGCTGATGGGCAGGGGACATCGCCGGTTGCATGGGAGAGCGGCTGCGGCGAGGGGCGATGCGGCTCGTGCGCGATGCTTATCAACGGCAAGCCGCTATTGGCGTGCCGCGCGAAGCTCGATGATTTCCCGCCGGCGCCGATAATCCTCGAGCCGCTGACGAAGTTCCCTATTGTGCGCGACCTGTGGGTTGACAGGGGCGCGGTATTCGAGGCGCTCAAGGCGGCGGGGGTATGGGTCGAGCCGGATTGCGCTCAGGATGAGGCGCGCGCTGATATGGCGACGGCTGATGTTGGGCCGGATGCGGCGCGGAGGGCATATGAATATGGGCGATGCATACGCTGCGGGATATGTATGGAAGTGTGCCCGAGCTATAGCGGCGTGGCGGTGTATGTCGGGCCTGCGGCGGTCGCGGCAAGCGCGGCGTACCAGGAATTATGCCCTGCGAGGGCGGATGCGCAGCGTATGCAGCGGGCGTTGATGGAACCGGGGGGGATTACCGGCTGCGGCGCGGCGATGAATTGCGTGAAGCTATGCCCGCGGGAGATACCTATCACCAATGCGATTGCGATTACGAACCGGCGGGTTAATGCAGCGGCATGGAAGATTTTGCGGGGGAAGAAGGGGTGATATCGCGGATAGCAGCTACTTTCCGAAGACGGGAAGGTAGCTGCTACCGCTTAGGTCCGAAGGGGAAGAATGGAAAAGGGGTGCCACGGACAAAATGAATTGCGCATGTAGTTTATGCGCCATTCATTTTGCCCGTGATTGCAATGAATAGACTCACAGAGACACGGGTAAGCTCGAAGACTCGCTTATCCGTGGCACCCTTAGGGCTGTTTTAATTGGGAGCGGATTTGGTCCAAAACGGGTTTGATCTCGTCAACTAAGCGAGCATACCCGTGTTCAGTGGCAAGCTGATATGCCTCCTGAGCTAATGGTAGGGCTTCTTTGGGTTCTCCCTTTTGTATCAGGGTTTCCGCTTGGTTTGCAAGGGATACCGATAAAACATCTGGATTCTTAATCTCGCGGCATATTCGCTCCTGCTCTTCGAACAGGCTCATCGCCTGGTCAAATTCACCACGGGCTTTATGTACTTTCCCCTGGTAGCCAAGGCTATAGGAAAGGCCAAACTTGTCACCAAGCTCTCGGCATAGCCGCTCTCCCTCCTTTAAGAGGCCCATCGCCTGGTCAAGCTCCCCGCGGGAGTTACGTATGTTTCCCTGGTTAAGAAGACTTCTTGAAAGCTCTCGTTTATCGCCGATCTCGCGGCATATTCGCTCATATTCCTTATACAGGCTCATCGCTTGGTTAAGCTCACCACGGTCGTCGTGTATGAGCCCCTGGCTGCCAAGGCTTCTTGCAAGCCCCACCTTATTACCAATCTCGCGGCACATTCGCTCTTGTTCCTTATACAGGCTCATCGCTTGGTCAAGCTCACCACGACCTCTGTGTATGAGCCCCTGGTTGCCGAGGCTTCTTGCAAGCCCCGCCTTATCACCAAGCTCTCTGCATATGCACTCACTCTCTTTATACAGGCTCATCGCCTGGTCAAGCTCCCCACGGCCTCTGTGTATGAGCCCCTGGTTGCCAAGGGTTCTGGCAAGCCCCGCCTTATCACCAAGCTCTCGGCATAAGCACTCACTCTCTTTATACAGGCTCATCGCCTGGTCAAGCTCCCCACGGTCGTTGTGTATGAGCCCTTGGTTGCCAAGGCTATGGGAAAGCCCTTCCTTATCGCCAATCTCGCGGCATATTCGCTCTTGCTCCTTATACAGGCTCATCGCCTGGTCAAGCTCCCCACGGTCGTTTTGTATGAGCCCCTGGTTGCCAAGGCTATAGGAAAGCCCGAACTTGTAACCAATCTCTCGGCATATGCGTTCACTCTCCTTGAACGGGCTCATCGCCTTGTCAAGCTCCCCACGGTCTTTGTGTATGACCCCCTGGCTGCCAAGGCTATGGGAAAGCCCTTTCTTATCGCCAATCTCGCGGCATATGCGCTCACCCTCCTTGAACAGGCTCATCGCCTGGTCAAGCTCACCACGATTCCAATGTATGATCCCCTGGTTGTACAAGTTCGTAGATAGTCCTGTCTTGTCATCAATCTCGCGGCATATGCGCTCATCCTCCTTGTACAGGCTCATCGCCTGGTCAAGGTCGCCACGGTTATGATGTATGATCCCCTGGTTGTGAAGGCTGCTGGAAAGCCCTTTCTTATCACCAATCTCGCGGAATATGCGCTCACTCTCCTTATACAGGCTCATAGCCTGGTCAAGCTCACCACGGCGCAAGAGCATATTCCCTTGCCGCCTCAGCGAAGGTGCTAATTTCGACTTGTGCCCTGATTGATGGTAAGAATCCGCAAGGAACTCAACCATCTTAATGGCTTCTAAAGAATGTCCTGTGTCGTCTAATAAAACAGATAGATGCGAAAGTGAATCGCTGTCGTGGGCATGCCCAGGGCCACTAATCGCCGTCCTATATGCATCAACCAAACGTAACTGCGATGCGTTTTCCACTTTGGCCCAATATGCCTTGACGTCGAATTCGTTGTGTTGCCAAGCTTCTTTGAAGAAGTGGAGGTTGGAGAGAAGGTCGTATAGGCGGCGCCACGATTGGGATTCGGCGAGTTGCCAGGGGAGTTCATCGACGACGCGCGGGGAGGTTAATTCAAGGGTTGAGAAGTAGTCTGCGAGGCGTATGCGGGTGGATTGTTGGTCGGATTCAGAAGGAAGATAACGGGATTGAACAGCCTGGCGGATGTAGTCGTGTGAGAAGCCGATAAGGCCGGAGCGACTTACGAAGAGGGTTTCAGCAGCAATATAGAGCGGCGCCCAGACAGCTTGAGGGAGGGCAGAACCGTCAACGCCGAGCATATCAAGAAGTTCAGTTTCGGAAAGACCGCGCCGCGCGGCCCATAGAAGCGACATCGCATCGCGAACCAAAGCAGGTATCTCATGCTCATAGTCGGTTTCAAATCGCGCAAGTATCTTCTCATAGAGCGAAGGGACATCGCGCGCCATCATATAGCGGTCAATGATGTCATCCAACTTCTCATGCTCGCCGAAGATGCGAAGTTCCTCCAACAAGGCGCGCAGATACAGCGGGTTGCTCGTCTGCTCGGCATATGCTATCGGTTCAACCCTGGTTTCGCTCAGGCTCTTACGATACTGCGCTAAATATTCACGGATTAAACGTTTCCTTTCTTCATAATCCAACGGCGTGACAGCCATCGTGGGCCAATCGCGTTTGTTCAAATCTTCGAGCGGACGACCGGGGAGAGTCGAAAGAATCAACCGGATGTTCCCGGGAATCGCAGGTGGGAGCCATACTAAATCGAGGGCTTGCTCCTTGTCCTCAAGCTGGTTCAATGCATCAAGGATGATTACAGCACGCCCCTTTGCGGAGGCCATGTGAAGCCAGTTCGCGAACGCAAGCCGCAGCTTTTCCGGGTCCCCCGGGATTTCATCTTGTATATTGAACCTGCGCTTCAACTCGCCCATTGTGCGGCGAAGCATCGCGGTCCAGTCCGTGCTCGCGGGAGTAGAGCCGATAAAATGCATTACAGACAATTCATCGGGATACTTCTCGCGATAGCGCATCGCCCAGTTCGCCAATAACGCTGACTTACCCGAACCCGATTCACCCAACACAACCAACGGCAACCCATCGCCGTGAGCATGCCCGTCAAGCATCTTGAAGTACTCATCCCTGCCGATGTACACGCGATAGCGGCTTGCGGCAAACGCCTCGTGCTCCATCGCCTCCCTGTCCAGCGGCTCCAGCTCCTCGCCCTTTGGGAAAAGCCGGTCAATTACGGCTGACAAGTCTTGATAGACCAACTTGCCAAGTTCGCGGGGACTGGTGTAATCCTCCCGAACCGGCAACCCGCTTCCCCTGATGCGCTCCTTCAATTTCCTGAGCTTTGCCCTCCTATCTTCAACTCGACGCTGTGCATCATCTATCCCGTATTTCGCAATATCATCACGCCAGGGCACCTCCACGAAGTCGCGCCGTGCATCAGCGGGTATCGTCTCAACATATGATGGATCCCTGAAATAGAAAAACGACTGCCCGGACATCGCGGGGTCGTTTAGAACGCCGTGCAGTATCTCAAGCTCCGTAACCGAATGGTTAAGATGCTCCGAAAGCCACGGCTCACGGGCGATGAGTTCCTGCGGTATCTCGTCCGGAATCCAGCCATAGCGTTCACCGAGGATGCCGATGAAATATGGCCTGCAGGTTCTTATCTCCTCGAGGCATATTGGCAGCACTTTCCCCTCGGCCTTCTGCTCATCAGTGATTCCCCACCTAAGGTCGACCTCCCCCCATGCAACACTCCGCTCTTCACACATCTTCCTTAACCGCGGAAATACACCCTTCACGAGCTCCTCGCGCTCATCCTTCATATCGCGAAATGTCGAGGAGATGAATACACGTATGACCCGCTGTTTAGCGAAGGTTGGTTCTTGAGGACCACTTGGGGTATTATCGATCTCTCTTCCCATCAGGCGGCTCCCGCGATATATTAATTGGGTATAAAAAAAATCGGGGAGGGGGGATTCGAACCCCCGGCCTCTTGGTCCCGAACCAAGCACTCTAACCGGGCTGAGCTACTCCCCGTAGCGAATGAAAATATACCACATATAAATCGGTTTGCAACGAAGGAATCATGCCCTGGCCGGAAACCGCGGACGGTTTCGGACCGATTCTCCCAAGAAAGAATTGAAGCGATAGTTACCCTTAGAAGGCCAAGTGGCGCAGCTATAACTTGGTGGTTGCTGTATGGCGGCTACGGGTTCAGCGGCGCCTGGGAAAAGACACCGTTATGCTCGAGGACTCGCAATAACAGTGGCACCCGGGGTACTGGTCAAAGGCATTAACAAAGAAAATCCCCCCCGCCCAGTTTACCTTATAGGCTTTTGCAAAATCCCGGTTCACCACAATTTGACGATTCGCAAGCCGTCTTCGGCAGTTGAAATATATGCATAGTTATCCGACACATCGACCCCGGAAACCCACGATGGATTTTCAATGGCCTTCACAAAATATGCTGATTCAGGTGGTAAGATGTCAACTATGTAGACGTAGTAATAACCAGAGATTACATAAGCATACCCACCGGACACGGCAATGATTCCTTCGCTGGAAATCTCCGGCATGTAAATGGTATTGATTATATATGCTGATTCAGGAGTTGAGATATCGACCACGTGAAGGCCGCCAGGACAATCAGCAACGTATGCGTTCCCGCCTGAAACAGTAACTCCTTGAGCATAAGACGGGGTTTCAACGGTTTTTACAATACTTGCCGATTCGGGGGTGGAAATGTCCACAACCTGAAGACCCGCATTATAATCAGCCACATAAGCATACCCATCCGACACGGCGACTCCCAAGGTATACGATCCCTGGGTGTCAAGGGTTTTGACGATATTTGCCGATTCGGGGGGGGAGATGTCAATTATGTAAAGGCCTCCTCCTATTGCCCCATTAGCCACATAGGCATATCCGTTTGACACAGCGATTGCCTTGGCATCTCCGGGTATATCAATGGTTTTGACAATACATGCCGATTCCGGGGGGGAGATGTCGATTATTTGAAGGCCAATATCAACATCGATAGTATAGGCGTACCCATTTGAAACAGCGATTCTGTGGGGTTCCCCAGGCATTTCAACGGTTTTTGCGATAAATGCCGACTCTGGGGGGGTGATGTCTATTATTTGGAAGCCCAACAAACCAACCACATAAGCGTACCCGCCTGACACAGCGACTCCATGAGGTTTAGCCGGCATGCCAAAGGTATTGGCGATATAAGCCGATTCTGGGGGGGAGATGTCTATTATGTGAAGGCCCACATCATAACAAGCAACATAGGCATACCCACCTGACACAGCAACATCCAAAGCCGTCCCCGGGGCGTCGACAGTTTTGATGATACATGCCGACTCGGGTGTGGAGATGTCGATTATTGCGAGACCTGCATCGGCATCAGCCACATAAGCGTACCCGGCTGATACCGTTATACCGACAAAAGCGCTCCCCGGTGTTACAACGGTCTTGACGATATGTGCCGACTCAACGGGGGAAATGTCGATTATCTTAACGTTTCCGCTATCATCTTTGGCATAGGCATACCCGGACGACACAGCCACTTCCCATATTTCGCCGGACATGTCTACGGTTTTAACGATATATGCCGACTCGGGGGAGGAAATATCGATTATATGAATACCTCCATAATCGGCTACATAAGCATAACCCTCTGACACAGCGACTCCCCTGGCATAGAACCCCGGCGTGGGAACATTATTGACAACGTATGCCGACTCTATCGGGGAGATGTCAATTATTGTAAAGCCCCCCCAATAGTCACCAACATAAGCGTAACCGCCTGACACAGCGACCCCGGTTGCCAACCCAGGGGTGTCAACGGTTTTGACGATGTGTGCCGACTCCGGCGAGGAGACGTCTACTATCTGAAGGCCTTTGTCACTGGCACAAACATAGGCGTACCCGCCTGACACAACACCGGCACTCCACGGTATATCGAGCCAGTTGACCCAGAAAGGATTAGTTGGGTTGGAGATGTTGACTATATGCAGGCCTTTGGTACCGCAACCCACATAAGCGAAATTCCCATCGATGCAAACATGCCAAGGTGTAAGATCAAACCAAGGCGGGGTGACATCGACGGGATTAAATTGGAGTTCTGTTATGTTTATTGATATATAGTCATAGAGAGGTAATGACCCTGAACCCGTGGAGGCGGCTATTACCCTGCAAGTATAAACTCCCAGTTCAGCTCCCACATTGTTTGTCAAATTGAGGCGCCATGTATCGCCGTCAAAGTGGGTGAATTGTGTGAAACTCTCACCGGTTATTTGAGGGGCCACCAATGTGACCTTGTTGACATCACTTTGCCAGTCGCGGACATCGATGTAAATATTGCCGGCAGCAGCTACTGCGTTATAAATCGGCTCTTGCCAGAAGTTGGTTATCTCATAGGGTTCCTTGCAATTGGTTGGGTAAGATACATCCACGGCGAATTGGATTTTTTCATAGTGCGGGGGGTTTGGAATATAGACTAAATATTTTTCGGAATATTCCGCCTCCCCGGCGAATTTACGATTGGGTTGGTCTTTTGCGAAAGCTTTGAAGGGGTTGATAGTCTCGCCGCCGGGGATATCCCACAGGCCGGTCCAGTCATCGGCGTTGGTGAGTCCGTGCCCATAGTCGTTGGTGTAGAGTATGCCGCGGACATCATAGCCGGAGATTTGATATGGATTGCGAAGGGTGATGTCTGCATCGAGGATACGAGTAACTATGTCAAAGGAATTGACTTTGATTTTCAAGCAGTCGCTGCAGGCGGGGGGAAGGATTTTATCGGTTATGTTGAAATGGGCGTATGCTTCGCGAAGCGGTACCGGCGTGAGTTCCCCTGATGATTCATCGAAGCTGAATTGCCATACACCCCACAACATCCGCCCTGATTGGGCTTCTTTAGCAGGCGATTGTGTCCTGGTTTCCACATTGGGTAAAACTGAATCGCCATGGGCATTGGAGCAGCCAATTATCGTGATAAGGCATAGCACTCCCAAGGCAATCATGAAGAAAAGGCTATTGCGTATAATCATTTGGAATCACCGTCCTCCCCGAAGGATGAATATATTTTACACTGGAAATGCCGCTTACTCAATCGGTGCGCCGGCACTTCAAGTCGTAATGCCGGTTTGAAAAACGGCGTTCCCAGTAGTTCCACAACGTGCATTCATTCGGTTGGATTCTTAACTTATATATATAATTGAGCCGGCAAGGTAAATGCCGGGCTATAACTTTTTCACCACAGTTTGATTATCCTCACCCCCCCGGAAACCATCACATATGCGTATTCGCCTGATACGGCCACACCAAAAGGATATCCCGGTGTGTCAACGGTTTTGACGATATAAGCCGATTCGGGGGGATCTATGTCGATTATCTGAAAACCGCCAACACCATCCGCCACATACGCGTATCCGCCTGATACAGCAAAACCACATGCATCTCCCGGGGTGTCAAGGGTTTTTACGATGTAAGCCGAGCCTGGGGGATCTATGTCGATTATCTCAAGAGCGGCATCAGTCACATACGCGTATTCGCCTGATACGACCACATCACAAGGACTTCCCGGCATGTCAACGGTTTTGACGATATAAGCTGAGTCGGGCGGCTCTATGTCGATTATTTGAAGACCACCATCGGTCGCATACGCGTATTCGCCTGATACGGCCACACCCTGAGCACATTCCGGCGTGTCAACGGTTTTGACGATATAAGCTGAGTCGGGGGGCTCTATGTCGATTATATGAAGACCGACATAACCATCGGCCACATAAGCGTATCCGCCTGATACGGCTATACCATAAGCGCATTCCGGCGTGTCAACGGTTTTGACGATATAAGCCGAGCTTTGGGGATCTATGTCGATTATCTGAAGACCGGCACTACCGTCGGCCACATACGCGTATCCGCCTGATATAACTACACCATAACCAACTTGTGGCATGTCAACGGTTTTGACGATATAAGCCGAGCTTGGGGAATCTATGTCGATTATATGAAGGGCAAAACTATCCAGCACATACGCGTAGCCGCCTGATACGGCCACACTCTGAGCATCACACGGCGTGTCAACGGTTTTGACGATATAAGCCGAGCCTGGGGGCTCTATGTCGATTATCCGAAGACCGCCCCAATCCGCCACGTACGCGTAGCCGCCTGATACGGCTACATTAAAAGCAAGTCCCGGCGTGTCAACGGTTTTGACGATATAAGCCGAATCGGGGGGATCTATGTCGATTATCTGAAGACCGATAAGACCATCGGCCACATACGCGTATCCGTCTGATACGGCCACACCATAAGCATCCCACGGCGTGTCAACGGTTTTGACGATATAAGCCGAGCCTGGGGGCTCTATGTCGATTATCTGAAGACCGCCCCAATCCGCCACATACGCGTAGCCGCCTGATACGGCGACACCATAGGTAGTTCCCATCGTGCCAACGGTTGTGACGATATAAGATGAGCTTGGGGGATCTATGTCTATTATCCGAAGACCGGCATCTCCATCGGCCACATACGCGTAGCCGCCTGATACGGCCACATCACGAGCGTCACCCGGTATTTCAACGGTTTTGACGATATAAGCTGAGTCCGGGGGGTTTATGTCGATTATCTGAAGACCGGCATAATGCCCGTCGGCCACATACGCGTAGCCGCCTGATACGGCCACAGCCTTGGCATATCCCGGCGTGTCAACGGTTTTGACGATGTAAGCCGAGCCTGGGGGATCTATGTCGATTATTTGAAGACCGGCATCATCATCGGCTACATACGCGTATCCGCCTGATGCGGCTACACCATCAGCACTTCCCGGGGTGTCCACCCAGTTAACCCAGAGGGGGTTAGAAGGATTAGATATATCAAAGATATGGACCCCATTGACGCCTCCCCCTATATAAGCATAATTTCCATCAACACAGACATCATAGGGTGAGAAATTCAGCCATGGTGGGGTTACATCGACAGGATTAAATTGGAGTTCCGTTATATTGATTGACAAATAATCATAAAGGACCAATGAGCCCGACCCCGTAGAAGCGGCTATCACCCTGCAAGGATAAACCCCCGGTGCAACTCCTGCGTTATTTGTCAATTTAAGACGCCATGTGTCCCCGCTCAAATGGGAAAATGGCGTGTAATTCTCCCCAGTTATTTCAGGCGCCACCAATGTGACCTTGTTGACATCGCCCTGCCAGTCGCGGACATCGATGTAGATATTCCCGGAGGCGCCTGGGTCGTCAAAAATGGGTTCCTGCCAGAAGTTGGTAATCTCATACGGTTCCTTGCAATTACCGGGCCACGATGCATCAACTGCGAAAGTGATTTTATCCCAGTTGGGTGGGAATGGAATATATATAAGGTATTTCTCCGTGTGCTCTACACCCGATGCGAAAACCCGGTGGTCCTCGGTTTTCGCAAACGCTTTGAACGGGTTGAATGTCTGCCCGCCTGCGATGTCCCACTGACCGGTCCAATCGTCGGCATTGGTTAGCAAATGGCCATAATCGTTTGTGTAGAGGATGCCGCGCACATCGTGGCCGGAGATTTGATATGGATTGCGAAGGGTGACATCGGCATCGAGGATGCGCGTGACCGTGTCGAATGAATTGACTTTGATTTTCAAGCAGTCGTTGCAAGCAGGGGGAAGGATTTTGTCGGTTATGTTGAAGTGGGCTTGGATGTCGCGTAAGGGTATGATTTCCATGCTGAGGTTAGTTGGGTCGAAATTAAAAGCCCATATTCCCCAAAGCATGCGGCTGGAATCATTGCCCTGGGCAATGATGCTCTCGGCGGGCGCATTCAACGTATACGGCCCATCTTGGGGCGCAGTGGGTTCGGCCCCCGTACCGGAGCACCCGATGGCAAGCAGGGCCAGGATTGCGAGGGTTGATGCTACATAGCCAGCTTTTAACATCATAATCAGCTCCCTGTAATATGGCTAACCATTCGGGGTGGATAACTCCTACCACCTCGAAATAACAACGCGAAAATCATATCATTTTCGAAAATGAATTGAAACGACTATTCTCCTTAGAGCACGGCGTGGTGCCGCTATAACCTGGTGGTTGCCATATGGTAGCCACTGTTTTGCGGTGCATAGAAAAAGACGCCGTCATGCCCGAAGAATTGTGATAACGGCGGTACCCGAAGTCTTATATTTGTAGTAGGGAAATTGTCATTTCAGCACCCCCGCAGGCTTGGAATATGGCTCTAACCCGACAAGACGGTTTGCCTTCAATTACATATTCGTGGATAATACTTCTCTGCGGGCGGGGGCTATAGACGGTGCTGAGTCTGTGCATATATAGAGGGTCGCCATCGAAAGGCCGACGCATAAATTAGGGATATTCGCTATCTACCGCAATGCATTCACGACGGTGTTACGATGCCCGTCCGTATATTTCGCCATCCTCCTTTTCTGGATACTCATTGGCGCGGTAATGGTCGGCGCAACAGTGTTGGCCGCAATAGTGTTCGTAAGCTCACTCGCGGCTCTACCCTTCTATTTGAGCATTTTCGCGGGTTTGCGGTTTCTGTTCGGTGTAGAAGCAGCCCTCATCTTGGCGTGGTTGGCTATATTGGGTTTCTTCATGGTGCTGATGCGTGCGGGGCTTGCCGGGATGTATCTTCGCATGCACCAGGGACGCCGCCCCGGTATCGGCGACTTCGGCAAGGGGATAGCACGATATTCCTGGCGTTTCATCAAGGGTTATTTCCATCTGACCATCCTCTACGCCATCCCGGTGCTGATTCTATTCGGCTGGATGATGATGCGCTACTCGGCCTATTCATCCCTCATCTTCGAAAGCCGCTGGAATACCGGGCTAAGGCTTGATTTCCTCTTTGGAAACCGTGTCGCGCTCGACATCGCCATTGCGGTTATGGCCGTCATCTACTGTTCTCTCATGGTATGGGATGAATCAGTGGTGCTTGAAGGGGCCGCGTTTTCAGTTGGGTTCCTTCGCTCGCTACGTTTCGCTGCCCGCAATCTTTTCAGGGTGTTTGCGGTTGCGGTAATAAGTTTCCTCATCCTGCGAATACCCAACTTGATAGCAGGAATGTATCTTCAAGCAGCTTATCCAAAATTAGAACCGAGAGCTGCTGATATCATGCTGGGCCCGGTTCAGTACTTCAATTATGCCTTTTCGGAAATCAGCCTGTCTTTGTTCTGGTTCATTATCTTATTATTCATTTTGTCACCCATAGTGGCTTATGCGCAATATCTGCTTTACATCCCAAATCAACCCTTCAGGCCGTATGCCTTTCGGGCCGGAAGAGTCAAGCCGCGACCTGGTATTCTTATTGGCGATAGCGGGGAGGAGCCACCCGAAAAAATCGGGGCAGAACCCGATGAGCGGTTGCCGCCGCCGATCCACGGTTACGGGGAAGATAAGGCTGATATTCTGCATGATACGTCGGATGAGAGCTGGACCAACCCTCTCTCCAACGGTGGGGGAAAAGAACCAGACGACGATTTACTGCGTCTGAATGGTTGAAGTAATTGAGTTATTGTTCGATGGTAATATTAAGGGATCCTAACAGAATGGCTTTCAGGAGTTACAAAAATGTTGCTGTGGTGAATTGTGGACAGCCCTGGGACTGTCCTAAAACGCAATATGGTACTTCGAGCTATAGTCTCAATAGGGGCTGTGGGGCTGTTGAAAAAGTGGGTTTGAATGGGTACCGCATATCTATCACCCGCGTAGCGGGTGCGGCGTATGCCGTGATATGCGGCTTCCAGGGGTACCGCGCACATCAATAGATGTGCGCCACCCTTCATTCGATACTTTTTCAACA
>Ga0315277_10001776_pt1 | contig 30714 bp, 20 predicted proteins | sample YL17G05_15_MG_FD_203695 | JGI IMG/M metagenome (GOLD analysis project Ga0315277, IMG submission 203695) | Sediment microbial communities from Yellowstone Lake, YNP, Wyoming, USA - YL17G05_15 | ecosystem: Environmental > Aquatic > Freshwater > Lake > Sediment | place: USA: Wyoming | collected...
GAGCCAGGCGCTTTCCCGTGATCACACCTTCCTGGATGAGACAGCGCACGAGAGTGAGGCGAACGGCTTGAAGATCGGCATGAGATAACGTTCTCAGGAATTGAGAGAACCGCTCTTTGGAGGGAGCTAGCCGGCCCGGACAAAAACCGAGTACCTCGGCCATGGCAGGATTGTTCTCAAGTTCAAAGAGAAGGTCGGTTAACGATGGAATACCTCTAAGGTTCTTGTAGATAAGAGCTCGCAGAATGGCGTCCCTAGGAAAAGGAGGACGCCCGGTCGCCTTCGGAAGATCCGGAAGCGGGGGCAGGTTTTCAAAGAGCTTTTCATAACGGGCTCTCGGAGGGAGGTCTTCGGCCTTAAAAAGAGGAACATTTTTCATGGGCCCTCGAGTTTCGTGACGGTCGGCGATAATCGGCCGTATCGAGGGTATCAGAAAGACGGAGGTTAGGAGAACTAACGTATTCATTTCAAAAGATGATGCAGAGCATAAAAATGCGTCTGTCACGAAAGTCGTTTTTCCTAACTGGCCGGTTTATTGGCTCCAGAAGGCACCAAAAATGCGCTTCCAAGCCGAAAAATACTCCTTTATGTTGTTGATATAAAGTGAGTTAGCAGTGGTTAGGAAAAGCGAGAGTTTAACGCTCGTAAGTTATACATATACAATGAATTAGAGTTTCGTGACGACCACCGCCGTTAAGCCAAGTTAGGCGAGTTTTAGCAAAACCTGTTACACCAGCGTTACATGGAGGGGGTAGTCTGGCCTGCGCACTCCCCCGGATTAGGACCACTACCCCTCAGCTACTGAACTTATCATGACTTATTATGCCAGTGCCGCCGTCTTAGATTTAATTTGGGATGGAGCTGTAGCGGTCGAGTGTCTCCATAAGCACATCGATGAGGCGCTGATCGAGCGGCAGGAAAGGATACTTGGGGACAATGACGCCCCATTCAGGTTTAGGCACAGCTTCGTCAGCTAATCCATAGCGGAAAGAAAAATTAGTAAGGACGAGGGCACTGAACGGATCAGGGGACTCGGCCGAAGCAGGGCTAAGGCGGTCTATGACAAGTTTGGCATCTCGCATCCAAGGCCGGTCTTCAACTTTCAATCCGGGGGAAGCCGGCAGATTGAGGTCAACAAAGATAAGGAAGGGAAACCCATTCGGTCTCTGCTTCTTAGCTTGCCGCACCAGGTTTTCGAGTCCGCGGGCATCCTCTGATTGGGAAAAACTCCTTGGTTCATGAACTGAGCCTGGACGTTTACGGCTCTTCGCTTCGACTTCGATTTGAATCCGCTGTGTTCTATGCGTTGCGATGAACTCACAGTGCTTTTCTGACATTCCCGTTCCATCGAGAAACCGCACATCAAATCCAGAACGCATCATGATCGCTGCAGCTGCCACCTCATACCGCGCCCCCTGAAAAGATAAATTCTTTCTAAGGCGTTCAACGATAAATTCAGGAAGCTTGTTCTTGGCTTGCAGACAAAAGAGATCGTACCCGAGCGATAGGAGGGCCCATACTGGGCCGTTAGCCGGGGTTGCATATGGAGGCCTTGAAGCATCCTTCGGCGGGACCTTCGTGAGAGCTGCAAACAGGTACTTCCATTTGACGATAATGTGCCTGTCTTTTTCAGGCATGCGAATCTGGTGCTTCCACCAGGTCTCTCCAAAAGTCCATTGTACGACAGAAATCAAGAACTCGTGAAATGTTTCTTCAGGGGGGCGGTAGTGCATTCTATTGAAAACAGCGCGCCATCTATGTCCCTCCCAGATAACACTTGGTACCAAGTCGAGATACGGTTCGACCGGACTTGGCCGGGGCGGTGCTACAAAAGCAGGTTGACCGGATACCTTGCTCTGACCAAAGCCCCCCGTACGGGATAGGCAGCACCTCTTGTACTTCTTCCCACTTCCGCAGGGGCAGGGATCATTTCGGCCAACTCGATTTCTCATCATGAGCGGGCGTCCATGTGGCCATAAGCCCGGCCGACATCGGCTCGACGCTCAAGAGAGCTTTGGAGTCCTAGGTTTTTTCATACGCTTGCAATGAATTCCGTGGTCTCTTCTATGTCCGTGATAGCCCCAGCCCATCTTTCATTTAAGCAACCCACACTAAATGGAAGAGAACCAGAAAGTTTAGCAGGTCGCGCTCTTTCATGGCCGGATTTGACTTAAATCTCGCGAATATTAATAATGAGCATCCTGAGGAGGGCTATCATGAACATTTATCGGGAATTGACAGAGGACAAATGAAAACGGGAACCCGCTGCCTTCTCATTCTTCTTCTTCTGAACGCGGCTGCGTTCCTGGCATCCTGCCGGAATGTCTCAGCCGGCCGGGGGGCCTCGATCAGCGAGAAAGAGGAATCCATCAAGACCTACCCCTTCTCCGACCCGGATCCGGTGCCCGTCTTCGCCCGCTCCTCGATGTGGGGACAGGGGGCCAGACTCTATCCCTATTTTTTCTTCAACAAGTTCAGCGACCAGGGGATGGACAAAGACTGGACGGTCGTCCGCCTTGAGAACCCGTATATCCAGGTCTCCGTCCTCCCCCAGGTCGGCGGCAAGGTCTGGGGCGCGTCGGAAAAGGCGACGGGCCGTGACTTCCTGTATACGAACCACGTTCTCAAGTTCCGGGAGATCGCCCTGCGCGGGCCGTGGATCTCGGGCGGCATCGAATTCAATTTCGGCGTTATCGGCCACGCGCCTTCGACGGCCACGCCCGTGGACTATCTCCTCCGCAAGAATCCGGACGGGAGCGTTTCCTGTGTCGTCGGCGCCCTCGACCTCCCGTCGCGCACCCGATGGAGCGTCGCGATCACCCTGCCTAAGGACAAGTCCTATTTCGAGACGAACGCCCTCTGGTTCAATGCCTCTCCCTATAGCCAATCCTACTACTCCTGGTCGTGCGCGGCCATCAAGGCCGCCGACGACCTCAAGTACATCTTCCCCGGCGGCGCCCAGATCGGGCACGACTACTCGGTCCCCCTCGAGCCCTGGCCGGTGGACCGCAAGGGACGAGACCTTTCCTGGTACAAAAACAACGACTTCGGCGGCGCCAAGAGCTACTTCACGGTCGGCGAATACCAGGATTTTTACGGCGCCTGGTACAAGAACTCGGATGCCGGCTTCGGCCATTGGGCCCTCTACGACGACGTCCCGGGACGCAAGATCTGGATCTGGGACCTCTCGCGGGCCGGCGAGATCTGGGTCGACCTGCTGACGGACAAGGATGGACAATACTCCGAGCCCCAGGCCGGACGACTCTACAACCAGTCCGACCACGAATCCTTCAAGCCCTACACGGCGGACCGCTGGCGGGAAATCTGGTTCCCGTATAGGGACATCGGACCTATGGTCAAGGCCTCGCCCGAGGGCGTCCTGAACGTGACGCCCTCGGAAAACAGCCTGGACATCGGCTTCTTCCCGCTCCAAGCCGTCGATGAAGACCTAACCGTAACGGAAAAGGACGGCAAGGAGCTCTTCCGGAAACATTTAAAGCTCAGCCCGGGCCGGGCCTTCAAGAAGAGCCTCCCGATCACGGCCGGGACATCGATTATCGAAGTCAGCTTGGGCGGGAAGCTGGTTTACGCGAGCGACCCAAAGTCCTTCGACATCAAGAGACCTCTCCGTTTCAGGCCCATCGATGAATCCACGGCCGAAGGCCTGTTCCTGAGCGGCAGCCGTTCCGAGAAGGCCCGTGATTTTCAGACGGCCCTGTGGAAATATCTGGCCTGCCTTGAGATAGAGCCTCTCCATGTCCATGCCCTGACCCGGACGGCCGAGCTTTACGCACGGCGCGGGGAATACGTGAAAGCCCAGGGCTTCGCCGAGACGGCCTTGGAGACCTCGATGTACGACGCCGAGGCCAATTATGTTTACGGCGTCATCTGCCGCAAGCAAGGCGAACTGGTGGACGCCAAGGAGACGCTGGGCTGGGCCGCCCGGTCCATGGAATACCGTTCATCGGCTTACGCCCAGCTTGCCGAGATCTCTTTCCTGGAGAAGGACTTCGACCGGGCCTTGGAGTACGGGAAACGGGCCGTTGACTTCAATGCCTTCAACCTGAACGCCCGTGAGGTTCTGGCCACGACCTATCGCGCGATGAAGAAGCGCTCCCAGGCCGCAAAGGAGCTCGACCGGATCCTGGCCATCGACCCCTTGGACCACCTGGCCCGTTTCGAACGCTACCTGCTCGAGCCCGGAACGGCGAGGCTCGAAGAATTTAAGTCCATGGTCCGATGTGAGTTGCCCCACGAGACCTACCTCGAGACGGCCCTTTACTATGTCAGACTGGGCGCCGTCGAGGACGCGGTCACGCTCCTCAGGAACGCGCCGGAACAGCCCGAGGTCCTCACCTGGCTGGCCTGGCTGCTCAGGGAAAAGTCTCCCGACGAAAGCCGGGCATATCTGGAAAAAGCTTTCGGACTCTCGCCCTGGCTGGTCTTCCCGTTCCGGGAAGAATCCATCCCGGTCTTCGAACATGCCATCGCCTCCCTCCCCAGGGACTGGAAGCCGAAGTATTACCTGGGGCTGATCTATTGGGGCAAGGGGCGCATCGAGGAAGCCCGGGACCTCTTCGCCATGTGCGAGGGGGCGGACTTCGCGCCGTTCTATCTGACGAGGGGGGCCCTCACCCGCGACACGGACCCGGTCAAGGCCCGGGCCGACTATGACCGCGCGATCGGTCTCGACGAGAAGAGCTGGCGCAGTCGGCACGCCCTCATCGAATTCGACCTCGAGCTCGGCCATGCCACGCAAGCCCTGGAGACATCGAGGAAAGCCGCGGCCCTATTCCCCTCCGAGGTCCCCATCCGGGTCGACCTTGTGAAGTCGCTGATGGCCGCGGGCGGGTACGAGGAAGCCGCCGGCGTCCTGGAGGGCATCGAGGCCCTCCCTTATGAAGGGGCCGGCGAGATCCATGCCCTGTATGTCACGACACATGTGCGGCTCGCGCTGGAAAGCCTGAGAGCCGGGGACTGGTCCCAGGCCGTTGAACGTTTCGAGCGCTCCAAGCAATTCCCTGAAAAGCTGGGCACAGGGCTACCGTTCGACCCGGACTTCAGGCTCCAGGACTACGCCGAGGCGTTCTGTTATGAAAAAATGGGCGAAAAAGAAAAAGCGGAAGCCTCCCGCAAAGCCGTTCTCGAGTTTACACTCAGGACCTGGCCGGCCGCCGGCCCGAACGCCTATCTCGGCGGCCTCATCCTTCAGCAAGCCGGCGAGAAATCTAAAGCCAGAGAAGTCCTGAGCACGGCCAAACCATCCAAGGAGATCATGGAGATCTTGAAAGCGATCGGTCAGTAGCTTAGTTCCCAACGTTTATACGGGACCATCGGCAGGCCCGGTGTCTTGGCCATCCTGTAGAAAGCGAAGATCTCCCCCTTCTCCGGGACAAACTTGTACCTCCAATACCGGATGAGGCCGTAATCCGACTGCGGCTCGAGCAGGCCGGATATGAGGTTGGCGCCGTCCTGGAGGCAGGAGACATAATAGTCGCCCTTCCGAACGATCGTCGGGAGTGTCTTTTTCTCGAGGTCGATCCTTTTGGGCGCCAGATAATCCTATTCTGCGGGAACGAGGTCCGTGATCGTGTAGGTCTCGACCTCGAGAGGCCCGTCCTTGGTGAACATCTCCACCTCGATGCCATGGTCGAGGAGCGTCTGGACAACGTCCTGTCTTCCGGCCGGGATAACATAGCCGGCCGGCCGGCTGACGCTCAGCCGCGGCTCGACAGCGGGGAACCAGTGTTTGACGACCTCGTTCACGACCTTGAAGCCCGCCGACGCGGGATGGGAGGCGATGTCCCGGGAGATCAGCGCCTCTCCGGCTTTTTTGTCGACCAAGAGGATGCCGCAGACGGGCGATTCGGATCGCTCGAACCGCTTCAGGACAAGCTCGGGGACCTTCAGGTCGCGGACGTATTCCATACGCAGGTGAACGAGGTCATCGGCCGCGCGGCGCTGTCAACAGCCCCGGAAATCGGCACCTGAAGAGCCGGACGGAGGGCCGGATCGGACGAGAAGATCAAGTGAGAAAACGTCAACAGCCGTTGACGCTCAGCAGAGGAAATGGGAAACGTAAGGGTACGGACACAGCCCGGCTTTAGTGACTTCTCACCCCGGCTGAATATTATCAGCTCTGGCTTGAATCCCAGAGACCTAAGTGTCACTAATCATATGCAGCCACAAGGCCGAGGTCAAGGTCGCGATCACGCCGCGTTATTAAGAGCTCCTCTTCATCGTGGGCTGGTTCAAAAGCTTGGACGGAACGATCCTCTCTCCTCTTCAGGTTTTTAACGCCGTTCCCGGACTGCTCTTCTCGGCGCGTTCAGAACTCGTGTGTCTGATCTGTCATCTGTCCACGTTCTGTTTATATGGCCGCCGTTATGATGATATCCCTCGCAGCAGACAGGGGCTGCCGGACTAAGATCACCGTCAAAGTGGATGGCGATATTGAAAAATTGTGGCAGAACTGGACTGAAGGTTTGCACCGGCAGACTTGCTACGGAGACATCACCAGAGAACTCGGCTATTTCTGCAGGTTTAAAGAAATCAACATGGCGAACGAGGTAGTCTGAAAGTTACCACACGAATCTTTCAATATTTTAGGCTTTTTAAAGCCATCGACATTGATTCGCCATGAGTGATATGCTTTGTTCGAGAACTCGGCTCATGCCATTCGATCCAAAAGGGCGATATTTCATTGTGATGGCGAAAAGGGAATCCCTAATTGTGGCAACTCCGGTGCCAGCAAGGTCCTGGTTGGCGAAGGATAAAGGATTCGATTGAGCGTGGCAGATTTACTTCACCTTAAACTCGCGTTCAAGAATCTTTTTTTTACCATCCAGGGCTGCTTCAACTTTCAAGACACTATCTGACTTGGAAAGAGGGACACCTATTAAAAAAGTTCCATCATAAGGATTGACTTCAGCTTCCTCACCGTTTATGGTAACTTTTGTTCCCTTTTCTACAACCCCGTAAACTTTAATGACCAGCGGTCCTGTTGCCAATTCGGTGTTCGTGGATGGCTCGGTAGCTAGGAGCATAAGCGGAGACCGATCGATTTCGCTTATTTCGTATGCAAGCAGCTTTTTCGCTGAATAAAAAGTCTCTGGATCCGTCGTATAGTCAGTTAAACTTCTCACAAGCTTTCCGCAGATTTCCTTGCTCCGGAAATCCGCCGGGTAACTCTTCGCCCCTGCACCCAACTGTTGCTTAATCAGTTTGGATTTGCTTTCAAGCAACCAGAGATACTCGTAGTCTTCAAGACCTTCTCTTACCATCTCCCATCGAATGGAATTCATCGGACCATTCTTCCCAGGATAAATGATGTGTGAATCTCCTGGTGGAAATGTAGGGGCTGGACCGAAAGGATCATCCCAATCATAGGTCAAGCCCCAGTGGAGAAATCCCTGAGTGCCAGTTGCATAATTCATCCAATGCAAGATCCTCGTCTTGCTGAGGTGATAATCCAAGAATCGATTGGCATAATACCCGTAAGGAACGCAACAAGTATAAAACCAAAGTTCTGCGCCAGCGGCCTGAGCGCTTTTGTATTCATTAAACAAGATATTGAGATTGAGCGTGAGGGGAACCATGATGTCGAGCAAATCTCCAAATCCCGTGGCTCCGATAGCATCGATCGTCTTTATCCCTGGCATGTGCTGACGAACAAATCGGGCGGCCGTTTTCCACTGTTCAAGGTTATGAAAAGACGGCTCATCAGCAATATGAATAATAGTTTTATCAAACCATCCTTTCTTCACTAAATGGCCACGAAGATCTTCAAGCAAAGGGGCCAATCCCTGATCACTGGATAGCAAGAGCTTTTTACCGGTTTTCCTGTCGATGGCTCCAACGTTATGTAGGATTATCTCCTTTCCGGCCCTCCCTTTTTCACCATAATGAGCCACATGCCAGAGTTCGATTCTATCAACTCCACCTGATTTCAAAAAAGTCTCAACGTATCTATCGAAATTCGAATAATCGAAACTCAAATCGCGGTTCCTTTCGATATAAACTTTAACAAGTTGCCAGGGGGTAAATATGACATTCTGCCGATGCTGACTGAGATTTTGAGCATATCGTTCTAGTATTTTCCAAAATTCCTCAGAAAATTCTCTGACCTTATGTGCTTTGACAAGATGTCCTATTTCGAACCAATTTGTTAAGTAAAGATGCCGCTCTTTAGGAAGCTCAAACGGATAAACAGTGAGTTCAATTGGGATGGCTTCGTTCCCTGCAGAAGTTATGACAGTTGCTTCGCCACGATAGACGCCTGGCGGGATTCCGCTTGGGATATAAATGGTAATCCAGACAGGTTGGGTTTGATTAGGTTCGATGGTTAAGCTTCTTTCCTCTAGCAGTGGATCCGGAGCATCAAATGGGGCTTTGCGTAAAAGTTCGCCTTCAGGAACATACTCATGTTCGCCGCATTCGGCTTCAGATGTATTTCTCTTAACCGGAACAAATCCGATGAAATTCCATTGGATATTTTCTGAAGGAATCCTAATTCCGTTACCTTCGCTTGCTAAAGCGGTAAATCTTAAAGAGACGCCTTCCAATCTTGTGCCCGACCTTATCGTAATTTGGGCAGTCTCATATTCGTTAGTTGCGCACTCGAACCTTAACACTTTCGCTGTATCTGTTTTGGACACGGTATCTTTGAATATTTTTTCTAACGAATTTACTATACTTATGTCTACATTATCCGCGCCGACGGTGGTTATTAAAATCAGCTCGGCTGCGCAACATATAATCCACTTAGCCATTCCAGCTCTTCTGATTAACATTGTGTTGCCTCCTTGTATCTCCTAAACTTCGAACTCTGCCATTTTGGCCATTTGACCGGTAACTACCGAGCCCTAAAGCCTCTTCTCATACACATTCCAACCTTCGGCCCAAATTTATCGCATTCTTGAAAATTCTAAGGATGGCAAATCATTTCGTTGTTCCCTCATTCTTGATGGGAATTCCACTCAAGGCCCAAGTTTTTTGGTGATGTTGGCAATATGCATTCCGAACTAAAAATAGAGGCAACGAGTGCCCTCACAAAAAGTGAATCCTGGCCTTCTGAGATGCTCCAAGAGCTCTTCCTAAGAAAGGCTCATTCAAGGTTTTCAGGATCTCTTTGGCAAGGGGAACATTCTTATTTTCCGGGTCTATCTCGATGAACTTAAGAAGATGTTCTTTGGCTTTGGACGTTTCTCCCAATCCAATATAAATAATGCCAAGTTGATAATATGCGTCTGAGTAGAAAGGGTCTAGGTTTAGCAATTTTTCAAAAATGGCCTGGGCTTCCGGACTTCTGCCAAGATTGACCAAACACACTCCATAATTATAATATGTGGAGGGATCTTTATCGCCTAAATCGACGGCTTTTCTATAAAATTCGATGGCTTTCTCAAAATCTCCCCTTTTCCCTAGAATGATTCCAGCCCTTGAGAGGGGCATTATAAAATTAGGCTTTAATTCTGCCGCTTTTTGATAATCTTCAAGAGCCTTCTCAGTGTTTCCATTTCTCTCTAAACCCACGGCCCGGTAATAATAGAAAATAGGATTCGAGGGATCTAAGGAAATGGCTTCTGCAAAGTTTGTGATAACCTCTTCATACTTTCCCGCCTCTAAAAGTTTTAGCCCTTTTCTTATCAATTCCATGGAATCCGAAGGAGTGCTTTGGGCCTGGTCGAGTTGGATTTCCAGATTCGCCGTATCATCGAGTTTGACCCGAATGGAAACTCCTAAAGGGAGATACCCCTCCTTTTCAATGAGAGCTTTATAGATGCCAGGCGTTAGGCCACTTTTATAAAAACTCCCCTTTTTATCGGAATGCAATTCATATTTCAGGGCTTCGGATACAGAAGAAACAAGCGTTATTTTGACTTCGGTGAGCGGGACTCCTGTGGTTGAATCTTTGATCATGCCTTTCACTGCGCCCGTGGTTGTTCCCCAGAGAGCGTTCAATGCAAAAGCTAAAGTCAGAAGGATGCTCAGCCTAGCGGCTTTGGTGATCGATCGAATCGGACGGCTCCTTTTTTTTCTCGCTATTTTTATCTTTCAATTTCTCCTCTAATTTCTTAGCTCGGTCATAACACACTTGTGCTTTTTCTCTTTCCCCCAAGGAGTAATAGATCGCGCCTAGAATTCTGTTGTTTTCCACAGTATCTCCATATTTTCTGAGCTCTTCGAAATATTCGGCCGCTTTTTGATATTTCTTAAGTTCCAGGCAGGAATTCCCAAGGAGGATAAGGACGGGATAATTCTTTATAATGTTTTCTTTTTCAAGGAGCCCCACAACTCTGGCATAATCTTTTTTTTGATAGAAGGCACGGGCAATCACAGGAAGAGTTGTTGAATTCCACATCTGCTCTGGAAGGTTTTTGAATTGTTCTAAAGCAGCTTCAACATCTCCCTTATTCAGATATTCCTGACCAATCAGATAGGCATAATTAAAATGAGAATCATAAGACTCGGTTCTTTCAAGCTCTAACGGCTTTTCAATTTGAAAAGACAAGACTGAAACAGTCCTGTCATAAACTTCCTCCTCTCTCGTTCTTATTCTCAGAACATAATTGCCAGGTTTTATACTTTTGAGGGGATGTTTGAAAATAAAGATTTTTCCCTGTTGCTCGATATTTTGGATGGCAAAGGAATTTTTTTCATCGTCTTTAGATACCAGAAAAATCTCTGGAGCTTCTTCTGAGAAAATGAGCCCTTCGATAGAATCTTTGTCATAATAAAGGGAACGGGGGTCAGACAAGACCTTATAATTCCCCATTCTCAAGGGGCAGAAATCCGAAGAATTTACTTCTTTAACCTTATATCCGACGAGAACAGGCAGAGTTTTGTCCGAAACCTGAGTTTGTTCTTTGTAGACAAAAAATTCTTTTGTCGTCTGATTGGAAAATGCTACGCTGATAGAGAATTCTCCAGGAATGATGGGCGCAAAATCATTGAAGGCCATTTTTCTCTCTTCCATGGCCTTTTTTTGGGCTTGGTCAAGGTTTAAATTGAATTCTCTTTCTTGTTGATGAATCGTCCTTCCCTCCGAATCTTCAACCCTCAACGTGACGACAATCCTGGCCGTATCCAAGGTGTCTGTGGTCTTGGCTGTTTGAATAGCATCCGGCAGGAGAGAATAATTAAGAAATTTAAATCCTCTATCTTCACTGATAAAAAGCTGGCCCTTGCCTGCGATTTCCTTTGTTGAATAATCAACTGCGACAATTCCCTCTCCGGAAGCAAAATTTTTGAGATAGCTTTTCTTGACTTCTCTTTCCGGCAATGTATAGATTTGAGATAAGACATGCGCGGATGCCGTGGAGGATCCAAAAAGAGCGCCCGTTCCCACTTCGGGGAGAACGGACAGGGTTGCTGCCGCAAGATCTGGGAAGCTCTCTTTGAGGATATTGTAACCTTGGACTTTTGATATGTTTTTCTCAGCATAGCTTTCTGAAAGGATATCCAGAGGAGAGTGGAGACCAGGGTAATAGAGTTTATACACTCCCATGTCATGAGGCCTATAAAAAAGCAAATACATGAAGGGGGGGAGTCCAGGACGGCCTTCGCTTTGATAAATCCACAGCTCACAATCAACCACGTCTTCATATCCCGCAAAATTATGTCGCTCCTTGGGTTTTCCCATAAGCACATAAATCTGTCCTCTGTCTGAATACACTCCTCCCAACTCACTTTCGGCATACTGGCGGCGGCTGTAATATTCTCTCACATACTCATTCTGGGGAGTCTGAGGGGTTGGATCCCGGACCTGCCAGAATAACTTCTGAAATCGCCGCCGGTCTTCCTCTGTCTGCAGGCTTTTAAAAACGGACAACTCAGCCCTGGTCATGATGGGCTTAACTTCATTCAGCCAGTTCTTCCAGGGATCCTGCTTCTCTTCTGAAGCGATTGAATAACTCAGGAAGGGGATAACAAGAATGAAGGCAAGAAATAGTGGTCTTTTAGTTATTTTCATCAGCAAGTGAAACTCATCGCTTTTTATATCATAGCAAAAAATGGCAGTCAATTTGTTTAGCTGCGACATTCTCGATGAACCTTGAGTTTTGTAAGAATATGCAATGAATATGGAGTTTTCTGTTATTTTATGATAACTTTAAATGCATGAAGCATGTCCTGAAGATCATATTTAAAGAGGAGCTCCAAAAAATCTTTGATCACTTTAGCTCTATTTTTGATACGAAAACTCTTTTTTATTCTTCTGAGGGAGAAATCATCAAAGTTGGTTTAAACAGGCCGAATTCTCAATATTGCCAGCTTATCCAGAATAAATTGTATGGAATTCAATCCTGCCTGACGACGGATCAGCAGAAACGAAATGAAGCCAGATCTAAAGGCAAGACTATTCGATTCTTCTGCCATGCCGGCTTAAGAGAAGCCCTAGCGCCCATCTACAGCGATGGAGATCTTTTGGGATACCTGGGATTTGGCCAATTCCGTCAGTATCCTGATATTCCTAAAAAAGTTTTGAATGACTGGGTTCAAAAATACAAAGATCCCACAGAACTTGTTAAAGCCTACGAGAAGCTTCCTCATTATTCAAAGGAAAAAGAGGAAGACATTCTGGAGTTGTTCTCCATCGTGGTCCATCATATTGTCTCCCAACATATGGTTATTGCTAAAGGTGATTTCCTTCTCCACAAAATAATTTCTTATATCCATTCCCACATCGACAGTGTTATTTCTTTGAGCGAAGTTTCTTCCTTTGGGGGGCGAAGTCAGTCAACTATCTCCCACTTGTTCAAGAAGAAATTGAACATGACTTTTAAACAGGCCGTTATGAATATCAAATTTGATAAAGCCGAGGAGTATTTTCAGGCATCACCTCACCTTAAAGTCGGTGAGGTGGCCGAGAAAATCGGCTATGACGACCCACTCTATTTCTCTCGAATCTATAAAAAATACCGAAAAATATCGCCCAGTCAATTTCATAAGAAATTTTCTTAGGATGGGCCTCTCTTTTTTCCCCGCGTAAACCTGCCCCTAGAGTCATAAAGGATTTTCTCCTTGCCGGGATTAAAAATGAAGCTCTGTTTTGACACGGGGTCAGATTCAAAATAAAATGAATATTGAAATCAGATGTTTTCAAGCAAAAGAGAAAAGAAAAGAGAGTATCTAAAGAAATATCTGCTGATGGCAGCGCCTGTTCTGGTGATCCTCCTCCTTCTCTTTCTTGTGTTTCAGCCCAGATGGCAAGCGCGCCTGAATAAGAAGAAATTGAAAAATCTCAATGTCATCCTCATCACTATTGATACGCTCCGCTGGGACTATGTCAGCCTCTATGAGGGCCGCAAGGCTCATACTCCGACCCTTGATAGGTTAGCAGAAGAGGGTGTCTGGTTTAAGAATTGTATCGCCCAGACACCTCTGACACTTCCTTCTCATACCACTATCCTCTCCGGGACATACCCATTGAATCATCTTGTGACCGACAATAGCGGCCTTCAAGTGCCGGACCGGTTGAATCTGATCAGTGAGATCCTTAGGAACCGTGGTTTTGTCACGGCTGCTTTTATTGGAAGTTATGTTCTGAATCGAAAAACGGGCATGAGCCAGGGTTTTGGCCACTACGCTGATGAGTTTGACGTCCCAGAAATTTTTTCGCCGGAAAATCTCGAGAAACGTGCGGAGGCGGTTCTATCCGAAGCCAGGAGCTGGTTGGAGGCCAACAAAAATAAAGAGTTTTTTGCCTGGATTCATCTCTACGATCCTCATTCTCCCTATACTCCTCCTTCTCCCTATAAGGAAAAATTCCCTGACAATCCCTATCGCGGAGAGGTTGAATACGTCGATGATCAACTGGATAAGTTCGTCTTCTTTCTCAAGGAGGAAGGCCTTTATGATAAGTGTCTCCTCATGATCACTTCTGATCACGGAGAGGGGCTGGGAGATCATGGAGAACAGGAGCACGGATTCTTCTTGTATGAATCAACAGTTCGTGTTCCCCTGATTATCAGGGCGCCTTTTCAGTTCCCTGTCAAACGTGTAGACTTGATAGTTGAACATGTCGACCTCGTCCCGACGATTCTTGAATCGCTGGCCATTCCAATTCCCGGATCCTGTCAGGGAACATCTTTTCTCAACCTCATTTTCGATCAGAAAAGAGATAAACCTAACATGGCCTACAGTGAAACCTATTACCCGCGACGCCACTTTGGCTGGTCAGATCTTAAAACCTATTATTCGGAAAATTGGAAATACATTCAGGCTCCGACAGAAGAGCTCTATGACCTCTCTCAGGACAGAAGCGAGACAAGAAATCTCGCTTCTCTCAGAAGCCAAGAAAAAGAGATGCTGAAAGGCAGAGTTCAGGAATTCATCAAAATAAAATCCGCAAATGCCCTTTCAACGGCACAGGTGAAACCCGTGGATAAGAAGGATATGGAAAGGCTGGCATCGTTGGGTTACTTAGCATTGATGGTGAGGACAGAGGGCCGATCGGATCTTCCAGATCCCAAGGATAAGATCTCCCTTGTAAACGACCTTGAAAGCGCCAAAAGATATTTCGACCAGCAGGAATACGATTTAGCGATTCCTCTGATTCAAAGGATCATCCAGAATGACCCGGGTGTGATCTATGCCTATCACCTGCTTGGTAACTGCTATTTTCAAAAAAAAATGTATTCCCGGGCCCTGGAAAATTACCGATATGTCTTAAGCTGTCAGCCGGATTTTGTCATCGTCATGTACGATGTGGTGGAATGCCTGTCTCGAATGGAAAGATATGATGCTGCCATTGAAGAAGCAGAAAAGTTTCTAAAGGCTTACCCGAGTGATTATACTCTGCTCAAGAAGTTGGCAAGCTTATATTATGCCCAGAAACGCTATGACCAAGCCCTCGATCTTTTGAAAACAGTGCTTCAGATGGATGAGACCGACTCGGAGGTTTTGCGTCTGATCGTAGAAATCTCAATCAGCCGTAGAGAGTTTGAAAGTGCCAGGATCTGTGTTGAACGAGCTCTTCAAATAAATCCCCGCATAAATAATGCGTACTTTCTGCTTGGCCAGATTGAGAGTGCGAGCGGAAATCCTCAGAAGGCCGTCGATCTTTTCAAGGAGGAGCTGGCCCGGAATCCTCAGAATTCCCAGGCTGCCTTTTATCTTGGCGAGGGATTGCGCCTCGCGGGAGATTTTCCTGCTGCCATCCTTTATTATCGAAAGACTATCGAGCTTGATCCTGAATTTAATCTACCCTACTTCATCATTGCCAAATACCTGGCGATGGACAACGTTCAAATCCCCGAGGCCATTCGCCTTTGCGAGCAAGGAATTTCAATCGAGCCAAAAAACCAGTACACACTTCTCGGTTATTCCCTCCTCCTGCAGATTTATTCTCAGCTCGGTGACAGCGAAAAAGTTGCTTTTTACACATTTCAGGCTGGAAAACTCCAGGCGCTTTTGAATCACAGAAAAGCAGACCTGAGATAAGTTCAGGATAGATTTTTGTTGATACCGTAAAAAATATCAAAAATATTGCAGAAAAGTCCATAAATTTCGCAAGTTATGATATTGATATTGCAGGAATATCCTGTTAATTATAAATAAATCCAGTGATAAGGTCATGAAAGGAGGGTTTATGCAACTAAAAATTTCGTCTCTTTTGGTGAGTATTTTTCTAGTGATTGCCTTATTCTCCTTGCCACTCCATTCCCAATCCTTAATGACTGGAGCCATTGAGGGTAAGATCATCGCGGACACTGGTGAGGGGCTGCCCGGCGCAAAAGTTGTTCTCGTGTCAAGCGCTATTATCAAAGGGCAGATTGAGGCCGTTACGGACCAGAATGGCAATTACCGCTTTCAAGCTCTCCAACCTGGCACCTATTCTATCAAATCCACATTGGAAGGGTTCACCCCCTCTGAACAAACGGGCATTCAGGTGCACCTGGGGAAGACCCTGAAGGTGAACCTCATTCTTCAAGTGGGTAAATTGGAAGCGGAAATCGCAGTCATAGCTCGTGTGCCCCTTGTAGACCTCAAAGATTCTGCCACAGCAGTCGCTGACCTGACCTCACAACTTCTTCGGAATATCCCCAACCGCCAGGATTGGCAGAGTGTTGTTAATCTCGCTCCCGGAGTGAACAACGACAGCGCCTATGGGGCTCCCATCCAAACTGGTATCAGCTACCAAATCGATGGCGTAAACGTTTCAGATCCAGGTGAAGGGCGGAAGTGGGTCAGGCTTAACTACAATGCTATTCAGGAAGTATCTGTATCAGGAGTCGGTGCACCGGCTGAATACGGAGAATTCTCCGGAGTGATTTTCAACACGGTAACCAAATCGGGGGCCAACAAGTTTGAGGGATACGGTGAATTACTTTTGCAGGGAAAAGGTTGGACAAGCTCGCATGAAAGGGCAAAAGAGGCAGCGTTAACCTATCAGGAAAGGTCAGAGGTTGGGGCCTCTTTCAACCTGGGCGGTCCTGTGATCAAGGACAAGCTCACCTTTTTTGTTTCAGCCGGTTATTCGAATATCAAAACCTATTATGATGTCAAAGAAGAAGAGAAGAATATCTATGTGGACAAATCCAGCTGGTACGCGCCGAAACTCTTCCTGAAGCTAAGCTGGCAGGCAGCAGCCAGCACTCGTGTTCAGCTTTTTGGCCAGTATGACAACACTCGAAGCCCCGGGATGTATGGCGGATACGGCTACATTGATGCTCAAGCAAAATATGATTCGCCCAACTTAATTCTCAATGGAGATATCCTCCATACCTTCTCCAACAAGACCTTCCTCGAAGCCAAATTCGCCTATTACAACGGAAAAGCCGAAACGACACCAACCAAGGGTGATGAACCTGGACATGTTGATGCCTGGAATTGGATCTACATAGGGAATTACATCTACCGTCCCCAAGAAAAGAGGGACCGTTTCCAGGGTAAAGCCAGCATTTCTCACCATGCGGACGATTTTCTTGCCGGAAGCCACGATTTAAAACTGGGGATTGAATATCAGCGTGGTCACTATCTGTATGGAGATAACACGACAGCTTTCTATGAATATGCTCTCGGTTATGACTATCATTATACGGTTGCGGGATCCTGGGGCTATGAACATGAGGGGACTGTCAATACCACTTCTATATTCGCTCAGGATAACTGGAGCATAGGCAACAGACTGACCATAAATCCAGGCCTGAGGTACACAATTTACCGAGGAAACGTCAAAACTTCTGATATAAAAGTCAAGCCAAAATCCAGTCTTGCGCCCAGGCTTGGTCTGACCTTTGATGTCTTGGGGAACCGTTCTCTTGCCTTAAAAACGCATTGGGGACGCTATTATGACCAACTTTACATCCGCGGCTTTAAGGGATTATCACAAGATAACCGGCCGAGCTGGGGCAGGTATATCATCGATCCCGCGAATTATCCCGCTGAAGGAAGCTGGGAGTATTGGTGGTATTATCCGGGAGGCGGAACAGATACATCGCTAAACCCAGATATTAGACAACCCTACATGGACCAGTGGACAGTCGGCCTTGAGTATGAGCTGATGAAAGATACTTCGGTCGGAGTGACCTATATTGACCGACGCCACAAAGACCTTCAGGGGCAGATCCCCATCAATTCAGTCTGGATACCGGTTGAAATTGATAATCCATTGGGAGGAAAAATTACCATTTATAAAGCGGGATATCCCTTAGACCAAACAAAATGGCTGATCACCAATCCGGATAAAGATAAGTATCCGGGAGTGGTGTTCATTGATCCCTACCGGAAATATCAGGGGATCGAATTTTTCCTGAACAAGCGTTTTTCCAACAACTGGATGCTGATGATCTCCTATGTCTATGGCAAAGCAACGGGGACGGTCGATAACAACTCCACTCGGCTCGCTGCTGGATCTGAAGTTAATTCCGGTTGGGCCAAGTTCTATCACAGTCCAAACACTCAGATCAATGGGGATGGCCATCTCACCTTTGACCCCACTCACATGTTGAAAATCCAGGGCAATGTTATCCTTCCCTTTGATATCAGTCTCACAGCTAATTTTTCAGCCATCTCTGGAAACACCTGGACAACGACATACAAGCCTCCGAGAGGTATTTATATGCCGAGTTCAGCCAACCTGAATATCCGCCTTGAACCGAGGGGAAGTCAGAGGTATCCCGCCCAGTATAATCTCGACCTACGACTGGAAAAAACGTTTCAAATTGGCAATCTCAAGCTGGGCGTCTATGGCGACATGTTTAATTCGTTCAATGGAGATGAGACACTTGACTGGCGGACCTGGGTCAACGTGCCAACTTATCAAAAGGTCACATCGATTCGTGCTCCCAGAGATTTTAAACTAGGCTTGAGGTTCTGGTTCTAAACAGGGATAATTTCTTCATGCCGTTCAAAAAGAGGAGAGGGGAATGAACTCCTCTCCTCTTTCCTTATCTCCGTAGGGCAACAAAGAGAATAACGAATCAATCCATAAAAAAGTTATCTCTAAAAATAGTCTAATCAGAAAAGAGGATCAGACTGTGATTGCGAATAAAATAATGGGGGTGTGCAATTGACTCCCGTAGCCACTACATATAGTAATTTACCCTTATGGGGGAGTATCTGGAAACTGCCCAGCAATTTTAAGATTGGTATGCCACGGAGGACGCTTGCCGAGACTATACGTTCCGTCTGCGGTGGCCCGAAGGATTCCAATGCCCTCGATGCAAAAACAGCCGGGCCTGGAAGATGGGACGTCTGCTATTTCGGTGTACACAATGCGACCTCGAGACCTCTATCACCGCAGGGACGCTCTTTCAAGATACTCGCAAACCCCTGCGACTTTGGTTTCAGGCGATGTGGTACGTGACGAACCAAAAGCATGTAGTTAGCGCCATAGGACTGGGCCAAGCCTTGGGGAACTGGGCACGCGATCTGATGCGCAAGACATGCGGTCCATGCGCCGTTTTTAGCCGTCAATGCTGACGATTTTTATGGATTGAAGCCTACTCGATCATGGCGATATTCCTGGAACGGGAAGGTCAACAAGATGCAACACGGTCTGCGATGGTGGCTTATCCACTCCGCAACACCCTCTCCGAGCATGGTGCCGTCTCCAGGGGCATCTGCACGGTGTCAACCGACCGGCATTTGCTAGAGGTCGAGGAGTGCACAGGCATCTTGCGCGGCGAGGATGGATCGCTCTCCGGAATCGACACGGCTGGCCGCGTCCGGCGGTTCGCGGGCGACGAAATGGCCTCGATGAATTTCTGGGGCTTCACCCCCGATGTCTTTCCGCAACCTGGGCGGTTGTTCGGCGATTTTCTGCGGAACATGGGCCTGGACAGCCTGAAGTCGGAATTATACATTCCGAGCGCGGTGACAAGCCTGATTGAATCTGGAGCCGCTGTCGTTTCTGTTTTGATGTCCAACGGACGCTGGTTCGGCGTGACCTGCCGCGAAGACCGCGCAGCCGTGGCCGCTACGATCAAGGAGATGTCTCGCCAAGGGCTCTTCAAAACGCTGCTTTCGAAAGATGTGAAATGAAAACCTCATCCCCATTTGATCTGCGCAAGATCTCGGCTGGATTCTCGCTTTGCGGAGCGTTCGTTGAGAGCCGGCCCTACGGAAGCGGGCACATCAACGACACTTTCGTTGCCGCGTTCAGCCAGTCAGGAACCCGTGTGCGCTATATTTTCCAGCGGATCAACCACAATATTTTCAAGGATCCCGTAGCGCTGATGGACAACATCCTGCGGGTGACGCGCGAGGCCGGTGCCAGGCTGGTGGAGGCCGGTGTGCCGGATCCCTCGCGGCGGACACTCAGCGTGATCACTGCGTTAGACGGCTGTCCGTTCCACCGCGACGCGAAGGGAGATTACTGGCGCTGCTATCCGTTTATCGAGGGTGCGCGGACATATGACATCATCCAGAATCCGCGCCATGCGTTCGAGGCGGCACGGGCTTTCGGCGAGTTCCAGCGTCGAGTGGCCGGACTGGGCGCACCGCGCTTGCATGAGACGATTCCGAACTTTCACCACACCCGCGCACGCTTCGAGAGGTTGCGCGAGGCGGTCTCGGCAGATGCCCATGGTCGTCTGCAATCCGTCATGCCCGAATGGGATTTTATTCGGTCGCGCGAGGAAGTCGTGGACGTCCTGCTCGACCTGCAAGCCCGAGGGGAAATCCCGGAACGCATCACGCACAGTGACACCAAACTCAACAACGTCATGATTGACGACGCCACCGAGGCGGGCATTTGCGTGATTGATTTGGACACTGTTATGCCGGGCCTCGTGTTGTATGATTTCGGCGACATGGTCCGCACGGCCACGAGTCCGGCTGCGGAAGACGAAACCGATCTCTCAAAAGTCCGCATGCAGATGCCCATGTTTGAGTCGCTTCTGCGGGGGTATCTGTTGAGTGCGGCAGATTTTCTCAACGAGGCCGAGCGTGCCCATCTGGCGTTCTCCGGAAAACTCATCGCGCTGGAAATCGGGATCCGTTTTCTCACCGATTATCTCGAGGGCGATGTGTATTTTAAAATCAAGCGTGCCGGGCACAATCTCGACCGCACCCGCACCCAACTCGCACTCGTCAAAAGTATCGAAGAGCAGGAAGACGCCATGCGGCGCGTGGTGGAAAAAACAAGATTATGAAAGTTCTTGTCTCGGGCGGAGCCGGATTCATCGGGAGCCATCTTGTCGAACACTATCAAGACAAGGCGGATGTCGTCGTGCTCGACAACTTTCACAGCGATCATCTGAGAAACCTCGATGGATTGAAATGCGAACTCGTCGAGGGCTCGATTCTCAACTTCGAACTCTTGGCCCACATCATGCCGTGGACCGGATTATCGATCATCTGAAGCTTCGGTTTGTGGTGGATAAGCCTCCGCCGTCTCATGTCTTCGAGCAGGTTGCGCTCATGGCGGCCGGGGAGATCGTCCCCTGGCGGACCAGGCTTCGGATGTACTCTGAACCAGGAATCAGGGACCCATAGGTGGTTGTAGCTCGTAGATACATGGTAACCCCCATAATACCTCATGGTGTCACCTATGTATCTGAACGAGAGCATTCGCCGGCGTTTGGATCCGTTTTCCGGAATTCCGTTTCAAGTTGACGGAAGATATGATTTAGGTGATAATTCGAATTCGATGAGATGTCCTTTTGCGGAAGAAGAAATCGCCCTTCCATAGGCTTTACGCCGGGGTGGCGGAATTGGCAGACGCAAGGGACTTAAAATCCCTCGGGGCGCAAGCTCCATGTCGGTTCGAGCCCGACCCTCGGCATACCTGTTTCTCTTTAATTTCAATGGATTATGGGGTATTCCCTCCCTGTGTCCTCGTTAAGCACCATTTAGCAAAGTTAGGCGAGCTTTAGCAAAATCTGTTACACCGGTGTTACACGGGGAGGAGTTTGCGCCCGCAGCCGATGATGCACACCTGAGTTCTACCCACCCATCTCCCCATTTTATAGTTAGCGTGCGCGATAATCGCTCCGGTTTTATGCGATATAATTTTGGCATATAGTGGGTAAGGAAACGCCCGCGGGGATCCTTCTAGGGCGGCCGGAGAGCTTGATGTAAGCGTCAAGAGTGTCGATAGCTTGGCGTTGCTCTTGGCCGAACCAATTTAGGTTCATGTAACAGAATAGTTGAAATTCGTTACGGCTCCGGCGAAACGTCGGCTGGGCGGAGCATATGCCAATATTTTGCTCTAGGACTCGCGTAGGGCGATTTTCTGCTTTTAGGTCTCCCCTGTGATGTGAAAAACGTCCGTTGGGCAACCAGGTATCTGCTCCCCACCCAACCCTTCAGGTGAGTGAAGTGCGTTTTTCATGTCACCTTCCCCCCATATGATTTATGTCGAAAAACGGTGTTTCCATATCAACCTACGCACAACCCCACCAATGTCACTTTTTCCCCTGTTGGAATGCTTTACCCATTTAGCCACGACAAGGCTCTCATCCTTCCCTACGAACCGCTCGAAATAATGCGACAGCACCCGGTAGAGGACGGTGCGTTCCGGATGTCGAGGACGATAGACTCCCGCCATGGCGGGAGAATGGCCTCAAGAAACGGGCCAACGTCACGGATAAGACCGCGTCTCCCCTAAAAAGATGGGAGGAAGCTCGGCTCGGCCGGGGGAAGAAGAGCAAGGCGGCCGAAACGAACAGGATCAGGGCCGCCAGTCCGGTCATCTCTTATAAGCGGCGCAAATGTTTCAGCGAATGCCCACGTTCCCGCGCGCGGCCTCGATCAGCTTGGCCGAATCGTAGCCGATGCCGTCCTTGAATACGGTTTCCACCTTTTCGATGTCGGAGATGTCCTTGGCCGGGTTGCCCTTGATCAAGACCATGTCCGCCTGTTTACCGGCCGCCAAGGTCCCGATCCGGTCCGCTTCGCCCAGGTACAACGCACCGTTATACGTAGCGATCTTGAGGGCCTCGATCGGATTAAATCCGGCCTCCACCAGTAGCTCCACTTCGCGTTGATCGCCGAAACCTGCCACCACTCCACCATAGCCCGTCGGGTCAGGCCCTGCAATCAGCAAGCCTCCTCTTTTCACGAATTCTCGTTCAAACTCCATCTCCTTTTTCAGGAGATCAGACCAGGTTGAATCTTTGGACTCACCTACCCGCGCGCGTTGCGTGAGGTATGTAATCCTTGTTTCGGGCGCCATGACGTCCAAAACGCGCTGCTGGAGTGGGGGTCGGCCCGGCACAAGAGTCTCAAAAACGGGCAGCGTCGATGTTACGGCCACCTTATGCGTGACCAAATCGGCGATGGTCTCCTGGATCTGATTGCTGGCGACGTCAAGCTTGAGAAGCATTTCTCTCGCATCTTTCGAAGCAGGGCAAGTATCGGGCTTTTTCCCGGGGACGAACTCCGTATCCACCAGGAGTCCGTGCTCAAGGTCGTCGATGCCCAATTCGGCAGCCTCGCGAAAACCGATCGAGCACAGATGACCCGAGATTTTCAGGCCCCGCTTATGAACTTCTTCGATGGCCGCCACAAGCTCCGCCCGCGTAATGTTCACATAGACCTTGAAGTTGTCCACGCCTTGCTCCGCCCAGTACCGGACCATCTGGCGGGCGTCCTCGGGGCTCGTGAGTTCGTGCATCTGCAGGGTAAATGCTCCGGGGCCCTCAAGGTATGGACTTGTGACGTGAATTCTCGGGCCGGGAATCCGGCCTTGCTCGATGGCCCTTTTCAGGCTGAGTTCGGTGAACGGCTCCAGGCTCCCGGCCGTCCGAATGGTCGTGACCCCACAAGCCAGGTAGAGCCGAGGTGCGCTATATTCCAGAGTATTGTAATGCGCGGGCGCGGCGGGATAGAAGATGTGATCATGCATTCCCACTAAGCCCGGGATGATTGTATAATCACGCGTCTCTATGACCTTGGCTCCTGGCGGCACCGGAGTGGTGGCCGAGTCCCCCAGTGCCTGGATTTTCCCCGCCGAGACGATGAGCGTTTGATCTTCGCGCGCGGGAGCACCGGTCCCATCGATAACCCGCACATGCGTCAGAGCGAAAACCGGCGCGTCAACCGTGACAAAGGCTTTAACTCCGGGTGACAATAGAGGAGGCGTTTGTGATTCCAAAGCGCCGAAAGACAATAGAAACGAAACAATGAAAAAGATTCTACGCATATTGCACCTATGGACGTTTATTTTTTTAAGTGTCTTGACCTAAACTCGAGTGTGCGATGTGTTATTTTCATCGATTGATCAGTCCTCGCAACCAAAAAGATGGCAATCTATAGGAAATTGCTTTTTCCGAGCGAGCTGAATTCCTGCTCTTGACGATGAATTTCCCCTCTTAACCACGCTGGTAATATACTTCCGGCCGCGCGGCGATGTCAATTGACGCGAAAAGTCACGAAAAGATTGCGCGATGATCCAATCGGGACAAGAAATACTCTCGAACTGGCTAAAAGACGATAGACTCCCGCCATGGCGGGAGAATGGTCTCAAGAAACGGGCCATCGCCGCGGAAATGACCGCGTCTCCCTGGAAAGAACGGGAGGAGCCCTGGCCTGGAGGAGTGAATCAGGTCGAAAAAACGCCAACCAGAGGTGACGCTCAGCGGAGGAAATGGGAAACGTAAGGGTAGGGACTCATCCCGGCTTTAGTCGTACCGCCGTAAACCTGCGGACGTAAGTCCGTAGATGACCACGGATCCATGTGTGTCACTTTCGTAAGGCTTCGTTTATCTGGTCGTGATTATGGACTGGCACAGCCGCTACGTTCTTTCCTGGGAGCTGTCGACGACGCTGGATAAACCCTGGATAAGCCAGGCGATCTGCCGGAAAAGTTCTTCCTCAAGCTCTGCGTGCTCTTTTTCGTTTTTTGGCTACGATCGAGGTATAGCTTCGCATAGCGTCCTGCTTGTATCCGGGAACACCTGGGCTCACCAGCAAGTCACGTGCCAGTCAGCCCGGCCAGCCATTTCTTTGCATTTGGCAAAGATGGGCGAGCAGGCTGAGTCATCGCTTTCCACCACCGGCTTCGACTAATGTCGGCCGACGAAGATGCCACTTCGTAATTTGCTCATACGCTTGAGCAAGTGCAAGTACCTTTGCTTCTGCGAATGGAGCACCTGCAATCTGGAGACCGATTGGCAGTCCACTTTTTGTGAATCCACACGGAATAGAGATGGCCGGGAGCCCAAAAATATTGAACAACCAGGTATTCCAAACCTCAGGGGGCAGCGGCTTCTCAGTCTCTTCGCGTTCCATACACTCCTTGATTGTTCGAGGCGCATACTTCACGGTCGGAGTAACAAGCAGATCGACTTCCGTAAACACGCGAACGACTTCGCGGCGACGTTCCTCTAGTGCGCGTCTAGCCAACACATAATCTGCGCCGCTCATTGTGCCCGTCGATTTTGCTCCCTTCCGCGTAGCTGGCTGGTAAAGCCACTCTGCGCGAGCCAGAAGCGGTCTGTGATAGGCATAAACCTCGGCGTCGCCCACGTCAGCCAAGTCGAGTACTGGCGGTAGGGTAACATCCCGAACGATCTTGACCATGGGGCGAAGAGTCTCCAAGGCTGCCTCCACTGTGCCTCTGACCTCGCTGTCGAGCACATCATAAAACAGGGCGTGGGGTACACCAAGGCGTATTTCGTCAACACGCTGAGATAGAGCTGACACATAATCCTGCAGGGGCGCATCGACAGAAGAGAGGTCCGCTGGGTCGTATCCAGCGATTGCCTGGAATATCAACGCGGCGTCGCCCACCGTCTTGCATATGGGACCGACGTGATCCAACGACCATACCAGCGGGATAACGCCCCGATTGCTCACTCGTCCGTAGGTCGGTTTTAAACCGACAACGCCGCAATGAGCCGAAGGAACGCGGATGGATCCTCCCGTGTCCGTGCCGAGCGATCCAAAACAGAGATCTGCGGCCACCGCCGCTGCAGATCCTCCAGAAGACCCGCCAGTTTCCCGTTCTAATGACCAAGGATTATGAACCGGGCCCCAATAACTGATGACGGAGGTCCCTCCCCATGCGAATTCGTGCATGTTAAGCTTGCCAAGTAGGACTGCGCCCGCTGCTTTGAGCCGGCGTACTACTTCGGCGTCTTCCGTAGGAGTACGGTCGGCGAAAATGGCGCTCGCTGCTGTCGTGCGCACGCCGGCAGTGTCGATGTTGTCTTTTAGGGCAAGAGGGATTCCATGTAAGGGACCGCGCCATGACCCGCGGTTAATCTCGTCTTCTAAGGCGCGGGCTTGGGCGCGTGCAAGATCCGACGTGACCGTGATGAAGGCATTGAGCTGGCGGTCATATTTCTCAATGCGCGCCAAGCAGGCCTCCGTCAGGGCAACAGGGGACACTTCACGACGTTGGACCAAGGACGAAGCTTGTTGGAGGGTTAGACGTGTCAGGTCGTTACCGCTGGTTTGTTCTGCAAAGCTCCAGATTGGTCTAGTAGATAGCGCGGCAAGCATGCTCAGTGTCGAAAACAGGAAATCTCTGCGGTCCAGAGTCTGCGGAAGCATTTTGGCTACTGGTTTATCCATATTCCCTCCTTAATTAAGAAAATCTACTTTTGGGCCGTTAGCCCTGCTAGCCTCTTCTTGGCGTCTTCCATTTCGGGCCGGCCCCGGTCGGCAGTTTTATAGCTCACTTCTCCATGCCGATCTTCTTCAAGATCATCTCAAACCTTGGGTCGGAACGCAGGACATCAAATTTGGGATCAAACTTTATAAAAATTAGGTAGCCATCTCGCTCTTTGTATGCCGACTCCAATGACTCAAATGCTTTGTCTTTATCTCCAAAAGCCGCCTGGATATAGGCCAGACCGCACTTAGAGACATATATGCTGTCAGATGGCTTGTCCAGCTCCCTGACCGTTTCAAGCGCCTTTTCATGATTCCCTGACACTTCATATGCATATGCAAGGTCATACAAATATACCCTGCTATTCCCAGTTAAGGCTACAGCTTTTTGAAGAACAGCAATTGATTCTGGAAATAGCGACTTTTGGATATAGCATAAACCGAGTGTGGCATAGGCAAAGGGGTATTCGGGATCGAATTCGAGTACTTTCTTGCACTGCTCGAGAGCATCGTCATACTTCCGAGCTTCATATAGAAGCCATGCAAAACTTGTCTGGATCCAAGGAGATAGTGGATCCAGCTCCACTGCTGATAAACTGTCTTTTAGACCTTTATCAAACTGCCCGTTGCGAAATAGAAAAACAGTCAGATATAAATGGGCAGCTGCATAGTTTGGGTTGAACTCCAGAGCTTTCTTAATATCAGATTCTCCGCCCGGCATATCATATTCAAAACGAGTTTTGATCACGCCCGACCATGTCATTGCCTCAGGCAGCTCATGATCAATTTTCAAGGCATGCTCTAGTGCTTTCTTGGCCTTGGGAATCGCCTCATCAGCAGAAACAAAATAGGAAAATGAACGGACAAGGTGAACGCTGGCTAGTCCGACATAGGCCAGCGAAAAGTTTGGATCTATTTCTATGGCTCGTTCGAAATGGAGGATGGCCTTTCTAAACTCTTCTTCAGTTGCTTTGTTATTCAAAAGCCACAGCCCTCTCATATAATAATCATAGGCCTCAGTATTATCCGTATACCTCTTCACAACTTTGTTTCTCACTTCTCCCAACAATTCGATTTTCAGCCTATTAATAATCTCAAGCGATATCTCATCCTGAAGGGCAAAGACGTCCTTCAGCTCCCGGTCATAAGTCGACGACCAGAGATGATAGCCGTCGGCGATGTTGATAAGCTGGGCCGTGATCCGGAGGTTGTTTCCCGCTCTCCGAACGCTCCCCTCGAGCACCGTATTCACTTTGAGCTTCTGGCCGACCTCCTGGATATCCTGTGCCTTGTCCTTGAAGAAAAAAGCAGAGGTCCTCGCCGGGACCTTGAGCTCCTTGATATTGCTCAGCCGGTTGATGAGTTCCTCGGTCATTCCATCACAGAAGTATTCCTGATCTTTCTGCGGACTCATATCAACGAAAGGCAGCACGGCGATGGAGTTCTTCCATTTGGCGGCAGGGACGGCTTCTGGCTCTGGTCCCTTCAGATGGAGGAGGAGATTAACGTCAAGAAGAACCGTGATCAGGACGACTAAAGGAATTAAGACCAGTTCCAGTTTGAATTTCCTCGGCTCCTCCCGGCCGGAAAACCACCGCCAGAGCAAAGTACAAAAGAGCGCACAAAAGAGAGTGACTATCGTGATATCCAGCAGCTTTTCTGGCAGGTGATAGTGGGCCACCAGAACCCAGTGGACAATCTCATAGACAAGCCACCCGCCGCCGATAAAGGCTGCCAGGGTTTCGATGATGTGCCGTTTTCTGAGCTTCGCGAGAAATGACTTGAGAGGAGACTCTTTCATTTCCTTGGAAGGAGCGTTCTCCCCTTGTTGAGAGCTCATTGTCTCCCCAATCTATTAGCTTATGACTGGTTGGGTTAAGCGTAACAAGAAGCGAAGTAAGAGTCAAATATTGAGAAGGCGGACCTCTCCCCATGTAAACACGGTTTGGACATATGGGAAAAACGGGTTTTTCTCCTGAAGGACGCCAGGAGCGAAACCTGCTCGAAGACATGAGACGGCTGCGGCTTCGCCACCACGAACATCAGCTTCAGATGCTCCATGATCCTGTCCACAACGGCATACTCCGTGATGAAATCGATGATCTTCATCGTCCCCCCGCACTTGGGGCAGAGCATGGGTTAACCTCATAGACTTTACGGCCTAAGCTCCGCCCTAATGTATACCCGGGCATACATGGCTTTATTATGTACCCCGTTATTGCTTAATAATCGCACGTCCGGAATCACTAGGCTTGATTACGCTAATACCCAACAGAATGCCGTTTCTTTCTGGTACAGTCGCACCTGTGCGAACTGGAGAAGATAAAGTCTACTCGGAAAGGTAAAACCACGGGGGGGCAAAGAGGACTGAATGATAACCGCATTTACAGAGGTCTGGGAGTTTTTACGAAAACCGCCGAGATACCCGAATTTCGCGCTAGGAAGTCCGTAGAGCGGTTTTGGGACATTCGGCTTCCCCTGATACGAAAAATGCCCGTAGGGTAACATGGGTTTATGCCTCTCCCCATATGAAACCTCCTGGAGATCGCCCGTCCTGGGGCATCCTGGGCGCCTTCCGGGGCCAGCCTCCGCTAAGGCTGAACGCCTGAAGAACAGACATCGGGTTACTTTTCACGGCGATTGACAACGCCGCGCGGCCGACGCTATATTACCGGTAATGATCCCCATCCCGCTCACCCGGTGGGAGAGGACCGGGCTTGATGACGAAATCAAAAAGATGATGATCAAGAAGATGTGGTGAACGGGGCTGCGGCGGCCGGACGGTGGGGCGAACAATACGCACAAGAGGAGTAGTATTCATGCAAAGACGAACGGGATTTCTTTTGCCGGCTGCTTTCCTGGCCTTGGTTGTTCTCGTCTCTTGTTTTCCCAAGGCTCCGAGTGAGTCTTCATCCGGGAGTGGGCTCGACGTCACAGCGGCCAAAAGCACGAAATATGACGACCTGGTTGCCCTCTTCAAGGAGTGGCGCGAATTCGTGAAGCCGAAGATGGCGGACGGCGTGCCCGATTATTCAGCGATTGCGATGAAGGAGCAATTCGCGGGCTTGGGAAAATGGCGCGGTCGGCTGGCGGCCATCGATCCTTCAGGCTGGACGCTGTCGCAGCGGGCGGATCATGAGATCATCCGCGCCGAGATGAACGGCCTCGAGTTCGACCACCGGGTCCTGCGGCCCTGGTCGCGCAACCCCGCCTTCTATACCGTCGTCCAGGATTCCCCTCCCGACGTGCCGGCGCGGGAAGGGCCGGAACTCCACGGAACGCTTCTTCTGTTCGCATATTCCTTCCCCCTGCCCGAGAAAGACGTTCCCTCATTCCGGGCCAAGCTTCAGGCCATCCCCAGGGTCCTGGAACTGGCCAAGACGAACCTCGTCGAGGACGCCAAGGATTTGTTCTTCCTGGGGATCCGGGTGAAAAAGGATGAAAGTGCCGTCCTCGGGAACCTGGCCAAGACCCTGGCCAAGCACCACCCGGACCTGGTCGCTGACACCGAGAAGGCCAAGGCGGCCGTGGATGACTTTCGGGGTTGGCTCGAAGAAAAGCACAAGACCATGACGGCGCCGTCGGGGATCGGAATCGAGAACTACAACTGGTACATGAAAAACGTCCACCTCGTCCCTTACACCTGGGAAGAGCAGGTGACGATCCTCCAGAGGGATCTCGGGCGCTCGTGGGCTTTCCTTAAGCTCGAGGAGAACCGTAACCGCAGGCTGCCCAAGCTGACGGTGGCCGCGAGCGCCGGGAAATATGATAAGCGCCGCCGGGAAGCGGTCAAGGAGTTCATGGATTTCATCCGCAACGAGGGGATTTTCACTATGCCCGATTATCTGGGGTTGAGCTCGGAGCCGGGCGGGTTCTCGCCCGCACCCGAACCGGTCGACTTCTTTCTGCAGGTCGAGTACCGCAATTCGCTCCCCCTGCTGTGCCATAGCATGCACTCCTTCGACCTACAGCGGCTGGCGCATGAGAGCCACCCCATCCGGAGCATGCCGCTGCTCTACAACATCTGGGATTCGCGGTGCGAGGGTTTGGCCACCGCTTTCGAGGAAACGGCCATGCAGGCGGGGCTGATGGACAAAAAGCCGCGGGTTCGTGAGCTTGTCTACGTTATGCTAGCCAACAGGGCGGCCCGGGCCATGGGTGACCTAATGATGCACGCCAACAAGTTCACCCTTGATGAGGCGGTCGATTACGCCTGCCGGTGGACGCCTTACGGCTGGCTGCGCAAGGACAGGGACACGGTCTGGACCGACATGCGCATTTACCTCCAGCAGCCTTTCTATGGAGCGAGCTATGTCATCGGCAAAGCCCAGATCGACCGATTGATGGCCGACCGGGCGCGCCAGCTCGGTGACAAGTTCACGCCCAAAGAATTCATGGACGAGCTCATCGGCGCCGGCTTCATTCCGATGTCGCTCATCCGCTGGCAGATGACCGGCCTTGACGACGAAATGAAGATGTTGTGGAAATGAAAGAGAACCCTTTTCAAAGCCGTCTTGACATTCATCCCGATCGAGCCGGGGCGGCGCTAAGAAGCCCTTTTGCTCTAGGCCGGCCCCCTCGCGCGGCCTGAAAGAAGATCCACATGAGCCTGTACGATGATCAACTGAAAAAAGCGTTCGACCCGGAATCCTTTCGCGCCGAAGGGCACAAAGTTGTCGATCAACTGGCGGATTTTCTGGCGTCCTC
>Ga0315277_10001777_pt1 | contig 30703 bp, 16 predicted proteins | sample YL17G05_15_MG_FD_203695 | JGI IMG/M metagenome (GOLD analysis project Ga0315277, IMG submission 203695) | Sediment microbial communities from Yellowstone Lake, YNP, Wyoming, USA - YL17G05_15 | ecosystem: Environmental > Aquatic > Freshwater > Lake > Sediment | place: USA: Wyoming | collected...
CTTTGTTGCTCGCTCCTCACATACCACCCCGGGTATAGCTCGTCGCTCGCGCCTCGCCAGCGGGCCTGGGGGCCTGCAGCAAAATGCCAAGTAATTCTTGCGCGAGCCCCAAGAGCAGCGATATCGGGGGACTTTAAAAAACCAAGTTCGGGGAGGGCTGCCGCCGCAACCTCGGAATTGGAGCGCCTGTCACCTGCCCGCTCCCCCTCGATCCAGATCCCGAGTTCGTGCTGCTTGCGGACTTTGATGTTCTTCTCCGTCCGGTGCGCCCGCTCGACTCGGGATTGCATTTGCCGCGCCGACTTTCCGGCCCTCCCGTCTGCGCCGGTCAGCCGCGCAAGGTCGATTCGGGCGCGGCGGGCGCTCCGTCGGGGTTCTTCCGCGTCCATTCGATGATTCCGATCTCACAAGTGGTTTGTCGGTGGCAACGAAGACACCGACAAAGAAGCCTGGGCGGATTGCCGAACTAATTGGAATGACGAGTTATGAATAAAATTGGGTTGACTGCCGGAGCCATCGAAAAACAGGTGTCAGGTCTGGAAGATTTCATTTTACCTGTAATCCTCGACACCGTGGGGGTTGGACCCTGCAAAATGATAAAACGATAAATCTCCGTGTCCAGCAGCACTTGTGATGTCTTGACATCTTGGCTAGTGATGCTAAGATGCCGACATGAGAACGACACTGACGCTCGACGAGGATGTGGCTGACAAGACCAGAGCACTCGCTGCCAGGATGCATAAGCCCTTCAAAACTGTTGTGAATCAGGCATTGCGCCTGGGTTTGGAGCAGGTCGAAAAGCCCGCCAGGCAGCGGCGCTATCGCACGAAGCCGCATGCCCTGCGACTTCGGAAGGGATACAACCTCGACAATATTCAAGAGCTGCTGGCCCAGGTCGAGGGAGAAGACTTCCGATGATCCTAGTGGATGCCAATATATTGCTCTATGCAGAAGACAGCACTAACCCCCGGCATGCAAAGGCTCGCACATGGTGGGATAGCCAACTCTCGGGATCTGCACCCGTCTGCCTTTGCTGGACAGTGATATCGGCCTTCATCCGCTTGGGAACGAACCGGCGAGTGTTCGATAGCCCTCTGTCCCTAGAGGATGCTGTCTCGCGAGTTCAGAGTTGGATCGACCAGCCGTGTACCAGGTTGATTCAGCCAACAACACGGCATTGGCAGGTATTCCAGCATATGCTGATACGCGGACAGGCCACGGCGAATCTGGTCACAGACGCACACCTCGCAGCACTCGCCATCGAGCATGGGTGCGATCTGTGCTCCACAGATGCTGACTTCGCGCGGTTTCCTGAACTCAAATGGAAAAACCCTCTGAATAACAGCGGCTGGAAATCGAGCCGACCACTCAAACGCCGCTAATCGTAAATGCTTTTGTCCAACGAGCCGGAGATATGCCTCGTGGATCAGTGCGGTAGTTTGGAGCGTGTGGTCGGGACGTTCCTGTTGCATGTAGTGGGCGGCGAGGCGGCGGAGCTCTCCGTAGACAAGAGGGATCAGCTTACCTAGGGCTTCCTGGTCCCCCGCGCGCACTTCATCGAGCAATCTGGAAACGGCAGTCGTATCTTCCATTATTCATCGCAGAGGCGCGAGCTGCGTGACTAAGTGGTGCAATCTTGGCTCCAAAATGCCGCAATGTCTCGAAGATTCCAGCCGTCAGTGCACTCCCTCAGTTACGCGCGGGAAACAGGTCCCGTCCGGCGGCCGGGACCTACTTCACATCCCAGACGGTGCTCTGGACCGGGCATTGAAGTGGGCGCCGCCGGCTCGGCGGCGCTCTTTCCGCGCGTAACTGCGGGGATACCCGTCAGTCTTCCCCGCTAATCTTGGCCGTCTGGCGCAGCACGGTGCCCTGATACCACTCGGCTTGACCGGGGCAGGTCCCGGCCCCTGGACAGACCTCAGACCGGAAATTCCTGCTTCTTGCCAAGAGTTCATACCCGCCTTTGACGCACATTGGGACAACTGAGAAAAACGTGTCGGCTTTTTGTCGGGAATCCCGCTTATCAGAGTAGAAGGGCGACGGATGGGTCTCGACATATACAGCATGAAAAACCTCAGACACCGTCGTCGGCCAGACGCCAGGGTATGTCCAGTTCCACAACCTCATCGTTCTGGTCGCCCGCCTGGGAGAATCTTGGCAACTCGTCGCCTGCATCACGCCGGTAGTGCAAACGCAGGCGGTAGGTAGCTGGCGCGAAGGATCGGTCGACCGACGGCAGGACGAAAAACGCCGTCCCGTCCGGCTTCCGGAGAATACGCACGAATTGCGGGGAGAAGCCGCCGTCGCGCAGGAACCGCCTCGCATGCACAATGCGTCCTGCGTTGTCCCGAACGCGCAGGTCCACAGCCTCGCGCCCGAAGTGCGCCGATCCCGCTTCGCCGATTGAAGCCACGAACCGCAGCACGACGCCCGTCTCCGGCACGGGGTTGTCCGCTAGGCTGCCGCTGAATACGCGTATTCGAGCGCCGCTGTGCAGACTTGCTTCTCCGTCGAAGACTTTGTACGTTCGCCACGGAGGATCGATGCCTTGTCCTCCGGCGGGTTCCGAAGGCAGCCGGTACTCGATCATGAAGCCGGACAGAGAAACCTTCTCGCGCAGGAGAAGTGTCACCGATTCCTCGATTGGCGCGTTTGCAGCCCACGAGACACCCGTTATCTTCACCGAACCCGGCGCCTCGACGGGTCCGCTGTCCTCCACGGTCCGGAACGCGTCTATCCAAACGCGTCCCCAGTCGACGGGTTCGGGGCTCTGCACCAGGAACCCAATCGCACGATTGTCCTGCTCAATCCGCAAGACCTCGACATGCTGCGGGTACTTGCGCACAGTGGCGGCCAGCTCGGACGTCGCCTCTACCAGCGCATCGAAGCCACGGATCTCCATGTCCGAAGGCTTCGTTGGTCCTAGCGGCGCCATGATGGATGCATTGAGGGCAGCCGCCACGTCTATCCGTGCAGGCAGTTGCATTCGCCACGTCTCGTCGTCGTAACTGTGCATCTGGTGATAGAAGTTGGCGTATCGCGATGTGGCGAATTGGAAGCGGTATACGACCGGCGCCTGTTTGCGGAGATCGTCCACCCGAATATCGGCAAACCTCACGTCCTTGCTCCCCCAGCAATACAGCCCCACCGAACCGCGGTCCAACCCATTGTCAACCACGTCGAAAACCAGTTCGTCATCCTGATAGACACGCAACGACGAACCGACAGCTTCGACGACAATCCGATAATCGCAGCCCATCTCATACACAAACCCATCTTCTGCCAGCCGCGTGTGGGTACCGCCGACTACCCGGACCAGCCGGCGGTACTTCCGCTGGCGATCCATGGACAATCGGTAGTAGTTCCCAACGTCGCGGTACCGGAATACAACGCCCACAGCGTCGTCGTCCCCACAGCGGATCTGCACGCAGAAGCGATAATCCGTCCAGTTCGCCGGGTGATCCGGATGGTCCACGGCGAGGCGCCCGCCGCCCACACGCAGCAGCATCGTGCCCGGCTTGACCAATTGCCGGCCGTCCTCCGGATCGCCATGGATGTTCGACCGCTGCGTGAGGGCGAAGAGCGGGCCGCCGCCTTCTGCCAGGACATCCGCGGTCACCTGCCAGCGCGAAGGTCCCTCCTGGTCTCCCTGATCCACAACTTGCCACTCGCCCAGGCGGCCATTCGGACCTGATGCGGCGGCGCCCTCGCCATAGGAAGTGAACATTTCACGCAGGAGAAGCGGCGTGAGCCGGGCCTCGTACAGGGCATCGGGCTCCATCACGTGCCCGCAGGAAACCAGCGACTGCGGCCGGCGGATATTCTCGGCCGGCAGGCTGACGCAGGTGCTCCTGTTCACCGTGGTGGTCCACCACAGCGTGGCCTCATCCAAAAGGGGGTCATAGTCTGACTGGTCCCAGTGGTTGTCCAAAATCACCAACCGCCCTGCCGTGTCCCGCACCGGCCGGTTGTTGGCGTCGAACAACTGTAGCGTGAGATCCCTTCCAGCCATGCGGTACATCTGACACACGTAGTTCTCGTTGAAATGGACCCCGACGTCGTAGGCCCTGTAGACCGGCCGGTAGAGCGACGGCTTCTCGCCAGCGGCAGGCACTGTGGGCGGCAGCGTCTGGTACACGTACAACGAAAGACCATTCAGCTCGCTGCGCAGCACCGGCTCGCCGGAAGGCGCACCGTCTACCCGCGTGTTATGACCATCCTTGTCGCAGAGCGTGTTGTTCTCGCCGGGTGGAGTCCCCGGCGGCAGGGACAGATTGGCCAATCCCGGAGGACCCTCCGTTCGGAAATAGGCGTACTCGGTTTGGTCACACGTCCTGCTTCCGTTCAGTTCTCCTTCGCCCTCGCACAAGATCTGCGTCACGATCTTCAGGCGATAGGTTTGACCGGGCTCAAAAACGAACCCTTGTTCCTTCCACAGCTCGATCCACTCGAGACGGTTCTGGGCGATCCGTTCCACCTCGGCGACCTCTTCCGGCGCAGGCCCGTGTAGAATGCAGATCCGGAAGAAAGACATCTGCGATCCTGGAAGCACGAACAGCACGCTGAGGTTATCGACGGGCACGTTCACATAGGGATTCGCCGGGCTGCCGCCGATGAAGAGACCGTGCTGCGTCCCCGACGCATCTCTGGCCATGACCCGCACACCCGCCGGGTCGCGAACGGTCAGCCGAGCGCCTGCGTTGGGCCCAGCCGGCAAAGTAATCGTCACCGGGTTCGGCGCAGCGCCTTCATAATCGCCCGTGCGGGCAGGGAAGATCAAAGCCGTGTCGAGTCCGTCCACCGGTTGCACGTGCTGGAAGTAATTGGCTTTCGGGTAGGTCCACTGCAGCGTCAAACCCGGTTGGTCGGGATGGAACCATCCCGGTGTAACGGGTTGCGAGCTGTCCGAGCGAGAGAAATCGAAGCACACGGTAGTCGGCCCCGGCGCGCGCAGGCAGGGGTAGTTCTCGAATCGCCTGGTGAACCATTCCTCCCAGCTTCGGGACGCCCTCCGTGTGTACTCAAAGGGATTGATCGACCAGATCCACAGTTTCGTCTGGGCCGGGGCGTTGTCGCTGCCTCCGGCGATCGCCGGCAGGGGGGCCCACGACCCAAACAACGCCGTCGCGCCGTCCGGCTGGTTGTTCCCGGCCAGTCCTCCTGAACTGCGCGCCACCGGATCCCATCGCTGCGACACCCACTTTTCGATAGCTACTTCCTTCAGCGAATAACTGAGTTGAGCCGGTCCCTCGCCTTTGGACGGATCGCCGATCCACTCTTTTTGAGGATTCGGCGGGCAGTGGACGTTCCCTCCAGCGAGCGCTTCGTCTAAGACAGCACGGCTGAAAGTGATGTGCGGCCGGCAGTCCATGGGAACAACGGGCACATTGGCGGGAGGCGCTGCGCCCTCCGGGCTCGGTGGGTTACCATCGGTCCGGATTCCTTCGCCCTCATTGTAGTCAGGCAGAAGGAGCGCCGGAGCGCCGCGCGCCTGGCTCGCGCGCCGCAGAGGCCAGCTCGTCCCCACCTTGAAGTGTTCGATGGCCACCTCCTTAAGCGGCAGAGGTAACGGCGGCCATTTCCTGTCGGGACCCCACTCCAGCTCGATGTCCACGTCGAAATCCGGCAAAGGCCACGGCAGGCCAATGCCGACGCTGAGTTCAGCACTGATATGGAAGGGATCGAAAACTTCCGTTACCAAGCGCGCGTCCGCGGTCAGATGCGTCCCGAACCGCCAGACTTTCAACGCCGCTTTGCCGTGCAGCCAGAGGTCGCCGTGGAAATGCGGAGGACACCAGCTCAAGTCGGCGTTGCCATCCAGCCACGCCTCCAGCGTCACTCGCAAGGGCCTGAAGTTCCACGACCTCCGGTAGCCGATCCATGCCCCCATGGCCAGCCGCTTGGCTTCCAGCTTGAAGTAGCCATTGGCCTCGAAGAGCTTCAGGATTTGAGCCTGGATGCGCTCGTCGCGCGGCTCATTGCCAAGCCACAGGTGCCACGCCTCCGGGTCGCTGAGGCTGAAGAACATCTCTGAGCCGCCGGCAATGTCTATCAGCTCCCCTTTGCCCGCGTAGCGGTACCGGGCATCGAGACCGATCAGGAATTCGCCGGCGCGCGCGTCCAGCACGGCCAGGGCGTGGAACACCGGCTCGTCGGAAAGCGAGGACCGCGCCTTGAGGATGTTGGCACGTCCTTCAAGCATGAGCACCGGACCCGGGAACACGATCACCAGCAGGAACCGGCCATTGAACATGTAGCCGTTGTCGCTGAGCGTGCCGAGCGTGACGCCGGCTCCGAGCGCCAGGCTTCCCTGCCGGTAGTCCCACTTGTCCAGCTCCGCGACGCCCTCCGGCCGCCGATGGAACCAGTCGTTCCCTCCTACGGCATACCAGGGTTCGCCCTCCTGCTTGTCCGGTTCCATCTGGAGAGCAAACAATCCAGCCATACCGTAGAGCGCGAGACCGGTGCTCCACAGCGGAATGCCGGCGGGAAGCTCCGTCATCAGGTAGATCGCCATGAACGGCTGGCCGTCTGCGATGCCGATCACCAGCTCGCCGTCTACTTCCACGCCCAGCGAGATGAGGTTCAGCGCGATCCCGCCGTCGAATCGGCGGATCAAGATGCCGTCCTTATCCAAGTACTCGCGGAAGGAAACCTCCCCTTTGAAACGGAGGACATCGGGGACCTCGAATTCCACGCCCACGCCGTTAAGGGTGATGCTGCTGTGACCATCTCCGTACCATGCGATTCGGAGTCCCTCGACCGATGCGCCGGCCGACAGTCCATCCACAAGGTTGAATCCGCCTGAAAACCCGATCCATTTGCCGCCGTCATCCGTCTTGCCGAACCCGATCTTCGTGATTTCGCACCGGAAGCCGTAAAGCTCAAGCGCGTATCCCCGGCGCAGATCGAGCCATCCACCTTCGAGCGCGACATTGCCTTCCGAGTCGATGGAAAGTCCCTGGACCTCGAACTCGGGCCACGCCAGCCCGTCCCTTTCGCCATATGTGGGGTGTACCGATCCGCTGAGGATGACCTTAGCGATATCCCGCTCCAACCCGAAACGGAGACTATCCAAAGTCAGAGAGAACAGGTCGTCTCTCTTGACGGTGACGAGGCCCGACCCGGAGGCTTCCGCTCGAGGCTGCGACGCGGAAATTGCGACGGAGATAGCGCCATCCAAACCCAAAGACACGTCCACGCCGACCGGCGTGTCAAAGAAGGGCAACAGCATTTCACCGGAAAGCGTGGCCGACGTGGGCACGTTCTGCTGGAAACAGAATTCCAGCGAGCGAAGCCCAAAGGGAATGCCGAAGATCGTGCCCGATCCAGGTCCCTGGAAGGCGCCGGCGCGAAACTCCGGGTTCCACGGCCCTCCATAAATCCTGCCACTGAAACCGGTATTGCCGACTTGGAGATCCTGGAACCGGAGCGGAGGCAGGTTCTGCAGGTTCAGCTCCGGGGGAAGATGTAGGACCGCCGAACCGGCCGTCAGGCCGCGGAACGGGGAGCCAGCCGATGCTGCATCCGAAAAGCAGAGCGCCGTATCGTGCAGCTCCACCACGAGGCCGGTCTCGCCGATGACGACAGGACCTAGCGAGAGGGCCGCTGCCCCGGAGAACTCCACGTTTCCTGCCAGATCTGCGCGGATTTCATTGGCTTGGAACGTGATCTCTGCGTCCCGGATATTGCCGTCCTCGTCCCGGATCGGCACCCACCGGCCGCCTTCTTCTTGCTGGACCGGGTGCAGCAGGCTACCGGGGATACGCAGCATGGCCCGCAGCTCTTTGAGAGCGACCTGTGGTTCCGGGCGCAGGGTGAAGCTGAAATCGATTTCCGTGGAGCCGCTCTCGCTTGGAATCGCCAGGGAGAGGGTTTCGGCTCCGGGGATTCGGAAAACCGCCTCGCGGAGGAGCAGCGCCGTGCCGGAGACGGAGAATCCCTCCGGCCCGCTCCGGACATCGTAGTCGCTCAGTCCGACCTCATCGAGGAAGTCCGCCGGGCCGAAAATGTCCGCAGGCCAGTACGGCAAGACGCGACTCAAAGGCGCAAATCCAACCGGGCTCATCGTGTTACTCCTGTTGGTCCGAGTCCCAAGGACAACACCGTTCTACGATCGGACGACATGGAATCCTCGCTCCAGCACCGCGGTACCTCCGGGCGTTGTGACCGTGACGTCGTAGTCTCCTATCTCCAGGTCCTCAGGCGTGAGCAACTCGATTACCGAGTGATTCCGCACGGCATCAACCGTCGCCTCCCTCCCCCCGATCTCCACGCGAGTGTATGGAAGATTGTGAGTCTTTGCCTCTTCGGTGATCTCCACGAAGCGAGTCCCCCGGATTCGAACCGGGTAGGAGATCCTGGGCAGGGTTGAGGCGGGCTCGATCCCTTCGATTGTTGGCGGCTCTCGTGCGGTGTTGAGCGCGTTCAGCTCGGCGCGGATCCGGTGCCACCGGTCTTCGTAGTTGGGCCGGCTCGCGATTTTCCGCAGGAACGTCGTGCTGGTCTGCTGCTCCGTGGGGAGTTGGTGCATCTCATAGAAGGGGCTCCAAATGAGATCGCGGAAGCGATTCTGTACTTCCTGATTGAGCAGCCACTGGGTCCTGTCATTCACGATGTTGCCGTTGTCGCTCATCCGGCATAGTTGCACTGCATCGCCGTCGGGCGCGACCACAAACCGCCGGAAGATCCGGAGGAGTGCGGTTGCCACCGCTCCCTCGATGCTCTCGCCACGGTTGGGGGTATCCCACAGTCGCCCGGCAAGGTGCTCGTTGTCGTCAACGACCGTGTCGTCCGGGGGAAGGAATGGGTTTAGCGCCGTTTGGCCTGCTGCTCCAGCAAGAAAAGGCACCGCGTCGAGATTCCCCAACGCCATCTGCAGGAACTCCGGCCATCCCTCCCAGAATGCGTGTTGGGGGTTTACGACCATGCGCGCTGTGTGCTTGGTCGCGTACTGGGAGATGCCCGCCCAGAGAATACCGGGGGTCGAGTAGTCGAACGCCTTCCACATGACCTGGTGCCCCAACTCGTGGAAAATGACGTTGCGACTCCAACAGTCTTCCCTGGTGAAATCAACCGTGCCTCTCTGCCACGCGCTCGATCTGCCAACTATGGCAGTTTCCATTCTCAGGCCCTCGATCCCATCCCATTGGTCGCCGCCGATCATGTGGAACAGAAACATCTGAAACTCGCGCAGGGTCATCAGCCAGAATAGGCCAACGTTGCTCTCGTCGTCGTCCGCACGCACGACTGCGGGTTCCTCCAAGCTGCCAATGCAGGGCGCAGCATGGTCCGGGAAGTACCCGTTATCTTCTCCGCAGGTGTCCCATGGGAGAAAGTCTGTGACAGATCTCGGAAGGTGGATGGCGTCGTCCGTTGTTTCGAGGGGGAGACGAAAACTCACGTCGTCCCCCGCGTTCACATTCAGGAAACCCGCGTGGAGCTCCCCGTTTGGATCGGTTGTGAACCCGTCATACGTCGCGTCTCCCACCTCGACTTCCACGGGTATCTTCGGAGGGGCTTTGCGTGGGTTTTCTCGGTCCTCGCGTAGGATGTAGTTGAACGCGACATGGATATCGAGGCCAACACGGAAGACGACAGGACGATCGGGGAAGCCGATTTGGACACCCGCGAATCTTTCGAGGAGACCCGGAAGGCCGTCCACTGCCTGCCAGCCCTTGGTGGACCACTTTGCGGGCAAGTCCCGGTCGTCGATCCGCGTTCCCGCGGCGGGACGGACAACGAAGTACAGATCCGGCTCGCGGTCTTCGGGAGTCTCCATGGCCTCGATGTTGCCCAGATGAAATTCCACAACTCCCTCGCCGCTCGTGGTCCCGCTCGCGAGCAGCGCCCCGTTGCGGTCATTCCTCATCTCCACGGTCGCGGCGCCGACGCTGTCGTAGCGGCGGTTAGTGACGTTGTAGGCTTCGAACCTGACGCAGACATCCACCGGCCTTGGGATCGTATCGGAGATCGCTTGGAGCAGGGGATGCCCCCGCCACCTTTCACCCCCTTGGGAAGCGAACACGCGCAGGCACGATGCCGGAGCCAAGTCCTGTCTCGGATCCGATCCGTCCAAAAACCGTAGGGCGAACTCGGCAGGACCTCCTGCCGCAGCCCCATCAGCCAAGGCCGCCTTGCCAAGCAGAGCGCCGCCTTTGGCGTACAATTTCACGCCGCCCGCCATCGCCGCTTCCACAATGTCCCCTGTCAAGTCATCCCGGGAAGCGCCTGGCGGAGGATCCACGCCCGTGGCTTGCCTGTACAGGACGCGAAACTCGGTGTCGCCGGCCTCTTCCACCAAAGAACGCATGGCGGCAAGCACCGTCTCGGCCTTCACCCGCATGTACAGGATCTGGGTTGCCGGCCGCAGGCCGGTCGCCATTGTCTTCTCCAACTGCAACACCATCGCCGGGTCAACCAGGAGAACAATCGTTCCCTCTCCCGGAGACAGCTCGCGGCCAAATGTGGGGAGCTCCTTTCCGCCGGGCACGAACCAGACAGATCCCGGTGCCATTGCATAAAGGTCGGCGCGGGCGGGGTCAGACACCTGGACGGCGAGACTCCCGTCCGGGTTCAGTCCGGCGCGGACGAGGCCTGCATCCCGGACCGGATCGTAACCCGCCGCCGGCGGCGCGACGACCGGCATGAAAAAGTACGACTCGGGATCGGGTGTCAACGGCATTCGTTTGTTCCTCTGTGCGACCTGAACATCATGGTCGGGCAACTCTCAGTAGACGGAAGCCGCTAGACCACACGCCCGCCAGCGACTGGACTTTGATTCGGTATTCGTAGTTCCGGGACGGCGACACGTCTTCGTCTCGGTGCGCGAATGGCGGCCCGATCCGCGGGGAATCTTCGGGCAGGACCAGTGGCCTCCAGTCGGTTTCGTCGCGCACCCGACGAGTGATGAGGAAGACGGGGTTCGGCAAAGCGGTTTCCCACGTCAGACGGAGCGCGGGCCGGTAACCGGCCGGAATCACTCCGTTGGCCGGCCACGGTTCTTCGGTTCCGTCGTCCTGCACGAGCACCCAGTTTGGAGCCTTCCATCGCGGCGGGGCCGGCGGACGCGTGTCCACGGCGACCACTTTGACGGGCTCGGTCGGCGTCGAGCGGTTCTGCCTCGTGTCCGCGGCTTCTAGACGGTACCAGTACGTCCTTCCTCCCACGACATCGCTATCGGTCCACTCCACAGCCTCAGGACGGTTCCCCGGAACCGGTTCCTCGATACCGATGGACTTCACCAGGATCATGAGCCGGACATCGCGCGCCCTGTTTTCCCGATCGGTCCGGTACACGTGGTACTCCGCCATGCCGGCTTCCCGGTTGGAGGCCCATCGCAAGGTCACTGCGCCGTCCTGCAAGACAGTGCCTGTGATCACCGGCATTCGTGGTGGAACGACGTTGGGCAGCCAAACTGGGGACGTCGAGAGGCTGAGCCCGCTCCGGTTGTGCACGCGATCCACATAGGCGGACCGGTAGAGGTATCGGTTGGTTGACCTGCCATCCAGCGTATCAACGTAGGTGGGGCGCTGGTTCACCTGGTCGCCTGGGTCCAGCGGCCGGATCGTGAGCTGCTGAAACGCGCGTTCGGTTCCCGGCAAGCCCGCCAGCACGCGGAGCGCGTCGTCGGAAAGACCGCGATAGTACGCCATTGCCTCCGCCTTGCCTTCATCTGTCTTCGGGAAATCACTCAACCGGTTCAACTCGGCGGCCACCTCGTCGCGCTTTGGTTTGGTCCATCGCTCTTCCTCGGCTTCGTTCGGGAACACGCCGGGCGTATCGGCCGACAAAGCGACGCGGGGGCGCTCGCGCCAATCGGATTCGAAAACGGATTCGTCGCTGGCCCGGAACACGTGCGCGAACAGATTCGGCTGCGCCGTCCAGTCATAGGCATAGAGCGACTTCCCGTAGTAATCTGCGGCCGACGCATAGACACGCTCCGAATACGCCGGCGGCACGCGCGGCGGATCGGGCAGACGTCGCCGGATCCGGAAGATTTCGACGGGCCCGGCGACGCGACTCTCGTTGCCGCACCGCCCGCCCCACGGCGTTCCGTTCCAACTCGAGTGGTCCGATGTATGCTCCTTGTCGTCCGCCGTAGTAACGCCCACCTGAGCATACAGCGCTGGTTCCGCCAAGTCCGGTTCTGGAAGCACGCTGGTCAGGTCGGCGGCATCCGGCCGGGGGAGCAGAACGTCATACTGCCGGTACGGCATCCCGATTTGCCAGTACGATGGCGAACGCGCCAAGGAAGGCTGCCCGACGACGTTCACAAACCGGGCAGCATCGTTCTTTGCGCGGATCAGATACATGCGGGCTCGAGTGTCCGTCGCCAGGAACACCCAGTCCACGCCGGGACGCACGTTTTCCAGGTCCGCCCCTGGGAGCGATACGCGGTCTCCTGCTACAGTAGCCAGCCCGCCGGCCAGCGGCCGGTTACCCTTCGTGCGAATGCACTCGATCCCCTCGGCGACGTGATCATTCACGCCCACGACGTGGTAACGACGCTCCCATGATTCGCGCGGACCGGTGTCTCTGTACCAGTCGCTGCAGCGGGCCGGAATAACCAGCGTGCACGGCGCGCCTTGCCGAGGTTGGATTGTCTTCTTCGGCCCGCAGTTAGCGACATGGACACGCAGCGGCGAGCCCTCCAGAGTAACAATGATCCGGAAAAGATTGCCTTCGCTCTGCAGGACGGCTTGGTCCAAAAAGCCGGCTCGGCCCTCTCGGGCGATGCTGGTCGTCACGATGGACACCGTTTCGCTGGCGCTCTGAACGGACGTGATCCGGCCGTAGCGCTTGTTGAACCGTCCCGACTCCAGATAGATGCGAAACTCTTTGGCATCAGGCGCCTGGCGTTGCAGCGGCACGGTCCACCGCCAGCGCACGCGCAGCCCGACGAGCGCATCCCTCTCCCCGGCCGGCAGCGCCGCCCGCCACTGCTCGTAGCGAGTGTCCCGGAGGAGCATCGGATCGCGCGGATCCATGGCAAACGCCTCGACCGCCGTGGGCGGCGGCGGGGGCATCTTATCCAACACACCGACTGCGAACCGATGGACCGGCTGGTTCAACGGCTCCCGGAAGTACCATGGTCTTAGCTCTGGGACCGGCGACCACTGCTGCCACATGGCAGAGGCGCTCAGCCGGCTGTGCCGGCCGAAAACGTCCACGGCACTGACGCGATAGCTGTACCATCCCTCGGCCACAGCCGCGTCCATTGCGTAGATTTCCTGCGGAGGCCAGTCCTTAGGCCGCTTCTCCGGGTCGGCGCCGGAAACGTGGATGCCGATCATGATCGGCTCCTTGCCGACAGGTTTGTATGCGTCCAGAAGAGGCTCCACGTCGGGGAAGCTCGCTCCCCGGTTGCCAAGATCGGCGCGCCAGACATAGTACATAACCGGGCTGCCCGGTGGAAGCGTGGAGACGTCGTCATCGTGTTGCACCACGGGAAGGCGCCATCGAAGGCCGACGCTGCCGGCGGGGGCGACAGCTTCAGCCTGCCCGCCATCGGCGCTGAGCCCTGCACCGGGAAGAACAAAGGCTTCCACCTGTCCAGGAGCAGCCAACCCGGCGTCGGCTTCAAGGCGTACCTCCGGGCAGACCCATTCGTCCACTTGGGAGCAGTCGTGCCCAGGCTGGTTCGCCCATCTCAGCGCGGTCTCCATTCTCCCGGCAAACAGGTTGACATGGTCAGCCACAAGGAGGTAGTCGTAGCAGTGGCCTTCCTGGACTTGCCTGTCCACCCAATACAGACCCAGCATCTGCGCCACGCTTGGATGTGTTGCGCTGAGAAGCAGCCAGTCCAGGTACCGGAAGCTACGCAGACTCGGATCATGGACGGCCGGGTCGGGCTGGTCGGCCGCCCCTGCCACCTGCTGCGCGCACACGTCATGCATCGCCGGACCGCCCGGGCCGCCGCGAACCAGCTTTACCAGGATCTCGTGCAGCTCGCGGAACGGCTCATCCCGCACCGCGGGAGGATCGGAAACCCAGTGGGACGGATCGTCGTAGCGGATGCGCGATCGGGCTTCGTGGCGGGAGGCCGGCTCGCTCACCGGCCGGGCATTGCACGGATAGTTCGGATGCTGGACCGGCAGAGTCAGCGGGTACAGGAAATCTGGCACGGGCTCCCATCCACCCGCGGGATCGGTGGCGTAGTAACACAGATCAACCAGAACGGTCGGGCCCGAACTGAACTCGACAGCCGTGATCGCGTCCGAACGGAGCGTCGCCTCGACAACCTGCCCCGCATTGCCGAAGATCCGGATCTCCTGGATGGGCGTCTGCCCGTACAAAGCACGCACAGCGATGGAAGGCCGCGGCTGGCCGCCTCCTCCGCCCCCGCCCGTGCACACGAAACAGATCCGGTGCAGCAGCGTCTTGCCCTGGGCAGATCGAACAACGATGTCGGTGATATCGCGGCCGCGAAGTCGGAACAACTCCTTTCGGCCCTGGGTTGGTTTCAGGTAAACCCTGTCCGTCGTCTTGCCAGTGTGGTCCTTCCCTTCCACAACGCTCCCGGGAGTGGAGCAGGAGAACACAAATTCGAGCGATGTCGCATGACAGGGGAGCCGTATGCTCAACTGTTCGCCACAGTCCAGGCCGACGAGGCGGTTGGATTCCACGATCCGGGCGTGCGGGAGCAGTTGCCCGTTGGCATCCAGCACGCTGAACTGCGTCCGCAATTTGGTAAACGGGTTCGCCTGCTCACCGATCGGTTCGTCCTCGAAGCCGACGCAGGTTTGGACAGGAACATTTCCGCCTCCGCCTCCATCGTCGGGAACCGCTCGAAACCCTATCTTCACGTCCGCGCGATACGCAAAGCGTTGCGGCGGCAGATTGAATCGAAGGTAGCTGCGGTCCGCGAGGTCCAACTCGGGCGAGTCCTGCGGCGGGAACAAATCCGTGAAGGCGAGTACGCGATCGCTGGCAAACGCGCCGGTGCCGGGCACGGCTATCCCTAAAGCCGGAGGACCCCATGCGCCGCGCTCGCGATGCAGTTCCCGAAGCAACTCCATCACGCGCACCGCCTGGGCGACGCGATGTTGGCGACGGAAGAGATAGTAGCCGTACCACGGGAATCCGCTCTCTTGCGAGAAAGCCCAACGGAGATGAATGCCGTCCGCCAGCGGCGAAGGCTGTAGAGTGTGCGGCGGCTGGTTGCCCTTGACCCCCAGCGCCGCCATGGACAAATGCTTCCAACTTTGTGAAGCGATAGCCGTTGCCTCCCGTACAATCGCATGAACGAGACACTCTAACGCGAGATTCCGTCAACGTGCAACACGGATCTACAACAAGGGCCTGCGTCACAAAAGTGGGTTATGTAGATTTCCTTGTATTCCAATTGTCCTTTGCCAAAACCTCGTCCGCACCGAAGTTTGGTGTCCAGGATCGGAGCATTTCAAACACAAAAAAACGCGGACACGGATCTACGCAGATTTTCACGGATATTCACTTGCGATCAGCTCGGATAAGCCTTTGCTCCCACCACATGGGCTGCCTTTGGCAAACGTCTTTGCCCGAGCCCCGCGGGAAAGCGCGCATGATTTGCACATTGTCCATGACCAATTTTTGCGCGTTTTTCCGCGGGGCTCGGGCAAAGACGTTTCAGCGCGAAGCGCTGGCTCATGTGGTGGGAGCAAAGGCTCATTCCATCCGAGTAAATCCGTGAAAATCTGTGTCCGATTTTTCTTCTGTGTTCTCTGCGGCACAAAGAATCGATCGATCTGAAAATCGGGATTATGTCCTGGACACCAAATCTCGGGTCCGCATTGATGGTATTGACGTTTTGGTTGCGAGGCGGCAAGCTGGGCAGCTATGATTAAAACGCTCTTCTGCTTGGTTGCCCTAGTCAAGGTCGGTTTCAAGCAGCGACACGAGTTGGCACTTGAGAAGGACGCTCCGGAGCCGAGAGCTATCCAGGCCGCAAACCTCGGGCCGGTGATTGAGCTTTCCGAGGTTGGAGGTCTGCACCACCGCTACGAACGCCGGGCTGCGTGACCTGCCGGCTTCTGCTCGCGCAAATCACCAACTACGCTGCAAACCTCTGCTGTTCCGAAGTGTCCGCCGCGCCAGGCGAAATGGTGGGCGAACTCCGAAGACTGAATATCTACGCTTTGCCGGCAACTCGAGTGTCCCTGGGAACTCCCAGGGAAGGAGCCAAAATGCGGCCGTATGGGATTTTGGCAAACCACACCCCACGGTGGCTGACTCTACGCTTGCGCAATCTCGGGGGCGCACTTTTGGATCCGGGCAATCGCTTCAGCGATCTGATCAACGTCGCGCCTGGATCCCATTAGGCAATTCTGGGAGAAAAACAGCCCTTCCTCGGCCAGCTTGTTGTTGGCCGGACACTTGTTCATTTCCCGATATCGCTTCAAGCGCTCTTGAGAGTAGATCCGCCCGTATGCCCTGGAATTGAAAGTTTTCTCGAGGAAAGGCTCTTCGTTTAATCGATTATATCCCGCCCCGCAGGGGATGCCCTCTCGACGGATGGCTTGGAGGAATCTCGAGCGCGGCAGGCCGGCGAATTGCCTCGCGTCGTACCGCGCCATGAAGATGTAATAGGTGTTGCGCGTGCATCCCTCGTAAAGCTTCGCAGGTTGGATGCCTGGGATCTTGGACAACAACTCCGTCAGGTAGCGGGCGTTGGCTTCGCGTTTCCGGCACTGTTCATCGAATCGAGTCAGCTGGGCGAGAAGCAACGCGGCCTGAAACTCCGTCATGCGCAGGTTCGATCCCTGATATTGGTATCCATTCCGGGTTCCGGTCAGCCGGTCCCGGCCGTTGTTTTGAAATGCATGAAAGCGGTTGAGCAGGTCTTCGCGACTCGTGACAATCGCCCCGCCTTCGCCGCACGGCAGAATCTTGGAGGCCTGGAAGCTGAAACAGCCGATGTCGCCGACGGACCCCACCCTTTTCCCCCGCCATTCTGCATAGTGTGCCTGGCACGCGTCTTCGATCACCGGGATACGCCGCTCGGCCGACACCTTCATGATCGCGTCCATGTTCGCGACATTGCCACCCAGGTGGACGGGAAGGATACAGCGGGTGTTTTCGGTTATCACGGAATCCAGCTTCTTGACATCCATCTGGAAGGTTTCGACGTCGGTGTCCACGAACACGGGAAGGGCATATTGCTGGATCACGGCATTGATGGTTGCGACAAAAGTGTAGGATGGTACGATTACTTCGTCTCCGGGTCCGACCTCCAGGGAGTAGAGCGCCGCATAGATTGCGTTCGTCCCATTTACGACGCCGGTTACATACTTAGCCCCGAGGAGGCTCGCCCACTTCTCTTCAAAACTGGTGGTGATATGGCCGTTGAGGCGACACCACTCTTTCTTTCTTAACGAATCAAGAAAGCTCTCCTCGTCGACTTTATCTATAACCGGCCACGAAGGAAAAGGTTCAGAACGGACTGGCGTCCCCCCCAGTATCGCCGGCTTGCTGATGTTTTGTGGGTGAATAGTGGGCGCAGCCTCTAACCCCTTTGCCTGTTTTGCTCGTGCCGAGGGAATCCCGGCGATGGCAGCAGCAGCAAGGAATCTCCGCCTGGATAGAGGGTTAGGTTTCATTTTGCCCCCTTTGTAGGATTGTGTTTTAGCCAAGCTTATCCCATGTGCGTGAGGCAAAGAATCAAAATCTATCACTGAAAAGTGGATTGCGGTAAACAAGGGAAACGCAGAGTCCGCCGAGATATCTCCGAGTACTCTGTGTCTCGGAAGGTTTACAACGACTTTTGTTCGCGGGGGGAGGCGCGCACCGCGCGGTCGTAAGCCCACGAGCGGATGCGGTCCACCTGCTCGCGCATCGTCTTCGACAGCGGAATGACGTTCTGCGCTGCTTTGTGAAGGTCTTCGAAGGCAATCGTCTTGTTCTCCAATCGGACCGCCGTGAGGGCGGAAACGACACACTGCTCGATTTCCGCACCCGTCCATCCCTGCGAGATGCGCCGGAGCCGGTTGAGCTGCATGTTGGCCGGATCGATGCCGCGCTTCTGCAGGTGAATCCGGAAGATGTCGACACGTTCCTCCTCGGTAGGGATGTCGATGAAGAAGACTTCATCGAAGCGCCCCTTCCGGATCATTTCCGCCGGCAGCAGATCGATGCGGTTCGCTGTGGCGGCTACGAACAAGCCTCGCGCTTTTTCCTGCATCCAGGTGAGGAAAAAAGCGAAGATGCGTCCGAGATCGCTGCTGGACTCGCCCGTTCCTCCGGTGAGGCCCATCTCAATCTCGTCGAACCATACGACGGCGGGCGTAACAGCCTCCACCGTGCGGCAGGCTCCAATGAATGCCGCATCCGGATTCCCGTGCTTTCCGGAGAAAACCTCGATCATGTCGATGCGATACAGGGGCAATCCGAAGCAGGAGGCGATCGCTTTGACGGACAAGCTCTTGCCGCATCCTGAGACTCCCATGACAAGCAGGCCCTTGGGCACGATTTCGGCGCTGAGGCTGTCGCGTTCCAGGAACAACCTGCGGCGATCCTTCAACCATTTCTTAAGGTACTCGAGCCCGCCCACGTGCTCGATCTGCGTGCCATCGGCGATGTACTGGATCAGTCCCGACTTGTTGACGATCAGTTTCTTCTCTTCGAGCAGTAGAGGCATGCAGCCGGCGTCGAGACGCCGCCCGATGGCGATGGCGCGCCTTAATGCGTGCCGTGCCTCGTCGAGCGTCAGCCCTTGCAGGGCGCGGGCCATCGCGAAGAGAGATGGATCGCTTGTATCTATTGTGATCCCCTGGCCCGCGAGTGCGGCCGTTTCGCGGTGCAGGAAAGCGAGCAGTTCCTCGAGGTCGGGTGCGTGCAGCTCCATGAAAGCCAGCTGGCGGCTGAGCTCTTCGGGGATGACCCGCAACGGAGAGGTGATGACCAGAAACTTGCCCGTGTCGAGGCAGCGCTCGTAGAGGTCGCGGAGACGGCGCCGAATATCCGGCGACTCGGCGATGAATTCGTGAAAGTCCTTAAGTTGGAAGATCGCCGGTCTCGAGTGAGCCTCGATGAAATCGAGAACGGCCCGCGCCCCGAGAATCGTGTCCGCCGCAGGCCTGCCGTCCGGCTTGTGCAGCCCACTGGTGGAGCTCCACGTCCAGACGGGGATTTCTTTGGAAAAGAGTTGCTGCCCGGCATCGATGAGGAGTTGGTGGATGCGCACTTCCTCGGGCGAGCAGATGTAGATGAGCGGCCGCGCACCCTGAATCAGCTCCTTCAGAGCACGGAATGCCCGGCTTTCGCCGGTGCTTGTGGAGTGGATCAGATTCGTCGCCATATTCCATGCCGAATGTTACACGAAATCTTCAACTCTGTCAGACATAAAGAGGCCTTCGTGTCCTTCGTGTCATCGTGTTGTCATGTGAATTAAAGCAACCAGGACTCTGTCTGGTGGTGCTCATACACTCTCGATCCGAAGCGTTTCATCCAGATTCGTAGGCCTTATCAGGCGATGGCCCTCGCGATGAGACTGAAATAGCGCCAGGCCCGTCCTGAGGGCCTCAATGGCGTTGAATACCGACATGGCAGGTTCATTTCCGGTTTCGAGCGAGCGGGTCAAGTCGTAGACCATGGGCCAAAGATAGGGATCCGAAAGTTCAAAGTCTTCAACCTCGAACAACTCCTCAAAGCCGATGTAATTTCTGCTGGCGCCAGGAATCAGGACTTTACGGATGTCATTCCCGATTTGGATGCGGCCTTTGGTGAACGCCAGGTCGAACTGAAAGATGTAGTAGTCCCGGGTGTTGGCTACGACCAGTGCGTGGACACCGTTTTTGAACAAGATGTGGCCATTTCCGCCGCAGTCTAAGATAGGGCCGTTCGGCGGCGATTCCCTCTCCAGCCATCCTAAAGCGCCGATCATCTCACCGCACCAGTAGTGCAGCATGTCGTAGGCGTGCGTGCCAGTGTGCATCAGACAGCCGCTCATCATGCAGGTCACGCTCAGAAGATCGCCGAGGGTTCTTTCTTCGATGATCCGGCGCACGGCCCGATATGTCGGATCCGTTCGCCGAGGGTGATTCACGATCGCCTTGGCGCCCGACTGCTGCAACAACTCCTGAATCAGCACGGCTTCCCGGAGCGAACAGGCGATGGCCTTCTCGATCCAGAGACCCCGTGCGCCGGCACGAATGCATGCTTCGACCATCTCCAGCCGCTGCGGCGCATAGGCGCAAATTGACACCAGGTCGGGCCGGATCCTGTCGAGCATGAGACGATAATCGGTGAAAAGATGAGAGTCCGGAATCCCCCAATCGCGGCCGAAGGCTTCAAGCCGCGCATTATCGATGTCTGCCCCTGCGAGAAGCTCGATGTCGGGGTGGTGTCGGTACCAGGCTGCGTGAGAGTGAGGCTTCGCTCGCAGAGGATCTCGCTCGAGCAAGGATGCGATCCGTCCGGTGCCAATGATTGCAGCGCGGTAGCGGGGCATAGGATCCACAATAGTAGTTTTTCCCTCACGCTTCAATCGCTTCGAGTCCAGATCAGACGAAGGCGGTGAGTTTTCGCTGGACTTGAAGGGAAGGATGTGGTCATTTGCAGGAAGTTTGCATAGGAGAGGCTCATGCAGCGATGCTGCAAAACTGCGCATGAAAATTGCCAGCGGATGCTGGGGTGGATCCCAAACTGCTGGCACGCTGCCTCATAAACAAGGGTTCAGAGCCGCGACTATAAGGGAGCGGGATCACACAGCATGGGGGCTAGGCTTCTCTCCTATCGAAGTTTTTCTGATCTGTATATGAAAAGCCATCGAATCATGTCGTGGCAGTCCGCTCGCTTCGCTCGCGGCTCGCCAGCGGGCCTGGGGGCCAGCAGCAAAATGCCAAGTAATTCTTGCGCGAGCCCTAAAGGGTCACAACCATACAAAATGAGACATCCTCGGGGGATTTTCACGGGAGCTGCCATGAGACATTCGCTTTGTAGAAAAATCGGACGATACGGCGCGCCCAGCTTAGCCGCAGTCATCCTCTGCCAGCTGATCTGGGCCCAGGGCCTGGACTACGTTCGAGCCAACTACACCAAGTTCGAATATCGCATTCCGATGCGGGACGGCAAGAAGCTTTTCACGGCGGTCTACGTGCCGAAGGACACTTCCCGGCAGTATCCGATCATGCTAAACCGCACGCCCTACAGCGTGGCTCCATACGGGGTGGACAACTATCCCTCCAATCTCGGACCTTCGGAGAAATTCGCCAAGGACGGATTCATTTTCGTCTATCAGGACGTGCGCGGCCGCATAATGTCGGAAGGCGAGTTCGTCAACATGCGGCCGCACAGAGAGGTCAAGAGCGGACCGAACGATATCGACGAATCTTCCGACGCCTACGACACCATCGACTGGCTGATCAAGAACATTCCTCACAACAGCGGCAAAGTCGGGGTGTGGGGTATCTCCTATCCCGGATTCTACGCGGCCGCGGGAATGATCGATGCGCATCCGGCGCTGAGCGCCGTCTCTCCCCAGGCGCCGATCACAGACTGGTTCGTCGGCGATGACTTCCACCACAACGGTGCTTTGTACCTGCCGCACGCCTTCGGCTTTTTCTCCATCTTTGGCCGTGCTCATCAGGGGCCGGAGACGAATTGGAGTTCCCGTTTCGACTTCCCCACCCCCGACGGATACAGTTTCTACCTGAAGATGGGACCTCTGCCGAATGCCAACGAGAAGTACCTCCACAATGAGATTTCATTCTGGAACGAGACGATGCGCCACGGCACCTATGACGAATTCTGGCAGGCGCGCAACCTCCGTCCTCATCTCAAGAACATACGGCCGGCGGTGATGACCGTCGGCGGCTGGTTTGACGCGGAGGACCTGTTTGGAGCGCTGAATGTTTACAGGTCGGTTGAGAAGTCCAGCCCGGGGGCGTACAACATCCTCGTCATGGGACCCTGGTTCCACGGCGGCTGGAACCGGTCCGACGGAGATGCGCTAGGTTTCGTACGCTTCGGCTCCAAGACCGGCGTGTTCTACCGCGAGCAGATCGAATTCCCCTTCTTCAATCACTTCCTGAAGGGTACCGGAGAACTCAATCTTCCCGAGGCATATGTCTTCGAGACGGGGACAAACCAGTGGCGCCGTGAGGAGGCATGGCCGCCCAGGAACGTAAAATCCCGCTCGCTCTATCTTCGCAGCAACGGGAAACTGGAGTGGGATCAGCCTGCCGAGGATTCAGCCACGGCCTTCGACGAATACATAAGCGATCCAGCCAAGCCAGTTCCTTATATCAACGAAACGGCAATCCAAATGACTCGCGAGCATATGGTGGAAGACCAGCGATTCGCATCGAGGCGCACCGATGTTCTGGTCTATGAGACAGACGAGCTTGCGGAGGACGTCACTCTTGCAGGAGCCATCTCCCCGAGTCTCCAGGTGTCGACCACCGGGACAGATTCCGACTGGGTCGTAAAGCTGATCGACGTATATCCCGACAACGCGCCCGACCCGCAGCCCAATCCCGCGGAAGTACGGATGGGAGGATACCAGCAGTTAGTGCGCGGCGAAGTCATGCGCGGCAAGTTCAGAAACAGCTATGAGAAGCCTGAACCTTTCGTGCCGGGACAGATAACGAAGGTGGAGTACACCATGCCCGACATCTTGCACACCTTCCGGAGAGGGCATCGGATCATGGTGCAGGTGCAGAGCACTTGGTTTCCGCTTGTCGATCGCAATCCGCAGAAGTTCGTGGATATTTACAGCGCCAAGGCGAGCGATTTCCAGAAAGCCACCCAACGGGTCTACCACTCCAAAAGCGCACCGTCTTTCGTAAAGGTAACTGTATTGAATTAGATCAGGAGCAGATAGGCGGGAAGAATCGACGATTGACGATTGACGATTGAACCAAGCACGCTGTTCCATTGAAAGGACAAGCCGGCGCTAACCGCGGCTCTTAAGTCGTCAATCGTCAATCGTAAATCGTCACTCAGTCGAGGGGTTCGGGTTCCAAAGAGATGTTCTTCTCACCGCGAGCCTTGCGCTCGTAATACTTCTTAACCCACAACTCAAAACTCTTGCCCGCGGCGGTGTCGCGGCCCGTGAACTCCAGGCGCGCAACATCCGAGTAGCAAATCGAGCTTTTTTGGCCAGTATCCTTAGGGAAAATTCGAACCTGGCACTGGTCCAGTGTCGGGCCGTCCGACTTGCGGTCGAAGATGTATCCCTCGACCTTTTCTCCATTACGGAGTGTGATAGTCACATCACCGCGATAATCGAAAGCCTTGTCGAGCGCAGAACGGATTTCATCCGGCGTCGCCAGACTGGGGATCCATCCTTGCAGCGGCTTGCGCGCCGTTCCGGCTGCCGTGTCGTCTTGAAGATTGCCCGATTGCGGACTGACTTTTGCGGTCATGACTTGGGAAGCGCCTCTTCCGGAAACCTGCTTTTCAACGGCTCGATGACTCAATCACCAATGACTCAATCCTGGGGCTCCAATTGGAGCGGCACCAGGGCTGGGGAAGAGAAGGTTTCCTCTTCCAGGGCCCTCAGCGCCTCTTTGTTGGCGTAGGTTCCGCTGAAGAGAGTCGCCCGGATCGTGGTCAGAAACCCCCGAAGCGAGAAGAAAGTCTCATTTACCGCACTCGCCTCATAGCCGCTGTGCACCATGCAGTTGGCGCAGCGGGGGTTGCCCGATTCCGTGCCGTACTTGTGCCACTCGGTCAGCTCCAGAAGCTCGGCAAAAGTGTCCACGTACCCGTCCTGCAGGAGGTAGCATGGTTTTTGCCAGCCAAAGAGGTTATTGGTCGGCATGCCCCACGGGGTGCAGACGTAGTGCCTCATTCCCATCAGGAACTCGAGAAACAGGGGGCTTTGATTGAAGCGCCAGGTTTTCCTGCGATTGCTCAGGATCAGGTTGAACAGCTTCCTGGTTTTTTCCTTTCCCAGGAAGTGCTGCTGGTCCGGGGCTTTGTCATAGCTGTAGCCGGGCGAAAGCGTCATTCCCTCCACGCCCAGTTTCATCATCTCGTCGAACAACGCCCGCACGCTCCTGGGATCGGCACCGTCGAAAAGCGTTGTGTTGGTGGTTACCCGGAAACCGCGCTTCACCGCTTCCTTGATGCCTTCAACGGCCAGCTCGTAGCCGCCTTCCCTGCATACGGAAAAATCGTGCTGCTCTTCCTGACCGTCCAGGTGGACACTGAAGGTCAGGTACTTGCTCGGCTTGAACAGGTCGATCTTCTCCTTGAGCAAAAGCGCGTTGGTGCAGAGGTAGATGTACTTCTTGCGTTCGATCAGGCCCTCGACAATCTTGTCAATCTGAGGATGCAGGAGCGGCTCTCCTCCCGGGATGCTGACCATCGGCGCACCACACTCGTCCACCGCTTTGAAGCACTCGTCCGGCGCGAGGTGTCTCTTCAAGATGTGTGCGGGATATTGGATTTTTCCGCAGCCGGCGCACGCCAGGTTGCAGCGGAACAGGGGTTCCAGCATGAGGACCAAGGGATAGCGCTCCTTGCCTGCCATCCTCTGCTTCAGGACGTAGGATGCGACAGTCCACATTTGAGAGATTGGAACACCCATGTACCTTCCCTATCCCTATGCTAGCGGCATCTCACGGACAATTCAACCACCGATGATTCCGAAAGTCTGCTGATAACGGTACCTTTTATCATCCCTCTTGGCAACCGATAGACTCAAGCGCTGTTAAGCCATGACTCAACGACCGTTGGGGAGTATAGCCAGGCGGCCGTCCCTACAGAGCCGCGACCGCCAGGGAGCGGCTCTGTTTTCCTGCATTTCGCACCATATTCCGACGAACGAGCAGCCGAATTGACCAAGAATTTTTTGCAGTGAGTGTTTTCGGTGTCTCTATGGTGGGAGTTACCGGCGGGCGTTGAACTTAGCCTTGAGGTCCTCGATGGACGCGCGCTTTTCTCGGGGTTGAGGTGCTGTCACTGCCCCGGAGGATTTGCCGGGACCTCCCGCAGGTTTCATGGACAACGAAATCCGCTTCAAGGCTTCGTTCACCTCCAGCACCCGCACCGAGACGATCTGGCCGACCTTCACGACCTTCTTCGCATCGTCCACATACCTGTCTGCCAGCTGGGATACGTGAACCAGCCCGTCCTGATGGACGCCGATATCCACGAAGGCGCCGAAATTGGTTACATTCGTCACTACGCCTTCCAGCACCATGCCAGGCACAAGGTCCTTGATCTCTTTGATCCCCTCTTTGAACGTGGCGTAGCGGAACTCCGCGCGCGGATCCCGGCCCGGCTTCTCCAACTCAGCGAGAATATCCCGGAGCGTGGGCTCGCCGACAGCATCCGTCACGTATCTCTTCAGGTTGACCGACTTCAGCTTGTCAGCCGCGCGAGTGATCTGGTCGAGCGGGATGTTCAGATCGCCCGCGATCTTCTCCACCACGCCGTAACTCTCAGGATGCACGGCGGTGTTGTCCAGGGGGTTTTGTCCGTCCCGAATGCGGAGGAAGCCGGCCGCCTGCTCGAATGTCTTGGGGCCGAACTTGGTTACGCTGAGCGTTTCCTTGCGATTGCGAAAAGGCCCGTGCTCGTTCCGATAGGTCAGGATGTTCTTCGCCACCGGCGACGAGATGCCGGACACAAAGCTCAGCAGTTCCTTGGAAGCCAGATTCAGGTCCACGCCGACGTAGTTCACGCAACTTTCGACGGTTTCGTCCAGCTTCTGCTTCAGGAGCTTCTGATCCACATCGTGCTGGTACTGCCCCACACCAATAGACTTTGGATCGATCTTGACCAGCTCGGCTAGCGGATCCTGAAGCCTGCGGGCGATGTTGATCGCACCTCGCACCGTCAGGTCGAGATCCGGGAACTCCTCGGCTGCTGCCTCGCTCGCCGAGTAAACCGAGGCGCCCGACTCGCTCACTATCAGTTTTATCGGCTTGCGGTCCAGCTTGGAGATGGTTTCGCCGATGAACTCGTCCGTCTCGCGCCCTGCCGTTCCATTGCCGATGGCGATGAGTTCGATCTTGTGCTTCTCAATCAGCTGTCGGACGGCTTCCGCAGCCTTCATCCGTTCAGGATCCGATTTGTGCGGATAGATCGTTTGATGCTCCAGCAGCTTTCCTGTTCTGTCAATCGCGACGATCTTGCAGCCTGTTCGAAACCCGGGATCGATTCCCAGCGTGGGCTTCATGCCGGCTGGGCTGGCCAAGAGGAGCTCGCGCAGGTTGGCTTCGAAGGTCTTCACGGATTCCCGGTCGGCATAGGCTTTTTTCTCGAGCCGCACTTCGCCGATCAGGGTCGTTTTCATCAGCCGTTCGAAGGCATCGGCCAGCATCGCACGGTAGAAATCCTGGATGTTGCGCGCCTTTGAATGAATTTCCTGCGCCTCGAGGTAGGAAGCGACCACGGCCGGGTCATAGTCTATTGTAAAGGTGAGGATACCCTCGGTTTCGCCCCTGCGCAGGGCCAGCATGTTGTGGGGCGCAATGTCCTTCACCCTGACCTTGAAATCCCGGTACATCTCATACTTCGTTGTGCCTTCCGGATACTCTTCCTTCACCCGCGACACGAACGTCCCCTGGGCCAGAAGATAACCCCTCAAGTAACCGCGCAGGTCGGCTTTCTCGGACACTTCCTCGGCGAGGATGTCTGAAGCGCCCTGGAGCGCTTCCTCAGGAGTGGCCACGCCGAGAGTCTCAGAAACGTATCTTGCCGCCTCTACCTCGAGGTCTGCGGGCGGCGCGTCCGGCGTGTCGAGCGACTTTATCAGCTGAGCCAGCGGCTCGAGTCCCTTTTCCCTGGCAACCGTGGCGCGCGTTCGCTTCTTGGGTTTGAAGGGTAGATACAGGTCTTCGAGCTCGGTTTTCTGAAGACAGGCCTCAATTTTTGTTTTGAGTTCATCCGTGAGCTTGCCTTGCTCGGCAATGGACTGAAGGATCGTATTCTTGCGATCTTCGAGGTCGGTGAGATAGGTGAAGCGATCGATAAGGGCGCGGAGCTGGATCTCATTCATCTCGCCCGTCTTCTCCTTGCGGTAGCGGGCGATGAACGGTACCGTCGCTCCATCGGCGAACAGCGCAAGCGCGTTCTGAACGTGCCGGATCCCTAAAGAAAGCTCTTGGGCTATAAGTTCGGGAATGTTGAGCATCGAAAACTCTCTGTGTCCTCCGTACCACCACGAGCAAGTGCTTGCAGTTTTTCCAAGAAATCTCTGTGCTCTTGGAGTTCTTGGTGTCTTTGTGGTGAGTTTTTTAAAACCTTACCGCCAAGACACCAAGAGCACCAAGGACACCAAGCCAATTGGTTGCGGCCGCACCTCGCGATTGTGATTGACATGCATACATGGTAGCAGATAGATGCATATCAACGGAATTGGTTCTCGCGGTCTGACACCGAACCTACGCCGGGTGGGGCGTCCCCGTGTTATTCGTAACGCAATGCGACGATCGGATCCACGTGGGTGGCGCGCCGCGCGGGAAGATAGCAGGCGATAAGAGTCACAAGACCGAGAACAACCGCCACGCTGGCGAAGGTCAGCGGGTCAAAAGGGCTCACACCGTATAGGAAACTCGACAAAACTCTGGTCAGGGCGAAGGCGCCAACCAAGCCGATCGCCACGCCGAGAAGCGTCAGGAGCATGCCCTGACGCAGAACCAATCCGAGCACGCTGTTCGACTGCGCTCCCAGCGCCATGCGGACGCCGAACTCGCGCGTCCGCTGGCTGACTACGTAAGACATGACACCGTAGATTCCGATGGAGGCAAGCAGAAGAGCCGTCACGCCAAGGACAATAAGGAGCGTGGCCGTGATCTTTTGCGCCAGGTAAGCGGCCTTGATGTAGTCTGTCATTGGCAGGCTTGCCCACACTTCTACGCCGGAATCCAACTCGTGAATCGTCTGCCGCAAAGCTCCAACCATCGTAACTGGGTCGCCTTTCGTACGGAGAACGACTCCCAGATTGAGGTCCCAGACACCCTGCTGATAGGGTAGGTATATGAAGGGGCGTGGGGGTTCGATCAGCGTGCGATACTTTCCGCTTTTCACCAGACCGACCACGGTAACGGTCCGGCCCACCGTTTTGATGTGCCGTCCGATCGGATTCTGGCCTGGCCAGAATCGCTTTGCGAAATTGTCGTTGATAATTGCTACCGCCTGTGCCTTTTGATTATCCTGGTCGGTGAAGTCCCGTCCCTCGAGAATTGGGATGCGCATCGCTGCAAAATATCCAGGCGACAGGATTGCGTAGGGGACGGTTACATCCTCGTTGGGAAGACGGACATAGCCCTCCGGATCGACAGCCGCTCCAGGACCTCCTTCAAAGCCGAGCGGCAGCCAGCTCGCGAGGCCAGCTTCGGTAACTCCCGGCAACTCGGTAAGACGTTGATGCAGCTTTTGGTAGAAGACAAGTCCGGTCTGCTGGTCATATCCGTTTGCCCCGATTCTAAGGCCGGCGACGAGCACGTTGTTGGGATCGAAACCGGGATCCATCAGCAAAGCCCTTTCAAATCCCTTTATGCAAAGACCGGCACCCACCAGAAGCAGCAGCGCGAGTGCCACTTCGGAAACGACGAGCGCACTGCGCAGTCTGTAATGCATAGCTCCTCCGGCGTTGGAATCGCGCCCCCCCTCCTTGAGAGTGTCGTGCAGATCGGTCCGGACCGCCTGGAAGGCCGGAGCCAGGCCGAAGATGATGCCTGTAACCAGCGCCAGCATAAATGTGAATCCCAACGTTTGGTAGTTCACCTCAAATTTGTATCCAATGGGCAAATGGGTTTTGGGAAGGAAGAATGCGAAGAGATCCACCGCCCAATTGGCAAGGAGCACACCGGCCGCGCCTCCGACCAGTGCGAGGACGATGCTTTCCGTCAGCAGCTGGCGGATAAGCCGCATTCGCCCGGCTCCCAAGGCAAGACGTATGGCGATCTCTTTCTGGCGGCTCGTTGCGCGCGCGAGGAGCAGGTTCGCTACGTTGGCTGCGACGATGAGCAGCACAACGCCGCTCACCGCGATCAGAATCTGCAGGACGGGCAGCATCATAGATTGCCCGCCGTACGGCGACTTCCACAAGGGCAGCACCCTCATCCCGATCTCACGATCCTCTTTCGGATATGCCTGTTCAAGCTGGAACGCCAGCATGGCGGCAGCTGCCTGCGCCTTCTCGAGGCTCACACCGGGTTTCAGCCTTGCCTGGGTGTGTAGCCAGCGGTCGTGTCGCACGTGGAGGGAACCGAAGTGGGCCACCTCTTCGTGCATCATCAGAGGGGCCCAGAAATCCATGCGGACGGCGCTCATCGTCCCTTGGAACTCAGGCGGTGCGACGCCGACTATTGTAAAAGCATGCCGGTTCAGCTCAACCGTTTTCCCGACGATGTTGGGGTCGCCGCCAAAGCGCCGCTCCCACAGTCCGTAGCTGATCACCATCACCGGGTGGCCCCCAGGTTTCGTATCTTCTTCCGGCAGAAAGGTACGGCCCTTTAACGCCTTTACGCCGAGAACGTCGAAGAAATTGGCGGCCGCAATCTGTCCGAAAAGCCACTCCGATCTGCCGTTCACGCTCAATAAAACCGGAGTGATCTGCGAGCCAATGACCCCGCTGAAGACATCCTTGAGGCCGGCGTAATCTTTAAGGTCCGGGTAGGAAACGGTGTCGTAGGTAGTGGTTCCGTGTGTGCTGGCGAGCACTACCAACTGATCAGGATTCGCGGTCCCCGGCAACGGATTCAAGAGGACTGCTTGAATCCAGCAGAAAATCGTGGCGTTGGCTCCAATGCCCAACGCGAGCGAGAGCACGGCGACTATTGTGAATCCCGGATTCTTAAAGAGCATCCTCAGGCCGAAGCGTGTATCCTGTCGAAGAGTATTCAAAATTGGGTCCATTCTTGCACTTTCTCCGTAGAATGTCCTAGCAAAACCTGTGCCAGGGCAATTCTCGACCTAACTTGTCAAGAGATAAAGGGATATGGTGAACGAGTGTCTGTCGGCAATCCTAAGGTGTTCGAGTTCGGGAATCGTATTCCCGCGAATGGGACAGGTTTTCATTCGTGCCACTCATGCAGTCAATTATGCAAGGAAATTCTGGAAGCCTGCAGAAAGAAGATCCTGCCTGCGGCAGGCTCTGTCCTTATTAGCCAAGGGCTGGCGGAAAATCGGAATGTCCCCGTTTTCTCCGCCAGTTCTCCCATTGGAGCTCGGATTGACTCCCACTTCCGATTACACCCTGCTGCTGGATGCTCACACTTTCTTGTGGTTCATCGACGGCAATGCCAAGCTCGGCACGACAGCGAGAGATCTGATCGAGGACCAAGAGAATGCCAAGTTCGTCAGTGCCGCCAGTTTCTGGGAGATTGGCATTAAAATCAGCCTTGGACGGCTCAGCCTTGGATAGCCGAAGTCGTTCGTCGAGAGTTGGAGCACTATGGGCTGGCGACATCGGTAATTCACTCTGAGCTTTACTCTAGAGCACTTAAGTAGGCCGCCCTTCAAGCATTCCGTTTTTCTTGGTGGGAGCAGGATGAATCTGATTGTGCTGGAAATATCCGGAAATCTCCCGATGACCGGTGGCCTGGAGCGGATAGCAGGCCTTCTGCGATTCAGACAGTAGCGAGTACCCGGATTGCGGGAGAGGCCCGAAGGGCCGCCAGGAAATAGGCCCGACCGTTAGGCCGGGATGAGATTATATTTGGCAGTCGAGCGCCGAAGGCGCGGTACTGGGACCTATCAGGTGAAATGTGCCGGCCTTTCAGGCCTCATTACCCTGTACGTGCCAAACCCCGCGCTCACG
>Ga0315277_10001778_pt1 | contig 30703 bp, 34 predicted proteins | sample YL17G05_15_MG_FD_203695 | JGI IMG/M metagenome (GOLD analysis project Ga0315277, IMG submission 203695) | Sediment microbial communities from Yellowstone Lake, YNP, Wyoming, USA - YL17G05_15 | ecosystem: Environmental > Aquatic > Freshwater > Lake > Sediment | place: USA: Wyoming | collected...
CACGCCCGGGAAAACCGACTGTGCAAACCCACAGATGGATCTTGTCGCGCGCATTTCTCGTCGCCAAACGCAAACCGTCGCGCTCATGAAAAATTACGGTTAGTTCGTTCGCAGTTAGCTTTTCACCCATGAGCACGATTGCCGAAATCGAGGCCGTGTTGCCGAAATTGACCACCGAGGAGCTTGTCCGGGTCGAACAAGCGGTTCACAGCCAGTTCCGTCAACGCGGTGACGGCATCGTTTACGACGACACTTACGGCGGCGAGACGGAGGCGGATTTAGTCGCCGCTGCCGACGCGGCATTCCAAATTTACGACAAGGCCGAGGCCGAACACGGCAGAAATTAGTTCCTGCTTCCGACCGCACACGTCCAGTCGTTCGGCAAGTTGTCTGCCTTGTGCCGGTTGTTTTGCCATTGGAGCGGCTGAAGATTGGGAAGCTCGTCTCCGCCTCCTTTTGCCACGGGCTGAATGTGGTCAACTTCCCAGCCGTAGTCACCTGTGCTGCCGTGACTGGTTCTCTGCATCCGAGCCCCGCACGAATCTTTTCGATGAACTGCCGGGTCGTATCCGGCTACGGCTCGGCCTCTACGCCACACAGCTTCAATCATCACCTGATCGAAACTGCGTCCTTCTCTCGTTGTATTTGGTTGTCTGTTCATACTCAGTTTTCTTCTCCTTCCTCGAAGCGTGTTCATCACGCCGCGAAACTTTCGATTGCTTGCGCCGGCAGCAGGTAACGCCAGATGTTCGCTTTGTCGCGCTGACCGCAGAGACACCCGCATGTGAAACAGTCAGATTTGCGCTCATCAGTGCTTTCTGTCAGCCGACTCCTCATGCCCTTGTATGTCCGCCGCCGTGCTGGTTCACGAATGCCCGTGGTCATCACTAAGAATTCCATGACGGCGAGGTTTGCGATCACACCGTTCAACGCGAACACTGCAGGCGCAGGCACATCGCTGCCGAGTCCGTAGCCGTGCTTGCGACGCGCAGCTTGGACGTCCGGTGTCTCCAATTCTCCCTTTGCAAGTTCGCGGTCAAGTTGCTCCGCACAAAAAAGGCAATAATCCCCAGGTCTGGCAACCACGACGCGCCCACCAAAATCGAATGGCTGTCCCTCCGCTTCCGGAAAGATTTCGGTGGCCACGTCAATCAGCGTGATGCCATACGCCGATGCAAGTTCAGTGAGTACAAGCCGTGGGCCGTCGTGATCCACGCAACCGAAGATGTGCGTGCATCCGATCAGGAACTCCATCGCCTCACGTGTTCTGAGATTGCGCGGAATCGCCAGCACCTCCGCCTCTGGGTTGATTTTGAGGATATGCTCCTTGGCGACCTCGACTTTGAATCGGCCAACATCGGACGGGAACGCGCCCGCCACGCGATTCATGTTTGTCTCGTCGAGCCGGTCGTCGTCAATCACGCCGATGCTGCGGACACCCGTGTAAGCGAGCGCCTGACAAACTTGCGAACCTAGCCCGCCTGCGCCGACCACGCCGACTTTCTGCGTCTCGATCTTCTTCTGTCCTTCCTCGCCGAACATGAGGATTTGCCGTGCAAAACGATTTCTATTCATAAGCTGCGAACCTGTGTTTTCCCCTCGGCACATGAAACCACGAGCCGGTTGGGATGAGTGTTTGATTTGTGTTTCCGACGATCTTGATCGTCGTCACCCGGTGAGCCAAAGCGAAGTCGTCGTGCCATAGAACCGCGTCCACCGATGCTTCGCCCCAGACCATCGCCGCGAACGGCTTGCCGTCGAGTTTCCACTTCGCGTACTGCGCGAAGTCGGTGATACCTGAAACATCGCTGGGCGAGAACCACACGTCGTCACCGGCGTGCGGGTGGGAATGGCAATCAATGGCGCAGAGATTCTTCTCGCGTGCGAGCTTCATGATCTTGGCGCGTTCGGAATCCTTCATCTGCAAGTAGACTTCCATCTGCACTTCCCAGCCACGCGGCGGAACGAGGTAGAAGTCGGCGACGGCGAGGTTCAAGTCGCTGTCCTCGCGCTTTTCCTCAGCGAACAAGAAAGCTCCTTGTTCCACTTCGCTTTGGAAAAAATGTCGGCGCAATGTCCCGGCAATGCCGGAAGGAATAATGATGTTGTTGGTCATGCGGACTCCTCTCCACGCAAACAGAGGTTAATGGTGCGAACGAATCCAAGCAGGTTGTCGCCGCCTTCGATTGTCGCTGCTGGACGCCAATTCTGCGGATGCCAGGAAAACCAGCCCCAATTCCCTTCGACAGGGGCAGGGCCAGAGCTCGATTGCGAACCGAGATTGAAAGCCGGCGGATTCGAACCGTCCTTCAACCTCAGATCAGCATCAACGAAGAAATTGTCCGGCCCGGTTTGCGGATAGCCGACCGGGATTCTGAAAAGCACTTTCGTACTCGCCTTGTTGAACCGTCCTGCCGGGAGAACCAGCTCCGGGATTTGAACCCAATCGAGCTGGTCGCCGTGCCGCAGGTCGGTGAACTGCCTTTTGAGCAATTCAACCTCTTCGCGAACTCTGTCATGCATGGCTATCCCCGCTTGTACTTCGGAGCGCGGCCATGCCGATGGCCAGGTTTGATGGTTAGTATTTCGTTCTCCGCGAGCGTGCGCTCGCGGCCTTCCTCGTCCTCGCAAATGACCGGCTGATCGGCGGGGAGATTTCCCAATTGCCGGATTTCCGCGACTGTGATCGTGGGCTTGTCCCACGGGTATTCTTGGCCTTCAATGTTCACGAAGAACTTCTGGCCAGCGTTCGGATTTTGCTTTTGTTCCGCCACGGCAGCGCCGCGGCCCGTTTGGTCTTCGACCGTATTCATAGTTTGTTTGCGCAGAACCTCGGCGACGCGCCGCGCTCTGCTGTGAAGTTCCCCGCATCACGCGACGCGCGCGAACTTCGCTATACACTAAGTCCTCGCTATGCAATCTGTCAAAATGTTTTTTTATTCTTTTTTCGCATTGCAATTGGTCGCCTCGGCTGGCAAATTCTCCACAAAAAAGAAAGCCGAAACATGAGTTCTGTAGGTGAACGAATCAAAGAACAACGGTCGAAGCTGGGCTGGACGCAAGAAAAACTAGCCACAGCGGCGAAAATGAGCCCTGGATTCCTATCGGATTTGGAGACTGGCAAGCGCAATGTCAGTGCCGATTATCTTTTGGAAATCTCACATGCTTTGGGGGTGACGTTGGACTACCTGATGAAGGGCGACTCATCAAAACCAAAGTCTGCCGACGTTCAGATCCCCGCGTCATTGTCGGACTTCGCTAAGCAAGCACAACTTTCGTTCTCACAAACCTTGATGCTGCTCGATATGCAACGACAGATTATCGCCCACAGAAGCCATTCAAAGACCGACGACTTGGAGAAAGTTGATTGGAAGGGCTTCTACGAATCTGTGAAGTCCTTCCTAAAATGAAAACCCTGAGTTTCGAACCGGAAATCATCGCCATGGCCAACGCGCTACACTTGGCCGATGGAGATCCAGTGGCAAACATCGTCAATTTCTGTCGGAACAAGCTTGCAAGGTGGATTGCAGAGTGTGGGCCAGTTCGCACAGCGTGGGATTTGGAAAAGATTGTCTGCCAGAAACTGAACCTGGTCATTGAGCACGTCTGGAGCGATGACGACCTCGACAAACTCATCAAGACTTACGTCGAAGACGGCGATTTTGTTTTCGCGCATTTGAAAAAGGATTTGGACGAACACACATTCGCTACCCTGATTCGGCGGAAGCCGCTCACTTCAAAATCGGAAAACAGGTATGTTGCGGTCATTGATTGTCGTGGAGATAAAGGCCTGCGCCGGGTTTTTAGTCGCTGGCACGAGATCGCACACATTCTGACTCTTTATCGGCAAATGGAGTTGCCGTTCCATCGTTCCACGGTTGAAAAGAACGCGACGGAGAAAATGATGGACATCATTGCCGGGGAGACTTGTTTCTACGCTCCGATCTTCGTTCCGGTGCTGGAAGCAAAAGTGAAAAGCTATGGGCGGCTAACGTTCGAAGCAGTGAATAGTGTGCGGGAAGATTTTTACCCGGAGGCAAGTTTCCAAGCCACTTTGAACGCCTGTGGAGCTCAGGTGAAAACGCCCGTCGTGCTTTTGGAGATTGGCATGGGGCTTAAGAAGACCGAACAGCGCCGTGTCCAGTCGAAACAAATTGAACTTTTGCCTGCGAAGCCGCCCAAACCTCAACTGCGCGTTCTGGTTTCAATGGCCAACAAATCAGCACGTCAGATTCCACTTCAAATTCCGCGTTACATGCGCGTACCAAGCCGTTCGATTCTTGCGAAGATCTTCAAAGGGGAAGCCGACTTAGCATCAATCTCTGGAGAGGCTCAAGAGAATCTCGCTTGGTGGACTTCTTCAGACGGAGGCTCACTTTCTCCAGCGCAAGTGAACATCCAAGCCGCGAAAGTTAAGGACCGCGTCGTCGCGATTGTCTCTTTAGCAAACGCACGGTGGTATTGAATTTCCCTGTCGCCCCTTTCGTGGTTAATCAGCCGCCGAAGAATTTCTGGATCTCCTTCACCACTTCCACAAACCGGTCCACCTCGGCCTGGGTGTTGTAGAAATAAAAACTCGCGCGGGCGGTGGATTCGACGCCGAGCCGGTGCATGAGTGGTTGCGTGCAGTGATGGCCGCCGCGCAACGCCACGCCCGCCTGGTCCGCCAGCATCACCACGTCGTGCGCATGAACGTCCTGGAGCAGGAAGCTCACGAGACCGGCGCGGTTTTGTTTTGGGCCGAAGAGGCGGATGTTTTTCAGCGCGGCGAGTTGGGCGTAGGCGTGGTGCGCGAGTTCCTGGTCGTGCTGCCAGATGTTGTCGCGGCCGATGGCGTCGAGGTAATCCATCGCGGCGTGCAAGCCGATCGGGCCGGAGATGTCCGGCGTGCCGGCTTCGAACCGATGCGGCGCTTTCTTGAACTCGGTCTTCTGGTATTCGACGAACAAGATCATTTCGCCGCCGCCCTGATACGGCGGCATGGCGTCGAGTAATTCCTGCCGTCCCCACAGCACGCCGATGCCGGTCGGGCCGCAGATTTTGTGGCCGGAGAACGCGAAGAAATCGCAGCCGATGGCCTGCACGTCCACGGGGCAGTGCCCGGCGCTTTGCGCGCCGTCCACGAGCGTCGTGATGCCGAGCCGGCGAGCGCGGGCGCAAAGGTCGGCGACGGGATTCACCGTGCCCATCGAGTTCGAGATGTGAACCATTGCGAACAGCTTCACCTGCTGGGTGAGCAGCGAATCGAGCTTGGCCAAATCCAGCAAACCCTCGTCGCCGGTAACGGGCACGTAGGCGAGCTTGGCGCCGGTGCGTTGGGCGAGGAGTTGCCACGGGACTAGGTTGCTGTGGTGCTCCATCTCGGTGAGCAGGATCACGTCGCCGGGCTTGAGGTTCTTCGCGCCCCAGGAATTTGCCACGAGGTTGATGCCCTCGGTCGTGCCGCGTGTGAAAACGATTTCATCGGCGCTGCGGGCGTTGATGAACTTTGCGGCGCGGGCCCGGGCCGCTTCGTAGGCGGTCGTCGCGCGATTGCTCAACTCGTGGATGCCACGGTGGACGTTCGCATTGTCTCGCTCGTAGTAGCGCACCAGCGAATCAATGACGGCGCGCGGCTTCTGCGACGTGGCGGCGTTGTCGAAATAAATCAGCGGTTTGCCGTGGACTTTCTGATCCAGAATTGGAAAGTCGGCGCGCAACGCGGACCAATCTGCTGTTTTCTTCATCGGAAATAATTAAGCCACGGATGGAACACGGATCGAACACAGATTCCATTCACATCCGTGTTTCATCTGTGTTCAATCTGTGGCTTTCACATCAATCCCAGTTGCAGTTTCGCCGCCTCCGAAAGCATGGCTTGATTCCACGGCGGATCCCATACCACCTCGACGTTCGCCTCATCCACCGCTTCGAGAGAGAGGATCTTGTTCTGCGCGTCCTGGGCAATCATCGGGCCCATGCCGCAGCCCGGTGCGGTCAACGTCATCTTCACGTTCACGCGAAAGCTGCCGCAGCCCTCGATGGGCGCAACCCCGCAGTCGTAGATGAGGCCGAGGTCCACGATGTTGACGGGGATCTCCGGGTCGAAACACGTCTTGAGCGCGTCCCAAACCTGCTTTTCCACTTGGTCCTGCGTCACCGGCCCGCCAGCGGCGGACGTGGCTTTGGTCTGCACTTCGAGCCCAAGCGCGTCGGCGTCCTTGCCTTCGATGCGGAACATGTTGCCGTTGACGATGACGGTGTAGCTGCCGCCGAGGGATTGCGTGACGTGCGCATGCTCGCCCTTTTGCAAAGTGACTTTCGTGCCGACGGGCACAATGAACGCCTCGACCTCGCGCGTCAGAATCTTCGGTTCGTTGGTTTGCATAGCGATTTGTTCAAATCTAGCCGCTCCGCGAATCTTCGCCAGCGCGGCGTGTGAAATCAACCGGCGAGTCGCGCGCCGTGTGGCGCGGCCAGATCAAGCGGGTTGCAGAAACCGCATCAGGCTGTCACCGTGCTTGAGCAACTTCACTTCGCGCCACAGCGGCGGAATCTCCAGCGTGTCGCGCCGGGCATGGCCCAGCACAAACAGGCCGTCGGGCGCCACGAGTTTCGGCAGCCGCAAATCATCGAGCAGTTGCTGCGCGAACGATTCGGAACGCCGGCCCACGTTCTTCTCGCCGTAGGGCGGGTCGGCGAGGATGAGGTCGAATTGCCCTCCGGCGACCGCCAATTGCGGCAGCACAGCGAACACATCCTGCACCCGGACTTGCAGGTTTTCAGGCGCGAACCCCGCGGCGATGCAATTCTGACGCAAGACGTCCGCGTGGCGGGGAGACTTTTCCACACAAACGGCGGAAGTCGCGCCGCGGCTGAGGCATTCGAGGCTCAGCGCACCGGTGCCGGCAAAAAGTTCGAGCACGCGCGCGCCGGCAACCCGCGCCCCAAGGCTGTTGAACACCGCCTGCTTGACGAGATCGGGCGTGGGCCGCACTGCCAGCCCTTTCGGCACTTTCAGAATCCGCCGTCCCGCTTGTCCACCCGTGATGCGCATGAACGGAGTTTAGCCGGAAGCAGTCCCGAGGTAAGCTCATTTCGCAAATCTCCGCTAAAGCGGCGGGCGTTCCCTGCCGTTGACAAATCCTGTAGCATACCCGGCGACGACCATGCAGCGCCTTGAGCCGCCAGAAAGTCATTTTGTGAACGCCGCCCTCGGCTGGCTGGAACTCGGCCTGCCACACGAGGCCGCGGCGGAACTGGACCAACTGCCCGACACGCGGCAACGGCATCCAGACGTGCTGGAGGTGCGCTGGGCTATCACGGCGGCGCAGCAAGAGTGGGAGCGCGCGGTCACAGTGGCAACGGCCTTGGTCGAGGCTGCGCCGGGCCGCCCGACTGGTTGGCTGCATCGCGCCTACGCTTTGCGTCGCGTTTCGCCGGAAGGTCTGCGTCAGGCGTGGAATGCGCTGCTGCCGGCGGCGGAGCGTTTCCCGAAGGAGGCGCTCATTCCTTACAACCTTTCCTGTTACGCCTGCCAGTTGGACCGGCTCGGTGACGCCCGCCTCTGGTTGCGTCGGGCGCTCGAAGTCGGCAATCGCGAACACGTCAAGCAGATGGCGTTGCAGGACGGCGACCTCCGTGCGCTGTGGGGTGAAATCAAGGAATGGTGACGGAGGAATTCCGAAAACCGAAATTCGAAGCTCGAAGAAACTCGAATCTCGAAGTCCGAAATGAACTCGGCGATCAGCTTTGCTTGTTGATGCACGCCAGAGACGAAGCCTGGCTGAATGTTTGGAATTCTCTTCGATGTTCGATGCTCGGAGTTCCTTCGGATTTCGAGCTTCGGATTTCGGCATTCTGTCCGCCGCTTCCGATTTCAATAACCGGTCGGTTTTTTCTTCCCATCCGCCCGTGCATTCCTACTTTGGCCGCGTGCATCCAATCGCCGTTCAACTCGGTCCGCTGCCTGTGCATTGGTACGGCGTGCTAGTGGCCACCGGCCTCCTGCTCGGCTTGTGGACGGCGGGACGCCGCGCGCCGCTGGCGGGAGTCGCCTCGGACACGATTGCGGACCTCGGCCCATGGCTCATCGTCGGCGCGCTGCTTGGAGCGCGGGTTCACTACGTGGCTTCGTACTGGAACGAGTTGATGTCCAACCCGCTGTTCCCCGGGGCGCCGTGGGCGGAGGTTTTCATGATCCATCGCGGCGGCTTGGTGTTCTACGGCGGCTTGATTGGTGCAGCGCTGGCGTGCGTGCTCTACGCGCGTTGGAAGCGACTCCTGCTCTGGCGCACGGCGGACATTCTCGCCCCAAGCCTCGCGCTTGGCTATGTCCCTGGTCGGATTGGTTGTCTCATGAACGGCTGTTGTTATGGCCGCGCATGCTCGTTGCCTTGGGCCATCTCCTTTCCCGTCGGCCACGAGACGCATCCCGTTGGCCTCACCGCCACGCCCGTGCATCCGACGCAGATTTACGACACGCTGCTGAGTCTGGCGCTTTACGGCGCGCTGGCATGGCTCTTCCGCTGCCGCAAATTCGACGGGCAGGTCTTTGCCACCTACCTCATGAGCTACGCCCTCACGCGCTCGTTCGTGGAACTTTTTCGAGGCGACTATTCCGCGGTGCATCTGCACGCCGGGTTCACGCCGGCACACGTGGCGAGCGTCATCACTTTCGCTGCGGGCGCGGTCTTGTTCTTCGTCTTGAGACCGCGCGACGTGAAATGAGGTTAGAGAATGGAGGATTGAAGATGGCCAGCTTGGGCGAACTCCATCCTCCATCCTCCATCCTCGATCTTCGCTCGGTTCTGTTGGCTGGTCCGACCGCCGTTGGCAAGTCGGAGGTCGCGCTCCTGCTGGCAGAGCAGCTCGGCGGCGAAATCATCTCCGTGGATTCGATGCAGGTTTATCGCGGGCTGGACATTGGCACGGCGAAACCTTCGCCCGCCGAGCGCGCCCGCGTCCCGCATCACTTGGTGGACGTGGTGGAACTTGCCGAGCCATTTGACGCCGCGAAATTCGTGCGGCTCGCCAACGAGGCGGTTGGCCAAATCCGGTCGCGCGGCAAGGTGCCCATCTTGTGCGGCGGGACCGGCCTCTACTTCCGCGCTTTCCTCGAAGGCTTGGGCGAGGCGCCGCCCGCCAACGCCGAGCTCCGCGCCGAGTTGGAAGCCACGCCGCTTACCGACTTGCTGCGTGAATTGGAGCAGCGCGACCCGGCCACGTTCGGCCGCATTGACCGCCGAAACCCGCGCCGGGTCATCCGCGCCATCGAAGTCATCCGGCTCACCGGCAAACCATTCTCGCAACAACGCGCCAGTTGGAACTCGGAACTCGAAACGCGAAACCCGGGACTTTCCTTCGGGTTGACGCGCACCCCCGACGATCTCCGCCGCCGCATTGACGCCCGCGTGGACCGGATGTTCGCTCGCGGCCTGGTGGACGAAACGCGGCGACTGCTTGAGCACGGCTTGGCGCAAAACCCAACCGCCATGCAAGCCATCGGCTACCGGCAGGTCGTCGAGCATCTGCGCGGCGAACGCCCGCTACCGGCAACCATCGAACTGGTAAAGACACGCACCCGCCAGTTCGCGAAGCGGCAGATGACGTGGTTGCGCGGGCAGATGACGTTTGCATGGATTACGATTGCTACCGATGAGAGCACATCGGTTACGGTGGAGAGGCTCCTCGACGCTGTGAAAGCCGGCTTTCCCCGCGTGCCGGACGTGGTAAGGTAGTTCCCGCGACAGCACACAGAATTTGAAAGCACTCATTGAGACTCGAACGAAGCGGACGGAACGCGTCTTCCTGGTGGGCGCGGACCTCAAGGACCGCAACGGGTGGGAGACGCGCGATTCGCTGGAGGAACTCGCCCAACTCGTGGCCACCGCCGGCGGGGATGTCGTCGGCGATGGCGTGCAAAAGCTCGATGCCATTCACGCCGCGACGTTCATCGGCAAAGGCAAGGCCGACGAATTTGCTGCGCAGTGCCGGCAGCAAAATGTGGACACGGTGGTGTTCGACGACGAACTGGCGCCCGCCCAGAGCCGCAACCTCGAAAAGGTTTTCAATTGCAAAGTCCTCGACCGCACATCGCTGATCCTCGACATCTTCGCCCGCCGTGCGCGGACGCGCGAAGGCAAATTGCAGATCGAGTTGGCGCAGTTGCAGCACTTGCTCCCGCGGCTGACGCGGTTTTGGGGACACCTTTCGCGCCAGCAAGGCGGCATCGGCATGCGGGGCGGCGAAGGCGAAACGCAGTTGGAAACCGACCGGCGGCGAGTGCAGGACCGCATCGCCCGGCTCGCGCGCGACCTCGAGGAAGTGCGCCGGCAGCGTTCGCTCCAGCGCGTGACGCGGCAGCGGAACAAATTCCCGTTGGCGTCCATCGTCGGCTACACCAACGCCGGCAAGTCCACCCTGCTCAACACACTCACCGGCGCCGGTGTGCTGGTCGAGGACAAACTGTTCGCCACACTCGATCCGACGACGCGCCACTTGCGCCTGCCGACGAACCAAAATGTTCTGCTCAGCGACACCGTGGGTTTCATCCGCAAGCTGCCGCACGGATTGGTCGAGGCGTTCAAGGCCACGCTCGAGGAAGTCGCGCAAGCCGACTTGCTGCTGCATGTCGTGGACACGAGCCATCCGCAGGTGGACGAACAAATCGCCGCCGTGAACGTGGTGCTGGCGGAAATCGGCGCGGCAGACAAGCCGACAGTGATGGTGTTCAATAAGACGGACCTCCTGCCAAATCGCGAGGTGGCGGCGCGGTTTCTGGAGCGGCATCCGCACGCGGTCGCGATTTCGGCGATGACCGGCGACGGCTTGCCCGCCTTGCTGGCCGAGATTGGCAGCCGCCTGCGACCGGAGCGGGAGTTCGTGCAGGTGGCGATCCCGCACGAGCGCGCGGACGTGCTGGCGCGACTCCACAAGGTGGGGCAGGTGGTCGAGCGGCGGTTTTACGCGAAGACGGCGCGACTCAAGGTGCGCCTGCCGCCGCACCACCACGGCGAGTTCGCGCCGTTCATTGTGGGTGACGGACAGCAGCGATAAAGCGAGTGCGGCTCATCCGGGATTGCCCTCGTGATCCCCAGCTGGCGGCGCATCGCCGCCAGCACTGTCGTTCTTCCGACCCGCCGCCTCCCAGGTTTGGGTGTCATTTTCCCGTGAGGCAACGTATCCCTTTGCCCCCTCCTTTCCCGACTGCCTCAGTGTCATTTGTTTTGAGGCAACTTGAGCGGCAATTTCCGTCGGATTTATGATTGTCAAATCACGGAGTTTGAGTGATGATGCTGGCGGTCCTTCGACAATCGTGATATGAAACCGACACACGAACGCAAACCGTCCGGGAGGCAGGGCTTTACTTTGATCGAACTGCTCGTGGTCATTGCCATCATCGGCATTCTCGCGGCGATGCTGTTGCCCGCGCTGGCCAAGGCCAAGGCGAATGCCCAGCGCGCCAAGTGCCTTGGCAACCTCAAACAGATCCTCTTGAGCACCCACATGTATGTGCTCGATTTCAACGACACCATGCCTTACACGTCTTGGAGTTCGGACACTTACAACGTGGCCAATTGGTGTTACACCCGCACAACCAACAGAACAAATAAAGACGATGTGTCGCTGGGTCAGCTTTGGCCCTACCACAAGTCTGCGGCGGTTTACTGGTGCCCGATCGAGCAGACCAACAACATCTTTTTCCGTCAGCGCGACATGCAGGTCTGTAGTTACACGATGAATGGCTCGGTATCAGGATTCCAAACCAGTCCCACCGGCAAGCCGTGGATCAGTTACAAAATGTCCCAGTTCAAATCTCACTTCATGCTCTATTGGGAGTCGGATGAGCGGGACCCCGCCAACTATGACAACGTGGCGAGCAACCCCACCGAAGGGTGCAGCAAGCGACACAACGAGGGTATTGTGATGGGGTTGTTCGGCGGCTCGACGGAGTTCATCGCGTACAAGAAATACGTGCTGGAACTCAATCAACACCCCGGACGCTTGTGGTGCAATCCAGGGAGCCGGACTGGAGACTGACCCAGCAACTGATGAGCACAAATCGCCTAGAGTCGCATGATCCATGAGAAAGCCAATGAAATCCATCGTATGTCAGGCTTGCGGCCTGGTAGTATTACTATTGGCAGCTTCCAGCGGTTGCAGTAAATCGGCCAAAGACAGCCCCTCGGCCGCACCCGTCACCAAGCCCGCCGAGGCGGCGTCCCAACTGCAACAGGCCTTCGTGAGCGCCCCTGTCGAGGTGAAGAATACGGCTGCCGCCGCTTCGGAAGCCCTGAAGGCGGCGAACTATGACCAGGCCATCCAGTCTTTGCAGACGATCAGGGCCCGCAAGGACCTGACCGCCGAGCAGTTCATGGCCGTTCGCGAGTCGGAGGTCGCCATGGTGGCGCGACTGATCACGGCGATGGAAGCTGGCGACCAAAACGCCAAGCGAGCCTACGAGGCGTACAAGAAAAGAAGGCGTGACTAGCGGCAAAATTGGGCCGGCCATCCCCGGAAGCCCGGCGGCTCCGTTCCGCAGCCACGAACTTGTGCTAACAGTTGGGTGGCCAGCCGACACGCTGACCGAGCTGACTTCGTGGCGCGGACCACTCCGCGTCCAAATCGCAGCCTTCCTCCTCATTCCGAAATGCGAAACCGGGCAGACCTCGCAGTCCGCCCGGTTTTTGATTTAGAAACCAGCACCCCGGCGTGCGGCTTTACTCTTCGCGCCCGCGTTGTTCCTCGGCACGCGCCTCATCGGCCGCATCGAAGGCGTGCTGCAACGCCACGAGGTCTTCGCCCGGCTTGAGCTGGTCGAGCAGTTTCTGCTCTTCCTTGAGTTGCTCGTCGCTGTAAGTCGCGGCTTTGATGGAAAGGCCGATGCGGCGGTCGCCCTTGTCAATCTTGATGACGCGCGCGGTCACGTCCTGGCCGGCCTTGAGCACGTTCTTGATCTTGTCCACGCGGTCTTCGCTGACCTGCGAGATGTGCACGAGGCCGTCAATGTCGTTCTGCAAACCAATGAACGCGCCGAAGCTGGCGAGCTTGGTGACCTTGCCCGTGACGAGGTCGCCCACCTTGTAGAACTCGTCAATGCGATCCCACGGGTCGGTGGCAAGCTGCTTGACGCCGAGCGCAATGCGCTGGTTCGGCTTGTCCACCTCGAGCACCACCGCCTCGACTTCGTCGCCCTTCTTGAGGATTTCGGACGGGTGATTGATCTTGCGCGTCCACGAGAGGTCGGAGACGTGCACCATACCATCAATGCCTTCCTCGAGTTCGATGAAGGCGCCGTAGCTGGTGAGGTTGCGGACCTTGCCCTTGATGCGCGTGCCGGCGGGATACCGCGTGTCCACGGTCTCCCACGGATTGGATTCAAGCTGCCGGATGCCGAGCGAGATCTTCTGCTCGTCGCGGTTGATGCCGAGCACGACGGCTTCGATTTCCGTGCCCTGCTGGAGAACGTCGGACGGCTTGGCGATGCGCTTGGTCCAGGACAACTCGGTGACGTGAACGAGGCCTTCGACGCCGGGCTCCAATTCGATGAACGCGCCGTAGGGAACGAGGTTGACCACCTTGCCCTTGACGCGTGTGTTGACCGGGAACTTCGATTCGATTTGGTCCCAAGGATTGGCCATCTTCTGTTTGAGGCCGAGGCTGACGCGTTCCTTCTCGCGGTTGATGTCCAGCACGACCACGTCGAGGTCCTGGCCGACTTTGAGCAGCTCGGACGGATGGCCGATGCGGCCCCAGCTCATGTCCGTGATGTGCAGCAAGCCGTCAATGCCGTTGAGGTCAATGAACGCGCCGAAGTCGGTGAGGTTCTTGACCGTGCCCTTGCGGATGTCGCCCGGCACCATCTCGCCGAGCAATTTGGCCCGGCGCTCGGCGCGCTCCTGCTCGATGAGTTCGCGGCGCGAGAGGACGATGTTCTGTCGCTCCTGGTTAATCTTGACGACCTTGAACTCGTAGGTGTTGCCGACGTATTGGGCGAGGTTCTTGGAGACAATGACGTCCACCTGCGAGGCGGGCAGGAAGGCCTCGACGCCGACGTTGACCAGCAGGCCACCTTTGACCACGGCCTTGACCTTGCCTTGGATGCGGCCGCCTTCGTTGCAAATCGTGAGAATCTTGTCCCAGTTCTTCTTGAACTCGGCCTTCTCATGCGACAGGACGACCATGCCGTCCTTGTCTTCGAGTTTTTCGATGAGGACATCCACCTGCGACCCGACGGTGACGGTGTTGATGTCGAGGAACTCAGCAGAGGCGATGACGCCTTCGCTCTTGTAGCCGATGTCCACCAGGACTTCCTTGGGGCGGACTTCGATGACGTTGCCGGGCACAATTTCGCCAACCGCAAAGCGCACGGGGCTTTGCTTCATGGCATCTTCCATCGTGAACATAACAATACTGCGAACGGACTGCGGAGCTTGGGGAGTCCCGCTACTGCGGGAAACCGGAAGGCTCCATTGCCTGCCGAACCGGCGTTGCTGGGCAACGGAGGTTGAAGGTCAGGTTGTTTGTTGACTTTCGTTTCTCAGCCTCTGCGAACGTCCGCACTCACGGCGTTCAGGCGGCGCAGAAGATACGCGGGAACACCCGACGCGCAAGCTAAAAGACGTAGAAAAACAGGAGAGGGCTGCCAGCCAAACTTAGCCGGCAGTACTGTCAATCAGGAGGGAACGAACCCCTCGTGGCGCTCAACCGCCCTCGCGTCCAAGCAACAACCGCTTCCAGCGCAACCCGCCGGAAAAACCGCCGATCTTCCGGTTTGCCGCCAGCACGCGGTGACACGGCACCAGCACTGGAATCGGGTTCGAGCCGCACGCGCCGCCCACCGCACGCGCCGCGCCGGGTTTGCCGAGCGCCCGCGCAACTTCGGCGTAGCTCAGCGTCCGCCCGCATTGAATCTTGCGGAGCACGTTCCAAACGCGTTGCTGGAACGCAGTTCCAGCGGAAAGGTCCAGCGGCGGCAATTTCTTTGGCGCGCGCCCGGCCAGTGCCGCCTTCAACGCAGCGCTGGTGGTGCTGTGCCAGCTCCGCATCTTCGCGGGCACGGTCCTAGCCAGCGCCGGCTTCCGGATTGACGGAAACGTCACCGCGGCGAGGCCGTCGGCGGAATAGGAGGCTATGAATGCACCGTCGCGCGTGGGGACGGCGAGCGAGATCAACTCCGGGTTTTTCATGGCGATAGAATTGCAGTCGCTGGCAGGGAATGGCAAGACCGACAGTTGATGCAGCTTCAGCGATGGCGGACGAAAGCGGAAACCAAGCCCAGCAGCACGAGAAACAACACGATGACCAGCACGATGAAGCGATTGCGGGCCACGCGCTTTTCGTAACGCAGCGGGCGCAGGCCTTGAATGCCGCCGGCAGCGAGGTAATTCACGAGCTTCGGGTTCGTCGTGGAGGGGCCGCGGAAATGATTGCGGATGCGCGTGAGCAACGCGGGCAGGTCGTACTTGCGCACGCCCAATTCGTTGTAGTGGTCCGGCGTGGCACTGATCTCCACCCGCGCCTTCAGCCGCTGGCGGTCCACGTCCTCGAAGACCGGGTCGGACAAACTCCGCGGGGCGGGCTTGGACATCGGCGCTGGCTTGGGTGGCGGTGCGGTGGCGGCGGTGGTGGCCGTCGGCGCCGGGATATGCGTCACCACGTGTCCTTCCGGCAGCGCGGTGGAGCGCAACCGCGGCGCAGCGCTGTCCTGCTGCAGCTTCACGTCGAGCTTGCGGATCTCCGCCTCGAGCGCGGCGATCTCGGCGTTGAGCGCCCGCGCGCGTTCCGTGAGCGGATCCGGTTTCTTCTTCAACCAAGCCATGCAGTCCAGTTCAAATCCTCTGTGCAGCTACCGCGGTTCGTCTGGCGGGCGCACCGCCGCGCGGCGCAACCACCATCCAGCGATCACGAGTGCGAACCCGGCCACCGCCTGCACTGCCGGCCACGTCCGGGTGCGGGTCTGCGGCGCGGTCCAATCGGCCTCCAGTATCGCGACGGCACCGCCGAGCATCAAGCCCCAGCCAACGAACAAGCGCCAAAGGTTTCACCACGGGATCGCGCAACTCAGCGGCGCACCAGCACCACGATCAACGCGATCCCCGCAAGCAGCGCCACCACCGCCAGCGGCCAGGTCAGCGCGAGCCCCAGTTTGCACAACTCCGCGAAACTCCTGCCCTCGAATGGCGAAACCGCCGTCGGCTTGCTCGCGGCTGCAGGCTTCAGCTCGGCAGCATCGTCGGCCAGCACGCGGAACTTCAGCCGCGCCGAATTCCATTCCATGCGGGCGTTTTCGATGACCGTCAGCGCCCGGGTCAGTTCCACGTTGAAATTTTCCTTGTTCCAGCCTTCCTCGTGGATCGCCTGCAGCTTGGTAAGCGCCTCGCGAAAATCGGCGATGAACCTGGCCATCTGCTCGGCCTCGTGCCGCGCGCCGAACTCGGCCTCCTCCAGCAACCCCAGCCCGCGCGTGAGATGCTGGATCATCTCCTGCCGGCCGGTTTGAAATTCAATTTGCCGACGGCGCGTTTCCTCCAGCGCGGCGCGTTCGCGTTCGAGTTCCTCCTGCGCGCGTTTCAACTCGGCGAGCTTCTGCTGCGCGTCGGCGACCTTCGAGTCCACCTCCTCGCGCGTGGGCGCGCGCTGCATGGCGCTGGCAAATGACGAGGCGGCGGCGTAAGGCGATTTGGGCGCCGTCAGGTCCTGGTCCACGAACTCCGATGGGTCGTATTCGGCCGGCATGAGGCGACTCTAGTGCCGGCGGAAAAAAGTGGCAAGCGGCCTGTTCAGCGCGTTCGTCGGCTCACGAAACGGTTTCCGTCCCGCTGACGGTCACGGCGGTCTTCACAGAGTTGGCGATGAAACACTGCTCGTGCGCCAGATGATGCAAGCGCGCCAAGTCCGCCGATGTGGGCCGCTTCTCGCCACTGAAAACAATCTTGGGATGCAACGTGACGGTGCTGACCCATGGAATGCCGCGCTCGTTCTTCGCCATCACGCCGGAGGCTTCGTCCTCGTAGCTCTCCACCTGGAAACCTTGTTTGCTGGCCAGCCAGAGAAATGTGAGCATGTGGCAACTTGCCAGCGCCGCCACGAACGCTTCTTCGGGGTCCACATGCGCCGGATTCGACCAGGGCGCGGGCACGACGGACGGCGACGGCGAGGCAGGCACGGTGACCCCGCCGTCAAACGTCCACGTGTGCTCGCGCGAATACCGGCCTTTCAAAAAGTCCGGGCCGCTGAGTTTCCAGCGGATGATGGCTTTGTGTTCGGACATGGGAAGGAAATGTGTCGGCGGGTCTGACGCGGTTCACTGTGCCTTCGCTGATTGCAAATCCAGCTTCGTGAGAATGGGCTTAAGCGCCGCGACCCACTTCGTGTAACCGGCGGCGTTTGGATGCAGCAAATCGGGGAATTCCTCTTTCTTCGCGTTGCCGCTGGCGTCGGCGAAAATGCTCCACGTGTCGCAGCGGATGATGCGCTTCTTCTTGTTCGCCAGCGGATCCACCAACGCGTTGAGTTTTTGAATCTTGTCGGCAGGACGTTGCTTGCTGGCGTCACTCGGCATGACTTTGCACACGATCACCGGCAACTTGCGGTTGGACTTCTTCATCGCGGCGAGGATGGCTTTGACGTTGTCTGCCACGTCTTCAGGATCAGCGCCGATGCCGATGTCGTTCGTGCCGATCAACAACACGATGGCCGCCGGCTTCAGGTCCAGCACGTCCTCCTGCAACCGGAGGAGAATGCCACGCGTCGTGTCGCCGCTGATGCCCCGGTTGGCGCAGCGATACTCCGGGAAATACTTCTGCGGATCGCCCCAGCCCTGCGTGATCGAATCGCCGAAGAAAACCAGTGCGCCGCGGCTGGCAGACTTGTTGGCGCGGAATTCGGCGCGCCGCTCGGTCCAAACCTTGTCAAACCAGTCGCCTTTCTGTGCCGGCCCTTTGCCCGGCAACATGTCCGCCATGGGCGCCTTGCCGGGCGGTTCGGATGTTCTGGCTTGCTGCGCTTGAACCAGCGGAGGCGCCAGGAGCAACAAACCGAGGACGAGTGGGAAAACCCGTGAATGTTGGAGCAGGGGCGAGAGGAGTTTTTTCATTTTCACGCGCCGCAGTGTGCGAGAGCGATCAGCGGCTGCCAACGTCATTTTGCTGCTACTTCACCGGCACAAACACGGCGCAGACCGGAGAAGCAACTTCGAGTTGCTGTCCTGTCGGCGCGAGCTTTCCGCTGGATGCATCCACGCGAAAAACGACGACGCTGTCGGACGCCTGGTTTTCCGCGAGCAACCATTGGCCGGAAGGGTCCAGCGCGAAATGGCGCGGCGTCCGGCCCAGCGTTGGCGCGTGTTGCACCGGCGTGAGCCCGCCGGTCTTCTGGTTCACCGCAAACACCGCGATGCTGTCGTGGCCGCGGTTCGAGGCATAAACAAACTTCCCGCCCGGATGCATCTGCACTTCCGCGCACGAGTTGTTTGTCACGACAACGCTGGCGGGCAGCGTCGAGGCCGTCTCCACTTCGCGCAACACGCCGCGCCGCGCATCGTAGGCAAACGCCGTGAGCGACGATGCCATTTCATTCACCACGAAGACGAACTTGCCATCCGGTCGGAAGGCCAGATGCCGGGGGCCGGCGCCGGCCTTCACGGTGGCGAACGGCGGTTCATTTGGCGCCAGGGTGGAGTGCTTCGCATCAAGGCGATAGACGAGCACTTGGTCGAGGCCGAGGTCGCAGCAGAGCGCGAAGCAATTTCTCGGGTCAGGGTTGAAACAATGCGCGTGCGGCCCGGCCTGCCGCTGCGGATTCACGCTCGAGCCGATGTGCTGAATCGTCGAGGCTGGCTCGCCCAACGCGCCGTCCTTGCGGATGGGCACTGACGCGACGCTCCCGCTGCCGTAATTGGCCACCAGCAGACAGCGCCCGCTGTGGTCCACTTCCAAATGACACGGGCCAAGTCCGCCGGAAGGTTGCCGGTTCAAAAGCGAGAGTTTGCCGGATTGCCTGTCCAAAGTGAACGCGCTCACAGCGCCGGAGCGTTTGCCCTCCAGCGTCGTCGCTTCGCCTACGGCGTAAAGGAAGCGCCGGTTCGGATGCACGGCGAGAAAGGACGGGCTTGGGGTTTCCGCCGCCAGGTCCACCGCGCCCAACTTGCCGGCGACGCTGTCAAAGCGTGCCGCGTAGATGCCCTTGCTCTTCGCGCCGGTGTAAGTGCCGAAGTAAACCAGGAATTCATGCGCCAAAGCGGTCGTGCCAAGCACCGTCAGCACGGCCAGCGCGGGAAGAACCGACTGTCTCATGCCGCCAGCAAACACAGCCGGCCTGGGTTTGCAAGCTCCGCGTTGCCGGAGCTCCAGCGCTCAATTTCATCTTGCAAATGCAATAAGAAGTTGTCCATCCGCTGCTGCCTTCGAATTGTCCGTGAGCTTCGTCGAAAGCATGGTGAGTCAGCGGGCGTTCGGTTACGTTGCCGTCATGGTTTACCAAAAGGAAATTCACGTTCGCACAACCCGCCACGGGGAGATGCACGACCTCACAGGCGCCGTGGCGGAGGCGGTGGCACAATCGCGCATCCGCAGCGGCCTCGCCCATGTCTTCAACGTCGGCAGCACCGCCGCGCTGGGCACGATTGAACTTGAGCCGGGTCTGGAACGCGACCTGCCGGAAGCCCTGGACAAACTGCTGCCGCCGAGCCGCAATTACGGTCACGAGCAGGCCTGGCATGACGGCAACGGACACTCGCACTTGCAGGCGACACTGCTCGGCCCGTCAATCACGGTGCCGGTGGCCGACAGTCGCCCGGTGCTTGGGACTTGGCAGCAAGTCTTCCTCCTCGAATGCGACATCAAGCCGCGCCAGCGGACGGTGGTGGTGACGGTGCTGGGCGAAGCGTGAGGCGGAAGCGGTTCAAACAGCGAAGCGGAAATGCTCGTGGTTGCGACGCCCCGTTGCAATTCCGCTTTCCAAGCTCAACGCTTCTCCGCCGGGAATTCCCGGAGCTTCAAGTTGCGGAACCACGCTTCGTCATTGTGATCGGTGAGCAGGATGCGCCCCTTGCATTTCTCGCCGAAGCCGGGGGCGTTCCTGAATTTGCTCTTGGCCACGCCGGCTTTGACTTCCGGGCTCCCCAACTCGTAGGCAAGCACCTTCTCGCCGTTGAGCCAGTGCTCGACGTGATTGCCGCGCACCAGCAGGCGGGAGGAATTCCACTCGCCCATCGGTTTGGGCTTCACGTTCGGGCCTGGCGGCAGCACCGCGTAGAACGAAGCGGTCGCGTGGATCGCCCCGGGTTCGGTCGCGTCATCCACCATCTGATACTCCGGACCGGGGGCATGCGGCCGTGATTCCAGAACGAGATACTTGATGCCGTTGTTGGCTTTGGGCGGCAGCTTCCATTCCCACGAAAACTCGTAGTCCTCGAACTCCGCTTCCGTCACGATGTCGCCGCCGTGCACGCCCGCGACCTTCTTGAGGCAGCCGTCCTCGATGACCCAGCCCTGCTTCGGAAATTCCGTTTTGCCGTAGCCGCGCCAGCCTTGAGTGGTCTTGCCGTCAAACAGCAGCCGCCAGCCGGCCTCCTTTTCCGCCGCCGTAAGCGTGTTCAACGGTTGGTCGGCCACGCCGGCGGCCACAGCCAGCGCGCAAACACCAGTGGCAAGCGTTTTGAGAAGATGCGAACGAGTTTTCATGAGCGTCGAATTCAGTTTTGTCGCGGCCAGGCCGCCGCGCCAGAGTTTCTGTAAACACGCCCTGCGGCGCAACTGCGATTGCGCAACTGCGATTGCACGGCGGCAACCTGGAAGGTTGCCGGGACGGGAGCAAGCCACAGGCTTGCGCCACTAGTTTTGGTGGTGGTGTGAACTTGCGCGGAGCCGGGGCTTGGATTCCCCGCCTGCTTTGCTAGTTTGCCGGCATGGCATTCGATTCCTTCCGCCAATTCGTTGAACAACTCGACAGCGCCGGTGAACTCAAGCGCATTACCCAGCCCGCCGCCACCGAACTCGAAATCACCGAACTCGCCGACCGCGAAATGAAATCGCCCGGCGGCGGGAAGGCGCTGCTCATCGAGCAGCCGACCGTGAACGGCGCCATGTCGCCGTTTCCGGTCGCCATCAACACGATGGGTTCTTGGAAGCGAATGGCTTTAAGCCTGGGGGCGAGTTCTGTGGATGAAGCCGCCGCCGAACTTGGCTCGTTGATGAAGGCCAAGCCGCCGATGTCGTTGCGCGAGACGATGAAGTTGCTTAGCCAGGCGCTGGACTTGCGCCACGCGAAGCCGAAGCTCGTGAAGGACGGCCCGTGCAAGGAAGTCATCCACCGATGTGACGAGAGTCGAGAGTCGAGAGTCGAGAGCTGGCCAAAAGCTCCTGACTGGCGAAATCCCTCGACCCTCGACTCTCGACCCTCGACCCTGGCCAACTTGCCCATTCTCAAGTGTTGGCCGCTCGACGGAGGCCGCTTCATTACCCTCCCCTGCGTCGTCACCAAAGACCCCAACACCGGCGAGCGCAACGTCGGCATGTATCGCATCCAGATTTACGACGACCGCACGACCGGCATGCACTGGCAACTCCAGAAAGTCGGCGCGCGCCACGGCCGCCGTTACTACGAAACCGGCATGCGCATGCCCGTCGCCATCTTCCTCGGCGGCGACCCCGTGTTCACTTTTGCCGCCACCGCACCGCTGCCCGATGGCTTGGATGAATTCCTCCTCGCCGGTTATCTCCGCAAAAAATCCGTCGAGTTGGTGAAGTGCGAAACCAACGACCTCGAAGTCCCCGCCAACGCCGACTTTGTCATCGAAGGCTACGTTGACCCGACCGAACCGCTGCGCGACGAAGGCCCGTTCGGCGACCACACCGGCTACTACACGTTGCCCGAGCCGTATCCCGTCTTCCACGTCACCGCCATCACGCACCGCAAAGACGCCGTTTATCCCGCGACGATTGTCGGCATGCCGCCGATGGAAGACTTCTACATCGGCGGCGCGTCCGTGAAACTTTTCCTGCCCATCTTCAAGATGAACTTCCCCGAGATCGTGGACCTCGCGCTGCCGGCGGAAGGCGTCTTCCACAACCTGGTCTTCGTGAGCATCCGCAAGACCTACCCGATGCAGGCGTACAAAATCATGCACGGCCTCTGGGGCATGGGGCAGATGATGTTCACCAAATACCTCGTGGTGGTGGACGACGACGTGGACGTGCACAACACCAGCGAAGTGCTGTTTCGCCTGTGTGCGAACACCGACCCCCAGCGCGATTCCATTTTCACAAAAGGGCCAGCCGATGTTTTGGACCATGCAACCTCTGAAATCGCGATTGGAACAAAGCTGGGAATAGACGCCACGCGCAAGCTCGCCGGTGAAGGATTCAAAAGGCCGTGGCCGCCGTTAATGCGAATGAGCGAAGAAGTCCGCCGAAAAATTGATGCGCTGTTTGGAGGAAATCGCTGAAATGACCTTCAACCTCGCAACCTACAGCCTGAAAAAGAGTGCAGAACCGCCTGCGAAAACCTAAACTGTCCCACGCATGCCGACAGCCGACGAAAAGTATTTGAAGCTCATCACGGACGCCGTCGCCGTTTGTGCGGACTACCGCCCCAAATTCGGCCAAGGTCGCCAAGCGGGGCTGACGTTGGGCGAGTTTCAGGAACTTTACGAGGCCGACGAATTTTACTCGTGGTTCGGTTTGAGTTCTCCGCTCATGTATGCCGCTCACAAAGCGGCCGGGGGCATGACTTCAATTTATCGGCAAATCGGCATTGGCTGCCAGTGGGTCTTTGCGGAAGTCCTCCAAGACCATCTTGGCCTGTCGGCAGAAGCGGCAAGTTGGTCATACACCGTGAAGGCGCGCGGCAAAAAGCTCCGTCGCTTGTCGCTCGACGCGCGCATTCCACTTGACCAGATAGGCGACGCAGCGGCCAAGCAGCGAGTCCAGAAATGGATGGATGCCGCGTGCAACGAAATCGGGTTGCCGGCTCGAACCCGCCAGACTCTCCTCGGCAGCGTTTTTGAAGTCCGGCAGGGCTACAAGAGCAAAGATTCCAAGCGGCAAAACGCCGACGTTGCCAATGCCTCAAACGCCTATGCTCATCAATACCTGCCCGTCGTGTTGCTGCTTTCATCGCAAATTGACGGTGACGTTGCGGAACGCTACCAGCGCGCCAGTTGGCTTCTTCTTCGGGGAATGACGAAGGGAACGTCGCTCGACAGCGCCTATGTGTTTTCGAGAGAGGTCGTCGGCTACGACCTCGCGGCGTTCTTTCAACATAATTCCGCCGTGCTCAAAGAACGAATCGAAGGCGTTCTCCAAAAACTGCTTCGTGAAGACTAATTGCCAGACACTTCTTTTTTCCGACTTGCCAGCGCCAGCTGTCCCCACGCGGCAGCGCGCGCATCTGACCTTCAAGGCGAATCTTTCGCTGGGCCGTCACAACTGGCTTCGACTGACGCCGGCCTACTCCCGGCACTTGGTCGAGCACCTTGTTGGTTCGCTCGGTTCTCGTGACCGCGTGCTTGACCCGTTCTGCGGCACGGGAACTACGGCCCTCACTTGCGCTGAACACGGCATTCGCGCGGACACGGTGGACATCAACCCGTTTCTCGTCTGGCTGGCGAACACGAAGTTCGCGGCTTACACGTTGGAAGTGCGAACCGAGGCAGAACGCTTCCAGACACGATTGAAGTTGCCTGCCGAAAAGAATGGACTATGGCATCCGCCTCTGGCCGACATCGAAAAATGGTGGACCGAAGATGAGCTTGCGCCTCTGTCAGCACTCTACAATTTCATCAAATACGCCGGCGTTTCCGACTCCGCGCGCTGCCTGTTGTTTTTGGCGTTTTGTCGAGTCGCCATAGAGACCGCTTCCGTTTCTTTTGGTCATCAATCCATGTCGTTCAAACCAAGAAACGGCGACAACGGCATCATCAAAACGTGCGCGCGCGAACAAATCAGCGGGCTGTTCCGCAGACGCTTGGCCGAAGTCCTGGATGCGGCAGCGACCGAGTTCGACGGCTCACTAGCCAGAGCTTTTCTCGGTGATTCCCGTAATCTCGACGCCACGCTCAGGGCAAAATACTCCTGCGTCATCACGTCGCCACCGTATCCGAATCGCATGAGTTACATCCGCGAGTTGCGCCCTTACATGTATTGGCTCGGCTACCTGCACGATGGGCGGCAAGCCGGCGAACTGGACTGGCAGGCGATTGGTGGAACTTGGGGCTGCGCCACGAGCAACCTGATGAAGTGGCAGCCTTCCGATGAAGCGCGCGTGCCATTCGACGGCTTCGAGCGGATGATTGTCGGCATCGGCAAGCGCAGCGAAATCCTCTCACGCTACGTTCACAAGTATTTCGAGGATTGCGTGCTTCACTTCCATTCACTTGCCCGCGTGCTCCGTGACGGTGCTGATGTCCATTACATCGTCGGCAATTCCAAGTTTTATGATGTCATGGTTCACACCGAGGAGATTTACGCCGCGTTGATGCGCGCCCACGGATTTGAAGGAGTTCGCATTGAGAACATCCGCAAGCGGAATTCCAAGAAAGAGCTTTTCGAATTCGTCGTGAGCGGAAGGAAGTCGTGAGAAATTTGCGCGAGCATGAACATCTCTGAAGACACGTTTGCATTTTGGGCGAAAGGGCCTAGCGCGACTGAAGCGGAAAAGTGCGAAAACGCGGAAACTGCCGTTCGCAAAGCCATCGCAGCGGATGAGAAGCTGTCCGAAATGGACATTTCCGTTTTCGCCCAAGGTTCGTATCGAGCGCGAACCAACGTGCGGCAGGATAGAGGTCAATCAACTCAAGTGGCTGTTTCGCCCAACGCAACCGTGGACACGCGAGCAGGCGAATAAATTTCTCCACGCTGCGTGGAATCACGTCGGATTCAAATGAAGGACCTAAACAGTAAACGTTTTGCTCTCGCGCTGTTTATCGTGTTCGCCGGGAGCTTTTGCTGGGTCGCGTATCACAGCGGCAAACAAATTTCTGACCTCTGGAGCGCTCTCGTTATCGCCTACAAGACCATTCCACTCGTTTTGCTGGTCGTCGGATTCTTTGTGCGGATGCTCACGAAGACGAGATTGTGGAAGACGCCTTCCGCCGGCAGCGCGATGTCCACGATCTCGGGGAAGTGCATCTTGAAGATGGGCAGGAAGAGTTTCACGGACGCGCTGCCGATATAGAAATCTTCCATCGGCGGGATGCCGACGATGGTGGCGGGATAGACGGCGTCCTGGCGGTGGGTGATGGCGGTGACGTGGAAGAATCCCAACGGGATTCCGACCCAAAGCCCAGGGTTGCGAGGCACGAGCTACCCTGGGTCACCGTCCAACAAACATTTCCAACCGCAACGCGGTTGCGGCCATTCCGTTTTCACCGTCTGCGCCCAAACGGCCACAACCTCGTTGAGGTTATTTGATTCGTTTGATTCGTAACCCAACGTAGCGGCGTTGCCGCAACGTTGGGCTGGTGGCCGCAATCCCTTTGGGATTGGTGCAACGCGGTTGCGGCCATTCCGTTCCCGCCCGCACGCCTGACCTCGCCTTCCTCACGATTTGACTTCGATCTTTTGAGCCTTGTCATTTGACGCCGCCCTGCCTCAGGAGAATGTTTACGACCAAGCCCGGATTGTAATGATTCCAGACAGACTGATCACGAACTGAGACGGAGAAAACCATGAGCAAGATTCGAGTCCTGGTCGGCACGAAGAAAGGCGCATTCATCCTGACCGCCGATGGCAAGCGCCAGAATTGGGAAGTCAGCGGTCCGCATTTCGCGGGCTGGGAGATGTATCATCTCAAAGGTTCGCCCGTTGACCCGAACCGCATTTATGCATCGCAAACGAGCGGCTGGTTCGGGCAGGTCATCCAGCGCTCCGACGATGGCGGCAAAACCTGGGCAACGCCGGACGGCGCGCCGTTGCCGACTTTCGACGGCACGCCCCCGGGCGCGAGCAACAAGTTCGTTTACGAGGGCGAGGTGGGCACACACAAGTGGTACGACGGCACGCAGCATCCGTGGGAATTCAAGCGCGTCTGGCATCTCGAACCATCGCTAACCGACTCGAACACGGTCTATGCCGGCGTGGAAGACGCGGCGATTTTCAAGACCGTGGACGGCGGCAAGACATGGAAGGAGTTGCCCGGATTGCGCAGCGCCAAAGGCCACCTCTGGCAACCGGGCGCGGGCGGCATGGCCGTGCATACAATCATCCTCGATCCGAAAAACGCGAACCGGATATACATCGCCATCTCCGCGGCGGGCGCTTTCCGCACCGACGACGGCGGTAAAACGTGGAAGCCGATCAATCGCGGGCTGAAGTCGCAATACGAACTTCCTGATCCCGATGCGGAAGTTGGCCACTGCGTTCATCGCATCGCCATGCACCCGTCGCGCCCGGGTGTCCTGTTCATGCAGAAACACTGGGATGTCTTGCGCGCCGACAATGCCGGCGAGCAGTGGACTGATGTCGGCGGCAATCTGCCTTCCGACTTCGGTTTCCCAATTGACGTCCACACGCACGAACCGGAGACGATTTACGTCGTGCCCATCAAGAGCGACTCCGAGCATTTTCCGCCGGACGGGAAACTGCGCGTATATCGCAGCCGCACCGGTGGGAACGAATGGGAAGCGCTGACGAAAGGTCTGCCGCAGAAAGATTGCTACGTGAACGTGCTGCGCGACGCGCTGGCCGTGGATTCGCTCCAACCGTGCGGCGTGTATTTCGGCACGACCGGCGGCCAGGTCTATGCCTCTGCCAACAGCGGCGACTCGTGGAATCCTATTGTTCGCGACCTGCCGGGCGTTTTGTCGGTCGAAGTTCAGACGCTGCCATGATCCGCGTGGTGTTTCCATATCATCTGCGAAACCTCGCGAGCGTGGACGGCGAAGTGCAACTCGCCGTCGCGAGTCCGGTCACAGTGGGCGCGATCCTCGACGCGCTGGAAACCCGTTATCCCGTTCTGCGCGGAACGATTCGCGACCACGGCACGCTGAAGCGTCGTCCGTTCATCCGGTTCTTCGCCTGCAAAGAAGACCTGTCCCTCGAACCATCGGAGACGCTACTGCCCGACGAGGTTGTCAGCGGCGCGGAGCCGTTCCTGATCGTGGGAGCCCTGGCCGGAGGCTGAGCCCGGCAAGAATTTCCAACCAAACCAACAGCCCACTGAAGAAATCGCTACACCGGCAGAAAGCAAATTGAAGCAAGTATTCCTGTCGAAAAGCCTCCAGGTTTGCGAAGATTAGATCCACACCTGAAAGGAACCTGAAAATCTGGAAGCTCCGCCGCCTCGCGCACCCCGCCCCCATAGTTTTGTCCATGCGAACGAGGGCTGAAGGAGCGCAGTTGTCGCCCGCCACGCGGACCGCGAGCTACTCCTGGAACGCCTTCCGGACCATGGAATAGGAAATGATCGCCAAGATGAGGCACAGGAGAAAATAGACGGCGGGACGTTGTTCGGCCCGATAGTTGTCGCGCTTGAGGCCGTCGAAGAAAGCAGAGGCGGATTGTTGACGCTGCGCAAGATTGTCAGGACTCGATCGCGCGGCGATCCATTCCATCGCGCGCCCCTCGATTTCCCACAGGCCGCACTCGTATTCTGTGCCGGAAATCAATTTGGCCGCCTCCAGATATTGCGTCGTGCCCATCACCTCCAAGCCGAGCACCAGCCCTTCCATGCCCACTTTCCACAACGGAAAATCCGGCGAGGAAACCAGGTCCTGCACGCCGACCATGAGCGGCGACAGGCTCATCAGCACCGCCGCGAGGGCATTGCGCCGGATCACTTCAGGATCGCGTTCCAGCACCAGAACGGACCGGTGGAGCCGGCTGAGGTCGCTGGTCAAACCCTCCACCAGCCGCTGGGATTCGTGGTCTTCCATGGCCAGCAGGATGGAAACCTGGCGCGCTTGGCGGGCGCAACGCAGGATGTTGGCTGAATTGAGATCGGCCAGCATGATGGCCATGGCTTCATCGAGTTGTTTCACGGCATCCGTCTTCATCATCGGGTATTCCTTCGGGCAATGGGTTTCTCGGGACGAACCACGCGGCTGGCCCGGCCGCGATTCCGAATCTGGAACTTCTTCACAACGCGAAGTCTTACAGAAATTTGTTTGATTCCACAACTCCAGCCATTGCGGCGAAGGCCTCGCCTTTGTCGCCTCTGCTACGAAGTTTCATGTTGGCGGATCAAGAGTTGAAGAATGTTCGCAGTTGCCGACCGGCGTCTTGGAGCACTTCCATCCGCCGCCGCCACGCCGGTTGCCCCAGGTAGTCGGACGGCAGAATCCGGCCCGGCAGCAGCGGATCGTTCGTCACCGCCTCCAGCCACGCCTCGCACTCCGCGGCCGCCCGCCACGCTGCGCTTGATTGCAGATGGCAGATTTCAGATTGCAGAGCGCGCCACCCGGTCGCTCGTCGAGGGTTTTCAGATGCCGGACATAGCGGCGGTTGATGCGCTCGAAGTCCCACGCGCGCGCGACGATTTCTGCGCCTGACATCGGCCACAACCCCGAAGGCTTTCGGGGTTGTTTCCATTCAGCGAACGCGCACCCAAGTCCGCCGCCCACCCGCCGACCATTGACTATGCCGGCAGGATTTGTTCTGATTGCGTCGTGAAGAAACCCTGTTCCTCACACCGCGTATTTTTATCCGGCAAAGGGAAGCGGTCTATTTCTGTCATCAGACCGAGCTTGGCTTCGTTCATTTTCGCAGCGCTTGTTTCAGGAAGCGTGCTCCCGGTCGAAGGAGCGATTATTCCGGCGCGCACCGAATTTGTGCTGACGACCAGCGCAGGCGCACGTGACGGCACGAATTATGACCTGCCGCCCGGCCAGAGCCTGAACGTCATCACCAACGACTTCTGGTCGTTTGAAACAAACATGGCCGTTGCCGCCAGCATCGTGAGCGCGCAGGCGCAGTCGGGCGCGACCCAGCGGGTTGACATCATGCCTTTGTTGATTACCGCTGAAGGCGACCTCAACGCGGCGGCTTCGACCGACACGAATCGCGACGAGCGTGCTTCGGCGCAGGCAGGCTGCCGCCTCGATCTGATTTTTGAGCTTCCCGTGCAACACGCCTATTCGATCAACGTGACGAATCTCGGCGGGGTCAGTCCGGGCAGCCTGCTCGGGCAGATCATTTTGACGCGTAATCCGGTTGAAGTTTTCGCGTCGCGGCTGCCCACGAATTCCGGTCCAGCTTCGCAAAGTGGAGTGCTTCCTTCCGGCAGTTATCGCCTGCTCGCGGAGTTCTTGGCGAGTCCGATCGCAGCGCCGCCGGCCTCCAGCGGGAACGCAGCCTTTTCTCTGCGGATGGCGTTCGATCCGATCCTTCCCATGCTGAACATCGCCCGGTCGTCGAACGGTGTGGTGCTATCTTGGACGACCAACGACACTGCGGCCTTTCTCCTTCAGAGCAACACGAATCTGGCGGGCACAAACTGGACGTTGATTTACGGATCGCATCCGATTTCCGGCGACCAATGTACGGCAGAGCAAAGCCCATCCGAGGCGAGCAGATTCTACCGGTTGATCATTCCGTAAGCCCAGGTTTGCGAGGGATGGGCTGCCCTGGGTCACCGTCCACCAAACATCCCCAACCGCAACGCGGTTGCGGCCCATCCGTTCCCGCCCGCGCCCATGACGAACTTTTGTTGCATATGCAACAAAGCATTGCACATGGCTATTCGGGTTTGAACGTGCGCAGTTGCCGGCCGGCGTCCCGGAGCACTTCCACCCGCCCCGTTGCCCGCAGCAGCGGACGTGAGCCCGCCTCATCTGCTCTTTCGGAATTTGCCCTTCGGCCCTGTTACTGTCGTGCCCAACAGCCCACGGAGGCGATGTGCTGATGGGTGTTGAAAAACCACCGGCCAGGTAACTGTGAAGAACTCAGGCTCGGAGGGCCGGCACCCAAAGCCGAACCGCTCCCGGCCCTCCGGACCAGCCCGCAATTCCAGGACGGTTGGAAGCACTGATGCTTCCGCGCGCGTAATTTCTCTGCCAGTCGGGCAGTCCGTATGCGCGGTTTTCACAGTTGGGATCGTCGGCTTGAGTGATATCAAGCAGTCTCTGGATGGAGAGGTCACTCTCCCGCTCGGCCCGCTCGCCGACAAGTTCCCCAAAACTCCTTACTGAGTTCACTTACTGAGAATCACCCCCGAAAAATTGGGATAGGCCTAGAAGCAATTCTCAGGCGCAGTTCTCAGCCGTGATCGTGGGCAAGAAAAGCGGGCCGTCATCGAAGTGCTTCCAATCAGCGAATGCCTCGTGAGTTGCCACGGATTCGCGCCTCAAGACTTCCGCGTCCTGGCAACCATTGGTGCACGCAGGGCGCAACAGGCAAGCTCTAGTTCCTTCCCAGCATTGGCGCGCGGCGTTGTTTGAGCAGCCAGTCGTACAGCTCCGGATTGTCGTAGGTCTCCGTCCACGCGTCGTGCCCGGCTTCGGGATAAACCGTGAGCTTCACTTCCTTGGCGCCGAGCCGTTTGAGTGCGTCCACCATGCGCTGCGATTCTTCGAGTGGCACGACCGGGTCTTTCGCGCCGTGAAACGCCCAGATGGGCAGCCTCTTGAGCGCGGCGGCCCGCTCACGGTCCACCAGCAACACGTCAATCCGGTCGCCACCACCGCAGATTGGAACAAGCGCGGCAAATTTCTCCGGATGCGTCACACCCAAACTCCACGTCCCATAGCCGCCCATGCTCAGGCCGGTCAGAAACACTCGCGACG
>Ga0315277_10001779_pt1 | contig 30702 bp, 26 predicted proteins | sample YL17G05_15_MG_FD_203695 | JGI IMG/M metagenome (GOLD analysis project Ga0315277, IMG submission 203695) | Sediment microbial communities from Yellowstone Lake, YNP, Wyoming, USA - YL17G05_15 | ecosystem: Environmental > Aquatic > Freshwater > Lake > Sediment | place: USA: Wyoming | collected...
GGCACAGAGATGGTGTTGTACGAGGCCGCGGCCCATGGGCTGGCCAGCGTCGTCAGCGGCGGCGATCTGTGGGAAACGGCCGTGGCCCGCAACAAGCACCGCAACTACGCCACCCCCCTGGAGGCCCGTCTCGCCTGCGAAGTGGGGCACGCGGTGGCACGCCAACGCATGAGCCGGGGGCAGGCCAACCAGATCGCCCTGCGCCTGCTGGAAAAGTACGAAGCCCAGATTGCAGAGGCGCCCAAGGGCAAGCCTTTCCAGGAGTGCTACGATCGCCGCACAGCGCGCCCGAACGCCTGGTACCTCGATATGTACAAGAAGGTCAAGCAGCAGGTGGCCGCACTGGGTGTGGAATTCCCTTATTGAGGCGGCCCGCCGGGATGCCGACGGGGGGTGAGCCCAATTCATATCCTTGGAGAACAACATGCAGCCCATTCTGGAAAGCGCTGCCCAATCGGTCATCGGCGGGCGCAAGGCTGAGGTTGAACGCTTCGTCGCCCAGGCCTTGGCGGCCGGGATTTCGCCCCAGGCCATTCTCGACGACGGACTGATCGCGCCTATGGCGGAGGTGGGTGCGCGTTTTGAGCGGGGCGAGTTCTACGTGCCCGAGATGCTCATCGCCGCGCGGGCGATGCAGGCCGGCTTGGCCGTGCTCAAGCCGCACCTGGCCCAGGGCGGGGTCCTCATGCGCGGCACAGTCGTCATCGGCACCGTGAAGGGCGACCTGCACGACATCGGCAAGAACCTGGTGGCCATGATGCTCGAAGGTGCCGGATTCGAGATCGTCGATCTCGGGACCGATGTGGCACCCGAGAAGTTTGCGGCCGCGGTGCGCGAGCACCATCCCTCGCTGGTCGGCATGTCGGCCTTGCTTACCACCACGATGAAGAACATGCACGCCTGCATCGAGGGCATCGAGGACCTTGGCCTGCGCGGCCAGGTCAAGATCCTGGTGGGCGGCGCGCCGGTCACCGAAGCTTTTGCCACCTCCATCGGTGCCGATGGCTACGCCCCGGATGCCAGCCGGGCGGTGGCGCTGGCCAAGTCGTTCGGCTAGTCTTCTGTCGCTGTCGAGACCCGTGCGGCCACGCCGACGGCGCGCTCGGCGCCGAGGGACTCGCGCCTCCTTGCGCCGTCCCCGCCCAGGCTCTAAAATACTTCGTCAACGCGGCGCGGCGCGCCGCACCTGGCAAGACCCATCACCGAGGATGGCCTCACGGCCGAGGAGCACAAATGACGATCGCCTTGAACGGATCGGGCTTGACCCTCGAGAAGCTCGTGCGCATTGCCCGCCAGGGCGAGCGCGTCGAGCTCACCGAGGAGGCCGTGGCGCGAATTCGGGCATGTCGCGAAATGCTCGAACAGAAGATCGTTGCCCACGAGATCATGTATGGGGTCAACACCGGCATCGGCGAATTCTCAGAAGTCGTCCTGACCGATGAGCAAGTGCGACAGTTCCAACGCTATCTGATCTACAACCACGCCGCGGGAATCGGGGACCCCGCGCCGCTGGAGCACGTGCGGGCGGCCATGGCCAGCCGCATCAATGTTCACGCCCACGGCAATTCGGGATGCCGGCCAGAGATCACCCTGACTTTTGTCGAGATGCTCAACCGCGGGGTGACGCCGGTCGTGTGCCAAAAGGGCTCGGTGGGTGCCTCCGGGGATCTGGCGCCCATGTCGCAGATAGCGCTGCTCTTGATGGGGGAGGGTGAAGCCTTCTATGAGGGCCAGCGCCTTCCCGGGCGGGAGGCGATGGAGCGGGCCGGGATTCCGATCCCGGACCTGGAGGCGCGGGATGGGCTGGCAGCCATCAACGGGTCGAACGTTCTCACCGGGATGAGCGCCCTGCATCTCTACGATATGGAGCGCTGGCTACGCCAGGCCGAAATCGCGTGTGCGATGTCGCTGGAAGCCCTGATGGCCAACTTGAAACCGTACGATCTGCGCATCCACCAGGTGCGCGGTTTTCCGGGCGCCGTGGAATCGGCGCGGGCCATCATGAAGTGCATCGAGGGCTCGGATCTGGCGACCGGCAAACTCAAGAGCAAAGTCCAGGACGCCTACTCCATGCGCTCATCGCCCCAGGTGATCGGCGCCGCTCGGGATGCCCTGGCCTTCGCCCGCCGCCAGGTCGAGATCGAACTGAATGGCGTGGGCGACAACCCCATCTTCTTGCCGGAGTTCCGACTCACACTGACCGGCGCCAATTTCCAGGGGAGCCCGGTTTCGCTGCCCATGGATATGGCCGGGGCGGCGATCACGATGGTGTGCGTTCTCTCCGAGCGACGACTCAATCGCCTGACCAATCCTGCGCTCAGCGTCGGGCTGCCTGCCTTCCTGACCAAGGGCGCGGGGATGTTTTCGGGGATGATGCTGAGCCAATACACCGCCGACACGCTCATCGTCGAGCAGCGCATGCTCTCGGCTCCCGCCTCGATCAGTTCCATCCCGGCCGCGGCCGATCAGGAGGACTTCGTTTCGATGGGCATGAACACCGCGCTGAAGAACGGCCAGATCCTCGACAATGCCTACGGCGTGCTGGGGATCGAGTTCATGGCCGCGGCCCAGGCCCTCGACTTTCGCGAGTTCCAGCCCGGACGCGGTGTGCAAGCGGCGCGCGACGTCATCCGCCAGGTTGTCCCGCACCTCGACGAAGACCGGCCGCTGTATCCGGACCACATACATATGAAGGAGCTGGTTCGCGCTGGCACGATCCTCGAGGAAGTCGAGCGGGTGGTGGGGGGTTGGGGATAGGCAGTCCAATACGCGTCGGCACGGCAGAGTCCGGCTGCGACCCGATCTCGGGAATTGAAGAAGTGAACCGAGGCCCACGAGGCCTCGGTTCTTTGTCTGGCTCGGGGGCTCCTCGCCCGGCCCCTGTGCCGGGAACAACGCGCCTGCGCGTCCGGTGGCAGACCTGTGCCGCGATCGGCAACCCTGACTTGACAGCCCGGCCCCCAGTGATATGATTAGTTAGACTAACTATTGGATTAGACGATGCCCACCGACGATCGCCTGCTCGCGCGCCAACTGCTCAACCTCCTGCCGCTTGTCATGCGCACCATGGCCGCCGACATGCGCCGCCAGGGCTGCCTTTTGCCGCCCACCCACTTTGCCCTGCCGGGCATGCTCGCCCTCCGGCCGCGCACCATGGGCGAACTGGCGGAGCGCATGGGTGTCAGCGCGCCTACCATGTCGAACCTGATCGCGACCCTGGCCGAACGCGGCTGGGTGACGCGCCGCCAGGGTCTGGACGATCGGCGGGTGACCCTCATTGAACTAACGGCGTTCGGCCGACGTTCGCTTCAGCGCCACCAGGTGCGCGCGGAGCAACGCGTGGCACGCCTGCTGGCGGCCTTGCCGCCCGCCAAGCGCCGAGACCTGCTTTCGGGCCTGACCGCCCTGCGCGAGGTCGTTGAAACCAGTACCCCGCGCAGCGAGAGCGAGACCCCGCTGGCGGCCCTGCCTGCCCGGCCGCGCCTCACGCACGCCTGACCCCATTCTTTCGCGCAACCTCCATCCGATAAGGACTGACGGAATGAATAATCGATCCATCCCCCGCGCACGCCGCGGCCGCTCTGGCATCGAAATGAAGAGCCTGGGGCGTCTTGTGCGTTACCTTGCGCGCTACCCGCGCCAGGCGACCCTGCCTTACTTGTTCCTCATCGTGGCCTCGCTCTCACAGCTGGCCGTGCCGCGCATGGTTCGCAACATCATCGACGCCGTGACCTCGGGCGTCATCGCGCAAAGCGCGCTCTCGAACCTCGCCCGAGTGCCGGCCGCCATTCTGCCTCTGGCGCTGCCCAAGATCCTGGCCGCGCTCGGCCTGCCGGCCGGCTGGACGCTCGACCAACTGATGGCGGAGATGACCCAGCGAAACGCCGATGCGCCCTCCGCCCTGCTCATCGCGGCGCTCTCGATCCTGGGCTTCGCCGCGCTGCGCGGCGTGTTCTCCTTCCTGCAGGTCTACTGGGCGGAACGCAATTCACAGAACGTGGCCTTCGAGTTGCGCAATGACCTGTTCGCTAAGATCCAGCGACTGTCGTTCTCCTATCACGACCGCAACCAGACCGGGCAGTTGATGATCCGCGCCACCGACGACGTGGAAAAAGTCCGCATCTTCATCGGCCAAGGCGTCGTACAACTGGTGAGCGCCGTCGTCTTGATCGTGGGCACGCTGCTCATCCTCTTCACCACCAACCTGCGCCTGGCCTTCGTGGTCCTACCGATTCTGCCGATCGCCATGATCATGTTTGGCGTCTTTGCCGGGCTCAGCCAGCCGCTCTTCTCTCGCGTTCAAGCGCGCCTCTCGGCGCTCAACACCACCCTGCAGGAGAATCTGGCCGGCATCCGCGTGGTCAAGGCTTTTGCGCGCGAGGGTGAGGAGCAGGCCAAGTTCGAGGGCCAGGCCGGGTCGCTGATGAACCAAGCCATCGGCGTGGCGCGCCTGTTCACCTTCCTCTTCCCGCTGGTCTTCTTCATCGCCAACCTGGGCCAGGCCGCGATTCTCTTCTACGGCGGGCAACAGATTATCGGCGGGACTCTGACCCTGGGAGAGTGGCAGGAGTTCAGCCTGTACCTGATGTATCTCTTCCTGCCCATTGCCATGTTCGGGATGATCATCACCCAGATGGGCCAGGCGGCGGCCTCGGCCCATCGTATTGTCGAGATCCTCGACGCGCAGAGCGACGTGCGCGATGCGCCCGATGCGCGAGCGCTCCCGGCGGTGGAGGGCCGCGTGCAATTCGAGCGGGTGACCTTCCGCTATTTCGGCGGCGGCGATCCGGTCCTGAAAGAGGTGAGCTTCGAGGCGCTGCCGGGCCAGACCATCGCCCTGCTGGGCGCCACCGGCTCGGGCAAGACAACCATCATCAACTTGCTGCCGCGCTTCTACGACCCGAGCGAGGGCCGCATTACCATCGACGGCCACGACCTGCGCTCGGTCACGCTCGAGTCGCTGCGCGCGCAAATCGGCATCGTGTTGCAAGATACGACCCTCTTCACCGGCACCATCCGCGACAACATCGCCTTCGGCCGGCCGGAGGCCTCGCCGGCGCAGGTCATCGCCGCCGCGCGGGCCGCGGCCGCGCACGACTTCATCAGCGCCTTCCCCCAGGGTTACGACACGCCGGTCGGTGAGCGCGGGGTGACCCTCTCGGGCGGGCAGAAGCAGCGCATTGCCATCGCCCGCGCGCTGCTCCTGGAGCCGCGCATTCTCATCCTCGACGACTCCACCTCCAGCGTCGACATGGCCACCGAATCTCAGATCCAACAGGCCCTCAACCATCTCATGCGCGGGCGCACCAGCTTCGTCATCGCCCAGCGCATCTCGACCGTGGTCAACGCCGATCAGATTCTGGTGCTGGAGCGCGGCGAGATCGTCGCCCGCGGAACGCACGCCGAGCTGATGGAGGAGAGCGCCGTCTACGCTGAAATCTACAACTCGCAGCTCGTGGGCGAAGCACCCGCCGGGCAGGGCACCCTGAGCCCCACGGCCGCACCCGCCTGAGGCCTGGCCTCCAAGAGGAGATACAACTCATGATGGGACCGATGGGAGGCGGGCCGCACCGCGCCCGCATGCTTGAACAAGAAACCCTCAAACCCCAAAACGTCAGCCGGACGCTGGCCCGCTTCGGGCGCTACTTCCGCCCCTACTGGCCGGCCCTGGTCGTCGTCGCAGTGCTGGTTATCGCATCGACCTGGACCCAGGTCACGACCCCTGATCTGACCGGGCAGGTGGTCGACTGCTATCTCGCGCCCTCGGCGGGTGGTGCGCTGGCCGGCTTGGCGCTACCCGGCGCGCCGACCTCGGCCCCCTCCGCCAGCAATTGCTGGTTTGCACGCGACGCGAGCCAGCTCACCTTCACCCAGCGCACGTTGAAAGCGGCCTTCAGTCTGGGCGGATTTCCGGCACCGGCCGTGAACCCCGCCGATATGACGACCGCCGATCGGCTGACTGGGCTGGGGCGCATGATCGGGCTCATCCTGTCGCTCTTTATCGCGGGCGCCCTGCTCACCGGGCTGACTTTCTTCTCGATGAGCTGGGCCGGACAGCACGTGCTGCGCGCCATGCGGGAGGATGTCTTCCGCCAGCTGCACCGTCTCTCACTCAGCTACTATGCCGAACACGAGGCGGGCGACCTGATGAGCCGCATCACCAACGACGCCACGGCCATCGAACAGGCGCTCAACTTCGCGCTGGTCAACGTGCTCTCGGGCCTCCTGCTGCTGGTGTGGGTGGCTTACAACATGTTCAACCGCAGCCTGCCGATGGCGCTGCTCTCGATGGCCGTCTCGCCCATCATGCTGATCGCCACCCTGTGGTTCTCCTCCCAGGCGCGGGCCGCCTTCCGCACCTCGCGCCAAGAGATGGGCAGCGTTAACGCGGAACTCGAGGAGACCATCGCCGCGGTGCGCGAGGTGCAAGCTTTCAATCGCGAGGACGAGAACATCCAAAGCTTCCGCGCGACCAACGCTGCCAACCGCGACGCCAACATCCGCGCGGTGGCCTTCACCTCGGCCCTGGCGCCCTCGCTGGAGGCCCTCGGCTATCTCGCCCTGGCCATCGTGACCGGGGTGGGCGGGTTGTACCTGATGCGGGGGCAGACCTTGTTCGGCACCGCCCTCTCCCTGGGCCTGGTGATCACCTTCCTGGGCTACGTGCAACGCTTCAACCAGCCCATCCAGCAAGTGGCCATGCTGTGGACCAACGTGCAAAACGCGATCGCCGGCGGCGAGCGCATCTTCTCCCTCTTAGATGAGGTGCCCGCGGTGCTCGACAAGCCGGGCGCGCAGGAGATGCCGCCCATCCGGGGCCACGTCGAGTTCCACCAGGCCTCGGCCGCCTACGAGAAGGCCGTGCCTGTGCTCAATGCGGTCAGCTTCGAGGCTCGCCCCGGGCAGACAATTGCCATCGTCGGTCCGACCGGCGCCGGCAAGACGACCATCATCAACCTGATCCCGCGTTTCTACGACGTGACCGGCGGGTCAGTGACCATCGACGGCTTGGACGTGCGCGAGGTGACGACCGAAAGCCTGCGCCGCCAGATCGGCCTGGTGCTGCAAGACACATTCCTCTTCAGCACCTCGGTCATGGAGAACATTCGCTTCGGGCGGCCGGGGGCGCGCGATGAGGAGGTGCTGGCCGCGGCGCGCCTGGCACACGCCGACAGTTTCATCGACCGCTTGCCCGAGAAGTACCAGACTGTGCTGGGCGAACGCGGCAGCGGCCTTTCGCAGGGGCAGCGCCAGCTCATCGCCATCGCCCGCGCGGCGCTGGCGGACCCGCGCATCCTCATCCTGGATGAAGCCACCTCCTCGGTCGACACGCGCACCGAGCGCCTGATCCAGAAGGCCTTCGACACGCTGCTGCGCGGCCGCACCAGCTTCGTCATTGCCCACCGCTTGAGCACGGTGCGCAATGCGGATGTGGTGCTGGTGCTCGATCACGGCGACATCGTCGAGCGCGGCACGTTCGACGAACTCCTGGCGCGCAAGGGGTTCTTCTACTCGCTCTATATGTCGCAGTTCCGGCGCGAGGAGGGTCCGGCCGCGTCGCCCGCGGGCGGGGACGGGCACCTGCGCGGCGAGAAGCTGCCCGCGTAAGCCGGCGCATCCCAACCCCGTCCCGAGAGGGCATAGCCCACCTTACGCTGGCCCTCCCGCGAGCGGCCTGCGCACGGCAATTGCATTTGCCGGCGGGCCGATGTTGCGCACGGTTCGCTCACGGCTGAACAGCGCACACGCTCTTGACACGCTCACAATCCAACACCCAAGGCGCCGGGCTAGCCTCGGCGCCTCTTCTGTTCCACTTTCTCGCCGAGGCCAAACTCCGGGGTGGTAAGGACACCGCCAAGCGAACTTGATTCTGTCGGCTCTCGACAGGCGGAGACGTTCGACCCTCATTCAATTCCGCCAGGCCGCTCCAGCCTACTTCCAAGAACGTGTGACGCTGCTGGCGGGCAAAAACCTGCGGATATGGATTTATGCCGCAGTATCGTCCTGCTCGGCGGTTTCCTCGCTGGCAGCCGTGGTGGCCGAATACCCCTGTCCAGGCCTTTCGCAGCCGCAGAATTGGAGGGGAGCATGGCGGGCACGAGCCTGGCGGTCTGTGATCAGGGGGTATTGACGCTCCCGAGACCCGGACGGTGGACCAGCAGGGCATGAGGCCAAACAAAAAGCGCCGAGGCTCAAATGGCCTCGGTTCTTCATTTCTGCAGCGGGGGCAGAACTCGCCTGTGCCCTCGGTCCGTGCACCGAGGGCGGGTAGGACTTAGGCCGGGGAACCCGGGACCTGCGGATTATGAGACTCGCTCCTGAAGTGGGGGCCTGGGTGACACCCTCCATGTTCCCGAGGCTGCCCGTTCTTCCGCGATACTCGCATGCCCGGGTGTCGTCGATGGCAAGATCAAGAACCACGTTGTGTCGAGTGCGGAGGGCATGTCAATGGGGGATTGCCATGCGCCGTAAGAGGCGAGCAGGCTGTCTACGACGACCATCGCAAACGAGGGCCCCATTCCGATTGGGATGGGACGGAATGGGTTTGGCCGTGTTGTGCGTGAGGTCGTGGGCGGTTGCGAGAACGACAGAACAGGGAGGGGTCCGGGTGAGGTCGAGGAAAGCCTGTTGCAGTGTGGACCGGTCGGACAAACACCTTGGCGAAGCAGGACAAGCGGTTTGATCCAATCAGTGACCGTCAAAACCCATGGAGGGAGTGGATTGCATGTGCAATCAAGGGTTGTTGTCGGTCGGAGGAGGTGATCGGCGGGGACTATGCTTTCCTATTCCAATCTTTCTCTTATCGGCCAGACTCTTGACAGGCTGAACCCATGCGGATATATTGAAGCCCGCTTAACTACTCAAGGATGTTTATTATGTCACCAACTAAAGCAGTATTGACCGAAGTGATACGTGAATGGTCGGAAGTCTTCATGCACCGCTCCATGCGCGACTTCAAGCGATTCATGAACGCGACGGGACTGTCGTTTTCCCAAATCAGCATCCTGATGCGCCTTGTCCACGGAGGGAATGCCGGCGTCACGGAAATTGGGGGCCAGTTGGGGGTCACCAACGCCGCTGCCAGCCAGGCCGTGGACCGCTTGGTGCAATTGGGTCTGATCGAACGGACGGAGGATCCTAAAGACCGCCGCGCAAAACGACTGGCCCTGACTCAAAAAGGCCGCGCTTTGGTTGAGAAGGGTGTGCGGGCCCGCAGCCAATGGATCGAGAGTCTCACGGATGCCCTGACCCCGGAACAGCAAAACGTGATTGTCTCGGCGCTCACCCTGCTCACTGAAGTGTCGCCCAAGACGAAAGAGTAGATCACTCAATCCAGCCCAATGAACATCTTGCTTGACTGAGCACTCCAGCCCGTCCGATAAGCACGGTGCTCGAGCACCGGTGTGCGTGTTTTCCTAGAGGAGTCTCCACAACTATGCTGCGACTCGTCAAATACCTAAAGCCCTATGTCCTTTTGATCCTGCTGGCCATCGCCTTGCTGTTTGTCCAGGCGAATGCGGACCTGGCATTGCCTGACTATATGTCGAAAATCGTTAACGTCGGCATTCAGCAAGGAGGTGTTGAAAACGCCGTACCCGTGGCGGTTCGCCAGACCGAGATGAACAAGCTCACCATCTTCATGAGCGCGGATGAAAAAACCAGGGTGCTCTTCGATTACACGCTGGTGGATAGAAACTCACCCGATTATGCCGCCCAGGTCACGCTTTACCCCGGGCTTTCTCAGGAGCCCGTCTATGTCCTGAACAAGGTTGACAGCCCGGAGACCACCTGGCTGAACCCCGTGATGGGCAAGGCCTTCTTGATTGTTGCGGGCATCCAGCAGGTCCTGGCGGACCCGGCCAAGGTTTCTGCCCTGGCGGCCGGGATGGGCTTCGACCTGTCCAAGCTTCCGCCCGGCGTCGATGTCTTCTCCGTGCTGGGTCAGCTTCCCCCCGCACAGCTTTCCAAGTTGAGCGGTATGTTCGATTCGAGATTTGCCGCGTTGGGCAACAGCATGATCGTCCAGGCCGCGGTTACGCCCGTCAAGGCCGAGTACGCCGCTCTCGAAATGGATACCGGGAAGCTGTCGTCCAACTATATCATTCACATCGGCCTGCTGATGCTGCTCATGACCTTGCTCTCCGGGACCTGCACGATCATTGTGGGATACCTCTCGGCCCGAACAGCGGCTGGGCTGGCGCGCGATCTGCGTCGCAATGTGTTCCAGCGGGTCGAAAGTTTTTCCAGCACCGAGTTTGATAAGTTCTCCACAGCATCTCTAATAACCAGGTCGACGAACGATGTCACGCAGATCCAGATGGTCGTCATCCTGATGATGCGCATGGTTTTCTATGCACCCATCATCGGGATCGGGGGCGTGATTCGGGCCATCGGCAAGAGCGCCAACATGTGGTGGATCATCGCACTGGCCGTCGTTGTCCTTCTCGGTTTGATCCTGACCGTGTTTTCAATTGCTCTGCCAAGATTCAGGCTCATCCAAAGCCTGATCGATCGACTCAACCTCGTGACCCGCGAGAATCTGTCTGGCATGATGGTCATCCGGGCCTTCAACATGCAGCCGTTCGAGGAGGCCCGTTTCGACAAAGCCAATCAGGACTTGACCCGTAATAGCCTGTTCATCAACCGGGTCATGGTTGTCATGATGCCGGTGATGATGATGGTCATGAACGGCGTGACTCTGCTGATCATCTGGGTGGGTGCTCATCAGGTCGCCCAGTCTTCGATGCAGGTGGGCGACATGATGGCATTTATGCAATACGCTATGCAAATCGTCTTTGCCTTCCTCATGCTGGCGATGATGTTCATTATTCTCCCACGAGCGGCTGTATCGGGCGATCGCATTGCTGACGTGCTGGAGACCGAACCGGTCATCAAAGACCCGCAAGACCCCAGGCACTTCGACGAGCCGTTCAAAGGGACGGTCGAATTCCGCAACGTCTGTTTCCGCTACCCCGGTGCCGAAGAGGATGTTTTGCACAATATCAGCTTCACGGCCCATCCCGGTCAGACGACTGCCCTGATCGGGACCACCGGTTCGGGCAAATCCACGATCGTCAGCTTGATCCCCCGCTTCTACGATGTCACGGAGGGCGCGGTCTACGTGGATGGGACCGACATCCGGGAGGTCACGCAGCATGACCTGCGCGACAGGATCGGTTTTATCCCCCAGAAGGGCACGCTGTTCTCCGGCACGATCGAAAGCAATCTGCTGTACGGCGATGAACGCGCCAGCGACGAAGAATTAAGATCGGCCGCCGACATTGCCCAGGCCACCGAGTTCATCTCGGCCAAGCCGGAAGGCATGCAATCTGAAGTCGCTCAAGGGGGAACGAACGTGTCCGGCGGTCAAAAGCAGCGCCTCTCGATCGCACGCGCGCTGGTGAAGAGGGCGCCCATCTACATCTTTGACGATAGCTTCTCGGCTCTGGATTTCAAGACCGATGCAGCCCTGCGCAAAGCGCTCAGGCAGCACACCGGTTCGAGCGCCCTGTTGATCGTGACTCAGCGCATTGCCACCATCAAGAATGCCGAGCAGATCATCGTGCTGGACGAAGGCAAGATCGTCGGCAAGGGCTCCCATGAGCAACTGATGCAGGACTGTGAAGTCTATCGGGGTATTGCCTTGTCGCAGTTGAGCCAGGAGGAGTTGGCATGATGCACAGCGGCCCGATACCAGTAGAGCGTGGGCCCGCACGAGGCGGCCCGATGGGCATGCGACCCGGGGGCGGCCCGATGGCGATGATGCGAAAAGGAGAAAAGCCGCGTGACGTCAGGGGCACCCTGACCAAGTTGATCCGCTATCTGGGTCGCTACCGGCTCTTGATCTTGTTCATCTGGTTATTGGCGATTGCCTCGACCGTCGCCATGATCGCGGGCCCCAAGATCTTGGGGAAAGCCACCACCAAGCTATTCGAAGGTGTCATGGCCCAGATCTCCGGATCCGGTTCTGTCGACTTTGGATATATCGGTCGCATCCTCGTACTGACCCTGACGCTGTATCTGGTTTCCGCCTTGCTCAGTTACAGCCAAGGCTGGATCATGTCCAGCGTAGCAATGAATATCACCTACCGCTTCCGCAAGGACATTGCGGAAAAGATCAACCGCATGCCGCTGAGATATTTCGACGGCACCAGCCACGGCGAGGTGCTCTCCCGCATCACCAACGATGTGGACACGGTCAACCAGACCCTGAACCAGAGCCTGACCCAGATGATCACCTCCGTGGCCACGGTCGTCGGTGTGCTCGTGATGATGCTCACCATTAGCTGGCAGATGACCCTGGTGGCTTTGGCCATCCTTCCGTTGTCGTTCGGCATCATTGGCCTGATCGTCGGCAGGTCGCAGGTCTTCTTCAAACGCCAGCAGGACTACCTGGGTCATATCAACGGTCACGTCGAAGAAATGTACGGCGGGCACGTCGTGATGAAGGCCTTCAACGGTGAGGCCAAGAGCGTTGAGCAATTTGACCAGATCAACGATGTCCTCTTCGATTCGGCCTGGAAATCGCAATTCCTGACCGGCCTGTTGTTCCCCATCATGAATTTCGTCGGCAACTTGGGCTATGTCGGCATCTGTATCCTGGGTGGCTACTTGGCTGTCCAGGGCTCCATCACCATTGGCGATATCCAGGCCTTCATCCAATATGTGCGCTCCTTTACGCAGCCCATCTCGCAGATCGCCAACATCTCCAATATTCTCCAGCAGACGCTGGCCGCAGCCGAGCGCGTGTTCCAGTTCCTGGCAGAACCCGAGGAAGTACCTGACACGCTGACGCCTGTCCAGTGGGACACCATCCAGGGCCGCGTGGATTTCAAGAATGTTCACTTCGGTTACAACCCGGACAAGATCATCATCAATGACTTTACCTTCTACGCCGAACCCGGCCAGAAGATCGCCATTGTCGGCCCAACAGGCGCTGGCAAGACCACCATGGTCAAATTGCTGATGCGCTTCTACGACGTGAACAGCGGAGCCATTCTGGTGGATGGTCATAACATCCAGGATTTCACGCGCAGGGACCTGCGTCGCATGTTCGGCATGGTATTGCAAGATACCTGGCTGTATAACGGGACCATCATGGAGAATATTCGCTATGGCCGCGCGAACGCTCCCGATGAGGAAGTCATCGCCTCCGCTAGGGCGGCACGGGTGGACCATTTCGTGCGCACCATGCCGGAGGGCTACAACATGGTCCTCAACGAAGAGACCACGAACATATCGCAGGGCCAAATGCAATTGATGTCCATCGCCCGCGCTTTCCTGGCCGACCCGGCCATCCTGATCCTGGACGAAGCCACCAGTTCGGTGGATACCCACACCGAGGTGCAGATCCAAAAGGCAATGGAGACCCTGATGAAGGGCCGCACCAGCTTTGTCATCGCCCATCGTCTGTCCACCATCCGCGAAGCAGATTGGATCCTGGTGATGCGGGACGGCGATATTGTGGAGCAGGGCAAACACGAGAAGTTGCTGGCAAAGAAAGGCTTCTACGCCGAGCTCTACAACAGCCAATTCGAAGGTAAAGTGATCTGACCTGAATGGGGAGCCAAAGACCATATCAATTGAAACCCAGCCTCTCCCGTCCTCTTGAAGGAAGACTGGGAGAGGTTGGCTCTCTTTCATCACGTAATCTATGGGGGACTGCTATTACAGAAACGAATGAAGAGATACAACTGAGGCACCTTGGAAATGGGGGCATTCTCGTTACGCCGATTGGATTGGGCGTCATGGAGTTGGCGGGTGGAGGAGGACTGATCGGCCGCACGTTCCCGGTCATTCCCCAGGATGAAGAGAACGCCACTTTCAAAGCTGCCTTGCATGGCGGTATCAACTCGTTTCACACTGCAGAAATGTATGGCCCTGGAGCATCGCCACAATCCCTGGCGACCGTGTTGAAGGCAGCCCACAAGTCTGAGCGGGAGTTGTCATTGCGACGAAAGGGCAGCTATCTATTACGGACGGTGGGCAGGATCCGGCGCAGCATCGAAGACCTGTGCTGGCCAAGAACTCCGTCCGAGGAAGTTCGGGGAACTCCCGGCCTGAGGCAGCACGCCGGTCGTCGTGGCGCAATCCATTGAGGGCCGGAACCGCAATGAGTCGTCCTCGCCTCGGCCAGACTGGCTGGGGCATGATGCCCCATTGAACGAAGAGAGGACCGAGGCCTATGGGCCTCGGTCCTTCTTTTAGGTTGCGGGCCCAGGACTCGCCTGCCCCCTCGGCCCGCGCACCGAGCGCCTGAGCACCGTGCGTAACGCCGACGGGGTGCTGGTGCTCGATCACGGCGACATCGTCGAGCGTGGCACGTTCGACGAGCTCTTGACGCGCAGGGGGTTCTTCTACTCGCTCTATATGTCGCAGTTCCGGCGCGAGGTGCCGGCCGACGAGATGCCTTCCGGTGGCGACGGTCACGTGCGAGGCGCTCCGGTTCACGCCTAAGGCCGGGGAGCGCTATCCTTCGTGGACGAGTGAACCGCCGGGCACATGCTCGGCGGTTTCATTATCGAGTCCCACGCAGCAAGACCCACCCTGCGCGCCGAATGACCCATCGGACGATTCGCCCAATGGACAACGACGGCGGCGGGCACGGGCAGACCCTCACGCCGGCGCGCCCAGCGCCCGCTGGATTCCGCAGCAGCTGGCAGGTCGAGAGGGCCGGCCGTGGCCCTCCACCGGCAAGTTGCAGCTAAGGTCATGTTACAGTTCGAACTGGGTTCCTTCTTGTGCGGGGCAGCCCGAGGCCGCCCAATGAGTCATATCTTCGGACGACGATATGGACTATGCCCAGAGACCTGACCTACCGGGTGAGCCGGGCGATCGTACACCTCTACGTCCGCGCGATGCTGCAACTCGACGTCGTGTGGAAATGCCCTCCACCGGATGGCCCGGTCATCCTCGCCGCCAACCATCCCAGTTGCACGGATCCCTTCCTGCTCCCGTTGATGTTCCACCGACCGATCCGTTTGCTCATCACCCACAATGCCTTTCAGGTCCCCGGGTTTGGCTCATTCCTGCGCCACCTGGGACACGTGCCCGTGGTGCGGCGTGAAGGGCTGCCCGCCCTGGATGCCGCTCGCACGTTGCTGCAGGCGGGCGGCTCGGTCGCGCTCTTCCCCGAAGGCCGATTGAGTCCGCGCCGGGGCGGCTTCCGTGCAGCACGCACGGGTGCGGCGCGCCTGGCAATTCTCACTGGCGTGCCGGTGCTCCCCATCGGCATTCACCTGCTGCGCACGAAGAACTATGGCATTGTCTCAACGGTGACGGGCAAACGCACGGTGGGCTACTGGTACGTGCACGGGCCGTATCATGTCACGGTCGGGGCTGCGTTGCGGTTCGAGGGCGACGTCACGCACGAAACCAAGGTTGCCGATGCGTCTCTGACGATTATGAAACAGATCGTCGAGTTGGCTGTTGAGAGTGAAAAGAGGTTTAAGTCCGACCCGCAACCTGCAGCGGTGACGCCCAGCTGACCTGCCCGGCCGTCCGGCCCGGGGCGAGCGTATAGACCTGTGAGGCGAGCGGCGCCCAAGAGCACGATGTAGACAGGGTGTTGTCTCGCTCCGCGCCGGGACTGAGATCGAACTCCAAGGCACGTGTCGTCTTCAATCTGCGTGAGCCGACCCTCTGACCCCCTAACATAAAGAGGGCACAGCATGCCTTACGCTTGCCCGCGCACGAGCGGTATCGGCACGAGTCCCGCGCGCAGCACATGCAATGGCCGGCCAGCCGCCGATGCGCAAGCCGCCCGTGCGAGTCGAACACCCAGAGTCCCCCAGCACGAACAATCCAACCCAAAAGGCGCCGGGCAAGACCCGGCGCCTTTTTCATCCCGCGCGCACGCTTACCTGAGCCTCTTGCGCAGCAGTACCCACGTAAGCACGAGGCCCGCCGAGAGCGCCACCAACCATAGCAGGCTGGCTTCGACGGCGGCGGCTCCACCCAGCCACACACTCGGCGTGAGGTGCGTGACCAATGCGCCCTCCATGACCTCGCCGCTGACCGGCAGCGAGAAGATGGCGCCCTGGATGAGTACCCACACCCACCGCGCGGCGACGGGCACCCACAACGTTCCACTCGAGAGCGCGAGCGCGCCGAGCACGAGCCCAGCCAGGAGTGCGTTAAGTGCGCCCAGCAGGGTGGCCGGGCCCAGGGCGGCGCGATAGACCGCATACAGAACGGCGGCGATGAGCACCGCCGCGCGTGGGCCCAGGGCGCGGGTCAGGGTCGTGCGGATGTAGCCGCGAAAGGCGATCTCCTCCGCAAGAACCAGGCCAAGAAGCAGCACCATGTTGCCCACCAGATCCAGCACCAAGTCGCCCCATCCCTCGGCCGCAGCGGTCGAGCCGCTCACCGTGAGTGCGCCGCTCCATCGGGCCATGCCAAGTGCAGCCAGCACCAGCAGCCCGCTCGCCAGGCTGGCCGCCGCAAGCAGACGCCCGTTGCCCGCGCGCCACGGCAGGCCTAGGTCCCTCACCCGCGTGCCTCGCTCGAAGAGACGCAGCGCCACCCAACAGAAGATCAGCACCGCAATCAGATAAAGCAGCATGGCCACGGCATGCAGGAGCAGGATCGAGTCTTCCATGTGCAGGCCGATCTCGCGCAGGCTATCGCCCAAGATGCCCCGCGCGAAAAGGAAGAAGCCCAGGCCCACCGGCAACCCAACCGCCAACACGGCCAGGCCGCAGGCCATGGCGAAGCCCGTGGCCCGCACCAATGCCCCGAGGGCGTCTCGATGGAGGCAGCTCGTGCCAGGGGTGGTCGTCGTCATGGGGTACCTCCCTAGTCGCCCTGCGGGTTGTTGGAGTCGTGGCAGCCGCCGCTGGTGCACGAGGTCTGGGCATAGCGCGCCGGGTGGCAATTCGAGCAGCCCAGCGCATGCTCGCCCCCGCCGATGTGTTCGCCCACCCCGGGGTGGCTGAAGGTCGAGGGGCGGAAGGCTCGGGTCGTGTGGCAACGCGTGCAGTTGACCGACATCCCCAGATGCGTGCCGGGCGGAGTGTGGCAGTTGACGCAGGCTGTCGACAGCCCGGTGAAGACCCCGCGGGTATGGCAGCGCGTGCAGACGAGCGTCGCATGAGCCCCGGTCAGCGGGAATTGGGTGTGGTCGAAGTGAGCCGGCGTCCAGCCTTCCGGCGTGTGGCACTGCGCGCATCCGAAGGTGATGCCCCCCATGTGGTCTACCGGCGCCTGATGGCAGCCCTCACACAGCTGCGAGAGCCCGGTGAACACACCACTCGTGTGGCAACGCGTGCAGATCAGTGTCAGATGGACCCCGGTCAGCGGGAACTTGGAGTGGTCGAAGTGAGCGGGCCTCCAGCCCTCGGGCGTGTGGCAGCCGGCGCAGCCGCTGACCACTCCCGCTTGGTGATCCGGCGGAACCTGGTGGCAGTCTTCGCACAGCGGCGAGGTGCCCTGGAAACGGTCGCCCGGGTGGCAGCTTGCGCAGGCCTGCCCTTGATGCTTGCCGGTGAGTGGAAATGCGGCGTGGTCGAAGGCGGCCGGCGTCCAGCCCAGCGGGCTGTGACAGTGGATGCAGCCGGTGGTGATGCCCGCCACGTGGCCTGCGGGGATCGCATGGCAGCTCTCGCAGTCGGGGCTCTGCTGCTGGTAGGTGCCATCCACATGGCACTGGGAGCAGTTGAGCGCGGCGTGCGCACCCACCATGGGGAAGCCCGTGTGCGCTTTGTGGCACGAGTCGCACTGCTCGCGCGGCATGACCCGCGGCTGGTCCGGCTGGGCATGCACGATGCGCGAGTGGCACTCGGCACATAGAACATTGTTCGCGCTGTGCACATCGTGGCGCACCTCGATCGCCCGGTCGGGCAGCCCGGGGGCATCCGCATGGCAGCGCAGGCATTGATCATTCTTGACGCGCACGATGATGCGAATGGGGACGGGGTAGTTCCCCGAGAAGTGAGCGACCACCTGCTCCGCGCCGCGCACCTTCTCTTCGATGAACCCGCGCATGCCCGGCTCGGCGTGGCAATCCAGGCAGCGCGCCGCCGGGCCGTGGCTGGAGGCCTGCCAGGAGGCGTAGTGGAAGTTCATCTCATGGCACGAGTTGCAGAACCACGGCTGGGAGTTGACCCACTGGAAGCCAGCGCCGCCGAGGATCAGGACGGCGAAGAGGATCAGGGCGACGACCGCGGCGATTCGCCAGCGAGAGCTCATGGGGCCTCCGGGCGAGGGGTGTATGAGAGCGTGGGGTGGAATTGTATGTGCCCGCGCGGCACTGCGCAAGCAGGCCCAGCGGGCGTTCGCGGAGTTGCCCGTCGGACGGATTGAGCCTAAACTCAATGCACCGGCCGCCGGGGGGGCGCCGCGCACCCCCTCCCCCGTTGTTCGACCGACATCCACCCAGTGCCGCGCTCCGCTGATTTCTTCCTTCCTCGAACTAGGAGGCACCCATGCAAGCCCAACCGCAGGCACCCATGAAATTGAACCTCGGCACGCCGCCGATCCGCCCTCACCTTCTACGAAGGAGGAACCCATGAGTGACCCGCGTATCGACAAACTGGCCCAAGTCCTTGTTCACTACAGCGTAGCGGCCAAACCCCGCCAGCTGGTGGGCATCTCAGGGTATCCGTTCTCGCCTCAGGTGCTGCCTCTCATGGAGGCGGTTGTGCGAGAAGTGTATCGGGCAGGGGCTCACCCGATTCCGTATATGCAAGTGCCCAATACCGAGGGTTTCGATCGAATCTTCTTTGGCGAAGCGAACGACGACCAACTGAAGTTCCGTGAGCCGTGGGCCGAGCAGATGATTCGTTCTCTGGACTGTGACATCGGCATCATGGCATCCACCAACACCCGACGACTCTCTGGAGCGGACAGCTCCAAGATGAGTATCGCCTCGAGAGCCGTGCGCGACCTGGTCACCCTCTATTTCAAAAGGGCGGCCGAGGGATCTCTGCGCTGGGTATTGTGCGCGACCCCCACGGCGGCCTACGCCCAAGATGCCGAGATGAGTCTCCCCGAGTTCGAGGATTTCGTTTTTGGGTGCACGTACGCCGACCAAGAAGACCCGGTCTCGACCTGGAGGAGTATGAGCGAAACACAGTCCGTACTCGTCAAGAGGCTGGCGGGCAAGCGATCCGTGTCAGTGAAGGGACCCCATGTGGACCTCACTTTCTCAATCGAGGACCGGGTTTTCATCAACTGCGATGGTAGGGCGAACATGCCCGATGGGGAAATCTTCACCGGCCCGGTCGAGGAGTCGGTCAACGGGTGGATAGAGTCCTCCTTCCCGGCGATCTTTCGAGGCGTCGAAGTGGGCCAGGTGCGATTGGTGCTGAAAGAAGGCCGGGCCGTCGAGGCGGACGCGGAGAAGCACCAAGATCACTTGGTCGCGATGCTCGACACGGATGAGGGCGCGCGACGGATGGGCGAGTTCGGCATCGGCACCAACGATCGGATCGCCGTCTTCACCAAGAACATGCTCTTCGACGAGAAGATCGGGGGAACCGTTCACTTCGCGCTGGGTGCAGGCTTTCCAGAGACCGGCGCCAAAAACGAAAGCTCCATCCATTGGGATCTGCTGTGTGACATGAGGCAAGGGGGACAGATCCTTGTCGACGGCAAGCTCTTCTACGAATCGGGTCGGTTTCTCGACTAGGTTCATTCATTGGGCGCCATCCGCCCGCACGGAGCCGGCCGCGCGGCCACGTGCCATCATCCGGTTTCTGTGGCCGGAGTCAGCGATGACGATGGCCGCGCCATCCGGCTCATGATCTGCTCCATTCGCAGGTCGGCGTGCTAGAATCGCAGTGCTCTCCCTATGGACCATGGGACGGCACAGGCCGCGACAAACATCAACCCTTATCCGCAACGGACACATGAGGACTCAATGACTGCCTCGGATCCACCCGCCACCTCGCAGGCTCTGCTCGGGCCCATGCGCCTGCCTTTCCTCATTCTCACGCCGGCCTGCGTGCTCTTGGGAATCGGCGCGGCCTTCTATCAGTCCGGACGCGTAGATCTGCTTCAGGCCGTGATTGTTCTTGTCGGAGCACTCGCCGCCCATATTAGCGTCAACACGCTGAATGAGTACTTCGACTTCCGCAGCGGCCTCGATCTGCGGACACAACGGACTCCTTTCAGCGGAGGCAGCGGCACTCTCGCGGCTCAGCCGGCGATGGCGCCCAAGGCCTTAGCGACTGGGCTGGTCGCGATGGCTGTCACCGCCGTGGTCGGCCTGTACTTTGTGTTCGTACGCGGGGCGGGCCTGTTGCCACTCGGCCTGGCGGGACTGCTCATCATTGCCGTCTACACGGTCTGGCTCACTCGATATCCCCTGCTCTGCCTGATCGCCCCGGGGTTGGGGTTTGGCACCTTCATGGTCATGGGCACTAGCTTTGCCCTGACCGGGCAGTACTCGTGGACAGCCTTCGTCGCCTCGCTGGTCCCCTTCTTCCTGGTGAACAACCTGCTGCTCCTGAACCAGTTCCCGGACGTCGAAGCCGATGGCAGCATCGGCCGGAGGCACTTGCCCATCGTGATCGGGCGGCGGGCAAGCAGCTGGATCTACATCGCCTTCCTGATCCTGACCTACACCTCGATCACGGGCGGTGTCTTGGTCAACCTTCTTCCGGCCTGGGCGCTGCTCGGTCTTCTTACGGTACCCTTGGCCGTCGGCGCGGGAAGGGGCGCGCATGGGCGCGCAGAGGACATCTCGAATCTTGTCCCGTTTATGGTGCAGAACGTCCTGCTCAATATCGTCACGCCCGTTCTCATGGCGATCGGGCTCTTCCTCGGTTAGTCCGGCAATGGGTCGGAACAGAGAGATGCCGAGCCCCACAGTGCGGATCTGCACGTGGCCGCTTCGATGGTGTTGGAGGGTGACACTCGACGCGGCGTGATTCGCCACGCGTCCAAGACCATTGCGCTGCCCGCCGACCTCCTCCCTTGGCCGATGGATGTGGGCCGGAATCAATGGAATTCCCGCGGCCAGTTGCTTGCGCTTTTCTCGGGGTTGAACCACAATAGTGAGGCGCAGCACAAACACAAAGGACGCCCGGCGACCCTGCCTCGACTCTTGGAGCAGGAGTTCCAGCCGGGCGGCAAAGCACCTCGTGCGCTCCTCCACTTCTCGTCTCGGGGGACCATTCTTGCCTTGACCCTCTCTACGTCCTGAATCGCGGTTCCATCGGGGTCTGGAAGCGATGACCCGCGCGTCATACTGCGGTCACTTGACACGCGGCGAGCCAATAGTGAAACCGGCCAGACGTTCTGGCCGGTTTTTGCCTTCCTCAGGAGGAGGAATAGGACAATCTGTGCCACCCGTTTGCCATCACTCCTCCATTGAGGGTCAGCCTGCGGCCGGGGTAGCAAACTGAAGTGACTTCGGTCTCTCGTCCGGACTCCGGGTGGGGCGGGAGTCCCTCTTGGAAATCGACCTGCCTTTGGAATAGAGCAACTGCCCTTGAGTGGCGCATTTACAGTGTTCCATGGTTTGCTCAGCGGCACAGGTCTTCTCCGCCTGAATCATCAGCGTAAGGGGGCCTTCATGATCCTCACACGCATCGCACTTGTCCCGCTCGTTGCGCTTGGTCTGGCAATCTCTTCGGGGCCGCGAGATGACGCCTCGATTCTGACGCCGCAGGGCACACTTGGCGAGGCCAATCCCAAAACGCAGGCGGGGCCGCTCGCGCTTGTCGGAATGCAGACGGGCGACATCCCAGAGTCTCTCCTCCCGCTGGCTCCTCCATCCGCCCGCCTGGCCTCGCCGGCCAACACCTGGAACGCCCTCGCCTCTGGGCTGAATGGAAATGTCAGTGCCATAGCAGTGGCCGGGCCGGATGTCTATGTCGGCGGCAAGTTCACCGACGCTGGCGGCGACCTCAACGCGGACTACATCGCCCGCTGGGATGGATCGGCCTGGCACGCACTCGGCTCCACGCCGCCTAATTGGTATGTGAACGCCCTCGCCGTGGCCGGGGGCAATGTCTACGTCGGCGGCGACTTCGGCAACATCGGCGGCGACACCAGCAAGCACGGCATCGCACGCTGGGATGGCTCCACCTGGCACGCGCTCGATGGCGGCCTGTCGAGTGTCTCCGCAATTGCCGTCGCGGGATCCAATGTCTATGCTGGCGGCTTGTTCACGGATGCCGGCGGCATTCCTGCCGCTGACTACATTGCCCGCTGGGACGGCTCCGCGTGGAATTCCCTGAGCGGCACGCCGCTGAACGACGGTGTGTTCGCCCTTGCCGCGGCGGGAGGGAGCATCTATGCCGGCGGTCTCTTCACCGACGCCTGGGGGCTGGCGAATGCCGACCACATCGCCCTCTGGAATGGATCGTCGTGGAGCGCGCTCGGCACCGGGCTGAGCGAAACAGTCTATGCCATTGCCGTCGCCGGACGCCACGTCTACGCGGGCGGCGGCTTCACAAACGCCGGAGACGACCCGAACGCTGACCGCATTGCCCGCTGGGATGGTTCGGCTTGGCATTCGCTTGGGACAGGTGTAGGCAACGGCAGGGTCCTCGCCATCGACGTCGAGGGATCCGAGGTCTATGCGGGGGGAGAGTTCTCGGCTGCCGGCGGAATCGCCAACACGACCCGCGCCGCCCATTGGGATGGCATCGCCTGGCACGCCCTCGGAACCGGCATCCCACTCGATGTCTATGCGGTGCAGATCGAAGGTTCGCAGGTCTACTTCGGCGGGAGGTTCACGAGTGTGGGCGGTGACGCGGGGATGAACAGGATCGCAAGATGGGATGCCACCGAGCTGACGCCCACCTGGAATGCCGTCGGGCCGGGGCTGACCAATGATGTCACCGTCATTACCGCTGCCGGCCAGGACGTGTACGTCGGCGGCTACTTCTACAACGCTGGCGGGGAGGCGGGCGCATCCCACATCGCTCGCTGGAACGGCGCCGGCTGGGAGGCACTTGGATCAGGGATCGGTCCCAACGGACCGATTGCCATCGCCCTCGTCGGCAAGACGGTGTACGTGGGCGGCCCCTTCAACGGGGCCGGCGGGGATGCCGCTATCTACTACGTGGCCTACTGGGATGGCTCCACCTGGCACTCGCTCGGCGACTACGGTGTGGGGGGGGCTACGTCGAGGCGCTTGCCGTTTCCGGAGCGGATGTCTATGTCGGCGGGTCGTTCATCATGGCCGGCAACTCGGCTGACAACGCGTATGTCGCGCGCTGGGATGGATCGAATTGGCACGCGCTCGGCAGCGGCGTGGACGATGCGGTGTATGCGTTGGCTACCGCCGGATCCGATGTTTACGTCGGCGGATACTTCGAGGACGCTGGCGGCATCGGAAATGCGGATTACATTGCCCGCTGGAACGGATCCTCCTGGTCCGCGCTAGGAAGCGGTCTGGACGCGGCCGTGATGGCAATTGCCGTCGGCGGCTCCAACGTGTACGCTGGAGGCAACTTCATCAATGCCGGTGGGACGGCCAACGGCGCACACATCGCTCGCTGGGACGGCGCCTGGCATGCGATGGGCTCCGGGCTGAACGGCGTCGTGCGCCAGATCGAGGTTGTCGGACCGGATGTCTATGCGGCCGGGAACTTCACCAATGCGGGCGGCGATCTGGATGCCGACTATATCGCGCGCTGGGACGGGGCGGCCTGGCACGCCGTGGGCACGGCGCTGAACTTCCCGCCCGTCTGCTTCGATGTGTCTGGACCGGACGTCTACGTTGGCGGCAACTTCACCAACGCGGGCGGCGACCCGTCCGCCGACTACTTCGCCCTGTGGGGGTCCATCCTCCGGCAGATCCGCTTGCCGCTAGTTCTGAGGAACTTACCGTAGCTGGCGCATTCCATCGGATACGGGCAGTTGTAGCTTCATGGACACAACAGGCGACTCCGGCGAACTCGGGGAGCGGTGTACCACGAGGGTCGCCCGCGCCAAAGGCAATGCCGCCAGAAGCGCCCACCGCTGTGTTTGCTGCCCTGTCGCCGCCCGCGGTATAATGCGCCTCACCTCGGGCGGTTAGCTCAGTTGGTTAGAGCATCGCGTTGACATCGCGAAGGCCGTAGGTTCAAGTCCTATACCGCCCACTGCACGACCCATAGCGCCAGGGTCAGGACGAGTAGCAGCCCGGGCCGCCTCAGCGAGCGGGGACACGTGGTGCAAGCCCCGCGGCCGGCCGCCTGCGAAAACCCCCTGACCGCGTGAACCGGAACGGTGGTGCTTTGGCACCGCTCAGTATGGGGAACGGCCCGGCCCCGTTATCGGCCTCGAGATGGCGCGCACGCGCCAAGTTGGGTGGAACCGCGGGAATGCACCTCTCGCCCCATGTCGGGCGGGAGGTTTTTCTTTTTTCCAGGGAGGTGTGCCATGCCACAGGTGGACAACCCGCGTTACGAGGACTCACTGCTCTTTCGCGTGCGCCATTCCGCATCCCACGTCATGGCCCAGGCGGTGATGGAAATGTTCCCCGGCCAGACGAAGCTCGCCATCGGCCCGGCGATCGCCGACGGCTTCTACTACGACTTCGACTTGCCGCGGCCACTCACGCCGGAGGATTTGGCCGCGCTCGAGGCGCGCATGCGCGAGATCATTCGCGGCGACTTCCCATTCATCCGCCACGAGATCTCGGCCGCCGAGGCGCGGGCCCTCTTTGCCGATCAGCCCTACAAGCTCGAGCTGATCGAGGGCCTCGAGCACGGCACCGAGGACGAACACGGCAACCCGCTCAGCTCGCCGCCCTCGATCACCACCTACTCCCACGACAAGTTCACCGACTTGTGCCGCGGGCCGCACCTCCAGCGCACCGGGCAGATCAACTCGGAGGCGGTGAAACTAATGAACGTCTCCGCCGCCTACTGGCGCGGCGACGAGAAGAACCCGATGCTGCAGCGCATCTACGGCACAGCCTGGGAGACGGTTGAGCAGCTCGAGCAGCACCTGTGGCGCTTGGAGGAGGCCAAGAAGCGCGATCACCGCAAGCTAGGACGGGAGCTCGACCTGTTCAGCATCAGCGAGGAGGTCGGCCCGGGATTGATCTTGTGGCATCCGCGAGGCGGGATGGTGCGCAAGTTGGCCGAGGACTACTGCCGTGAGGAACATGCCCGCGGCGGATACGATTTCGTCTTCTCCCCCCACATCGGCAAGGCCTCGCTGTGGGAGACCAGCGGGCACTTGGATTGGTACCGCGAGAACATGTACTCGCCCCTGGATATCGAAGGACAACAGTACTACCTCAAGCCGATGAACTGCCCGTTCCACATCCAGATCTACAAGAGCCGGTCTCGCTCCTACCGCGACCTTCCCCTGCGCTTCGCCGAGTGGGGCACTGTCTATCGCTACGAGCGCAGCGGCGTGGTGCACGGCTTGTTGCGGGTGCGAGGCTTCACCCAGGACGACGCGCATCTCTTCTGCCGTCCGGACCAGATGCCCCAGGAGATCGACCGCGTGCTCAATTTCAGCCTGCGCATCCTGCGGACCTTTGGATTCCGTGATTTCCAGGCCTATTTGTCGACACGCAACCCGGCTAAGGCCGCCGGCTCGCCGGAAGAGTGGCAGGCGCCCACCGAGGCCCTGCGTCAAGCATTGCTCCGAGCCGAGGTCGATTTTCAGGTCGATGAGGGCGAGGCCACCTTCTACGGACCGAAGATCGACATCAAGGTGCGCGACGCCTTGGAACGCGAGTGGCAGCTTTCGACGATCCAGTTCGATTTCAACCTGCCCGAACGCTTTGGCCTCACCTACATCGGCGAGGACGGGCTGGAGCACCGTCCGTACATGATTCATCGCGCCCTGCTCGGCTCGATGGAGCGATTTATGGGCGTCTTGATCGAGCATTTCGCCGGCGCATTCCCGGTGTGGCTTGCGCCAGTGCAGGCGATGGTCATCCCGATCGCCGACCGGCATGTTGAGTACGCGCGAACGGTGGAGCTCCGCCTGCGCGAGGCCGGCCTGCGGGTGGAAGTGGATGCGCGCGGCGAACGCATGAACGCGAAGATCCGCGATGCCCAGCTGCAGAAGATCCCTTACATGCTCATCGCGGGTGACCGCGAGGCGCAGAACGAGGCGCTGGCGGTGCGCCTGCGCAGCGGCGAAGACCTGGGCCCACTGCCCGTGGCCGACGTTGTGGCACGCCTCGCGAAGGAGGTGGCGGCTCGCTCCTAAAGGGCGCGCCGGAACTTACGGTGTAGAATGAATGGGAGCCGGTGAGCCGACGGAAAAGCGGCAGCCTGTCGAGGGGCAGGTTTTCTGTCGTGCCACTTGCTGGGGAGGAGAGCTATGTTCCACAAGATCATTCTGGTCGGCAACCTCGGCCGCGACCCCGAGATGCGTTATACGCCCAACGGGCAGGCGGTCACATCGTTTCCCGTTGCCGTCAATCGCACCTACAACGACGCCGCGGGGCAGCAGGTGAAAGAGACGATTTGGATCCGCGTTTCCGCCTGGGGCAAGCAGGCCGAGACGTGCAAGCAATACCTTTCCAAGGGGCGCCAGGTGCTGGTCGAGGGACGCCTCTCGCCCGATCGCGCCACCGGCAACCCACGCACCTATACCCGCCCAGACGGAACCACCGCCGCCTCGTACGAGATCGTGGCGGAGACGGTGCGCTTCCTGGGCGGCGGCCCGCGCCAGGAGGGCGCCGGGACGGAACCGGCCGAGGGGCAGTCGGCGCCGCCCGCGGCCAGCGATGAGGAGATCCCCTTCTAGCGTCTGGCCGGGCCGGGAGGATTGCATGACTGAATTGCCGAAGAACACGCCGCCCGTCAAGGGCCCTATTCCATTGCGCTTGCCTCCGAATCTCGAGGCCGTGTATGCCAACTTCGCCCTCATCACCCACTCGCCGGCCGAGGTCGTCGTGGATTTCGCTCACCTCCTGCCCGGCATGAATCAGGCGCGCGTGTGCGCGCGGGTGGTTATGTCGCCGCTCAGCGCGAAGCTGGTACTGCGCGCGCTGACCGAGAACCTGGGCAAGTACGAGGCGCAGTACGGCGAGATTCGCATCCCCGAAGGCGCAACCCTGGCCGGCCAGCTTTTCGGCCGCCCGATCGGGCATGAGTCCGGGCCGGACTCGCCCCCCACGGAATAGCCTCATGGAGATGTTGAACACACTGGGAGAAGAAATCCGCACGCGGCTGGAGGCCAAGAATCACGCCCGCGAGCAGGCCCTGCAACATTCGCGCTCGATCATCCGCCATTCGGCACTCGCCATTCGTGCGGTGCACCGTAACGAGCGGCCGCTGGCGCTCGAGCACCTCGGCCAGGCGCGCAGCGAAGCGGGCACGCTGCGCGAGGCGCTCGCGCCCTATCCCGATCTCTATTTCGCCGGCTATTCGCAGGATGCGCTCAAGGAATTGGCGGAGGCCTCCATTGTCTACGCGCTGGTCGGCGGCGAACGCCTGCCCTCACCCGACGAGCTGCAGGTGGATGCGGCGCCCTATCTCAACGGGCTGGGCGAGGCGGCGGGCGAATTGCGCCGACACTGCCTGGACATCATGCGCAGCGGGGATAGTCGCAAAGCCGAACGGCTGCTGACGATGATGGACGACATCTATTCGCTGCTGGTCACGCTCGACTACCCGGATGCCATCACCGGCAATCTGCGGCGCACGACCGACATGGTGCGCGGCGTAACCGAGCGCACACGCGGGGATCTCACTCTCAGTCTGCGCCTGGAGGCCACGCGCCTGGCGGCAGCCGAGCTCGAAGAGCGGATGCGTAAAGCGTAAGCCTCCCACAGGTCATGCATCAAAACCGCGCCCCTCCCGGTTTGAATGGGAGGGGCGCGGCGTTCATCACCCATAACCGACCCAGAGTATAAACCTGAAGGGGCGCCGCTTAGTCAAGCGCCAGGGAATTCTTCAGGCCTGCTCCGATTCTCTCCATCGCGGAATCAGAAAGGCGTCCTATCCGCCGGATCAGCCGAGCTTCAGATACTGAACGCACTTGGAAGGTATCGGCCGAGGATTTCTTGGAGAGCCCATTTTCGGCTGTGCGTTCAACTGGAATGTGCCAGGGCGCGGTCTCAAAACGCGCGTCCCATTCGGTCAGGGGGACCACGATTTTCAGGGGCAGGCGGGCGAGCGCGTCGCGGTTGACGATGACGCACGGGCGGCTCTTCTTGATTTCCGCCCCAATCGTTGGGTCAAGATTCACCTCCCAGACCTCCCCCCGCTTCATCGAAACTCTTCTCCATCCAGCGCCTGAAAGGCGGTCAGTTCCTTGTCGGTTTTGTAGAGCGGCGCGAGCGCCTCGGCAACCCGCGCCAGGGCCTCCTCATGCGATCGCCGACACTCGCTTACCACGGCCTGGCGCACGACAGCAGAAACGGTCAACCCCCTGCTCTTGGCCGTTGCGGTGAGGGTTTCAATGAGCGATTCGCTGACAAGGATGTTGAGTCGGCGGGATTTTGGGGCTTCTCGGATCGAGTCCATGCGCAACCTCCATGGTCCTATTCTATACATATATACTATACGTCTACTTCGTGCGCATGTCAATGCCGCTACACAAAACTTAACATTCAGTGTCATTGCCACCCTTCTTAGCCTGCTTTCGTCTCGACGACCTCGCGGCCTCAACCGGAGAGTCTCCCGCGATCGCGCGACGACCATGCTGATGGCAGTGGGGCGGCACCGCTTTCTGTCGGCCATCCGGCGTTCTTCGCGGGTCACGATGTGCGTCACCCTGACGAGGGCGGAGGCCGGTACAGCACACCGCCGGCAGTCGATCATCGGGTTGAGGCGAGGCAGGGAAGGCTGGGCCGGGGAACGCGGGTGCCGCTCAGGAGGGCGTGTGGCGCCGGTCATCCATGATCGCCGTCTCGAGGACTCCGGCGATGTAGGCGTTGAGGCTTTTCTCACTCAGTCGTGCGTTCGCAGAGAGCTTGCGGTGGAGATCGGGGGGAAGCCGCACCAGCAATCTCCCCGAAAACGGCTTCTCCGGTTCCTCTCCGCGCTGCGCGCAGAATTCCAGATAGTCGTCAACGGAGTCATGGAAAGCCTTAACTAGCCCCTCAACGTTGTCGGCCTCAAACGTCACCACGTCGCGCAGGTTGATGACCTCGCCGTGGAAGACGCGGGCTTCGTCGTCGAAATCGACCTTAGCGCTGTATCCCTGGTACTCCATCATGGAGAGACTCCGGCCTGCTCGAGAAACCGTCTGACGGACCGCACTGTGCTTCGGGAGGCTTCCTTTTCGGGGTGGGGTCGGTGAAAGACAGCCCTTACATCGTTGAGGGCAACCCTCAGCCGGGAGCCGCTTCCTTCGGAGCACTCCGCACCCAGTGCCCGGAGCAGCGATTCGATTTCACTCCAGGGCAGGCTTGCGGCCGGTGGGTCTGCGAAGATGGCTTCAAGCGTGCGTTGGCGCCTGCTGCTGACAATCATAGTATCACATCACGATATCAGAGTCAACTGCCGAGGGAAAGCGGGATGGGCTGACCTGGCGTCCGACGGTCCCGCCCTCACCAGACCTCCCGCCCACGAGGCGGTCCGCTCTCAATTTCGCGATGCAAGTTGTTGGGGGTAATACGCGCAAGCAGTCGCCGTAGGCCGCGTGTGGATGTGTTGACGGGGCGAGTGATCAGCAGGCCATCGACGAGGGAGACCTCGACCACCGAGCCGTCCGTCAGACCCGCTGCAAACGCCAAGGAATGCGGGATTCGTACAATGAGCCCGCCTCTCCACCGGCGTACCAGGGTCTTCATCTCGCCAACTCCTGTCAGCACCTCCAGTATATAGAAGATCCGCCCGTCCGAAAGGGTGATGTCCTTGAATCCCGGGGCACCTCTACCTGCGCAGCACCCGCGCGACCTCGGCGGTGCTCTCGAGGATGACATCCGCTCCGCACGCTTCTAACTCTTCGCGTTCCCCAAACCCGCACAACACGCCAGCCGTTTGCGCACCCGCACGCCGCCCCGCCAGAATGTCGGCGCGTGTGTCGCCCACCATCAGGCAGCTCTCGGGCGCAACACCCAGTGCCTTCGCCGCTGCATACACCGGCGCGGGGTGCGGCTTCATGCGCGCTGCGCTGAGCGCGGTGATGATCGCGGCAAAATGCGGCTGCAGAGTCCACTGGTCGAGGAAAGCCAGGGTGCCGCGCCGGTCGCGCGAGCTGACGACCGCCAGCGGGTAGCGCTTCGCGAGCCGCGCCAGCATTGCGGGCACGCCCTGCACGGCATGGAAAGCGCCCGGGCGTCCCAGTCCGCGCCACCCCGCCAGGCGGTCGGTGAGCGCAGCCAGCGGTTCATCAATTCCCAGACGGTCTGGCACGCTGAGCAGGAAACTGGCCATCCCCTCCGAGGCCATCATCCAGCGGCGCAAGACGCGCGCCTCACCGGCGCGGCCGAAGAAGAAGCGCAGCGGGCGCGCAAGGCGAACGAGCCGCCGCAGGTATTCCTCATCCGTTTCGGCGAGTGTGCCGTCCATGTCGAACAGGACCGCCTGCACGCGCGCGAGGTCCAGGCCCATCAGGCGAGCGACCCGCGTTGGTTTATGCCCCTCATAAGGCCTCGGTGTCGGAAGTATCGGCGGACATACATGAGTGCAAACCCCGCGCCGTCGAAGGCGAGGCGTCGGTCGGCGCGTTGACAGTCCGCAGGGCGCGGGTTATCCTGCGCGCACCGGATGGGAGGCGCCCAATGAGAATCGCCACGTTCTCGATCGTTGCAGCGGATCTCGCGCGGGGGGAGTGGGGCATCGCCGTCGCCTCACGCTTTCTGGCCGTCGGCGCGGTGGTGCCCTGGGCGCGCGCCGG
>Ga0315277_10001780_pt1 | contig 30680 bp, 38 predicted proteins | sample YL17G05_15_MG_FD_203695 | JGI IMG/M metagenome (GOLD analysis project Ga0315277, IMG submission 203695) | Sediment microbial communities from Yellowstone Lake, YNP, Wyoming, USA - YL17G05_15 | ecosystem: Environmental > Aquatic > Freshwater > Lake > Sediment | place: USA: Wyoming | collected...
GATTTTTTAGCTGGAAGGCTGGATTTTACAATCGCTGGAAACGGGGGGCCTAGAAGATTAAAGTTTTATATGAAGCGATACCCAGATAAAGGAAGACCTGATTATATCCCAAGCATGAGCCTAGAATAGCAAATTTATGATTTAATGGCTGGAAGCGGGGTTGTTCCAAGGGCTTACCTTCTTGAAGGAGTAGATAACTTGCTTCTCCTAGAAAGTGCTGGCGATAGGACATTAGATGAAAGACTCTTTAGGAATCATCTATCACCTAAAGAAAAAGACGAGCTTGTGAAGCATGCAATAGATGCTTTGGCAACATTCACCACTTATGCAGGCAGAACTGCTTCTGAAATTTTAAGAGGAGGTGACCGGCACTTAGAGTTAAGGCAGTGGTTAACAAGTGTTGGTGCTAAAGATATGGAAGCAAGCGCCAGGAGATATTTTAAAGTCGTTAAGCCTGACGAAGCAGGAAGCGATGATGGTCAAGAAAAAGAAGCAACAGGAAGCGTTATTCATAATTATGCCCCTATAATTCGTGTTTATAGCGGAGATGGACAACAGATAATCCATGGAGATGGCGGGGCTCAGAATTTCCTTGGCCCTTTAAGAGCAGAGTGGACTGATAATATTAACCTTGTTGATTTAGCAAGCCTTAGGTTTGGTTTCCCTGTTTTTGATTTAGCCCAGCTTCTTACATCTCCAGGAATGCACTACAAACCTGAGAATTGGGACGAGTTTTTAGACTATTTTATGGGCCGGAGTGTACCTGCGTGCGCAAGATCAAACGAAAGCGATAGAAGAGCTGCCACACAATTTTATTCGGCAGCAATTCACGAACCCTGTAAAAGAGTTATAAGGAAGAGAGATTTTGCCGTTTCAAATCCGCGCCAGTATGAACAATGGATGGAAAGCAGACCCTCTTTAGACGGGTCAGATGAGGAGATGAGTGTTTACGTTGGAGACGCATTGCATCATATACTTAGTAAACCTGGAAAATTTCAATTTAATGGTGAAGATTTAAGAAGATTGGGAGCATTTCAAAAATACCTTAAAGCAGAGGGCGTATTAAGTTAAGCTAAGTTATTCTTCATCACAACAATCTTTAAAAATGTAGACAAACAGAAGTTTCTATGAATCAAATTTATGCAAAAAATGGCTGAAGTAAGAATAATAGATTATGATGCGGTACAAAGGGAAAGGCAAGAAGATAAAGGGGTTTATGAGCAAATGGCAATAGCTATTGTCTCCGCACTAGGAGGGGGGACAAGTCTTTCTGACCAGGACTTTGAATTAGAAGCACCATTCAGGGGGTATCTGATACGACAGGGCCAAGCTCCTCCTTTGGTTTCTATAGAATCAAGAATTCGAGATGTAAAGAATAAATTAAGCGGGTTGGTGGTTGATGTAACAGTGCATCAAGAAGCTGTATTTACAAAAGTTAAAGGTCCTGTTATGGATGCAAGCAGGAAATTCAGACAAGTTGAAAGAGTAAATTTAATAGAAAAGTACGAACAAAATGGCTGAAAGACAACCCATATTCATACTTCCGGAAAATGTGCAAAGAATGATTGGGAAAGATGCGCAAAGAAACAATATTATGGCTGCAAGATTAGTTGCTGATGCAGTCAAAACTACTTTAGGACCAAAAGGAATGGATAAAATGCTCGTTAGTTCTACAGGAGACATTACTGTCACAAATGACGGGGTCACGATTCTTGAAGAGATGGAAATAGAGCATCCTGCTGCAAGAATGATGGTTGAAATAGCCAAGACCCAGGAAGATGAAGTTGGAGATGGGACTACAACAGCTGTAATGCTTGCAGGAAAGCTTCTTGAAAATGCTGAAAAACTGCTGGATAATAAGATACATCCTACTGTTATAACTAAAGGGTATAGATTAGCTGCAGAAAAAGCCCAGGAGATATTAAAGGAATTGGCAGTTTCCATAACTCCAGACCAAGAAGATGTTTTGATGTGCATAGCAATGACTGCTATGACTGGAAAAGGTGCTGAAACTGTCAAGGAAAAATTTTCAGACATTATTGTTAAAGCTGTAAAACAGATTGCAGAAAATGGAAAAGTTGATTTAACAAATGTAAAGATAGAAAAAAATAAGGGCTCGGGATTAGAAGACACTGAGTTAATTAGAGGAATAGTTATTGATAAAGAAAGAGTGTCTATTGATATGCCGCAAAAAGTTAATCAAGCTAGAATCGCCTTGCTTGACTGCGCTTTGGAGATTAAAGGGCCTGAAACAGAAACTAGGATATCCATAAGCAGCCCTGACCAATTGCAGCAGTTTGTCGAGCAGGAAGACCGGATTCTTAAGGAAATGACTGAAAAAGTGAAGAATTCAGGGGCGAATGTAGTATTCTGCCAGAAAGGAATTGATGATGTTGCCCAGTATTATCTGGCTAAATCAGGAATTTATGCATGCAGAAGGGTTGCCAAGACTGACATGGAAAAATTATCAAGAGCAACGCAGGGAAGGATTGTGAGCAATTTGAATGAGCTTACTCCAGAACAGCTTGGAAATGCAAATGAAGTTGAAGAGATTAAGAAAGGCGAGGATGTTTTCACTTATGTTAAAGGATGCAAAAACCCCAAAGCCCTTACTATAATGATCCATGGGGGTACAGAGCATGTTTTAGATGAAATGGAAAGAGCTATTAAGGATGGATTGGGAGATGTTGCTTCTGCGCTAAAAGAAGGAAAAATAGTTGCAGGAGCAGGAGCAATTGAAATTGAGCTTTCAAAAAGATTAAGAGAATACGCCAAGAGCTTAGGAGGAAGAGAGCAGCTGGCTGTGGATGAGTTTGCTGCAGCTCTTGAGTTTATTCCAGTGACTTTGGCAGAAAACGCAGGCTTAGATCCTATAGATGTTTTAACTGAATTAAAATCAGCTCATGAAACAGAGAAATATGCAGGAATCAATATATTTACAGGAAAAGTAGAAAATGTTTTAAGAGCAGGAATAATAGAGCCTCTTAAAATAAAAAGCCAGGCAATACACTCTGCAAGCGAGGTAGCCATGATGATATTAAGAATAGATGATGTTTTAGCATCTGGAAAATCCTCTGCGCCTGCAATGCCGCAAGGCGGCATGGGCGGAATGCCTCCTAACATGGGAGATTATGAGTAAAATTTATAATGATTAAATTAGGTGTTTCTGAAAGGCGTTGGGCTACAAAGAGAGAGCCTTTTACAATACATCATCTTTTGGTGGCTAGGACAGAAGAATATTCTTTAGTGTACTATGACAGAGGACAAGAGTTTTTTACCAGTTTTTCTCGTCTTTATCTAGCTTCAAATATCTCTCATGCAAGAGTCGAAAGAAGATGCTATTCAGATACTGATGCAAGTTTTGGATTAAGAAGGCTTAAAGAAACTGATGACTTGGATGGAGCAATATATGAAGTAGAATGTAGAATAGCTAACGAGATTCAGAACGAACTTGGTAGTTGGGAAGGGCCAGATGAAGAAGGGGGGTGTCTTGGAGATTTGCATGAACTTCCCAGAGATTTTTATTTTTTTTATGGATTTCCTTTTTTCAAAAAATTAGATTTAGATACAAGAGAAGACTAAATGCGGATGCTGAATTTTAGATTAAGCTCTTTGGAAGATAATCTATTTTATGCTCCTCAAAAATAATTATTGACTCATACAATTTTACAATATCTGAAAATTTTTCCTTTATATCCAGAAGAACCTCTTTAAATTCCTGCATGTTATTTACGTGAATATCCAGCATTACATTATATAAACCGATTGTATTTGTAACATAGTAAATATTTTTATGATATTTGCAAAATTCTAAAAACTCTTTTTTTCTCTTGTCAGAAGCACTTTGCAGCTGAATTAGCAATAAATGCCACTCATAACCCAATCGGGCAATATTTATCTTTGGCTTAAAGCCTTCGATAATATTAGATTTGATAAGGCTTTTAAGATGATAGCTGATAGTATGAATTGGAAGATTTGTTTTTTTGGAGATTTCAGTTATAGGAAGGCGGGCATTTTGTGAAATAGTTTTAAGAATTTTCTTGTCATCTTCGCCTAAGCTTATTGCTTCTTTTTTTTCTCCTTGCTTAACTCCATAGGAAATGTCTTTGGAGGGGAGGAATTTGTAGCTTAAATGCTCTGCGCTTACTAAAGTAGTGAAAATATATTCGTGCAGATGTTTTCCGCAAAGATTAGTCAGCTGGCTTAGATATTTTTCAAAATTAAGTATAGAATCTGCATTAATTCCAACAACAAAATCCCACCTTCCAACTCCGCTAACTAGCCATCCCACATAATCCAGCTTTTCAATTTGCTCGGCAAGCTTTTTCTCCTGTTCTTTATTTATATTAGAGAGCTGGATAAAAACATAATAGAAATCCAAGCCAAATCTGCTGATATTAACAATAGTATAAAAATTAGATATAATATCCTTACTGATTAAATTTTGAATCCTGTAGTTTACAACCTGTTTGCTTAAGCCTACTTTCTTGGCTATTTCAGAGTCAGTTTGCCTTGAATTATTATCTAACTCTGCAAGTATCTTCTTATCTTTTAGGTCTATTAGATTTTTCTTTTTAGGCATCACAAATTTTTGGGGTTTATTTAAAATTTGGGAGACAGAAAACGAACATCTTTGTTTTTCGTTTTCTGCATAATAGTTTACAATAGTATATTTAGTATTTAAATTTTATCATTTTGTCAAAAATAAAACTAAAAAGATTTAACTATATTAGTATCGAATTAGTAGTAACATCAAAAAAACCCTGAGTTTTACGCGGACTAAAGTCCGCAGTTTGTTCGGGTTTTTAGGATGCTCGAAAACGAAAAACCCGAGCATTCCTACACACGCACTAAAATGCGAGGTTTTTCGTTTTCGACATGGAAAAGAAATTAATTGGGAAAAAAGCTGTTTTAGTAGATTTAGACGGAACGCTCCTGGATACAGAAAAATTGGATGATAAGGTTCTTTATAGTACTCTTGAACAGTATAACATTAAGAAATTCAAGTTTAATAAAGGTACACTGGATAATTGTTTGCGAAGAGTCGAAAATGAGAGTATAAGGCAAAAGATTAGAAAAGATTTCTTAAAACAGTATAAAAAAGCATTAAAAAATTCAAAAATTAAAATTAATTATTCTATTTTACGAATAATAAAAAAAAGGAGATTAAAAGCAGCACTTGTAACTTCTAATCTAAAGGAGATTACAAACCTTCTTTTAAAAAAGTATAAATTAGAACAGTATTTCGGAATTGTAATTACTTGCGAAGATGTAAAAAACCCAAAACCTTCTCCCAAACCTTATTTGCTTGCGATCAAAAAATTAAAGATTCCAAATCATGAGGCATTGATTTTTGAAGACTCAGACGAAGGAGTTAAATCCGCAAAAGCTGGCAAAATTGATTTTATAAAAGTTGATTTTGAAAGGAGGAAAATAAAATGACAGAACAAACAAAATACGAGAAAATAAAAGCAATTGGAAAGAACATAAGCGAAAGGGCTTATCAGGCGAGATGCTACGCTAATTTTTATGGGGGGCCTGTTTTAACTGCTGGCGGTACAATCGCAGCATTTAGATACATGATGTTTCCTGCCCAAGCTGAAAATCCTGTTGCTGAAGTTCTATACTGGGGTGCTGCAGCAGTAACAAGTTTACCTGCTCAGCTAATTAGTGTGCCGGTAGGTTTAGGTTTAGGCATGCTGTCTGTAGTTGAGCTTGCAAAATCTAGAGCTAAGAAAGGTAGAAATTTGGAAAACTGTTTATCACCTACTGGGCTTCCAAAGAATATGATAAGACATTAAGTGCGGAGACCATGTTTTAATATCAAAGTTGAAATCCTTTAAGCTTGGCTCTGTTATTTAATGTATTAATTGAAACCAGGTTATAAAGTTTATTGTGCTTTTGGGGATATATTCATAAAATATTTTTAGCTATTTTTATACCAAATTTCTTTCAAGAAATCCAAACAACTCCCTGCAAGACTAGCTTTTCAAATGTATATTTTAGAACATAAATTAATATTTAAATAGCTCTATTTTAAAGAAATTATGCTAAATCATAGAAATTCAATTACGCCTGCTCAAAGGCAACCACCTATTCTTCCTACAGATTTTTCTGCTCAGCATAGAGCGCATTATATATTGCCCGCAGGAAACTCTAAAGCTAGTGGAGAGATTCATGTTACTTATGTTGCTAGAAGCAATGGAGCCAATGGAGACCTTTTTGAGGAAGAAGAATCAGTGTCTGTATCTTTTGATTATCCGATTGGAAAAACAAGGAAAGTAGCTGAATTTAGTGTTAGAGACAGAAATTATGGAGAAATTTACCCTGTTTATCAAGACCAGGAAGCCATTCCAAATGATGTTCTTGAAATTTTAGCAGAGAAGTTACCTCGCAATGTAAGAAGGATTTTACCTGATTTACCGAAGTAATTCTTATAATATTATTTTTTGAAATATGCGGAGACCGCACAAGCCACCATTTTGGCACTTTGGTGTGGTGTTAAAATCAATATTGAATATTTATGATTATTATCGAATCATTAAAGTGACTTTGATTTATAAATCTTGTCGGGGTGGAGTGGATAGATCAATTAAGAGTAAGGTTTATAAATATTGATAAATATCAATATGTAATGGATGATAAGATAGAGTTATTAAAAGCTATGTCTGATGAAACACGTTTTAAGATAATTGAATTCTTATTAAAAGGAGAAAAATGTGTCTGCGAAATATTCCCTTATGTAAAAAGGACACAATCAACTGTTTCTATACATTTGAACAATTTAGAGGATGCAGGAGTCCTTGAATCAAGAAGAGATGGAAAAAAAATATTCTATAAAATAAAAGATAAGAGAGTTTGCGATATTTTTAAGGCACTAGATGATCCAAAAGGTAAAATTTTGAAACCTGCTTGTTGTTGTGATAATAAACATTCAGGAGGCAATAAAAAATGACTGAAAATCAAGAAAATTGCACTTGTGGTAGCTATGCTTGCCGTGGTAATCGGTTAATTTTTTATGGGCTCGCAATAGGCATATTTATCCTGCTGTTAGTAACCTTTATACCAAAATACCTGAATGGCAATACTGCAGCTTCTGGAACGCAAATTTCAGGAGATATTGAAAAGGTAGAGGTTTATCATTTCCATGCAACAAGACAGTGTGTTACTTGTAAAACTGTTGGGGCATTCTCAGAAGAAACAGTTAATACATATTTCGCTAATGAATTAAAATCTGGAAAACTTGTTTTTGCCCATGTTAATATAGACTTGCCTGAAAACAAAGCGCTCGTAGATAAATACGAGGCCAAAGGCTCTTCCTTGTTGATAGGAGTCTATGGAAAAGAGGGAAGTTTCTCTAAAACTGAAGATACTAATGTTTGGTATAAGATAGACAACAAAACAGATTTTACAAATTACCTTAAAGGAGTAATTGAACAGAAATTTTCAGGAAGTTAAAATGGACTTGATGTCTTTTATGCAATCCATGGGGAATAATAGTTTCCCTTTAATTGCTGCTTTTTTTATTGGCTTAATGACCGCAATAAGCCCCTGCCCTCTTGCTACAAACATTACGGCGATAGCTTATATCTCGAAAAAAATAGATAATGGAAAAAGAACTCTTTTAACAGGCTTGGTTTATACTCTGGGAAGAATGTTTACTTATGTGTTATTAGCTAGTTTAATTGTTTATATCGGCATTAATGTTCAAGCAATATCTTTATTCTTACAGGAATACGGTGAAAGATTAATTGGGATTTTATTAGTCTTTATAGGTTTAGTTATGTTAAATGTGATAAAACTGAATTTTATTAAAAGCAGTGGAAAATTCGATAAGATAAAAGAAAGATTATCTGAAAAAGGATATTTAGGAAGTTTTCTGTTAGGGGTAATATTTGCCTTGGCTTTTTGTCCTTTTAGTGCAGTTTTATTTTTCGGAATGTTAATTCCTTTAGCTTTAAAATTTTCTGATGGAATTTTAATCCCGTCTGTATTCGCTTTTGCAACAGGTCTGCCAGTTATAATTTTATCATTTGTTTTAGTGTTCAGCATATCAAAGTTAAGCAATATTATGAAGAAAGTTGAATTAGTTGAAAAATATACTCGTTATATTGTAGGTTTGATATTTATTATTGTTGGAGCATATTATATTTGGAAGATTTGGCTTTAAATGGAAGACTTAAATATAGAAAATAATAACCTTAATTATAAAAACTAAAGATTATGGAAAAAACATTTTCAATTGATGGAATGCATTGTAATTCGTGTTCTCAATTAATTGAAAATGAACTAAAAGACTCGGTTAATAAAATTTCAGTAAATTATTCAAAAGGAAAAGCAGAGATAGAGTTTGATGAAAAAAAGATAAATGAAGAACAAATTAAAGAGAAGATAAAAAAATTAGGTTACGAGATAGCAGAAAGTAACAAAAAGAGCAAATGGGGTTTTCTCATCTGGATTATACTTGGAATTATTGGTTTAGTGATTCTTTATTCATTATTTATTGGTTTTGATTTTAATATTTCTGGATTCAATCTACCTCAAACAGGAGAAACTGTTAATTTATTATTACTGTTCTTAGTTGGTGTATTGACTGGATTTCATTGTATGTCTATGTGTGGGGGATTTATTGTTTCATACACTACGAAAAATGCTTTAAAAGGATACAAAGGATTTTCACAGCATCTAGTTTATGGCATTTCAAAAACAATTTCTTATGCGATTATTGGGGGAATATTTGGATTAATAGGCGGGTTTATCGCATTTAATTCACAGATAAGAGGATGGGTTGCCATACTTGCAGGAATATTTATGGTATTTTATGCATTCAGTATGTTTGGTTTTAAGTTTTTTAGAAAATTTCAATTCAATCCAAGATTCTTAACAAAATTTTCTTCTAAAGCATCTCAAAAATCAAGAGGTCCTTATATTGGTCCTTTAGTCACAGGACTTTTAACAGGTCTATTTATTGCATGTGGTCCACTTCAAGCAATGTATCTTTATGCGATAGGCTCAGGAAGTTTTAAAACAGGGATGATTAGTTTAGCAGTTTTTGGTTTAGGAACATTACCAGTTTTAATTGGGTTCGGGAGTTTAGTAACGGTAATTAGTCATAAAACTACGAGCAGAATTTTGAAAATTTCAGCGATACTTGTTTTGATATTAGGATTAATTATGATAAATAATGGACTTTCATTAACTGGGAGCTCTTATGATTTTCAATCTATAAAAACTCGAATTATGGGTTCTACTAATAATGCAGCCATTTCTAATGGTGTTCAGGAAATAAATATGACTATTGATGGAACTAACTGGAATCCGAAGGTTTTTGTTTTGAAAAAAGATATCCCTGTAAAATGGAACATCAATGCCATAAAACTTCCCTGTGCTACTGAAATTTATGTTAATGACTATAATCTTGATATTAAATTAAAGACGGGAAATAATGTTATTGAGTTTACTCCAAATCAAACAGGAACCATAAAATGGGCTTGCTGGATGGGCATGATTTCAGGGAATTTCATAGTTACAGATACAGGGAAAGCATCTAATGAAGAACTTAAAAATGCAACTCCGACTTGCACTGGAATGTGCCATGAAGCCCCTTAAACGAAAGATTTATAAATATTGATAGATATCAATATGTTATTCTTAAATAAAGGGTATAATTCGAGAGGCTATACAAATGGTTGAAAAACAAGGAAACTGTGCATGCGGAGGCAATAGGTTAATTTTTTCCTGCTCGGGAGCAGCAGACGTTGGAGAATTAGCGGATAGAGCTGCAAGAGAACTTACTCATGAAGGTATTGGCAAAATGTTCTGCCTTACCGGTGTTGGAGGAAATGTTGGACCTATTGTAGAAAAAACCAAATCTGCTGATTCTCGCTTAGTAATTGATGGATGTTCTGTAGCCTGTGCTAAGAAATTAATGGATAATGCAGGCATCACTGATTATACTTATTTGCAAATAACTGACTTAGGTTACGAAAAAGGAAAAACTCCTGTAACTGAAGAATCTATTGGCAGAGTGGTTAGTGAAGCAAAAAGATTGTATACTTAACAAATTTTTGTTATAATACGTAAAGAGGTTATGAAAATGAAAAAACAAACAGCATTGAAAATACTTTTTTGGATTTCATTGGCAGGAGTTTTATTTTCTGGCTATCTGAGTTATACTGAGATTTTTCAGCAAACTTGTGCAATAGGAACATGCAGTACTAAGGTATTTACGATTCCATCATGCGTCTATGGTTTTGTAATGTATCTTATTGGATTAATTGTTTCAATAATAGGATTGAGGAGTAAATAAAATGAAAAAAGAAAACAAAACTAAAGAAAAAATTAAAGATGTTGAAGAGCCATGCTGTGCTGATTCAGATAATTGTTCTATTGACTGCTGTTCAATATCTAAAAAGAAAGAGCCTAAATGCAGTTGTGGAGGTTGTTGCTAATGAAAACATACGATTTAAATGAAAAGATTGAATATTCTAATGAGAAACCAATTAAGAAACATTTCCTTAATTCTAAAGGATTCCATTCTGCATTAATCTGTTTAAAAAAAGGTGTTGAAATCCCCCCTCATGAAGAGAATTATGCTGTTTTTCTGATAGTTCTTGAGGGAAAAGGGGTTTTTACATATTTTAATGGGAAATCTATATTAACCAAAAATCAAGGTATCTATATTAAAAAAGATGAAATCAGGGGAATAAAAGCAGAAGAAGATTTAGTTATTCTTGGAATTCAGGATAGAGCAAAAGGGGTTAAAAATGAAAAAGAAAACTAAAGAAGAATTGAAGTGCAGTTGTGGAGGTTGTTGCTAATGAAAATAAAGATATTAGGTACTGGATGCCCAAAATGCAAGATGCTGGAGCAGAATGCAAAAAAAGCTGCTGAGGAATTAAAGATAAAAGCCACAGTTGAGAAGGTTACAGACATACAGAAGATTATTGAGTCTGGGGTTATGATGACTCCTGCACTGGAAATTGATGGGAAAATTGTTTCAGCAGGCAAGATTTTAACATCTGAAGAAATCAAGCAGTATCTGGTTAAGGGGAAATAAGATGGATTTTGTTTCTGTTTTTATGGCTGGAATAAATTCTTTAATAGAATATGTTTCTGCTCATGTCCTTACTTGTTTAATTCCAGCTTTTTTAATTGCTGGCGCAATGTCTGCCCTTCTTCCTAAAGAAAAAATAGCTGGATATCTTGGACAAAAGGTCCCAAAATATAAAGCTTATCCCTTGGCAGTAATTGCCGGGCTTCTTTTAGCAGTTTGTTCATGTACCATTCTTCCCCTGTTTGCAGGAATAAAAAAGAAAGGTGCTGGACTGGGTCCTGCACTTGCTTTCCTTTATACTGCCCCGGCAACAAACATCATTGCTATCATGTTCACTGGAAGTGTTCTTGGATGGAACTTCGCAATAGCCAGAATAGTTCTTTCAATCACATTTGCTGTTTTGATTGGGCTTATAATATCCTCAATGTTTAAGGAAGAGGATTCAAAGGAAAAAAAGATGCCCATTGATATAATTCATCCAAAGGAAAAATCTTCTGAGAAAAAGTCCTTTTTTCAAAGGCACCGGTTAATATTGTTTTTTGCCCTGCTTGTCGCCATCCTTATTGCAGGAACCAGGCTTAGTGGGAGCATCAAATGGTGGGTTCTGGCAGGATTACTCCTATTGTTGGGGATAATGGCGAAGGTTCATTTTTCAAAAGAAGAGATAAAAGCGTGGCTGTCTGAAACATGGATATTTACAAAGAAGATATTTCCGCTTTTATTAGCTGGAATATTTGTTGCAGGAATACTATCTTCACTTTTATCGCAGAATCTCCTTGTAGGTCTTGTGGGGGACAACTCAATTTTTTCAAATTTTATAGCAGTCTTATTCGGGGTTTTTATGTACTTTCCCACCTTGGTTGAAGTACCGATGGCAAAACTGTTTCTTTCTTTAGGAATGGCTAAAGGACCCCTTCTTGCTTATCTGTTGGCAGACCCAGTAATATCTCTAGCCAGTATACTTGTTATAAGAAAACTAATTGGAACAAAAAGAACGCTTGTCTATGTTGGCTTAATTATCATTTTCTCAACTATTGCGGGATTGATTTATGGAAATCTGGTGTGAATAAGAATTAAATGACTCCTTTTTTTTCTTCTTCCATTTCTTCCAACAGCTTTTTATAGGTTAATATTCTCATTATTAAAAATGGTGAGCACTTTATTTTCAAGATTCAAGTATCCAAAACTATTGGGGCTGCTTTTAGCAATAGCCTTGGCTTACATTTTATTTAAAAATCCTGCAGTAAATGGTTTTATGTTAGAAATAGGGAGTTATGGATACATTGGGGTTTTTATCGCAGGAATGCTTTTTGCATTTGGATTCACAGCTCCATTTGCAGCAGGATTTTTTCTAACCTTAAATCCTTCAAATATCTGGATTGTCGGATTGATAGGCGGTATTGGAGCTCTTGTGTCAGACCTGTTTATTTTTAGCTTTATTAAATTCTCTTTTGAGGATGAATTTAACCGCCTAAAAGATACAAAATTGTTGAAAAAAATGAAACGGCTTACAGAGAATAACATTATGAAGAAAATAAAAGTATATATTCTCTATGGTTTTGCAGGGATATTAATAGCCTCCCCTCTACCAGATGAATTTGGAGTAACTTTGCTGGCGGGGTTAAGCGCAATTAAATTAAGAACCTTGGCGATAATAAGCTTCCTATTGAACACTCTAGGAATAATTATTTTGCTTTTAATATAACTATAACAAAAATTATTTCTGGGCTATTTTTTTATTTTGTTAAATAAACAACTAATTGTACTATTGCTAGAACAATAGCAAGAGGATTAACAACCAATCCTACTTTAACAACATCATCATTTAACACTTTCTTTATTTTTAAAACTAGAATTAACCCAGCTATTCCTAATATTATCGGCAGGATTATATTGTACAATTGAACACTGCTACTTAATAAAAAAGGAATTGCAGCAAAAATGATTCCTGCTACACCTAAGAAAAACCCTGCATTACTCAATAATTTCTCCCTTGCCATTTTTTTCTGTGAATAAATTAACAAAAAAAATAAAAATCAAAATTATCGCCCTTATTCATCCGCCTCGGAAGTTGGTTTATCGGTCTCTCCTTCTGCGGATGTTGATTCCTCTTCTGGCTCTTCAGAAGCGGGTTGTTCTCCACTTGTTAATTCTTCCTCTGACATTTTATCCTCCTTTGCATATGATAGGTAAGAAATCGGAGAGTATATAAATTAAAGTAGTTATATGCATACTACTAGCTACTTTTTAGTTCTTATTTTTAGCCTTTTCCCAAGATGCAAAGAATCTGGATTTAAATCCTTGTGCGATATCTACGTTTTTCATTTCTAGAACTGTTATTGGGTTTGATAGAACTATTAAAAATACTATATCCGAACAGACTATAGTAAAAATATTAGTGTCTTCATTAGCATACCTTACTTCTACAAAAGGATTTTTAGGTATTTCTTTGGAAACCTCGAAATTATCAGAATAGATAATTTTAGCAGGGATTTCTTTTTTAACAAGTGTTTCATTTATTTCTTGTAAAAACCATTCCCCCAAGATATCATTAACATTTTTTTGAAGAATCCAGATAAATATCTCTTGCTTTAAATCAGTAAGGCTGGAAAGTGCAGCCCTCAATCGTGTCAGCCCATAGGATACTGAAATAGCTGCAGGAGGCATTTGAGTATTTGAGACTTCTTTAAGATAAGGGGCGAGTTCTTTAAATTCTGCCTGCTTTTGGCTTAGATACTCTTCAATTGCAGTGTATTCTTTTGTCTGATATAGTTTTCTGTTCTGGTCCTGAATTTCCACGATAAATCCTTTTTGTTGCAGTTTCCTCACTGCTTCATAGACATTTGCCCTATGCTGGTTTATCCTTTGTGCTACAGAGTATGCTGTTGATGCACGATTTTTTAGTAAGTCAAGATAGACTTCTATCTCATTTTGGCACAATCCAATTGATTTTAGCAGTTCTATTAGCTTTTCTTCCATATAAGGCATAGATAAAGAGGTTTTATATTCCTTACTGCTTCAAAAAAGATAGAAAAACTACAGGAGATTATTCTGCCTTACCTGAATGTAGGAAAATTTTAAAAAGCCTTACTTTTTACTAGCGTTATGATAAAACAAAATAAAGTTTTTATTCCAGTAATGCTAATAGCATTAGTTTTATTGAATGTCGTTCTATCTTCTGCAGCCGCCTCAACAAATGCGTTAAAATCGAAGAATATAACTGACAAAAATGTGGATGTTGGAGTCTATGTTCTCAATCTTGGAAAGTTTGATATTGCAACTGGCTCTTTTACTGCTGATTTTTATCTCTCTTTTAAGTGCAATAATACCTGCCCTCCACTGGACTTTGAATTTATGAATGGCAGGGCATCAAGCTTGGACAAGATTATTGACGAGCCTAATGAAAAGTTTTATAGAATACAGGCCAATCTAAACAGCCCCATAGATCTTAAAAAATTTCCGTTTGACAACCAAGAGTTAAAAATTATTATTGAAGACAAGACAAAAACAACTGAAGAATTAAAATACGTTCCAGATAAAGAGGAAACTGGAGTTGATGAATCGATAGCTTTTGTCGGATGGAAAATGGAAGAATGGAATGCTGAGGCACGAGAACACGAGTATCTTATTTATGGAGAAACTTACTCTCAATATGCTTTTACCATACCCATTTCAAGGATAAAGATTAATGCGATATTCAAGACTTTTCTTCCAATCGCTTTTATAATTTTAGTGATGCTTTCAAGTTTTGTCCTAGACCCCGATAAAATAACAACAAGATTAGCAATGGTTGGTTCTGCATTAGTTGCTTCTGTTATGTTTCATGTGTCCTTGGCTAATCAGCTTCCCCCAACAGGATACTTAACCTTTATTGATAAGTTTATGGTTCTGACTTACTTTGTAGTCCTTTTAAGCTTTGTTTTTAATGTTTTCCTGCTTGAAATGCAGGAGCAAAAGAAAGAGGCACTTGTTAAAAAGCTCCATGGTTACACAGAATTTACAATGTTTATACTTGTTCCTATTTTATATGCTATTTTATTTATCTTTTTCTTGTGAGCATCTCATTTGATAATTCAACCTCTGAACTGGGGGCATTTTTAAAAGAAAGGTATATAAATTAAGAAATTAATTAATTGGGATGGCATTAGAGGTGATTTATATATTAAGCATTATCTCTGGAATAATCTTCATAGGCTTTCTTGCGGAGTTGCTTTTCAGAAAAACAAAAATTCCTGATGTTCTCTTTTTGATCCTGATAGGGGTGCTTCTTGGTTCTGTATTTTCAGTTGGAGAGGATAGTTTTGGCATTGGCTCACAGTTATTTGTAACTTTCACTCTATTGTTTATACTTTTTCAGGGTGCCATAAATATCGACTTTAAAACACTATACCAGTCATTTAAAGGAACTATGAAGTTAACATTCATTAGCTTCTTTCTTGCAGTTCTAATTGTTTCCCTTATATCCTTCTATTTAATGGGCTATTCTTTGCTCGTTTCCTTATTACTTGGCATGATACTTGGAGGGACCTGCTCGGCTGTTGTAATCCCCTTTGTCAAGAACCTAAATTTAGACAAAAGATATGGTTCTGTATTGATTTTAGAGTCTGCTATAAGCGATGTTTTATGCATTGTTGGGGCTATTACTATAGTCGCTATACTGAAAACCGGGAGTGTGGAAACTGCGGCGGTTATCAAAAGCATGATCACCTCATTCTTGCTTGCTTCTTCCATAGGGATTATTGTTGCAGTTATCTGGATTTCCTTATTATACAGATTTAGAATGCTGGGAGAATATCACATGGTAACCATTGCCTTGGTGATTGCTCTTTATTCCTTTGTTGAAAGCCCTTTTGTTGCAGCAAGCGGAGCAATAGCTGCTTTGGCTTTTGGGTTAATGCTTGGAAATTCTCGGCTTGTAATACGCATTTACTCTTATTTTTCAAAGGAAAATGATTTAAACAATGGCAAAAATGAGGTAGTTGTCAAAAGCATACTTTCTGACAAAGCATCTCACTTTTATTCTGAAATTGCTTTTTTTGTAAAAGTTTTCTTTTTTGTTTATTTGGGCATCTTAATAGATTTTTCCGATCCTATGGTCTTCGTTTATGGCGGGATATTGGCCCTTGGAATTTTTATTGTAAGACCTTTGGCAGTAAGCATTTCTTTTTTTAGGGAGCAAATGGATGCAAGAAATAAGAACGCATTAAGGGTATTGGTCCCAAGAGGATTGGCGGCAGCAGTTTTGGCAAGGCTGGTACTTATAGAAGCTATTCCAGGAACTGAAAACTTAGTAAATTTGGTTTTTTCAGTCATATTAATCAGCGTGATCTTCACTTCAATTTTAGTATTTATAACTCAGAGAAAAGGGCAACTTAAGAATATAAAAAGAGACTCAATTAATAAATCTAAAAGCCACACGATGATCCAAGAGCCCAGTAAAAGAAAGTTAGCCTTAATAAGCAAACAAGTCTCCAGCAGAAAACAATTCAGTGATTAAACAGCTTCTCCCCAGAAATAAATTTTTCCCGAGTCAAAGTCTCCATTGCATGGCTCTGGAAGGTCCAGCCTGAAAGTAATTGACATTTTGGAGCCTGGCGAAAGCAAGTTGGCTGGATAATATGCTCCAGATTTTGGAGACTGCATTATCTCGTATCCATCGTAAAACTTATTTGGATTGTTAAACCCAATCCCATAACCAATACCGATATATCCTTCTGCATCTTTTGCCCTGCTGCCTCTGCCATTTCCTAAATCAGATTTAGTGGAATGAGCCCCTTTTACAGCGTAGTATCTAAAGTTGTTAAGTTTCAGCTGGTTGGTAGTAGGACACATCGCTCCTGAATGTGACGAATCGTAAAAGTCTGTTCCAGATATGAACATATCAAGCATTACTCCGCTTCCTTCATCAGCATCATTTCCCAAGGTCAAGCTTTTAGAATAGACAGAGGTTCCGGGGTGTACATTATCAAACCGCATGTCTCCGTCAATAGACAAAGCAATAACTGGATTAAAAAACCAGTACTCGTTTTCATCCATACTTCCTGATAAGCCATAAGAATCTTCTGCTTCTACGGTTATCCAGTATTCTCCATACATGCTTTCTGGAGTTTCTGCGGTGAATGTGCAAGTGTAAAATGCTGCTGTGTTAGAAGCAAAGCTCTTAATTTCATCAGAGGAGAGTCTTGCATTGCAGGAAGCAGGAACAGGGGTGTCTGGAGTTAACATTTTGTTTAGAATACAATTTGCTTCCATATCATTCCCTGTTCCTTGAGCGCTTCCTAATGTAACAAAAACATCCCTTATATCTCCAATACCATTTTTGTCCAGTACCAGAACATTCCATTTAATCTTTTCTCCTTCAAATGCATAATTATTAAATCGTTCAACGAGGTTTTCTCCACCTCCGGAAATTCTCCCAGGTTCTGTGTTATCATCATAGACGACTCTTTCGCCGCAAAACCATACTTTTGGCGCAAATCTCTCAGTTGTAATATCTGGAGTGATTCCAGAGCCAATGCTGGCTGCAGAAACGCTTTGAATAGCAATAACTCTAAGCATTAAAATAACCGACGCTATCACAGATATGGCCGCATTATTTGTTTTTACCTTGCTTTTTTCCATTTTTTCTCCTTTTATCATGTCAAAAACGATTTATTTAGGTTATAATCCGTTTTTGAGCATCCTAAAGTCGCGACAATCTCAGCGACTTTTTGATCTCAGGTAACCTACAAAACTTGCCGTATTTAAGCTTTTTGAAAGATACTTCTATGTTACCATTTTATAGGGTTAACATTTAAATATACCTCCGACTTATTAAGGTTATGAATCTTTATCAGATACCCGAATGGTTTTATGCATACAGCGTATTTTTGCAATTTTTATTTGCAATAGTAACTGCTTTTGTAGCCTATTATTCTTATAGAATCTATCAAATTTCACAAGAAAGGGATGCAAGATTATTCTCTTTTTCATTCTTGTTTATATCCGTTTCTTATTGGGCTTGGTTATGTTTGTCCTTTTTTGTTTTAGAGCCCATTGGAAAATTTACTTATTCAGTTAACCTAGAAACTGCATCTTTTTTTGAACTTGTGCCTATTTACATTCATTTAACCTTTTTTATAGTCGGTCTTGCAACCCTGACGTATAAAAGGCTGGGCATAAAAGATAATACAGTTTATTATTTGATTCTTGCATTGACTCTGCCATTTTTATTTATAGCCTACAGAAAAGTGGATTTCACATACATTATTTCAACAGTTTTATTGATATTCATCGTATCATTATATATAAGAGATTACATAAAGACTAAGAATAAACCTGTTCTTATTTTGGCTTTTTCGTTTCTATTGATCTTAGTTTCCTGTATTTGTTTTATTTATGGAGATAATAGCCACGGGGCTTATGTAGCAGGCCATATTTTCCTGAGTGCAGGGTATATAATAATCTTAATTAAAATGTTGGCAATAGTTAAACATGAATGGAAAAAAACGAAATAAAGTAGAGGTAATTAATGACATTTTAAAAACTATCCAGAGCAAACATGGCCCTATTAAATCGAGCCATATAATGTTTAAGTCCAATCTTTCTTATGAGATGATGAAAGAGTACCTAAAGGAGCTGCTTGAAAAGGGCTTCATAGCAGAAACAAATGTAAAAAAATCAAAGACATATACAGTTACAGAAAAAGGGCAGTTATTTATGGATAAATTTAGAACAGTAGATGAGTTTTTTAATTCTTTTGGGATTTAATTGATTTTAAAATTAAGCTGCTTAATTATGAAATTTCCTGCCTTGTCTGTTACTTTAAGAATTATGTTATGGCTTCCGCTGGAAAAACTTATTTTTTTAATACATCTCCCATTTTTCAAACTCGTGCAGAGCTTACTCCATTTTGGAGCCTTAGCAGAGTTATCGTAGTAGCTTACATCTAGAAAATTTTGTTCAGTTACACTTATATTAAACGAGGCAGATTTTCCTTCTATGGAGATAAGAGAACTGGGATTATTTATAACTGGAAGAACTGTATCAACATCTAGAGTAGCTGTTTTGCTTTGTGCTTTATTGCCTGCAATATCTTCTACCAAGAAGTAATAAGATATTTGCTGGTTATTATAATCCTGCAAATTTATTTTTGTATTGCAAGTAACTGATTCTTTGTTTACTGTGCAGTTCTTTAAGGCGATGGCTGCAGTTTTCATGCCTTTAATTGAGTTTCCATAGAATAATTTTAATGACTTAGGATTGCTTTCTAAAATCTTTATGCTAAGATTGCCCTCTGAAAATCCTTTTTTTGGACTTACATCCTTTATTTTTGGAGTTTGAGAGTCGATTGTAAATTTAACAGGAACTATCTTTTCATTTCCTTTCTTGTCAACCGCTTTTATGGAGATATTATTTAATCCGTCTTTAAAATTAATTTCTCCTTTATAAGATTGGGTTAATTTTTTAGATAGTGGCTTCCATTGATTTTTGCTATTTGAAGTGTCTTTATAATAGATATATGCGAGTTCGTTTGTTTTTAGGTCAAATAAGACTTTTGTATTGTTATATACTTTATTCCCTATAGGGGAAGTTATAGAAATAACGGGTGGTTGATTATCAATAATATCTTCTTCGCTGCCAAAAATACTGCAGCCCGCTTGGTCGTTGCAATAATTAGGGTGTGTTGGATAATTCTGGGCTGTAACACAAACAATGCAAGTAGTATGTGTGCATTTGAACATCGGATTTTGTTTAGAAGGGATAACCTGCCCTTTTGATAGGCACAGCCGTTTATATGCGCTGACATCTGAAACTAGAATCAATAGCATAATGACCGATAAAATAAGCATCAGCGATATTTTTGATTTGTGTTTCATCTTTATCATCTTTTTCAATCGGTTTTCTGAATAAATTTTGTATTTAAAGTTTTTGAAAGATGCCTCTAAATTAAATTTACTACTCCATTTCAATGGACTTTTTGTAAAAAATTCTTTTATTATTTCCATGTTAGCCGCATATCCCCCCACTTTTGCTTTTTAGCCATAGTCTTAGCTTATATTTATTTTCTATGTTATAAAAATAAAAAAATAAAAATCATAACATAAAAATCACGAATTAAACAGCTTCTCCCCAGAAGTAAATACTTCCTGTATCGAAGTCTCCATTGCATGGTTCTGGCAGGCTAAGCTTGAAAGTCAATGCCATCTCAGAGCCCGGGGCAAGTATATTTGAAGCATAGTATGCTCCCTGCTTATTTGCTTGAAGTATCTCATTGTTGTTATAAAATTTGTTTGGATTGTTAAATCCAATTCCGTACTTTATTCCAACATATCCTTCTGCATCTTTTCTTGTATCCTGGCTTGTTGAGTAAGCGCCATTTGTAGCAAAGTATCTGAATGCACTAAGCTTAAGCTGATTGGTTGTAGGGCACATTGCTCCGCTTGGTGACGAATCATAGAAGTCTGTTCCGGATATGAACATATCCATTAAGACTCCGCTTCCTTCATCAGCATCGTTTCCTATAAGCAGAGTGTCAGAGTAAACATCTGTTCCTGGTCTTACCTTTTCGAAGGTCATATCTCCATCAATGCTTAAAGCAATTATTGGATTTAGGAACCAGTACTCATTTTCTTTCATTGTTCCGCTTAACCCATCAAGGTCTGTTGCTTCTACTGTTATCCAGTATTCGCCATACATGCTTTCAGGGGTTTCTACAGTCAAAGTACATGTGTAGTATCTCATGACATTAGAGTCCCATTTGGTTATATACTCTTGACCAATTCTTGCGTTGCATGTTTTGTCAATTCCGGATTTAGAGCTCGCCTTGCAGTTCGCTTCAATGTCATTTCCTTCGCCCTGTACGCTTCCGATTGTTGCATATACATCTCCCATCTTCTCAACGCCGTTCTTGTCCATGACAAGCACAGTCCAGGAGATTTGTTCGCCTTCAAAAGCATAGTTGTTTATTCTCTCAACTAGCGTTTGTCCGTCTTCGCTTATTCTTCCAGGCTCAGTTGCATCATCATATGCTACCCTGTGGTCGCACATCCAAACTATTGGTGGAAAGTCTTCTGTCTCTATGTTTGGCGTTATTCCTGTTCCAACACTTGCTGCAAATACTGCGGGTGTTACTGAAAACACTAGCAATGCCATCACTGCTAAAGTTAATAATTTATTCATTTTTTAAACCTCCTTTCAATAAAAAAAATTTAAAGCAATAAACATCAGCGACCTTTTTAATTTGTGTTTCATCTTCGTTACCTTTTTTAATCAAGTTGCTGATTAAATTTCGTATATAAAGTTTTTGAAAGATGCCTCTAACTTAAAGTTATTACTAAAACTTGATGAATTTTTAATAAGAAGCAATTTCAACAGCGTTTTTCATAGCTATTCAAGTGACTTATAATAGAGCTATAGCCCTATTATGAGTACCTAGTCAGAAAGCTTGTGTGGCTCCTTGAGCCCTTTTTGCTGCCTAGGCTTGTATTTATGCCTAATTCCATATCTTCAAGGTACTTTATAATTAAAGAAGAATTATCTTTGCTTATTCCAGAAATGGTTGATTTGCTTTTTTCTTTCCATTTCAGGTATTTTTCTTTATGCTTATAGGGGTCTAGTTTCATCTGTATTGTCTCTCATACAGACTTGTCAAGAACCACCTGTCAAATACGAGTGGCATGAAAATGCCACACGCTGTGTGGTTCTTGAGCATGCTCAGAATTCCACGAGTGGTTCAAACCACTCGTCACAGACGAGTGGAATTCTGACATTTAAATAAATCTGTGTGAAATCAATACAAATTTTGACACCACATCCAGTGCCAAAAGGGTGAAATGCGGAGACCTACCCGGTTCCTCATTTTAGATAATACAAAATGATTGTAAATGCGGAGACCGCGCAGAATACTATCTTGGCATAATGATGCGAACTTTTTTTGCCCTATTTAGAATTCTTAAGAGGCACTTCTTTATATATTTTTCTGTTCTCGAGGATATATAATATTTTTTCTACGATATCTTCTATTTTTATTATCTGAGAATTCTCTATTAATTTATTCCTACAATACTGGCTAATCGTGAGCCCTTCGCTATTCGCTTGTTTTTCTAAAATACTCTTATATTCGGACTCTACCCAGAAGTGTATTTTGGTATTCTTTTTCATTTTCCATTAAAATCATTTTATCTAACCTGGCTATCAGCTCTTTTACAAGAGTCAATATCTCTTCTCCGATATCCGATGTTTTTTCCATAATTAGCTTATGTGTTTTCTCTTTATATATGGGCTCGTGGAATTTTTCACTGGAAAAGTTATAGGAAATTTCCTAGGAAAAGTTACAGGAAAAGTTCTAGGAAATTTCACAGGAAATTTTCCACGAGGGGGTATATATAGATTCTTGAGTTATGAACATTATGAAAACCAAAAATTGCGTTATGTGCGGAAAAGAACTTGAAGACGATAATAAGGACCTCTGTAGCTCATGTTATAGGATGATGAGATTTAAGTATCCTAATAAAAATAAATTCCGGGAGGTTATAAAATGGCACAAAAGAAATGCAAGAAAGTTAAAGCAATAGTGTTGCCTATCGCCCTGGGCCTGTTCTTACTTCAGCTAGTATTAGTTAGTGCGGCTGATACTGCGACATTCGACCAGATAATAAAGCCCATACAGACAATATACGATTTGGTAAAATACGCTGTAACAGTTATAGCAGGCTTAGTATTATTATTTGCAGGCATTTCATATATTACCAGCGGCTCTGATCCAATAAAGCGTGACAGGGCTAAAAATATGGTAACGTATGTTATAATTGGCTTAATAATAATCTGGGCAGCACCCTTTATTGTGAAACTGATACTCGGCTCTTAAAGAAGATGAGAAACCAAATTTTTATTTGCTTAGCTTTAGCTATGCTCCCGCCCCCAACTTTTGCATTCAACTGCAACAGTTTGAGTGGTGGAGATTTTTATATTTGTAATCAGATTCAAGGAACTGATTTAAGCCAGATAGAAAAAGACCTGTTAATTTCAGATATTTTTAGCAAGAATAAAACTATTCCCGATTTTGATTTTGTTAATTCTTGGAATACTAACTTAAACATAAAAAATAGCCCAGACAACAAATACCAGAATCAAGGCTCCATAAGAAATGCTTGGGTTAAAATTATTGCTCTGATGCCTTCTATTCTTGAAAATGACACTCTTTATATCCCAGAACAAGGAAAAATACTCATAAGATACAATTATGATGTTGTTTTACCTTCTGGAACAGCTTCAGGAGACTGCAAGACTTCTTATTCATTAGATAGCAAGAAAGAAATGCTCTATATTTATCTGAACAGCAAATTAATAGGACAAAACCAAATATCTAGCTTTTCAACAGACTCTAAAGATAACATATTTATTGCGAAACTAAAGATAGATGTAACTTACAAGATAAAGCATTACAAAAGAAATAAGTATTGTGCGGAGTATGAAGAAGGGAAATGCGTGAGGTACAAAAGCGTATGCGAGTATAGTTATACAGAAACAAAAACAGATATATTGACGCCATCAAGTAGCCTTCAGGCTAAATTATATGAAAGCCAGCCAAACAGTTCTTTTAAAATAACTGATAAATACTCTGGAATAACAAAAGGAGTTTTAACAGCAGAGGATTATACAAAAGTTATCCTTAGCTTTACTAATTCTGAATTTCAAAACAGCAGATACATTTACTCCTTGAATTATTCTTCTCCTTACTATGTTCTAACAATAAGAGCAGATAAAATAGAGAACACAGAGTCTAATAATATTCATGTGGACAGAGCTGATGACTCTTTTATTTTTAATGTTAAAGATGCTTCTGGCTGCAAGATAGAGTTATTTGACCATTTTGATTCAATAACTAAAAGTTGTGACATGAGTTTTAATCCTGTTAATTTTTCAATAAAGACCGATAAAACAAATTATTATGAAAATGATACGATAAAAGTCTATATTGAGCCTTCAAACTTAAAAGTAAATCTTTCTTATGGGAATCAGAATAAGATAGCAGAGAATTACGCAGAGTTTCAGGCAGTTCTTTTTGAAAACAAAATAGAAGCGAGATTAAATGACCAAAAAGCGGATTGGCTTGTTAATATAAAGAAAAAAGAAAATGCTGTACTCTTGTACAACTTAGGCATTTTGTCTTTTCTTGGGTATTTCTTTTACAAAACAGCCAAAGCTTATTATGAAAAATTCTTATGAAACTTAAAACCTTATTAATCCTGCCCTTGATGATGCCTTTAGTTAGTGCTGAAGAATGCAGCATAACTAATCTTGGGAGCTGTCTCGTTGAAAAGTTCTTTGAGTTTTTACTTTCTACATTAAATGCTCCAATCCAGCCCCTTCTTGATATTGTTTATTCTCTTTTGACAAAGCCAGTAAATACAGACATTTTTTCTGAAGTTTGGGGAGTTATTGTTTATATCTTATCAATGTTTTATGGCTTGCTTTTGTTGTATGTTGGATTTAGGTTTATCCTTTCGGGATATTCTCCTGAACAAAGGGAAAAATCGAAAACAGTTCTGGCAAACATCATAATAATGATGGTTTTGGTTCAGGCTAGTTATTTCCTTTATTCTCTGATAAATGAAGTCGTCTCTTCTGTAACAACAGTTATTTTCAACATGGTTCAAAAGGACTTCTTCCTTCTTACTATTGACAATGTAGCTAATATTGGCTTAGAGCTTGCTTTAATATTTCCTTATCTTACAGGTATTTTAATCACACTAATACTTCTGGTTTTAAGGTACATGATTGTAAGCATAGGGGTTATTTTCTTTGCAATAGGCATATTCTTCTATTTTATTGAGCCTCTAAACAACTATGGAAAGCTTATAATCAATTTTTTATTAGTAACTATGTGTTTGCCTTTCTTTTATTCTATAATTTTCCTTGCCTCTTCAAAATTACTGGAAATAGACACGTTCCAGGATCTTAAGATTTTGGTTATGATTGGGGCATTTGCTTTTGTTAATATTGCAACAATTATCGCAGCATTGTTTGTGATAATTAAAGCTGCATTAAAAGTCGCTACACCTATCATGAGAGTGGCAAGTGTAGTGCGGGCGGTAAGCTAAATGTACGAAATTCCACAACAACTAGAATATAAGGAAAAAATTGTCTTTGGACTTACATTCGGGCAGTTAATATATGCCTTAATCTTTTTTCCTTTTGCCTTTTCTTTCTTTTTCAGATTAAATGCAAGCCTGCCAGTTAGGATATTCTTGACTTCTATTCCTGTGTCATTAGCAGCAGGATTCATGTTCTTTGATTTATCCTCTCATATAAAGAACTGGATAACCTGGTATAAGTCTGTAAGAATCCCCTCTGATAAAATACCAAAATTATTTGGCATAAAAGATAAAAAAGTATTCTCAAAAAATAATAAGAATTTAGCGATATTAAAGATTGAGCCGGTTAATTTCTCAATAAAGCCCTTAGGAGAGCAGGAAGCAATTATCTTAGCTTTCCAGAAATTTCTTAATGCTTTAGATTTTCCAATCCAGTTTTTAATGACTACTGAGACTCTCAGCCTAAGCAGCTACTTAAAAAACTTAAAAGAAAATCTAGGAGAAGACTCTACTTTAATTTTTAATGAATATGAAGAGCATTTAAAGAAAATCATAAAAGACAACAGCGTAATGAACAGGAATTTTTATTTTATAATTCCTGAGACCAGTAATTTGGACATCCAGCTTAAGATTTGTGAAGAAAGGCTCAATAACCTGAATCTAAAAAGCGTTGTTTTGAATGACGAAGAAATTTATAGTATTTTTAATAAAATATGCAATTCCGAATCCCTTCCTAAGCTTATAAAGAATAATGTTGATAATCTGAAAATTATCAAGGAATTTGAGTCAAAAGAGGAATTAAAGAAACGTATCGAGGAAGAAAAAAAGAAAAATCCTAAAAAAGTTAATAAAAATCCACAAGAAAAATCATGGGAGTATCATAGGGTTATTTATGCTCATGGCTATCCTAGAGTTGTTGAAGCAGGTTTTCTTGACAGAATTGTGAGCTGCTCTGGGAATTTTGATTTATCCATGCACATGGAGCCTTATTCTTTAGAAAATACAATGGTTCGCCTAAACAGGGAGCTGCAAAAACAGCGAGCTGACCTTTATTCTGTCAAATTAAAGGGGCAAATTAACCCTAGTTTAGAGATAAAATACGAAGATACTCATAAAACCTTGGAGAATTTACAAAAAGGAAAAGAAAAGCTGTTTAATGTAAGCTTTTACATAAATTGCAGGGCAAACAGCAAAGAAGAGCTAGACTTGTTGACTAAAAAAATAGAGTCTGAATTAAATTCTCTTCTTATTCTTCCAAAACAAGCCAAGTTTAGGATGATTCAAGGATTAAGGTCATGCCTTCCTGTTTCAGATAACAGCTTAGGGATGAAAAGAAACATCACAACCTCTGCCTTATCTGCATTTTTTCCTTTTACATCCTCATTTTTTAAGTTTGACAAAACAGGCATATGGTTTGGCCTGAATAAAAACAAGATTCCAATAATAAGGGATATTTTCAAGCTTTCAAATGCTAATGGCATTTGTTTGGCTACGTCTGGCTCTGGAAAAAGCTATATGGCTAAATTATTCATTGCAAGATACTTATTAAATGGAACAAAAGTAATAGTTATTGACCCACAAGGTGAGTATTCTAACCTTGTTGAGAGATTCAAAGGGCAGAGGATTGATTTGTCAAGGACTTCTGAAACAATGATTAATCCTTTGGATTTAATGGGGCATGACTACCCTGAAAAAAGGCTTGCCTTGATGGATTTAATGCCTGTAATGCTTGGAGAGCTGACAGAGCCTCAAAAATCTTTTATTGACAGAGCATTGACAAAAGCGTACGAAAGCAGGTATATTTATATGGAAGACGAAGAAAGCTGGACTAGAGAGCCTCCAATCCTTGAAGACGTATTAACTGCATTAAGAGAACTGGAAGACGATGCAATTGTTCTTGAGAAAACAACAATAAGAAGCTTAATCAACAGGCTTGATATTTATGTTAATGGAGTCTTTTCATTTCTAAATCGGCATTCTAATATTAATTTTGACAATAATTTTGTATGCTTTGATATTGGAAACATGCCTAAACAGGTTAAGCCAGTAATGATGTTTCTAGTTTTGGATTATGTTTATATGAAGATGAAAAAAAGCCTTGAAAGAAAGCTTTTAGTCATAGATGAGGCATGGTCTTTGCTTTCCAGAACAGAAGATGCTTCTTATATTTTTGAAATTGTCAAAACATGCAGGAAATTCAATCTTGGCTTATTTTTGATTAACCAAGAAGTTGAAGGAATGCTGGAATCGCAAGCAGGAAGGTCTGTTTTAGCAAATACTGCTTATACCCTACTGCTAAGGCAAAAGCCCGCAGTAATTGAAGACATACAAAAGACATTTCATTTAAGCAGTGCAGAAAGAATCTCGCTTTTAACTGCAGGAGTTGGAGAAGGCTTATTGCTTATGGAAGATGAGCATTCTGAAATAAAGATAGTTGCATCAGAAACAGAGCATAAACAGATTACAACAAACGCTGACGAAATTCTAGCTGGCAAGAAACAAGAGCCAAAAAAACAGAAGCAGAAGAAACCGAAAAAGTCAACTGCTACGGCTCCTTTGGAGCCAGCAGTTTCTGTCAGCATTGTTGCTGATGATAAAGGCTTTTACAAAAGCAAAGATTTGAGCCTAGATGACTTAAGGTACCTAACTCATAAAGGCTATAAAGAATATGCTTTTTTCAGCATTGCTTCTGATAAAAAAGAAAAATATATGCTTAAGCCAAGACATAGTGAAAGCCCACAACATTTTTTCTTAGTTTATGATACCGCAGACTATCTGAAAAAATTTACAGATAAAATAGAATTATTTGCAACAAAAAAGCCAGACATTGTTTTTGAGATAAACAATAAGAAATATGCAATTGAGGTAGAAACAGGAAAAATCTACAATAAAGATAAGAAAAAACTCATAGAAAAAGCCAAAACCTTAAACAAAGAATATAGGAAAAACTGGTTTTTTGTTATAACTAATAAAAAATTCTTTAGGGATTATCAAAAATTAGGTCAAACCTATACAAAATATTCAATACTAAACAAAATTTTTAGATTGTCTAAAAATAAGGCAGGTTCTCCAAAATGAAGCACCTGATTTTTCATGTTTTTAGGGTATTTTTGAGAAATTATCGAGGGGAAAAATCGGGGTTCTCCAAAATGGAGAACCCCCCATAATAGGGATTTCCACCCCCCCTACCCATAATCATATTAACTAAATTTAATCAGGAGGCTAAAATGGGAGTATGTAGAATGTGCGGATGTCTAACCCTGGGTGGAAGTTATTGCAATGAGTGCTGGCAGAAATTAAAGGAGAATGATCCTGAATGGGTTAATGCAGACGGAGAAGGTGAAAGAGACAGGGAAACAGGTCAGTATTAGTTAATTAAATTATTTGGAGGTAAAACAAAATGGAAAAGAAAACAAAACCAAAAGAAATTGTCTTAAGCAACAGAAAGATTGAGCAGTTAAGCAGGCAGCCAATTATAGAAACACAAGTTGGCAAGAGTGAAGATGGCAAGTGGATTGTCCATAAGACAATAATCACAGATATCAAGCCAATTTCTTATTTTGAAAAAGTTTTAGGTTGATAAGCTCGGGCTCTGCGGAGCCCGATATTTTTAATTCCAAAATCCTGTCCACTCTAAATACCCGATTATCTTCTCTTTTAAAGCAGTACCCTTCTACCCCCAGATAAGATTTTCCCAAGTACTCCATTGTTCCTACTTTTTTTGGAGCAATTGTTCTTTTTGATTTTTGGTCATTAGACTTTAAGTAAGTTATATCAATGTTAGATTTTGATTCTATGGCTTTTTTTATCAATTCTATTTTCTTATCTAATGACAGTTCGTTTTCTGAGAGATTATACTGAAATTGCGTTAGAAAATTAACAACTCTCCAATCCATCCATATGTGCTTTTTTTCTATTGGCTTTTTTAGCACAATTCCCTGTAAGCTTGTGCACCTGCTTAAGGCAACATATGCCTGCCCGTGGGTGAATGTTCCGCTCCCGATATCAACAATAATTTTGTCAAATGTCTTTCCCTGCCCTTTGTGAATTGTTACTGACCATGCCAGCCTTAAAGGATATTGGACGAAAGAGCCGATAGTTTTTGCTTCAATTTTTTTTGTCTTTGCATTATAAACCACCTGGTTCAGGTCACATTTATGCCTTGTTACTTTTACAATCTTTCCGTCTTCTAATTTAGCTTTAATAATTGCTTTTTTCTTGTCCCCCTCTTCAATTGCAATTATTTTTCCGACAGTCCCATTTACCCATCTATGCCCCATGTCATTGTTTAAGAGCATTATCTGGGAGCCCACCTTCACGTTTAAGATTTCATCAGTTGGAAGGTAAGACTTATCAAAATTTCCCTTTATTTTCCCCTCAAAAGTAAAAAGCCTTGAACTTAATTTTCCCAGTTCCTTGCTGTTTATTTCATCAGAAAGCTTGTTTGTGGTAGTAAGATTGATGTAAAATTCATCGCCAGAAGATTCAAATTTCGGGTTTAATCTTTTATTTATCTTCTTAAGGTCATCTTCAGTTACAGATTTATTGCGGACAGCATTTAAAAGATTGATGAATTCCTGGTCTGTTTGCCTGTATATTTTCTCAAGCTCAATAAACTCCACTTTAAATTTTTTAAATACAAGAGAATCAAAAAAATAAGGGCTTTTATAATAAGTTTTGAAAACTTCCATTTCCCTGCCCTTAACAACCGGAGGCAATTGATAAAGGTCTCCGATAAATGCCATTTGAACACCCCCAAATGGCTTGTTTTTGTCCCTGCCGTTTAATCTTAAAAACTTATCAACACAATCAAGCAGGTCTGCTCTGACCATTGAAACCTCATCTACAATAATCATATCTACTGCCCTATAAATCTCGCTATTCGGGCCATAAGCTTTTTTTACTTTGTCAACAGTTATCCAAGGCTTAAATCCAAAGAAAGAATGCATTGTTTGTCCCTGTACATTTACAGCAGCCACGCCTGTTGGGGCTAATACAACAACCTCTTTTTTAGTATGGTGAACAAAATAATCAAGGAGGGTTGATTTTCCAGTTCCAGCCCTCCCAGTGATAAGAATATTTTTTGAAGTATTTTCCAGCAGATCCAATGCTTTTTTAAACTGGTCATTAATTTCAATATTCTGAGATTGAATTACCATGCTGTTATAAAAATGGCATTATATAAAAATCTATTTACAGAGCATTTTTGATGTAAAGATTAAAGAGAGAATTTTTATAGCTTAATAAGATAATATTATCATGGCACAGACAAGATTATCTATGTTTAATATTAAAGAAGAAGAAAATGAAAACTTTGTCCAGCATCATTATCTTTGGGAAAACACTATTCTCGCTAAGGATTATCAATTGAATATCGCCAAAAACTGCCTGCAAAAAAATACCGCAGTTGTTCTCCCAACAGGATTAGGAAAGAGCATTATTGCTTTTTTAGTTATGACAAATATTCTTCCAAAGAAAGTATTATTTCTTGCTCCCACAAAGCCTTTAGTGATGCAGCATTATGAAAGCTGCAAGAAGTTTATCAA
>Ga0315277_10001781_pt1 | contig 30675 bp, 20 predicted proteins | sample YL17G05_15_MG_FD_203695 | JGI IMG/M metagenome (GOLD analysis project Ga0315277, IMG submission 203695) | Sediment microbial communities from Yellowstone Lake, YNP, Wyoming, USA - YL17G05_15 | ecosystem: Environmental > Aquatic > Freshwater > Lake > Sediment | place: USA: Wyoming | collected...
CTTGAACCGGGCGAACGGGTCCCGGTCGTTGAACCAGTTCTCGTACGCCAGGAGGGACCTGAACGGCGTCCCCAGGGTCAGGCGCGGCGCCTCCTGGCCCATCACTACCGAGCCTGGCGGCAGGGTCCCCAGAAAGCGGGAGGCCCTTTCCAGGTCGTATGTCGGGTCGCGGAAGAAATGCCGTTCGTAGAGGAACAGCGGGCCGGCCAGCATCAGCCCCGCGAGCACGACCTGCAGAACGGGTTTCCAAGAGTCCTTGCGCAGGGTGAGATACAGGACGGTCCCGGCGAGCGACAGATAGACGAGCGCGCGGAGGACGGGCGGGAACACGAAGAAGGCCGACGGTCGGGAGGTCATCATCCTGAGGGCAGGGAAAAGGAGCGCCGTGGGCACGAGCGTCAGCAGCCAGAAGCTTCGGGCTTCTGTCCGGACGGCATCCCGGTCCCTGAGGAGCAGCGACCCGGCCAGGAAAAGAGCCGGGAGAAGGGGTACGTAGTATCTCAGGGGGCGGTAGTTCAGGAGCCCCATGGTGAGAACCCCGCCGACGATCCAGAAGAGGACGAAGACGTCGACCGGCTCAAGCGGGACGCGTTTCGGCCGGGCGAGCTTCAGCAGGACGAGACCCCCGAAAAGGATGAGGAAAAAGGCGGCCGCCGGCGCCAGTTGGAGGTAGCGCGGCAGAGGATTGTGAACGAGGTTGGACCAGGCCTGGCCAGCCGAACGGGGAAGGGAGAGCATTCCCCATCCGGCCCCGATCTTGCCGAACGTCGGCCGGAACGTCAGGTAGATCCCGAAGAACCAGGGCAGGCCCACTGCCAGACCCCCGGCCAGAAAGGACAGGAGGACTCGGCGGCCCGAGCGCTTCCAGGCCTCGTAGGCCACGGCCAGGGCCGTCGAGACGAGAAAATAGGCGAAGAGATACTTGGTCAGGGCCGCTACCGCCGTCGTCATGCCCAGGAAAAACACCGGACCCAGGCGCCCCCGGGCCCTGACGAACAAGAAGAAGCTCGTTAGGAAGCAGAGGCTCGAGAAGTTCTCGAGGAGTCCGATCCTGTTGTACATCACGCCGTAGAAGTCCAGCGCGAACAGCGCCGCCACGCCAAGGCTCCGGGCTGGGTCCAGGTAGGTTCGGGTCCCCAGGATAAAGAATAGGATCCCGGCGAGCCCCATGAGGACGCTGAGGCCCTTGACCGTTACGATGGAGATGCCGAACATCTTGAAGGCCAGGAAGTAGATGAGCGTCAGGGGCGCGTTGTAGACGACGGGGTTCCATTCGTCCGTTATCCACCGGCCGAAGAGGATCCTGTTGCGGGCGTTGTGGCAGTAAATCCCCTCGTCGAAGTAGATGCCTGCGCTCCCGGAAATAGAAGGGAGGAGGACCGGCGGGTCGCCCTTGATGTGCTGGAGCCTCAGGGTCGCGGCGACGACGAGGAGGCAGGCGAGCCCCAGGCCTTTTGCCCAGGCCGTCCGCGTTCCTTCGCTTCCTTTCATGCGCCGATTTTCCATCGTCCCACCGCAGAGGATGATAAATCATGACGTGAATGGATGTCAAAGCGAACTAGAAAAACAGGGAAACAAGAAAAATATTCAGAGCCGAGGAGGTCTTATTGTGTCAAGATCGGCATGACGAAGAGCATGAGCTGGCCATTGTTGGCCCGCCAGACTCCGTACAGATCCGTATCCGTGCGAGTCATGGCGACCCGATAAGCCCCCTCTCTCGCGGGAATGCCCGCGGCCGGATCAACGGTCGTCAGAGTCCATCTCTTATTGACCGGATCATAGAAGGAGGCCTTGACCTGGTTGGACCCGTCCGTTCCGACCTGTCCCCAGGCCACGATCACAGATCCGTCTTCCGCCGTCACGATGGCGGGGACGGGATCGCAAGGCGCCAGGTCGAGGAAGCCGATGCTGGCACGGGTGGGCACGGAGAACGACCCTCCGGGACGTTTCTTCGTGTGGTCGATGCACATCTTCTGCAGACTGCCACTCCATCCTCCGATCGACCGGTGGACGACCCCTTTGCGATCGACATAGATTTCGCCGTAACCGTTGAGGCTAAGTCCGGGGCCCTTGGGAATCTTGATCTTGGAAGCGAAGCTCAGCGTGCCCCCGCTCGGAGCGGTGCAGTAATAAGCGTCGTTTCTGTCCGTCCCCATGCTTCCAACGATGCACCAGGTGGCATGGACGCGGCCCGTGGAGTCCGTGAACATCATCGGAAACGTGTGTTCCGGGCGCCGGGGTGCAAAGGACTGCAACGCTCCCCACGTCCCGCCGGCTGACCTTTTCTTGTAGAAGATCGTGAACCACATGTCGCTTCTCACGTTGTTGAAAATGCCGAATAGGACATGGACCTGGCCGGCACTGTCAACCGCGCAGGCCGGCATGGATATTTGCCTGGTCGAAGAGGCCTGATAAACGGTCTGGGTGCGCCATCTCCCGGCGCTGTCTCGCCAGGAATGCATCAGCTTGTTCCCGTTCCCTCCTCCCTGGCACCAGGCGATATTGACCGATTTCCCGTCGGGCCGGACCGAAACGTAGGGACGCCAGAATCGCGTACTGACGCCCGTAGCCACCTGCACCTTTCCGGCTAGGGCGTTGTTGACGATGCGTCCGTAATAGAGAACACCCCTGTTCGTCCAGACAAGATGAACGGCGTTCGTATTGTCCGCCTGGATATCCTGGGTCGTCACGGTCACCGCGGCCCCGAGGTCGTAGATCAGGTATTGGGCCGCCGCCGGTATCGCCATGACGGACAAGATCGCCAGAGTCGTCAGGATCAATCGCCAACCGCTTTTTTTCAAATCACTCATATTTTTCTCTCCATGTTCGTTTTTTTTCAAAGCACTCATATCTCTCCCTCTATTTTCATTTTCTTTTTACCCGTTCGGGCAAAAAGTGTCAATCACCTTTTGGGGTGAACCCCGGGGTGATTCCGGTTTTTCTCCATGACCCGAATTTGACAGGGCTTGATGCCAAGCCGATTATCTATCTCCCAAAGGCCATATGGTTGATTATTAATAAGATGCGTTTTTAGACTTGTCAAAGAGTACCTGCCCATGCTAAACTCGGGCGAGACGAATTAGATGGAATCCTGTATGATGGCCCATTAATGAAGGGAAAGTGAGGGCTCAAGGCAGCCCAATCCATAGAAAGGAAAAAGCGACGACATTCATGAAAAAACACACCACGAAGCTCATGGTGCTGGCTCTCATCTTCATGACCGCCGGAACAACGGCCTCTCTCCGGGCCCAGGAGGCGACACAGCCCAGGTTCCGGGTCGGAATCTACTACGAAGGGTCCATGCTCAATGACGAAAACCTGACCGACTTCTTCAAACACTCCCAGAGGAACCTGTTTGGCTTCGAAGCCTCCGTCCATGTCCTGTATAACATCGACGTCTGGGCTTCGTACCGGCTCTACACCGACGAGACGAAGACGACCTACTACGAACAGGTGGACAAGTTCCGGCTCAACCAGACATCGCTCGGCGTCGTCTACCGGCCGGTCGTCTGGAAGGTGCTCGAGCCGTTCGTCGGGGCGGGTTTCGAGATCTACTCCTACTCCGAGAAGATCGAAGGCCAAGAGCTCCCGGAAACGAGCGGGAACGCCTTCGGGTTCCATATCCAGGGCGGGACCTACATCAACATCTTCAAATTCCTCGCCGGAAAGGTCTTCGTCCGTCTGAACGGCGTCAAAAAGACCCTGGCCGAAGCCCTGCCCGACGGGACGAACGAGCTCGACCTCGGAGGAAAAGAATTCGGCGTCGGGCTGGTCTTCCGGTTCTAATGGGGGAACGTTGACAATTCGGCGGGAGACGATATAATTGAAAACCGTATTGAGTTTTTCTGCGCTGGAATCGCGGACCAAACATCTGAAAATTATCTCCGTGGAGGACAAGTGAGAAAAATCGGCCTATGGATCCTATTCCTGATATTCAGCGTCAATGCCTTCTCTGCGGATTTCACGTTGACCCACCTATCCAAAGGCGAGCCCGGCAACAACCGCTATCCGGGAATCTGTGAAAACGGCAATGGCGAACGGCTGGCGATTTGGCGGAGCGGCAACAACCGCGGCATGCTGTTCACATATTTCAAGGACGGCACCTGGTCCAATCCCGCGCCCATTCCTAATCAGACGGTAAAAGCGGGCGAGTATCTCGGCTCGGACATCGTCGTCGACAGCGAGAACCGCTTTCACGTCGTTTGGGAATTGATGGAAAAAGCCTGTTTTTATGCGACGTTCATGGATGGAGTCTGGACCGATCCGGTCAAGGTGCCCTGGCCCGCCCGTTACTGGGGCTTCCAAATAGGCCTCGACATTCGTTCCAACGATGAGGTGGTCGTTATCGCCTGCGTCAGATACGGCATCTATAAGGATATCGGCATCGGCTTTCTCAAAAAGGGCGAGAAAAATTTTAGCCACTTCAAGAACCTGACCGACGACAAGGAATCGTCTTCTTCCCCAATGGTCGCGGTCGACGCCAACGATCACCTCTGGGTCAACTACAAGGGCGAGGTTTTCGGACTGGGCGAGGAAGTCCTCGACGCCTGCATGATGCACCTCGACCAGAATAACGACTTGGTCGATTTCGCCGACATTTCCAAGGAACAGGGGAGCTGGGCGTTTCTCGAATGGGACGCCGCCAACAAGACGACAGGTGTGGTGATGGCGACTTGGTGGGCGCGCAAAGGATACTGGTCGAGATGGTACAATCAAGCCACGGAGCAATGGTCGCCGATCACGTCGATCGGAGTCGGCTCCGAGCGCTACCGGGATTTCTCCATGTGGAACAAAGTCGTCGCCCAGGGGAAAGATTTCTATTGCCTGGCGAAGACCAATGGCCATAAGCTTTACATAGTGAAATTCAACGGAGAAACCGAGACTTGGGAAAAGCCGATCCCGGTATACGATAAGCCGACTGTCTACTGTGACCTCTATCCGGCCAATGGGAATATTGACATCGCCTTCAGCACGCGCGACGAGCCCACCCAAGTTTATTTCACCTCCATGGTCGGCTCGTACGAGCCCCCCAAGATCAAGGTCAAGTCCGCCGTCAATGTTCTCGCCGAAACCCAGATGGAAAGATCCTTCTTCAGCGGGTTCTATTTCAACCAAGTCACTTGGGAAAACAACCCCTGGAACATCGAGAACGAAGTGGCGATCGACTATTTCAACCTCTACCGGAAACTCAAGACGGAAGCGGAATACGGGCCCACTCCCTATCAGGCGAACATCCCCGCGAGTCAATTTTATTTCGACGACAAGTCCGGGATCGAGGAGACGCCTCTCTACGACTACGCCGTGACCTGCGTCACCACGGTCAACGGCGAGCAGGTCGAGAGCAAGATCGAGTATTGAGCGGGTCCGGGCCCGCGATTCTGCCATCAGGCCATGGCAGGAATAAAGGGCTGGTTTTCGAGGTGGAAGGGCATCACGCTCTTCTTGACCAGTTTTGCGGCCATTAACGTAACGCTCTCCCTGACCGTCGCCCGGGAATCTCCCCTGACGAGCCATGGCCGGAAATTTCTCGATCTATCGAGAATCGACGCGCCCGGGGATATCATTCCTCTTTACGACGTCCTTCAGACCGAAAAAAAATACGGGTCCTCCCTTATCTACGAGGAGAATTTTTTCAAGCGCCATCTGAAATTCATCTACCCTCCCACTGCCCTGGTCTTTTTCCGGCCCTTGCAGGATCTCGACCGGGACCGGTTCATATTCGTTGTGACTTCGATCATCAACAGGATCTTCTTGCTCCTCGGCATCGCTGCGATTTTTTGGCTCTTCAACGGCTGGGCAAACCGGCCCCGGCGGACACCAGGCGATATCGTCCTCCAAAACGCTTCCCTCACTCTTCTCCTCTTCACCTTCTACCCCTATTTCAAGGCTTTTACCCTCGGACAAGCCCAGATCTGGATCAACGCCCTGATGCTTATTTCCCTGTTGGCTTTTGACCGCAACAGAGAAGAACTTTCCGGCGTCGCCATGGGCTTCTGCACCCTGATCAAACCTTCCTACGGACTGGTGCTCCTCTGGGGACTTCTGGCCAAGCGCAAGCGTTTCCTCGCGGCCTTCCTCATTGTGGTCCTCTGCGGCCTCGCCGCGTCCCTCGCCCTCTATGGCTGGCAGAATCACGTCGACTACGTCCGGGCGCTGAATTATATCAGCAGCCACGGGGAGGGCTATTATCCCAACCAATCGTTCAACGGCTTTCTCAACCGCCTTCTCCGGAACGGCAACAACCTGCATTGGGTGGCCGACAAGTATCCCCCGGAGAACGCCTTGGTCCGCTGGGGAACCGCCGGGACTTCCCTGCTCATCCTGGGCCTGGCTTTGGGCTGCTGCTGGAAAAATCGGAAGCGGCTGAATCTCCTGCATTACCTGATCATACTGTTGAGCATCACGATCGCCTCTCCTATCGCCTGGGAACACACCTACGGATTCACCTTCATCATCTTCCTCCTGCTGTGGGAAGCGATTTTCCGGGGAGGACTCAAGAACAAGGGCATCCCGGTCGCGGCCGTCGCATTTTCCTATCTTCTCTCGAGCCATTTCCTCCATTTCCTCAACACGACGTTCGCCGACACCGGGTGGAATTTTCTCCAGTCTTACCTTCTTTTGGGAGAACTGATATTATTGGCGTTGTTATATCGTTTTCAAAAAAGAACGGATTTCGTGAACTAGGATCATGCGCGGCCACAAGCTCCCTGTCGCCGGAATGCTCTATGTCTCTTTGTTCGCCGTCTATCTGATCACGTTCCGTATTGCCACGGGCGCCGTCTGGTTGACTTCCGCCTATTTCATTCTGGTGATCATGCTCGGCCAGGCGACGCGCCTTTTCCTGCCGGGCGTGGAAAGCAACCTGTTCCGGGCGTGGCTTCTCCCCGCGTTAAGCGGCCTAGGGCTGTTCCAATTGATCTGGCTCCTGGCCAAGGTCATGCATCTCCATCACCTTATCCTGATGGTTCCGCTGGCGCTTCTATCCGCGGCAATGGCGCGCAAAATCAAGCCCGGAAACGTCCCTCAGGCCAGCGACCGGAAAAAGGGAAGCGTCTGGATCGTCACCGCCCTGCTCCTGTGCTCTGCCATCACCTATTTCCCCTTCAAGAATTTCGGACGGGAGCGCGACGGCTTTTATCATTACCGGGCTTCTTTTTGGGCGGTCTCCATGAAGCATCTGGCCGTGATCAACACCCTGAGCCGCGACCACCCCTTTACCAACCCCTATTTCCAGGGCGAGCCCCTTCACTATTATTATCTGCCCTATGCCTTTCCCGCGGCTCTCAAGGAAAGCGGTTTGACCTCCCGGGACGCCCTTTTCGGCTACCAGGCCGTGCAGGCGTATCTTTTCGTCCTGCTGTGCTTTTTCTTCTTTCGAATGCAGACCGAAAAGAAGGGACAGCCTTTTCTTCTGACGCTCATCCTGATCTTCTCGGTCAGCGTCGAAGGCCTGTACTACATATGCCGGCACTTCTCCCGATTCCTCGAGAATCCCCTGTTCTTTCGAAACCTGGTGCATTTCGACGGGGTTTCGAACGTTTTCTTTTCCCAGCCCCCAATGGACACCCTGCACCGTGCCATCCTGTTCACCCCCATGCACCTGGAAGCTCTCACCTTCCTGATGTTGGGCCTCATGTTCGTCAAGCGGGACCGGTTTCCGCTCGCTTCGGCGGCCATGGCTTTTTCTTTCCTGTCGAGCTTTTTCATCGGCGGAGTGGGCTTCCTCATACTGGGAATTTACCTGCTGTTGACCCTGACCTCCGGCCGGTTCTCCCGCTCTTTGCTGATTTCCCTGGCTTTCTCCGCTACCCTGTCGCTGGCGTTCGTCAAGGCCACAGCCATGCTCGGATCGGTCTCTTCGACTGTATCATTCGTTTTCCCGCAGGCCTCAAAACTCCTCTGGATCATCGGACTCAATTTCGGCCCCGTCTTCATCCTGGCCCTGATCGCCTACCCGCTTGAATGGAAAAGGAGTCGCGGCGTCTTTACGGCTATGCTGTTCATTTCGCTGATCGTTACCGTGCTTCTATCGTTTTTCCTGCGCATTGAGCCGTTGGGAGATGAATTTCCCCTGAAGCTCAGTCTCATCCTGCAGCTCCTGCTGGTCGCCGGGCTGGCCTATCTGGGCCGCTTCCGAAAGATCTTCGCCGTCGCCGCCCTGGTCATCATCGCTGCCGGCCTCCCGACTTTCCTGGGCGACATCTACTGCGCCCAGGATATCTCCAGTGTTCATACGCTGAAAGTCCCCGTCGGGGAAATGAACATGGCCCGGTGGATCGACCGCAATCTGGACGGCCACGCCGTGATTCAAACATATCCATCGGCCAGGGAATGGTTTTTTTCGATCGTTCCGGTTTTTGCCGGCAGGGACATGCTGGTCGGCGACGCCATGCACGGCATCGCCTTCCAGGTGGCACCCGAAGCGTATAAGCGCCGCCGCCAGGAGACGGAACTGGCTCTCGCTCACATCAACGAGCCGGAATACCGGGAATATTTGCGGAAAAGCGGACTGACCCACGTCTTTTTCGGAGCGAAAGAGGCAGAGAAAATGCCCGTCCCCTCCGCGTTGAAACTCGTCAAAAAAACGGCGGGGACGAGCCTCTATGCCCTGGAATGACCCGCAGGCCTTATTTTGATTCAGGCTGGGTTCGGCCGTCGGGTCTTTGAACCGTCTATCACCTGCTCGTCCTTCCTCATCCGGGCGTCCCGGACGGCCCGCCGGCGGCATCTCCGTGGCCCAGGGCGATCGGCCAGAGGAACGGGGACAGGTAATAGACAAAGTCGAGATTGTACGTGTAGCGGAGACACGGAAGGGCCAGGAGGGAGATGAGGATCCCGTAGATGAGCGCCGACGACGTTAGCAGGAATAGGGTGAACGCACCGCGATGCCGGAAACCCGTCCGGAAGAGGCGCGCCACGGAGAACGCCCAGGCCGCGAGGAGCGCGAGCGTCCAGCCCGGGTTGCGGAACACAACGGAATGCACGGAGATCAAGGACTGGTGCAGCCGCTCGAAGACGCGGGCGAGCGGCTCGTTCCTCCGGTCTGGCGCCAAGGGGTCCGGAGAGCGCAGAAGCCCGTCCTTATCATAGAGCTCGGGGAGCATCGACCGCGCGAAACCGGAAGGGGTCAGGGTGGCGGAATATTCGCGCGTGTTGAAACGCCGGTTGAAGGACGAATTCGGGTCCCCAAACGGGAGGATCATCTTCAGCCGCCGACGGGAGTCGAGGCAGTTGTTGCGCAGCTCGCGGTACAGATTGGCCTGTCTCCAGAGATTGCTCCAGAACACCGCGTACAGGCTGGAACTCATGTACTTCAAGGCGAAGACGGGATGCTTGCGCAAGGCGTCCCTGGCCATGCGGCGCCACAGGGGACGCCAGTTCAGATAGAGATTGTATCGGTCCGCGGGTTCCACCGAAAGGAAGATCTGGGCGATCCGGACCCGGTTGCGGTCGTAATATCGCTTGAAGACCCTTTTGATTGCCTTCGGGTCCCAGGACGTCTTCAAGATCAGAAGGTCCCTCGGCCGGAAGACGGAGCGACAGCGCGCGATGGCCCGATTGGCCGCGTGGCTATACGAAGCATCCGGCTCGAGGAACGTGGACGTCAGGGAGATCATCTCGTGCTCGGGAAACGCAGAGAGAGAAAAGGTCCCGATGGTCAGGGAGTTGTACGCCATCTGCGTCAGAAGGACGGCCGCGCAGGGAAGCGCGACCGCGATCACGCGCCCCCGGCCGAACCTGTTCCGGACCATGAAAACGACGGCAAGGGCTAGGACGAGGACCAGGAACGATCCCGCGGGCCGGACCAGGATCGTCCCGGCCGCGGAAAGGGACGCCGCTACGGAAAGGACCTTCGTCCTCCGGGCCAGGGCCAGGACCAGGAGCCCGAGAGTCGTGATGACAGCGCTGATGAAAAGGCTGTCGGTCATGAACGACGAATCCGACAGGATATGCGACGAGGTCGCGGCATGGGCCGCAAGGGCCACGGAGACCGCGAGCGGGACAAGGGGACGGCGGGGGAAGGCCCGGGCCATGGCCCAAATGAAAAAGAGCCGGGACACCAGCACGATCGCGTGCTGGACCACGGCTACGGCGGAACTAGTGGAAAAAATCATATAGACGATTTTGAGAAAGACCGGATAACCGAGCGTCCGGATCGACAGGTTCGGCAAGAATCCTTTGGTGATCTGATCGGAGATCATAAAATAGCCGGAGCTGTCCGGGTTTATGATGACGCTCCGATAATACACGAAGAACGGGAGCCGGGTGATCGCGAAAACGACGACGAAGAGCGTCCCGGCGACAACAAGCGCCCAGTCGACGGTCTTCGTGCGAAGCCGCGGGTCCCGCCCGACGAAGCCTTTTTCCGAGAGCGCGTTCCCGTTCATTTCCGGCAGTCTCTCCAACGGCATCAATTATCACGAGGCCCGGCCTTTGTCAATGAAGGCGCGGCTTGGCTTTTGCCCAAGGCCGTTATAATATTTAACGAAAGCCAAAGGGAATATTATGAGGCGAGGCGAATAGTCACCCGGCCGGTGCGGTTATCCTCGAACTTGAAAGGCCGCATCCGGTTGCCCCAGCCGAGGTCGGGGTAGTCCCAGTTCGTAAGCACGATCAGCCGGTACCGGCCGCCGCCGACAGACTTCAAGCGCGCGGCTTGATGGCCATCGGATTCGGCGATCAATCGTCCCGGACTCTGTTCAAACCCGACCACATAAGAATAGAAATTTTCCTTGAGGCTCAAGGCGTCGTTGGAGAGAAGCCCGCTCGTATCTGCCGGAAGGCGGACTCCGTGTAGAAAATAGTCCCAAACGTCCGTAGCCCAGCTTCCGGCCTGCTCCTGGCGATAAGCCGTCACCGCGCTGCCGCCCATCAGAGCCCGGCCATCGAGCCTCCCAATGTGATCAGCCGCGTAGGTCGACCAGAGTCCTTTTCTCCGCCACTCGACCCAGGAAACGTCCGTCAGCTCGTAGGCTATGCCGATCTCGGCCGGAGTGCCGGGCGGGATCTCCAGAAGCTCGAAACCGGATGTGATTGCGCCGTCCGGAGTCAAAGAATAGCCCAGGCGCATCCTGATACCGTCCATTCGTCCGGAAAGCTTGACATCCATTCGCCGTTCGCCCGGCCACCAATCCATCTTTTCGAGCCTCCAGGATCCCGGGCCGGTCTCCACGAAGTCATCTTGATTCGAGTCCGGCTGTTTACTCATTCGCCGCAGGTGGAGATATGGGCCGCCCGCAATAAGGTTCCTATCTCCCAACTTGCCTTCTTTGACGAGGCCGGTCTGGCGGTCGATCAAGACCACGAAATTCTCTCCTGAAACCCGAATCCCTTCTTTTAATTCCTCTACCCGCAGTCCTCCCTGGGCTGTAATCGCAACATTCAGTTCAGGCAGATGAGCCTCGATTCCACCCACCCGGATGAGTTCCTGGTCGATGAGCCGGCCGTCCTGGAAGAACTGGATACGCACCGAATCTCCGGCTTTCCAGTCCCGCGCGGGGATGACAATCTCGCCTTTGCTATGCGGCGGAACATCGGGACCGGGCATGGATTTTGAGATCTCTCCGGACGCCCAGCGCACCTCCAGCTCGCGCAGGTTGGTGTGGTCGAAGCGGTTGTAGACGGGGATGTGGAGTGACTGTCCAGGCCGTCCATTCTCCACCTCGGTCGCGAGCACCCGCGCCGGGCTGTAGGCTTTCTTGGTGTGCCAGAATTCAGGCTTTTTCCGCCGCCAGCCGTCGACGATCCCCCACGGGCCATAGCCCACTGGTCCGTCCGGCAGCAGGAACACTTCGTCGATCATCTCCCAGATGGCCCCGCCCACGCCTTCGCTCTCGAACGTCCTGTCCCAGAATTCCTTTATGCTTTCGCCCCAGAAATTCCGGACATTGGGGTCCTCACGCAGCGTCGACGTGCTGTAACACGAGACATGCGCCCACTCGTCGAAGATGACGGGAGCCCGGCCGCAGGAGAATTCTTCGGCCACGATCCCATACTGGGTCAGATTTCCTTCAGACGTCGGATAGTGCATGCTCAGGATGTCGAAACAGGATGTCCCAGACGGAACCTTGCCGGGATAACTGAACATGACGGGCCGGGTCGCGTCGGCCTGCTTGACCCAGTCATATTCCTTTTGGAAGTTGGCGCCGTAGAGGTTTTCGTTTCCGATCGACCAGATGATGACGCTCGGATGGTTCCTGTCCCTCTTCACCATCTCCCGGAGCTGGCCCAGGTAGCGGTCGGTGAAGGCGGGGTCGTCCTGGCTAAAGCTGATCTTATGATAATCCGGCGAGCGGTGAGTGCCGACGAAGCAGACAGCGGTCTCCTCTTCGACATAGAGGCCGACCTCATCGCAGAATTCAAGGAAGGAGCGGGAGGGCGGATAGTGGGACGTACGGATGAAATTGAAGTTGGCCTCCTTGGCCAGGAGGGCATCCTGCCGGTCAAGGTCGCGGGTTGACCGTCTGCCGAGAAGAGGATGGACGTCGTGACGGCAGGCGCCCCTGAGCTTAACCGGACGGCCGTTGATGAGGAGCCGGTTGGCGGCGAGCTCGATTTCCCGGAAACCGATCTTATTTACCCGTCTCTGGACTTTTTTCCCGTTGACCCTGAGCTCTGCCTCGAGGACGTAGAGGTTCGGGTGCTCCGCGTCCCAGAGAAGAGGAGCCTTGACCGGGATGTCCAGTTTTCCGTCCGGATTGTCCTTGGTCAGTTCGAAGCGCGACGGCTTGAGCCGGACGCGCTTTCCGTTCCGGTCATGAAGATAAAACGAGATCTCCGCCTTCTCGCCTTTATGAAACAAGACACCGGCGTTGAGTCTCAGCCGGGCGTCCCGGTAGTCGGCATCCAAGTCCGTCTCGACATGGAGATGCGAAAAGTGGTCCTGCGGAATGGCCAGGAGAGACACGTCACGGAGGATCCCGCCGATGAGGTGGTGGGCGTAGCCGCTCCCGTAGGAGATCTCGTCATCCCGGTCCGTGACCTCGACGGTCAGCCAGGCGTCCTGTCCCGGGGTGACAAAATCCGTGATATCATAATCCCATGTCGTGAACCCGCCGTGGTGGTCCCGGACAAACTGCCCGTTGACCCAGATCCTCGCATGGCTGTAGACGCCGTCGAACCGCAACAGGATTCGGTAGCCGGCAAAATATTTCGGGATCTCGATTGACCTCTTGTACGGATAGCCAATGTTATGCCGGATCTTGAAGCCCTGCATCAGGCATTCCCCGGGGACTTCGATATCCGCCCAGGCGGCTGGGTTAACCTCGTCTGACCAGAAGTTATCGGGTGGAGTGAGGGCGAACTTCCAGGTCCCGTTGAGTGAGAGGATATGAGTCCCCAGGCCGACGGTCTCGTCGCCCGCAGCCCCTGGATGGTCAAGCGGTTCCTGCCGGCAGGCCGCCGCCACCAAGAAGAGAATGAGCGAGAAAAGGTGTTGTGGCTTCACGCCCCTATTTTATTAATAGAGGGGAGATAAATTCAATTTCTGATTGACGCGGCGAAAACCGAAGGGGCAGGCCGACTGTGGACTTGACGGCTCAATTATGCTAGGTCTTTCCTCATGTCCGTTTTCCGCAAGTACTTTCTGCCGGGCTTCGTCTTCCAGGGGGTTCTGATCGCCGGGGGGTACGGCACGGGCCGCGAGTTGGTCGAGTACTTCATGAAATATGGAATTCGGGGCGGAATCGCGGGCATGTTCCTCATCACCACCGTCCTATGGGCGGTCATTCTGGCGGTCACCTTTGAGTTCTCGCGGGTCTTCAAAACCTACGACTACCGCTCGCTCCTCATCCGGGTACTCGGTCCCTTCTGGGTCGTTTTCGAGGCTTTCTATCTCGTCCTGATGGTCCTGGTGCTGGGGGTCGTCGGGTCGGCCGCCGGCGTTCTCCTCCGGCAGAACTTCGGAATTCCCTACATTTTTGGAGTGGGCGTCATGCTGGCGTCCATAGGGTTCTTAACGTTTAAGGGGTCGGGCCTGCTGGAGAAGTTTCTGTCCGGCTGGTCCATTTTTATCTACCTCGTCTACGGCCTCTTCCTGGCCGCGGCCATCTGGAAGTTCGGTCCGCAAATCCAGAGCCAACTTTCCGCCGGCAAAATGCTTCCCGGCTGGGGTCTCGGGGGATTCAAATACGCCCTTTACAACATGGGGGTGATCCCCTCGGTCCTTTTCTGCCTGACTCACCTAGAAACCCGCCGCGAAGCCGTCATCTCAGGGATTCTCGCCAGCCTGATCGGGATCCTGCCGGGCTTTCTATTTTTCATCGCCGTCCTGGGAGACTATCCGGCTGTCATCAGCCAGGAGGCTCCGGCTTTTTTTGTGCTCCAGAAGCTCCACCTTCCGGCGCTCCTCGTAGCCTACCTGGTTATGCTCTTCGGGACCCTAATCCAGACTGGAACGGGTTTCATCCACGCCTTTAATCAGCGGCTGCAAACCGCCCTCCAGGCGCGGGGGAAAAGACTGCTTCCCTGGCACAGGCCGGCCGTGGCCTTGACTCTGCTCCTCATCAGCCTCGGGGTGGCCACCTTCGGCCTGATCAACCTAGTCGCCAAAGGGTACGGGAGCATCAGCTGGGGCATCTTCCTTTCTTACTTTGTCCCCTTGATGACCGTTGGGATTTTTAAGATCGTCCGCAAGGCCGGGAGACGCTTCCCCTTTTGAAAGTCTTGGCAAATCATCCGAATTTGGCTATGATCGTTCTAATTCCCAACGGACAGCCTGTCCCTATCGACCGGAAAGGAGGCGATGATGCCAGCCGTTCTCAATCTTGATCAAATCAAACAGGCCCTTAAACAGATCGACCCTGTCGAAGTGATTATCAAGAGTATCGAAGAGGGGTTTGTGGCCTATTCCCAGGGGAAAGTCGTCGTTCCTCCCATTGGAGAGTTGGTGTTCGAGGAACCTCGGGGAGAAACCCACATCAAGTATGGGTATATCCGGCACGATGACTACTATGTCATTAAGATCGCCTCCGGCTTCTACGACAATATCAAATTGGGGCTCCCCACGAGCTCCGGACTGATGCTTCTCTTCAGCCAGAAAACGGGTGAGCTGGTGGCTATCCTTATCGACGACGGATATCTCACTCAGGTCCGCACGGCCGCGGCGGGCGCCGTGGTCGGGAAGTATTTCGCCCCTCAGAAGGTCCGCCGGGTCGGGGTTTTCGGTGCCGGTGTGCAGGGCAGAATGCAGGTCGAATACCTGCGCTACGTGAGAGATTTTAAAGACGTGATCGTCTGGGGAGTCAACCAGGAAGAGCTGGACCGGTACAAAGCGGATATGATGCCAAAGGGATTTATGATTCAGACGACCTTCGACCCGGAAGAGGTTGCCTCAACCTGCAATGTCATCATCACAGCGACTCCATCCTATATGCCGCTCCTCCAAGCCGGCCAGATTCGCGGCGGCACCCATATAACGGCTATGGGCTCGGACACCGCCGAGAAACAGGAGCTGGATCCGGCGATCCTCAAAAAGGCCGACAAGCTGGCCGTGGACAGCATCCCTCAATCTTTGCTGCGCGGCGAAGTCTTCAAGGCCCTGGAAGCCGGGATGATCAAGAAGGGAGACCTCGTCGAGCTGGGCACAGCCATTTCCGACCGGAAACTCCAGCGCCAGTCTGATGACGAAATCACTGTCGTCGACCTCACCGGTGTCGCCGTCCAGGACATCCAGATCAGCAAGGCCGTCTGGCGGGTTGTCTCAGGGCGGAAATAGAATCCGGAGCGACAGTCCAGCTTTACTAGGCCAAATTCGTATGGTATATCTTCGGGCTTATCATCTCACAGAGTCTTAGAAGGAGGTCAGGATGGCTGGCATTCAAAAGAGCCGCTCAATGTCCCGTCGGAAGTTCCTGGGGACGGGCGCGGCGGGAATCTCCTCGTTGGCGTTTTCCTCGGCACTCATCGAGATGCTTCTGCACAGCACCGGCTGCAAGTCCGGCCTGAAGCAGGGACTGGAAGGCCTCATCATCTCCGAGGATCTTCTGCGGAAGGCCGTCGATTTTCTGATGGACAAGGGCGCCGATTTCGGGGACGTCTTTGTCGAACGCGCCGCCACAGACGCGGTCATGAGCGATGACCGGAAGATCAACACCTTTACGACTATCGAGAAGGGCGTCGGGTTCCGGGCCGTCAAAGACGGGAAGACATTCTATGCCTACACCGACAGCTTTGAGCCCGAGCAGATCTATGCGACGGCCAAATACGTGGCCGATGCCGCCTCGCTGGGTGGCGGTGGAGAAACCTCCGTAATCAGCCTGACTGTCCAGAGCTCGAACCTCTCTTTCCCGATCACTCCTCTTCCGTCCGAAGTGGCCGTTGAAAAGAAGATCGAGCTCTTCCAGGCCCTGACCGACCGCGCCTGGTCGGCCGATCCCCGCATCGTCCAGGCCATGGAGTTCATGCGGGAGATCATCCGGCACGTGAACATCGCCACTTCTTCCGGGAAGATCGTCAACCAGACCTATGGCCTCACGGAGATTATATCTCAGGTCTTCATGAAGGACCCGGAGGGTGGTCTCCAGGCCGCGATGGACATGCGCGGCGCCTACGCCGGCCGCGATTTCTTCACCGGTGAGAATTCCTTCGAGACAGTTGTCGATAAGTCCGTGCAAAAGGCGAAACGACTCCTCGAAGCGGTGGATTCTCCGCGCGGCGTCTTTCCGGTCGTGCTCGGGCCGGGCATGAACGGAGTCCTCTTCCACGAGTCGTGCGGCCACGGCATGGAAGCCGACCTCGTATTCAAGGGCTCGAATTTCAAGGACCAGATCGGGAAACAGACGGCGGCCAAAGGAGTCACCCTCATCGACGACGGGACAATCCCCCAATTTCCCGGTTCGTATGCTTTCGACGACGAGGGCACTCCGTCCGAGAAAACGGTCCTCATCGAAGACGGAATCCAGAGAGACTATCTCTGTGACCTGGTCTGGGGGAAAAAGCTCGGCCTCAAGTCGACGGGCAACGGACGGCGGCAGTCATTCCGCTATCCGCCCATCCCCAGGATGAGAAACACCTATATCGAAAAGGGCACGATTCCCCCAGAAGAGATCATCGCCTCGACGAAGAGGGGCATTTACGTCGGCGACGTCAGCGGCGGAGGCCAGGTGGACGTCATCACCGGGAATTTCATGATGGGCGTCGGCGAAGGATATCTCATCGAGGACGGAAAGATCACCCGGCCGATCAAAGGCGCGACCCTCTCCGGCATGGGCATCCAGGCCTTGAAGACGATCGATCTGGTCGGCAGCGACCTGAAGATGTTTCCCAGCGCGGGACGGTGCGGCAAACTCCAATCGGCTCCGGTCGGGTTCGGCATGCCCACCATCCGGGTGAGGGGAATCCTGGTGGGCGGCAAGGGCGAAGCCTGGGAAGATAAAGGCTGAGCGGGGAGAGAAGCCATGAAAGAGAAAAAAGAATACATGGATTTGGCAGCCCTGGCTGTCGATACGGCTAGAAAAGCCGGAGCCGAGGCGGCCGAGGCCTACATCTCGGACACCGAATCCGTCCAAATCGATGTCAGCAGCCGCCAGGTCGAAACGGTCAACGCCGTACGCGAGGCCGGTGTCGGTGTCCGGGTGCTCAAAGACAACAAGCTGGCTTTCGGCTCGACCAACGAGCTCTCGAAGAAGGCGGTCCAGTCGATGGCCCGGGACCTGATGAAAAAGGTCGTTTTCCACACGCCCGACGAATCCAACGTCATCGCCGGGAAAGAAGCCGGGCAGCTCGAGGGCGGCTGGGCGAGCCACACGGATCTCGTCACCTACGACCCCCAGATCGCCACGGTGCCGGTCAAGGAGAAGATCAAGCGGGCCATCCAGCTCGAGGCTTCGGCGCTCGAGTACAGCCCCAAAGTCGTCGGCTCGATGATCACGGTCTACCAGGACGCGACCAGCTATATTTACCTCACGAATTCCAACGGGATCGCCGGCTGGTTCCCGGCCGCCGGCTGCGGGGGTGTGACCGAGGTGTCGGCCGCGGAAGGAGACGATCATCAGTCGGGCTCGTTCGCCAAGGCCTGCGCCAAGTATGCCGATTTCGATCCCGGGGAGGTCGGGCGGAAGGCGGCTGAGAACGCGGTCAAAATGCTGGGAGCGAAGCCCATCGCCTCGATGGAGGTCCCGCTCGTTGTCTCGCCGGAGATGGGGAACCAGTTCCTGTCCTTTATCGTCGGCATGCTCTCGGCGGATGACGTCCAGAAAGGGAGGTCGCTTTTTGCCGGGAAAATCGACAACCAGGTTGCGACAGCCGCATTCAACCTCATCGATGACGGGCGGTTAAAGGGCGGCTTAGCCACGGCACCGGTGGATGGGGAGGGCGTGCCGATGCAGACGACACCGCTCATCGTCGACGGGGTTCTCAAGACTTACCTGTTCGACAGCTACAGCGCTAAGAAGGGCCAAACAAAATCGACGGGGAACCGGACCCGCTCCGGATACAGCTCGGCCGGCGGAATCGGCCCGACGAACCTTTACTTGAAACCCGGCGACGTCAGCCCCGACGATATCTTGGCCGGGATCGACCGCGGATTCTACCTGACCCAGGCGATCGGCCTTTTCGCCGGTATCGACTCGGCGTCGGGCGATTTTTCCATCCCCTCGGCCGGGTTCATGATCGAGAAAGGTAAGCTCACCTTCCCGGTACGCGGGATAAGCATCGGCGGGAACCTGTTCGAGTTGCTCAAGGCCGTGGACAAGATCGGCAGCGACTTGACTTGGTTTCAGTCTGTGGGTTCGCCGACCTTTTCAGTCAAAAGCATCAAGATCGGCGGCGGCGGGAAATAGAATCCGGAGGGCGTCCCTTCTGTTATTTCCAGTAGTCCTCGGCTTCCTTCTCCAGCTTGTCCAGTCGGGTATAGTAATCCGGGAATTCGCTCAGATGGGCCAGGGCGATCTTGGCGGTCAGGATCTCGTCATCGTTGGTGACGTTGGTAAAGGCCTTCCTCTTCCCGTGCTCGAGTTCAATATTGAGACCCATCTGGAACTGCTTCAAATCCAGCTTTTTCCAGCTGAGGCCTAGGTTCTTGCCGATCCGCCTGGCGTCATTTAAAGAAAACCTCATCTTGGGCATGGCTTCCTCCGGGTTGAGCTTATCATATCCGTGATGTTCCGTTACAGGCTTTTGCAGCCGGTTGTCAATCTTTGTGCCCTGAATATAATATGGGGAAAAGGAGTCCGCCATGAACCTGCACTGGCTTGACCTGACGATCTTCATCCTCTTCTTCGCCGTCGTCATCGGCGTGAGCATGTACAAAAGCCGGCGGGAGAAAACGGGGGAGGATTTCTTTCTGGCCGGCCGCTCCCTCGTCTGGCCGCTGATCGGATTCTCGCTCATCGCCGCCAACATCTCGACCGAGCACTTCGTCGGCATGTCCGGTCAGGGGGCCGGCATCGCCGGCCTCGCGATTGCCAGCTACGAGTGGATGGCGGCCATCACCCTCGTCTTTGTCGCCCTGTTCTTCCTTCCCAAGTTCCTGCGCAGCGGGATCTACACCATCCCCGAATACCTCGAGTACCGCTACCATCCGGCGGCCAGGGGTATCATGGCCTTCTACCTGGTCGTCATCTACATCGCGGTCAGCATCTCGGCGGTCGTCTACACCGGCGCCCTGGCGCTCCATACTATCTTCGGCATGGACCTCACCAAGTCCGTCTGGCTGATCGGGATTATCGCGGCCATCTATACGACATGGGGAGGGCTCAAGGCCGTGGCTTGGGCGGACCTATTCCAGGGATCGGGACTTATTCTCGGCGGTCTCCTCACTCTCATCCTTGGCCTCAGGGCGGTCGGGGGGATCGGATCGTTCCTCTCCGCCAACGCCGACAAGCTCCACATGATCATGCCCTCCAACCATCCGGTCATTCCCTGGACGACCCTCGTCGTCGGCCTCTGGATCCCGAACTTCTATTACTGGGGGCTCAATCAATTTATCACCCAGAGGACGCTGGCCGCCAAGAGCCTGAAGCAGGGGCAGTTGGGGATCATCTTTGCGGCCCTCCTAAAGCTGACCATCCCGTTCATCATTATCATGCCGGGGATCATCTCCTACCAGCTTTATAAAAGCCAGCTCACGGCCCCCGGCGCCACAACCGACCAGGCCTACCCGCTCCTTATCCGAAACCTCGTCGGGCCGGGGCTGCGCGGTTTCATCCTAGCGGCCATCGCCGGAGCGGTCATCAGCACCCTGAGCTCGCTCCTGAATTCGGTGGCCACCCTTCTGACCATGGACGTCTACAAGCGCCATCTCAAGAAAAATGCCAGCGGCGAGTCGCTGGTCAGGATCGGGCGCTGGGCGACACTGGTCTTTGTCCTGGCGGTCTGCCTGATCGCGCCCCAGCTCGGCAACCCCAAGTTCAAGGGGATTTTCAACTACATCCAGGAATTCCAGGGGTTCATCTCTCCCGGAATCCTGGCGGCGTTCATATTCGGCCTTTTTATCAAGCGGACGCCGCCTGCGGCCGGACTGGCCTCGCTGATCCTGACCGTCCCGGTTTACGGCGTTTTGATGTTGTTTTTCCCGGATGTCGCCTTCCTCAACCGCATCGCCATCAACTTCGTCTTCCTGATCATCATAATGGCCGTCATCACGGTCCTCCGGCCGCTCAAGGTGCCGAAGGTCTTGCCGGTCAAGGCGGATTTCGACATGCGCCCAGCGCCCGCGCTGAAATGGCTTTGCGCTTTAATTCTCCTGGCAACGATTGCCCTCTACATCATTTTCTGGTGATCGAGTTTCTGGGGTAATTAGCTGATTGGCACCGAATTAAGGGTCAAGACGGTCATCATTCGGGGAGAGATCGCCCACTAACAAAAATAAAAAAAGCACTTGACAACAGCAGGCCTGTATTATAAGTTTACTTAGTCGATTGACAAAGTCGACTATTCAAAGGGCTAAGGCCAAGATTGTCCGGCGAAGAGGATGAAACCGCGGGGCGCGGCACGAACCCTCCCGGACGATGAAAGGAGCGAGCGATGTATAATCGAGGGATGGTGTGTTTGCGGAAACGGAATGTTATTGGGATCGGCGTGTTTGTCTTGGCGGCTGTCGTCCTGTCCGGAACGGTCTCCGGCCAGGATAAAAAGGAACCGCCGCCGGTGACCTCGAGCCGGTCTTTCCGGCTCAGCGGGTACACCCAGTTTCTGTACAACTATTTGGACAAGGGGACGGATTCATTCTCCATCCCCCGGGCCCGGCTCACGCTAAGCGGGGAGCTGCTCAAGAATGTCCGCTTCCGGATCCAGATCGACGGCGTCAAGAGCCCGGCTCTCATCGACGCCAACGTCGACTTTCTCTTTAATCCCGCTTACAGCTTGCGCATCGGGCAGTACTATGTTCCCATGAGCCTGGAGAACAACACCTCCGATTCGGAGATGGACACGATCCTGCGTTCCCAGGTCGTCAATGCGCTGGCCCCCAGCCGGGACCTCGGCTCCCAGGGGCGGGACATCGGCGCGATGTTCATGGGCCGGTATTCCATCGCCGAGTATTACCTCGGGGTTTTTAACGGCGCCGGCATCAACAAGCTGGATACAAACAAAGCGAAAGACCTGGCTGCCAGGCTGATCCTGCATCCTCTGGAATCCCTGGCCGTCGGAGGCTCTTTTTACAAAGGCCGCAACAACCCGGTCCAGAACGGACCTGATCTGACCAGAGACCGGGTTGCGCTCGAGGCCTCCTGGATGCCAGGGAATTTTTCTCTCAAGGGTGAGTTCATCTCGGCCAAGGACGACATCACTTCCAAGTCAGGTTGGTATCTCCAGGGTGGCTATTTTGTCCTTCCCAAGAGGCTCCAGGCCATCGTCAAATGGGACACCTACGATAAAGACCGGGACGCCTCTGCTGACCGGACCGACCTCTTTACCTTAGGGGTCAACTGGTTCCTCTGGGAAAAGACAAAGCTGATGGTCAACTACAACCTCTACCGTAAAGAAGGGGAGGGGACGACCAACCAGGCGATATCCGTCCAGTTCCAGGCCGCCTTCTAAAAGGCGAAGGGGTTGGGGGGGAAGCCCGAGCCGCTGCTTATTCTTCGTTGAGCTTATTTTCGGACTATGATAAAAAAGGGGTCTGATATCATTCCAGCTATGCCCTCATAAGGAGTCATCGTATGGCCAAGTTCGAAGGGGTGAAGTGGGCCCCGCAGCAGATGAGGTACGGCCTCCTGGAGAAGCAGTTTGAAATCGTGGAGGCCGATGCCAGGGTGTTCGGCGTCTCCCGGTCCATCCATTACGGCCTGTTCCTGGTCTTCGAAGGCATCCGCTTCTTCTGTCATAGGAACCCGGGAGGCGAGGTCGAAGTCGTCTTCCTCAACTGGCACCAGAACCTCGAGCGTTTCCAGAAAGGCATCGCCTTCAACCTGAGCAGCGAGCAGCAGGAGCTGGTGCCGACGGTCGACGAGCTCGAGAACGTCTTCATCCACCTTTATTTCAAGGATCCTTCGATGCGCGGTTTCCTGGAGCAGATGGCGGAGATCGGCGCGCAGGGCTATCTCCGGCCGTTCACCATCGATGAGGAGCAGTCGATCGGTGTGACCTTTCCGGCTCAGCCCTCCATCCGGGCCATGGCCTGTCGGTACGACCGCTACCTCGGCGAGCCGTTCTGCGGCGTCGTCATCCCGCATCTGGTGCGTGCGGTTGGGGTCAACAAGACCGGCTGCCTCAAGCTGGGCGTCAATTACCTGATGAGCGTCAAGGCCGTAGACGAGGCGAAAAAATTCTGTCCGGAGGCGGCCTGCGCCCTTTTTCTCGACGATAATCCGCAGGGAGAGCTGCTCGAGCGGCATATCACTGAGTGGGATTCGTCGTGCTGCCTGTTCGGCCTGCGCGACGGGACGGTCATCAAGATTCCGGAGAACCCGCTGATCCTGCCGTCGGTCACTATCCAGGGGATCGTGGCGATCTTGAGGGAAATGGGGGTGGCCGTCGAGGAACGCCATCTGGCTTACGGGGAGCTAATCGAGAAAGCCAAGAATAATGAACTCGTCGTCGCCTGCAGCGTCGGGACGGCCGGGATCCTAAACCGCTGCGCCCGGCTCATCCTTGTCGATGATAAGGAGCAGATTCTTGCTACCCATTCTCCAGACGTGAAGCATCCGCTTTTCCAGAAGCTCGGCGAGGCCCGCGAATACTACTGGAGAATCTACAAAGAGAACGTCAAGATTCCCGCCGGCCTGAGACTCTTCAAGTATGTGTTGTGAAACCGTAAGCTAGAGGATTTCTGCGGACAGGAAGGTCCGCTTCAAGTACTTGAGGTCCTGGAGGATACTCTTCTCGAGCCCCAAGGGGAGCTTGACTTCTTCGAGTACCAGCCAGCCGCTGTAGCCGATCTCTTTTATGGCGGCGCGCACGGTCTTGAAATCCATCGAGCCCTGTCCGAAGAGGTCTTTGTAATCCTTAGCGTGGAACTGGGAGATGCGGCCGTCGAGGAGGCGGATCTCCCGGCCGATGTCAAACCCGGTTTCCTGGGAGTTCCCGACGTCATAGTAGACCGTCACGGCCGGCGAGCCGACGGCGGCGATGATTTTGAGGTTATCTTCGGCGCTCAGCCAGGATTCGAGGGCGAGGATGACGCCGGCCTTTTCGGCCCTGGGGGCGAGATGCTTGAGGGCGGCGATGACGGCCTCTATCCCGGCCGGGTCGTTCTTGAGATCGCCCTTGCCGAAAAAGGGGACGAGGATGATCCCGACTTTCATGGCCGAGGCGACCTCGATCCCCTCGGCCACCCAGCGATCGGCGCGCGGGTCGCTCTTGAACGGCACGTTATTTAGTTCACCGAGGCAGAACGAGGCGATTTCGACGCCGGTTTTCTTGACTGCGGCCAGGTAGGTTTGCTGCAATTCTTTGTCAAGAAGAGCCAGTGATTCTCCCTTTGGGTTGAGGCTCACCTGGACGCCATCGAGGCCGAGCTTGGCGGCCGTCTCGAGCGCCGCCGGGTGGCCGGATTTTTCTATGGTCCAGTCGCAGACGCCGAACTTGATCTGAGTTTTGCCTCGCTCAGATCCGTGGGACAGCTCCGACGCCCCGATCCGGCTTCCGAAGGCCAGAACCTCAAAAGGCTCTTCGTCGGGGCGCCCCGGCGCGATATGGAGCTCTGGGTGATCGCCCAGGACCATGATGGTGCACCCGTATGTTCCCGCATTATTGATTCCGGAGTTGCGGTCGGCAAACACCCGTTTGAGGACGGCCACATCGAGAACCGCCGCATTGTCCTTGAAGGTTTCCCCGAGGAACCTGAACCGGGGGCACCGGGCTTTGTAGGCCTCCAGTGTCATACCTCTTTTCTTGAGTCCCTCGATGAACTTGGGATTGAGGTCGTCGTTGGCTATTGGATGGTTCGTGTGATACGTGAATTCAGCGCCTTCAAAGGGGATGAATTCTACCATCCGGCTCGCCGAGCGCTCGAAGCTGGCGACCTGCTTCGGACCGCCGATGACATAGTTCTGCGGCGCCGCCGGCTGGATCTCTTTGAGGAACCGGACGGCATCCTCATAGGTTTTTTGCCGGAGAATCTCCCTGATGGTGAAGGCGACGGGGAGGCCCTTGGCGGAATAGGCGAGCTGGGTGACGGCGTTGACGCAGACGGCGACGGAGCGGTCGTTCAAGCCGTTCGCGGCCACAACCCCCGGGATAGTAAAAATGAGAGCTCCCGGCTCCTCAGCACCGCCTTCGATGCGCAGAACCGTCTGGAATCCATGATAATAGCCCGGAATATCCAGGGTCTGAGCGACCAGCGCGGGCGAATCGCCCCTTCTTCGAGCGGCGATGGACGTGCACTTGGAGAGGCCGAGGTCGTCCCTCATGACCCAAGTTTCATCGACAAGCTGGAAGGCGTACATGGTCGGGAAGTCGATCCCGGCGCCGTCGGCGATGCCGCGAACTTCGTCCAGGAGTCCCGGCGTCCAGCGTTCGATGGCGGGCTGGAAGTCCGAGGTCTCAAGCAGCCTTTGAATGTAGGTCATTGCGGGAACCGAATAGGTCTTTTCGAGGTCCTCTTTCCAGCGTTTGACGAGCTCCTGGATTTCCAGCTTGAGGCTCTGGCCGTGGGCATACCCCCGCATGTAAGGCGTCCCCTTGAGCTCAACAACTCTGAGTTTTCCCTTTCCTGCGGGCGGCGAGGATTCCTCCGGCATAAGGGTTAGTGAGACAGAGAGGACAAGGAATGCAGATAAAAAAAGAAGACAATATTTTCGCATAGAAAGAATATATCGCCGGCTGAATGATGATGTCAATTTTTCTATCTCGCTATCCGGCGAGATGCCCAGTCAATGAGAGAAACAAAACCAAAGTGAATAAAGATGAGATCAGGCCGGAAGTGACCTAGAAAATCCCCCTCTCCTCTATCCTCCCCCACAGAAGTGGGGAGGAAATGGGCGGACAATACACATATCCTCCTCCCCTGGTGGGAGGAGGTCGGGAGGAGGGGGATTTTCATAGGTTGCGGGTGGCCCGAAGGGCCATGCGAAGTTAATCTTTCAAACCCACGAGGTTCGGCTCGAGCCGCTCCTTGTCCCTTAAGAGCTCCTCCCAAGTCACCCAGCGCTTCTTGAAGGCGGCCTTGCGCCCCAGTATCGTGATTAGGTTGCTCTGGACGCTCGGCGCCACCGTCGGGTTCGCGAAGTCCCCGCCTATGATGCTTTTGTGGAAGGTGCCGATGTTGCTGACAGCTCCGGCCTCGTATATCTCAGTGGTCCGTCCTCCGTTGAAGAAATTCTCTCCCCGGATGACGACCGACCCGCCATATTCGGTCTCCAGGATGCCCTTGCTCCCGAACATCCGGTTCTTGATGCCCTCGGCCGTGCCGTGGCCCTTGAACTGGCGGCCGCTGAACTCGACGGCGACATTATTGGGATACTGATAATAGACGACGAAGTGGTCCCAGCAGGTACCGACTTTCGGCCGCGCCTTGAGCCCGCCCGTTCCGACGGCCCAAAGTGGGGGCTCACGCATGATCCAGCTGGCCACGTCGAGCGTATGGATCTCCTGCTCGGTGATGATGTCGCCGGAAAGGGCGCGGTCCAGCCCCCAGGCCCGAAGCCGGACCTCGGGATCGTCCGGGCTGTTCTGGAGCATCTCGTAATGCTCCTCCCACGGGCTTTCCGCATGATAGGTCGCTTCCCCGAAAACAGGCTCGCCGATGGCTCCTTCATGAACGCGCCTCAGGGCTTCAATAAAGGCCGGATGAGCCCTCGTCTGGAAATCGATCAGAAACGCGAGCTTCTTGGCGGTCGCTTTTTTTCCGCATTCCGCAATGAGATGGCATCCGGGAACGTCCACGGCCAAGGGCTTCGCCAAGTAGACATGGACGCCCTTGGCCACGGCGGCTGCGGCCTGCCCGGGATGGAAGTAGGGGGGCGTTTCGATGGCCACGGCCTCGACGCCGCAATCGAGGAGGCGTTTGTAGCCGGAGAGGCCGGAAAAGAGCCGCTCCCGCGGCACGGAGAACTTGGCGCCGAGGACTTCCACCCGGTCGGCGAAGTAGTCCGAGCCGGCGAATATCTCGTAACCGCCGTGGGCCGCGAAAAGGCCCGCGATCCAGACGCCCCGGCCGCCGCAGCCGATGACCCCCAGCTTGATTTTCGAATTGGCTTGAGCACCTCGGACGAGCCCCGGCCGCAGGATGGTGAGCGACGCTGCGGCAGCACCCGCTTCTTTCAAGAACCGGCGCCGGCTGATTTTGACCATGGCCCCCTCCTTACATTGAGTATTCTTATCGATTCGATCGAACCTGTATCCTATGCTCCTCTGATCCTCTGGACGACATGTCCGGTCTTCCAGTCCTGGAGCAATTGCTTGAGCGTTCCGTCGGGCATCCGCTCTTCTTTGATCAAGGAGTACCGGCCTTTGGCGGTCTTCTTGGGCGCCTTTGCCTTCTCTTTTTTCGTGCCTTTGTACCAGCGTTCGAGCTTCACCGGCTCCCAGCGTCGCGTTTTGGCCGAGCGGTAGCAGGCGTCCATGATGACGTTCACGATGTATCCGTCGAGAAAGGTCTCCACCGGCTCGCGGCCTCCGTCGAGAGCGTCGAACATGTCACTGAACATGTGGGTGTAGCCGAGCTCGTGGACCTCGTCGCCCACCGGGAAGAGCCAGCCTGTCTCGCCCTCGGCCTTTTCGGCGACATACCCCTTGCCGCCGGCGGCCGTGAACATCTCGTAGCCCGTGCGCAGGAAGTGGTTGAGCCAGATGGTGCCCTCGGTCCCGGCCACCTCGTCGCGCAGGTCCATGCCTCCCCGGAAGGCCCAGCTCACCTCGAACTGCCCGACCGCCTGGTTCTCGAAGCGGATGAGGGCGATGCCCGAATCCTCGGCGGCGATCGGGTGGACCACGGTGTCGGCCAGGCACATGACCTCGGTCGGCCGGACCTCTTTGCCGATGAAGCTGCGGATGATCTCGATGCAGTGGCAGGCCAGGTCGACGATGGCCCCGCCGCCGGCCAGCTTCTTGTCCCAAAACCAGGCGCTGTGCGGCCCCGAATGGGTTTCGCGCGAGCGGACCCAGAGAATCCTGCCCAGGGCGCCCCGCTTGATCGCGGCGATGGATTTCAGGGTCTTAGGGGTATAGACCAGGTCCTCGAGGTAGCCGGCGAACACGCCGGACTTATCAACGATCTTCAGGATCTCCAGGGCCTCGAGGGCGTTTCGCGCGAGCGGCTTGGTACAAAGAACGGGTTTGCCCGCGCCGGCCGCGAGTGTGATCGCCTTCTTGTGAAGATAGTTGGGGACGCCGACGATGACGATGTCGGTCTCCGGGTCCTCGGCCGCCTTTTTCATGTTCGCCGTCCATTTCGGTATCCCCCATTTCCGGGCGAACGCCTCGGCCTCTCCGTCGGTCAAGGCGCAGATCGTCCGGATGCGGTCCCGGCTCCGCTGCCCTTGGATGCTCATTGCATAGAAAGTGCCGATGAGCCCGGCCCCGAGCAGGGTGATGTTATGCGCTTTTTTCATGCGGCCTCCCCTCAAGAATGATATTCATGCGCTCGATTCCCGGTTATTCTAGCACATTATCTCCCGTTTAATTCAAGCACGGCTCAGGCCCGCTCAGCTCCGGCTCTTGACAGCGGTCGCATCCGGACGCTAAGCTGGACACATCATGGCCGACGTGAAGTGCCCGGGACAGGACACGAGATATTGGAAGAAAGGGGACATCTTCGATGTCCGCTGCCCGAAGTGCGGGAAGGATGTCGAATTTTTCAAGGATGATGTCAGGCGCCGCTGCCAGTGCGGGCGGGTCGTCGTCAACCCGAAGCTCGACCTGGCCTGTGCCGAATGGTGCCAGCACGCCGAGAAATGCGTGGACGAGGTTCCCAAGGGGCTGAGGGCTGTCAAGAAAAAGGCCAAGGCAACGGCCTGAAAGCCCGGCTCTCTGAAATGGGGATCAGACTTTGAAGCTTTCCCACTCGCGCTTGACGCGCTCCATGAGCTTCTGGAAACGCTCCTCGCTCCGGATATTCGCCAAGAAAGGATCTATCTTGGAAAAGAGGGGGTAGTTCGCCCATCCCCGGGCGACCGCACGTTCGAGCCAGGAGAGGGCTTCATTCTTATCATCGAGCAGGGCGAAGCAGCCCGCCATGAGCCAGGGGCCTTCGGGGTCTTTCCACAAGATTTCCCGTTTTTGCTTTGTCAGCGCTTGAAGAACCCTGTCCTTTTGGTGCTGAAGGCCGCATTTTAACGCCAAACTCAAGAAGGCCACGAGATCATGAGGGCTCTCAGCGACGATCCGGTCGATGAGATCGATGGCTTCCTCGGGCCGATCGTTCCAGGCCAGATACCAGGCCTCCCAAAACCTGAAATTCCTGTCTGCGGGGTCCATCTGGACCGATTTTCGGATCATAAAGAGAGCCCTGTCCAGCTTGCCCTTTGCCAGGTAGTAAGCTGAGGCTACACAATAGTTCCAGGCGACCAGGGGGTCGATCTCGATAAGTCGCTTGATGTACGGTTTTCCCAGATCCGGTCTCCCCATATATAAGGAAAGCAGATTCCCGAGCCAACCCAGAGTATCGGGATCATTCGGGTCTAGGTCCACGGCTTTGGTGAGGGATCGGACCGCCTTTTGCGGATGACCTCGAGATCTCTCGATGGTCCCCATGAGATGGTAGCGGTGGGATGATTCAGGTTCCAGGGCGATGATCCTGTCCAGGAATCGTTCGGATTTCTTCAGGGTTTCTTCGGTCGTCCGGAATCCTGTGTTGTAGAGCTGAAGGTGGACGAGTCCCAGAGCCGCGTAGAGGAGAGCATTTTCGCCATGGATCTCCAAAGCATGGGTCAGGGACTGGAGCGCCCGCTCCATGGATTCTTCCGAACATTGGTACATATCTCTTCTGGCCATGAGGTAGGATTCATAAGCCCGGAGATTCTGAATGGGTCGCTCGGAAATCGTCTTTTCTTCGTCCGGCGCGAGTTTTTGCCTAAGGGCTATGACGATCGCCCGTGAGACTTTCTCTTGAATATCAAAGACGTCGGCCAGATTCCCGACGAATCTCTCGGTCCACAGATGCGTGTCGCTGGCGGCCTCAATGAGCTGGGCCGTGATCCTGAGATTGTCTCCGGCCTTTCTCACGCTCCCTTCAAGGGCATAACGGACGTTCAGCTCTTTAGCGATTTCTGGGACAGTCTTCGGCGAGCCTTTGTACGTCATCGCCGAGCTTCGTGAAATGATGCGGAAGGCTCGAATCCGGGAGAGGTCGGAGATGATTTCATCGGTGATCCCATCGCTGAAATATTCCTGGCCCTCTTCGGGGCTGATGTTCTTGAAGGGGAGGACGACGATGGATTTTTCGGGTCTTGGATCAGGGGCGATGATGTCAATGTTTTCCTCGCCACCCTTGTCCGGAGCCCGGGCCGCCCACTGGAGCGATTTAAAGACAATCCAGGCGACGCCGAGGCCCAGAGCGACTAGGCTGATAAATGAAGTTTTTCTATAGATGCCGAAAATCTGCAAAGTGAGGTTCACATCAATGGCTAAAGTCAGGAGGATGATCAAAGGGACAAAGAGGACTTCAACCCTGACTCTCCTCGGCCTCTCCTGAGCGCCTCCAAACCAAAGCCAGATGGTGGCGCTAACGAGTGCTCCCAACAAGGTCACGAGGGTGATATCGAGAATTCCCTCCGGGAAATGGAAGTGCACCACCAGGATCCAGTGGACAATCTCGTACGTGAGCCAGCCGCCGGCAATAAACGCCGCCAGGATCTGGACGATTTTGCGGTCCTTTAGTTGGCGCAGGAAGCCGGCCTTCCTGATCCCGGTCGCTCGGGGCTGAAAATCACCAGCCCTAGATGCGCTGGCGAGTTTCCTTTTGACCGTGGGCAATTGGGAAGTTCCCTCTGGCGAAAGGATAGCTTTGGTCAGGCAGAGATGTCAAGAAATTGAAAACGGATATATGGAGACACGTTCCTGAAGTTGATTATGCCTTGCCGCCCGTATCGATGTCGTCGGGGAGCTCGTTCACGTCGGTGGCGGGCTCATAAGGGAAATGGACGGCCAGGCTGTCGGCCGCTGCCCGGATCCCGGCCTCGAGGCCTTCCGTGAACTCGCCTTTCCGGAAATGCTCCTCCAAGCCGGCCGCGATCCCGTCCCAAAAGTCCTGGCCGGCTTTAGCGTGGATCCCCTCATCGCCTAGGACGACAAAACGTTTCCGGGCCGGCACGATGAAGAAAAGGATCCCGTTTCGCCGGCGGGTGTTGGCCATAC